>Ga0307513_10012218_pt1 | contig 10617 bp, 5 predicted proteins | sample 15_EM_MG_FD_202174 | JGI IMG/M metagenome (GOLD analysis project Ga0307513, IMG submission 202174) | Populus trichocarpa ectomycorrhiza microbial communities from riparian zone in the Pacific Northwest, United States - 15_EM | ecosystem: Host-associated > Plants > Roots > Unclassified | place...
ACGGGGGACCGCCGTGCGCCGTCCGTGCCACATGAGCCTGACGCTCGCATCGAAGTGCGACGTGATGGCCTCGAGCCCCAACGCCTCCATGCGCCCTGCCGCGAGTTCGATCGCCAGTGCGATGCCGTCGAGCTCCCTGCAGAGCTGCGAGACCAGTGAAGCGTCGCGATCTGTCAGTTCGAATCCGGCGCCGCTCGCCGCGGCTCGGTCGACAAACAGTCTCACTGCGGGGTAGGCCATGGCTGTCTGAGCTGTCGTCCCTTCACCTTCGGGCGGAAACGCCAGCGGTTTCAGACGAAACACAAACTCGCCCTCTGCCAGCAGCGGTTCGCGGCTGGTCGCCAGGACGCGAACTGCCGGACAGTGGCGCACGAGGTACTCCGCCAGTTCCGCCGCGCCGGCGATGACGTGTTCGCAGCAGTCCAAGACGATGAGCGCTGTGTTCTCGGCCAACTGGGCGACAATGGCGGCATGATCGTCCCGCGCACTCTGGAGCCCCAAGGCACTGGCCACGGTCGAGGGCACAAGCCCTAGCGCCGAGATCTGCGACAGATCGACGAAGTACACATCGCGATCGAAGTGCTTGGTCGCGGCCTGCGCCGACGCGATCGCCACCGTCGTCTTGCCGGTGCCACCCGAGCCGACGACGGTCACGAGGCGGCGCTGGAGCAGGCCGGCGACGATCGCCTCGATCTCGTCGTCGCGCCCCACCATGGCCGATGCCAGCGCCGGCAACGACCGGCTGACCGCGGGCCATGCCGGACGACGTTCGCCCTCGGTGCCATGGCGCTCGACGCTTGCAACAAAGGTGTAGCCCTTGTTGGCCGTGTTGACGATGTAGCGCTGGCCGCCCTCGCCGTCTCCCAGGGCCTTGCGCACGGCGTACATGTTGAAGCGCAAGCTGCCTTCTTCGACGACGATCTCCCCCCAGACCTTCGCCAGCAGATCCTTCTTGCTGACGACGCCACCGGCGTTCTCCACGAGGACGGTCAGGAGATCCAGCGCGCGACCGCCCAGCCTCACGGGAACGCCGCCGCGTTGCAGCAGTCGCTCGTCAGGGGAGAGTTTGAAGGGGCCAAAAGTGGCGTGCCATTTTTTGGGCGGCTGGGCCTCGGGTCGATGCACTGCGTTGGCTTTGATGGGATGGGAGGTCTTGCGTGCGGGCGATCGTGCCTCGCCGCACGACAAAGGAAATCCCCGACCCGCGTGACGCGCTGCTCACTCTTTCGAGTGAGCCGACCGCGAAACTACAAGTCGAGGATCCCTCGGCGCAGTGCGATCGTCACCGCGTGCGTGCGATCGGTGGCGTTCAGCTTGGAGATGATGCTTTTCATGTGTGTCTTGACCGTTTCCTCGGTCACGTCGAGCAAGGCGGCGACGCGCTTGTTGGAGCCACCTTGTGCCACGCAGCGCAGGACCTGCAGTTCGCGGTCGGACAGCGCGTTGTCGCCGAGATGGGCAGCGAGATTTGTGGCGACCTCGGGCGGGATCGCACGCCCGCCGCGATGTACCGCGCGGATGGTGTCGGGCAGCTCGATGCGCAGCTGACCCTTGAGCAGAAAGCCGACCGCTCCGGCCTTCAAGGCCCGCAGGGCGCTGACATCGCCCTTGTAGGTCGTCAGCACGACGATGCGCGCGTCCGCAAACCGCGCGCGGATCTCCTTGATCGCCTCGGTGCCGCTCATGCCCGGCATCTGCAAGTCCATCAGCGTCACGTCCGGGCGGTGGACTGCAAACGCCTCGACAGCCTCGTGTCCATTTGACGCCTCCGCGACGACCTCGATGTCCGTCTCGTCGGCGAGCACCGCCGTGACACCCTTGCGCAGCAGTTCGTGGTCGTCCACGACCATGATGCGGATGCGGTGCTTGGCGTCATTCATCGTCGAAGTCCTTGTCCAAACGGCGGAGCAGGCGGCGCCACCAAGCGCCGTGGTCGTGCTGGTCGCGATAGGCGACTGCGGCCGGGATCTCGAGCTCCACGTCGGTACCGGCCTTGGGGCCGCTGCGTATGCGCAGCTTGGCGCCGAGCTTGTGAGCACGCTCACGCATGCCGGGCAACCCCCAGTGCCCGGGGATGCCGCCCTTGGCGAGGGTCTCGGGGTCGATACCTCTGCCGTTGTCGCCGATCTGGATTCGCAGGCTGGCATCCCCAAAGGCAACCTCGGCGTCGATACGCTGCGCGCCTGCATGGCGGAAGGCGTTGGCGAGCGCCTCGCGCGCGATCCCATATACCTCTTCCAGCACCACCGGATGCAACTGGCGCTCTGGCCCTTGCACGCCGACCCCAAAGTCCGTCGGATAGAGCACGGCCTGGTCCTCGGCGAAGTCGGTCAGTGCGGCGCGCAAATCGCCTTGGTAGACCACGGACTCGCGCAGCCCGCGCACGCGGTCACGCCCTTCGGCGAGGACTTCGTCCGCGCGCGAGAGCGCCTCCTCCAACTGCTGGCGCGGCGCCTGGCCCAGCGGAATGCGGCGCATCGCTGCGTCGAAGCTCAGGATCAGCCCCTGGAAGCCCTGGATCAGCGTGTCGTGCAGTTCGCGCGCAATGCGCTCGCGCTCGAGCAGGCGGGCCTGCAGTCGCGCGTGGGTCTGCGCGCGCACCCGCGCGATGCGAACGCGGTACATCAGCCCGAGCGCGGCGAGCAACAGAACCGCGCAGAGCATAACGAACCAGCGCGACTGGTACCACGCGGGCGCAATCGTGAACGTGAACGATGCGCCAGCCTCGTTCCAGATGCCGTCCTCGTTCGCAGCGCTGACCTGGAAGCGATAGCTGCCCGGGCCCAGGTTGGTGTAGAACGCCTGGCGCCTGGGACCGACTTCCCTCCATTCGCTATCGACACCGTCCAGCCTGTAGCGGAACTGGACGCGTCGTGGCGCGATCAGACTCGGCGCCGTGTAGTCGACGCGCAGGTTGGTGGTCAGCGCGGGGAGTGCCAGCGCCGTGGGCAGGCGATAGCTGCTTTCGCCCGCCAGCGGCAAGTGGCGAAAGCCGTCTCCGGCCAGCGCCGCGTCGATGACGACCGTGGGCGGTACTCGGTTGATGACGAGTTGGCTCGGGTCGATCATGTAGACGCCGCCTAGCGTTGCGAACCACAGGCGCCGGTCGGAGCCCGCCACGAGCGTCGGCAAGGGTCGAATGTCCGTCGGTCCGCCGGCGAGCCCGTCTTCGCTGTCGAACAGGCGATACGCCATCACGTAGCCGCGCTGGTCGATCGCCCTTTGCACTTCGCTCGCCTCGATCAGGACCGCGCCTGCCGTGCCGTGCAGCCAGAGGTTTCCCTCCTTCGTCTCAACGACGCCGGTGAGACCGCGCAGCACCTCGGGGTTCGACACCGCCATCGTGCGAAAGCTCAAGCCGTCCTGCATGGCCAACCCCGAGTCGCCAGCGACCCAAACGTGCCGATCGGTCGCGAGTATCGACAGCACGTTGCCCACCGCCAGCCCTTCCTTCTTCGACCAGGTGCGCGTGGTGCCGTCCTGCCAACGCACGACAAGGTCGTTCACGTACCCGAGCCAGACCCCGCCTCGCATATCCGTCGTCATCACGAGCGCAGGGCGTTTGCCGCCGTCGGGGAGTTCGCTCGGGTGTTGCCAGCCGTTCTCGGCACGCCGGAAGATGCCCTGCTGCACGACCGAGATCCAGGGCGCTTGCCGTGCGTCGACGACGACACCTTGAATGGAGAACCCCACCGGAATCTCGCTGGGAAGATCGACGGCCTGCAGTCGTCCACCCGCTTCACGAAACAGCTGCGCCCTGTTTTCCCCGATGGAGTCAGAGCAATACCACTCGCTGCCGGCGGCATCACGGTAGGCGCAGGTGGCTTCAATGGAGGCAATGCGGCGCACCGTGCCCGCTGCGCTCCACTCACGCAGGTCGCGCTGCACGCCGGCGAAGCGGATGGCGCCGTTCGGCTCCGCCAGCAGTGCCGGATAGGCATCACGCGCCAGCTCCGGCGGCGCCATGAAGCGACTGGCGCGGAACCGATCGACGCCGCCCTGCGTGGACAGCCAGACGCTGCCGTCGCGATCCTCGAAGATGGCCCTGATACCGTCGCCGGTCAGACCGTCGCGACTGGTGAAGTACTCGACCTCCACGTTGCGACGCTCGGGTCTGGCAACGCGTCCAATGCCGGGTGTGCCCTGACCGAACCACAACCCGCCATCGCGATCGACTAACAGACTCCTGTTGCCTTCGGTCGATGGCAGATTCAAATTCCAGGCGACGTCCAATCGGTCGTACTCGTCGAGGCTGCCAATCGGCCGGATGCCGCGGGCATCGGAGATGAAGTAGGTTCCACTGAAAGACTGCACGATGAGCGTGCGCGTGCTGCGTCGGCTCCCCGTCGCGCGGAACGACCGTGCGCCCTTGGACAGTGTCATGAGCTTCGAATCGGTGATGGCGCCCAGGGTACCGTCGCGATCGACGAACAGGGACAGCGCGCGCTGCCCGGCGAAATTCCATTCGGCCCCAACGCGCGCCCAGCGCTTGCCGTCGAAGCGCGCCAAGCCGCTGCTGGTCGCAGCCCACAACGTGCCTGCGCCGTCGACCTGGAATCCGTATACGGTACCAGGAGGAAAGCCATCCTTCTCGCCATACTGCTGCGCGTTTCCATTGCGCACAAGCATGGCCCCGCCGAACACCCAGCCGACCACCAAGCCGTTATCCGGCAGCGCCAGCAGCGAGCGAACGGCAGCGGCCGGGATGCCGTCTCCCGAGCGCGACTCGTAGCGCTCGAAACGCACGCCATCGAAACGGAACAGGCCACCGCGAGCGGCAAACCACAGGAAGCCGTCGTTGGTCTGCGCGATCATCTGCACCCCATCGGGTGCGCCGTCGCGCGCCGTCCAAGACGAGTGGTGGAGTTGCTCGAGGCGGCGCTCGGGGCTGATCGCGCGAGCAGCGTTGGTCACAAGCAGCAGCGCAAAAACGGCCAGGATCGCCATCAGGCACCCTGACCGTGCAGTCGGGCCACGCGCCTTTCCACGGCGCGCATCGGCTTGTGTGGCGCAGCGCATCAGGACGGAATTATCGGCGGACACCTGTGGGTCGCGACACTGCGAAGGAGGTGAGTGCCCCTCACTCGAAAGAGGGAGCCCACGACAGTGCCGTTGCATGCGCGCGACCTATCCACCTCCCTGGAGGTAGCTTCTTTGAGAGGCGAGGTTTTGCGGCTCGCCACCGACGATTGCTTCATGCTTGGGTCACCGATTTTGGACTCAGACCAATTCAATCGACCCAGGAGTTCAATACTCCACCTGATTAGGCACGAACCTCAGCAGGCTCATCCTGTGAGCTACCCGAGGTCGAAGATGGTCTCACCCGACAAGGAGGTGAGCCGTGGCGATGAACCGAGTGCAGTTTCAACGAGGGTTGTCAATGCCGGAGTTCCAGCGGATGTACGGCACAATCGAACAGTGTGAAGAGGCCGTTCGCGCCTGGCGCTGGCCGGACGGTTTCCAGTGCCCGAAGTGCACCGCCAAGCATCGCACCGAGTTCCGCCGAGGTGGCCGGTTGTACCTGCAGTGCGCAAGCTGCCAGTACCAGTGCAGCCTGATCGCCGGCACCGTCTTCGCCAGCACCAAGCTGCCGCTGACGACCTGGTTCTTGGGCATGCACCTACTGACCAAAGCCAAGACGAACCTCTCGGCGCTGGAGCTCAGCCGCGATCTGGATGTCAGCTACCGCAGCGCCTGGCTGCTCAAACACAAGGCCATGGAGACGATGCGGTTGCGCGAGCAGCCGCGCCAGCTCAGCGGGCGCGTAGAGATCGACGACGCCTACCTCGGTGGACAGCGCTCCGGGGGCAAGCCCGGGCGAGGCTCGGAGAACAAGGTGCCGTTCGCGGCGGCGGTCCAAACCACCGAGAGCGGGTTGGCCATTCATGCGTGCCTGTCTCTGCGACCGTTCACCAACGAATCCATGCTGGAGTTCGCCGCCTCTTCGCTGGCACTGCCGCTGACCGTCGTTTCCGACGGGCTGTCGTGTTTTGTCGCCATGGCTGCCGAACGCGCCGTCCACGACCGCACTGTCACTGGCGGCGGCAAGGCCGCCGTCGCCCTGCCGCAGTTCCGCGCCGTCAACACGTTGCTGGGCATGGTCAGCAAGGTATGGTTCATCACCGGCACTTCGCGGGGCTTCGGCCGCGCATGGAGAGAGGCTGCGCTGCGGCGCGGGGACAAGGTCGCCGCGGCGGCGCGCGACCTGCAGACGCTGGCGGCGCTTGCCGCCGAGTTTGGAAGCGCGGTGCTGCCGCTCGAGCTCGACGTGACGCAACGCGACGACGTCATCGCCGCGATCGAACGGGCGGCCGACCATTTCGGCCGCCTCGATGTCGTGGCCTGCAATGCGGGCTACGGGCTGTTCGCGACCGTCGAAGAAACCAGCGAGGCCGCAGCGAGAAGACAGTTCGAGACCAACTTCTTCGGCGCACTGTGGACGCTCCAGGCCGCACTGCCCATCTTCCGTCAACAGGGCGCCGGCCACTTCCTCGTGGTGTCCAGCCTGGCGAGCGTGATCACCTTTCCCAACGGCAGGTCTGTACAACGCCAGCAAGTGGGCCGTCGAAGGGCTGTGCGAGACGTTGGCCAAGGAAACCGAAGACTTCGGAATCAGGACCACGCTGATCGAACCCGGTGGATACGCGACCGATTGGCGTGGCAGCTCTGCACACCATGAGCTGCGCATGCCCGCCTACGACGCGCTGCGGCAGAAGATCGCAAGCGCCTACTGCGGTCGTGCGCTGGGCGCACCCGAGGCCACGGCGCAGCCGTCCTTCGATGCGTCGACGACGAGTCGCCGCCGCTGCGCCTGCTGCTGGGCGAATCGGCTTTGGCGACCCTCAAGAAGGTGTATGCCGAGCGCCTCGCCATCTGGGATGCATGGGCTGACGTCAGCGCCAGCGCCTGAGCCTCACACCATCTCGAAGCGGTCGAGGTTCATCACCTTCGTCCATGCGGCCACGAAGTCGCGCACGAAGCTCACCTGCGCATCGTCGCTCGCGTACACCTCCGCGAGCGCGCGCAGCTGCGAGTTCGAGCCGAACACGAGGTCGACGACGGTGCCGGTCCACTTGACGGCACCGCTGCTGCGGTCCACGCCCTCGAGCACCGCATCGTCCTTCGCCGAACGCTGCCACGTCGTGCTCATGTCCAGCAGGTTCACGAAGAAGTCGTTGCTCAAGGTCTCGTGCCGCTGGGTGAAGACACCGTGCTGCGACTTGCCCGTGTTCGCGCCCAGCACGCGCAGGCCGCCGACGAGTACCGTCATCTCTGGTGCGGACAGCGTCAGCAAATGCGCCCTGTCGATCAAGAGCTCGGTGGCCGAGCCTTCGAGTCCCTTGCGCAGGTAGTTGCGAAAGGCATCGGCCTTGGGCTCCAGCGGCGCGAACGCGTCCACGTCGGTCTGGTCTTGCGTGGCGTCGGTGCGGCCCGGCGCGAAGGGCACCTGCACGGCATGCCCGGCCTTCTGCGCGGCGGCTTCGACGGCCGCACCGCCGGCCAGCACGATCAGGTCGGCCAGCGAGATCTTCTTGCCGCCGGACTGCGCGGCGTTGAACTCTTTCTGGATCGCTTCCAGCTTGGCTAACACCTTCGACAGCTCGGTCGGCTGGTTGACCTCCCATTCCTTCTGCGGCGCGAGGCGGAGGCGCGCGCCGTTGGCGCCGCCGCGCTTGTCGCCGCCGCGGAAGGTCGAGGCCGAGGCCCAGGCGGTCGACACGAGTTGCGAGATGGACAGGCCGGATGCGAGCACCTTGGCCTTCAGCGCCGCGACGTCCTGCTCGTTGATGAGCGGATGGTCGACCGCGGGCACCGGGTCCTGCCAGATCAATTCCTCGGTGGGCACGAGCTTGCCAAGGTAGCGCGCGCGTGGGCCCATGTCGCGGTGCGTGAGCTTGAACCAGGCGCGCGCGAACGCGTCGGAGAACTGCGCGGGGTTCTGCACGAAGCGGCGCGAGATCTTCTCGTAGACCGGATCGAAGCGCAGCGAGAGGTCGGTCGTTAGCATCGTCGGCGCATGGCGCTTCGACGCATCGTGTGCATCGGGAATCGTGCCCGCGCCCGCACCGCCCTTGGCCACCCATTGACGGGCGCCTGCCGGGCTCTTCGTCAGCTCCCACTCGTAGCCGAAGAGGTTCTCGAAAAAGTCGTTGCTCCACTTCGTCGGCGTGCTGGTCCAGGTGACTTCCAGGCCGCTGGTGATCGCATGGGCGCCCATGCCGGTGCCGTGCTTGCTGCGCCAGCCCAGGCCCTGCTCGGCGATGTCGGCGCCCTCGGGCTCCACGCCCACGAGCTTCGCATCGCCCGCGCCGTGCGTCTTGCCGAAAGTGTGGCCGCCGGCGATCAGCGCCACGGTCTCCTCGTCGTTCATCGCCATGCGCGCGAAGGTGTCGCGGATGTCGCGAGCCGCGGCGATCGGATCGGGGTTGCCGTTGGGGCCTTCGGGGTTCACGTAGATGAGGCCCATCTGCACAGCGCCCAGTGGGTTGACGAGTTCGCGCTCGCCGCTGTAGCGCTCGTCGCCGAGCCAGGTGGTCTCGGTGCCCCAGTTGATCTCGGCCTCGGGCTCCCAGATGTCGGGGCGGCCGCCGGCGAAGCCGAAGGTTTTGAAGCCCATCGATTCGAGCGCGACGTTGCCGGTGAGGATCATGAGGTCGGACCATGAGAGCTTGCGGCCGTACTTCTGCTTGATCGGCCACAGCAGCCGGCGCGCCTTGTCGAGGTTGCCGTTGTCGGGCCAGCTGTTCAGCGGCGCGAAGCGCTGCGAGCCGTTGCCGGCGCCGCCGCGACCGTCCGAGATGCGGTAGGTGCCGGCGGAGTGCCAGGCCATGCGGATGAACAGCGGCCCGTAGTGGCCGAAGTCCGCGGGCCACCAGTCCTGCGAGTCGGTCATCAGGGCCTTCAGATCGCCGATCACCGCATCGAGGGCTAAGGTCTTGAACTCCTCGGCGTAGTCGAAGGCCGCGCCCATCGGGTTGGACTGCGGCGAATGCTGGTGCAGGATCGAGACGTTCAATGCGTGGGGCCACCAATCGCGGTTGCCTCGAGAGCGGGGCGTCTTGCTGGTAGAGAACGGGCACTTCGATTCACTCGGCATGGTTGCCTCTCCGGGTTCACTGTGATCGCGGCAGTCTATGAGGCATGCGCAAGTTCGATCAACAGACTCTTGCTTAAGAGGTAGGTGCGACGGTGGTACCTCCTATGAGAGAGGACACATCGTGTGGCCGCTGGGATAGTGAGCACATCGCATGTGGGCCAGGGGCTCACGGCCCCCCGACAGGCCAGCCATTGCGCTCGATCACAGAATCGCATGCTCATCTTTCTACAGACTGCCTTGTCTACTACCGCCGCAGTCGGCCTCAAGGCCAGCAACGACTGCGACAACGAGAGCTGCCCGCAAGCAGCCATGAACTCCATCGCAGCCTATTGAAGCATCAAAAGCTCAGCGAGCCCTCGACCTCTCTTCCTCAGCCACGAAAGAAGACCATCATGACTGCTCCCCAAACTGCTCCCCACATCGTCCTCGTTCACGGAGGCTTCGTCGACGGCTCCGGCTGGCGCGAAGTCTTCGGTCTGTTGCGCCAGGATGGGTACAAGGTAAGCATCGTCCAGAACCCGACGACTTCGCTCGCGCGTGACGTCGCCTTCACCAAGCAGGTCATGGCCGCGCGACCTGAAAAGGTTCTTCTCGTCGGGCACTCTTACGGCGGCGTCGTGATCACGGAGGCAGGCAACGATCCCAAGGTTGCGGGCCTGGTCTACATCACCGCTTTCGCTCCGGACGTGGGCGAATCAGTGGCCAAACTCATCGCAAATCCTGCGCCCGGCGCTCCCGTCCCTCCCATCCTGCAGCCCGACGAGGGATTCCTCCTTCTGAACCGAACAAGGTTCGCAGAGTCGTTCGCGGACGATGTCGCTCCCGACATCGCAGAGTTCATGGCTGCTTCCCAAGTGCCCTGGGGTGTCGATGCACTAACGGGCGAAGTGTCGAAGGCATCATGGCAATCCAAGCCCAGCTGGTATTTGGTCGCTGCCGACGACAGGATGATCCCGCCGCCCGCTCAACGCGACATGGCGGCTCGAGCGGGCTCCAAGGTGACCGAGGTCGCAGGGAGTCACGCTGTCTACGTGTCTCGCCCGATGGATGTTTGCCGGATCATCAAGGATGCAGCAGACACGATCGCCAATTTCTAAGGCAGTGCCGGGCTCAACCAGGGACGAAGCGCCTCTGGATCTGCCGCTTGCGACAAAGCTGAGGCCAGGGCGTTGGGACGGAAACACTAACGATGTCTAACGGGCGTGTTCTACGTCACCCGCGCCCATCATTACGCACAAGCAGACATGACCTGAGGTATGGACATCACTTCTCTTTGCACGGGTCCGACTCCCTCGCCCGACGAGCTGGCCGTGGTGTCCGAGTTCGTCAGGGCGACCAATGCGGGTGAACTGCAACAACTGGTCGCCCTGTTCTCGCAAGACGCACAGGTGAACGACCAACTGCGCAACTTCTGGGGGCTCGACGAGATCACGTCGTGGATCGGCCGAGAAATCGTCGGGGAGCAGGCAAAACTGAGTGCCATAGGCCTCAAGAAGCATTACGACGTCGTCATTCTCAAC
>Ga0307513_10012219_pt1 | contig 10616 bp, 11 predicted proteins | sample 15_EM_MG_FD_202174 | JGI IMG/M metagenome (GOLD analysis project Ga0307513, IMG submission 202174) | Populus trichocarpa ectomycorrhiza microbial communities from riparian zone in the Pacific Northwest, United States - 15_EM | ecosystem: Host-associated > Plants > Roots > Unclassified | place...
CCCCCCCCCTGCAATTCATTTGCATGCGGCTATGGTATTAGGGGACACTAGAAGGCACTATACCATACAGTATCTACTCCGGGAAATACCGCATCCCTCACCTAAGGACCTCCTCTATTGGCCCGTGGACCCACTTATGGAGGCAGGTAGACTACCTATTCTTCCTTTGTTCCGTTTCCCCCCCGTCCCGATTGTCATCTTATGCGGGAAAGCTAAAGGTAAAACCTACTACTCCTAATCGCTCAGAACAAATTAAGTCCCAAAGTAACCCTTATTGATCTTGCGAGAAACCAGCAGTACTTCACATACGGCACAGTGTGGAAGTAGATAATTGACTTGAATGTGTTCGGCTCATGCCGCAATAGCGACTAATCCGAGTACGCCTTCACCAGAAACTCATCAGAGGAGCGAGTGCATTTTTCGGTATTTTCAGCAACAATAAAAGCAAACAAAAAAGCTCACAAGGCCAATACCGGTACCACGTAAACTTTGTTTCCCTATCACACACTCTGAGCTTACTCACTGCAGCATTCCCGAGAGGGGATGACCCGATGTGGGGATTTCTACCCCACCACCACACACCGCTCACTTACCCTGCGCGAGTGAATTCAGCTATTGGGTTAGAGTGGTGGAGGCCGTTGATTGGCAAGTGTTGGTAAGCTTAATTTCTCGCGCGGTAGCTCGCTTAGCAGTTAGGACCCCAAACGGAGGCATACCGGTCAGTACAAGGAGAGACGTTCTCGCGCAGGACTGTGCTTGTATGTAGTCTGTTCAAGCAGAGTACAAGACAGGGATTACTTGGCCGGCTAACGATCCCTGCCTTGTAACAACACCTCTCCCGGAGTGCTTGTGCTGTACCGTGCAGTACTGCAATTGAGAGCAAATCAGAACTAGCGGGCTATGGCTGAAAGCGGAGTTGAAATGCTTTTGTTCTCTAGGTAGGGAAAACGGTATGCTAGCGTAGTGTTGTGCGAGCACCGTGCAGGAGGTACCGGTATAGTATCATAGTGATCATGCCGCAAAAGCATTTTAGGATTGTGATACCGGGGAATGGTAACACCGGTAGGGTACGATAGGTTCCCCAACACTAAATTAGTGGGTTCGAACAGCTAAGATTGAGATCCCCTTGGCAGTGCAGCGGGGATGCCGTGAATCTATGCTCGGGTTCTCCGGTTTTGCGATGCGGCTTGCACGCACGGTAGGAACTAAGAGGGGGTGTGTGAGTTGATTGGTAGACTAAAACACTTGTAGACTAGGAGTGTGTAAAAAGACATTCCAGAGCGACCGCTTATTGTACCATGAAAGACAGGGGATATGATATGTTCAAAATATCATGACATACCATAACGGGGAGTAAACTTGGAGCGAGGGCCCCGGAACAGGAGTTGAGCTTCTATCACCACTTCGTCAGACCCCTGCTAGGCAGGGGTTTGGAGCTCGTAGAGAGGTCTACAGAAAACCAAAACCCCAAGATCCAAAGACAAAAAGGCCAACAAAAGTGGTGCCAGGGCCTCACTCACATTGATATCTGGGACCTATGTCCAAGTCTACCTGCGGGGAATTGAGGATCCAGAGTCACAGCTACAGTGCGCAAGAGTTTAGTTCAACAGCTGCTGTAGCATAGAAGCCAATATCATACTCGGCCGGAGCACTAGCGCGTTGCACCAAAACAAGCCCCAAAGACGGACCCAATACCCGCGCTGGTATCATACCAGACCTGCAAATCGCCTTTTCCGCATACCGGTGCAGCTCAAAAACGCCCAAAGCTGCAAAAACGTGGAAGCCTGAGTCACCCACAGTATTCTACAATACGGTGCCCGCTGTCATAACTCGCTCATTTACAAGCCCGGTAGAAATCTTCAGCCTGATATAGATCAAAGAAGTGCAATTCGCCCACAACGCCACGGGCCGCGATTCGATGGCTAAAAACGGGCTGCCCGTCTACCGGTACGAGGAGGTTCAGTTAATTCCAACTAGTGGTGCCTTCTATCCAAATAGGCAAAGGAAAGAATAATGCTTACTTCTTTAGAGGCACACCTTTTACAGCCCACACACAACTTATGGCGAAAGCATTCCAATACTCAATTGCCAGCTAGAATTTATTCGCACCCAATCTCACAATTCATACTACTCGAGTAGCGGTACCAGCCTGGCTTCCACTAATCTTTATGGCTACTGAATCAGCACGAACATAAATTTTATACATGTACTCGAGTAACCGAAGTCACGGCGGAGTGTGCGAGTGGCTCGCGAGTGCTCAAACACATCCCCTGTCGAAAGCTTCCCCGCTCCGCGGGGTCCAATAGCAAGCGAAAGCTTGTGTGCGCCATTGTGACACAGGCTTTCCAAGGGCATTTCGATATTATACGAACCACACTCAAAGATAAGACAAAGTTTGGCGATCAAACGACCCCTCGATGACAGTTCTGGTACCACCACACCCAACCACAGGGGCATTTGTCTTCAGAGTTTTTACTGGATCATGGCCTGCTCGCTTAGGAGTGCAAGCACTGCTGCTCACAAGTGCCCGTAATGTGGAAGCGTTTTTAAAATGAACCACTATTGCATACCGTCTAGAAGGTTTAAATTTAGTAGATGCAATAGCAGTCGTTTTTAAAACGGCATTATGGCTCTCGCCATCTAGTTCCTGCACAAGGCTAAAATAAAAGAGCTGCATGATTGACAGATTTGTGTCCCAAGACTACATATTGGCCGTAATAAAGTGAGGTAAGAGGGTTTTGTTATATAAGTAAGAGTTTTCAAGAGAATTAGATTAACCAGAGATCGGATACGGAACACAGGTGTCCTGGTCGTAATTACTTGTCGTCGACTAAACTCTACAATTTGGGCTTTACGGTATGATAGTTAAAAAAGGAGGAATATTCGATAGATTGTGGAGGTATGATATGAGTAATAGGAATTGGTTGACAAAAGAGCAATGTGCTAGCATAAAACCTGATCACTAATTCATATATATAAGGCAACCTAGCAACCACAGGGCGCAAAAGTTGTGTGTAACACATTTCCCCATCTTCCATCAAAAATATATCATTTCAATCCATCGTATCAGTCTATTAAGACCTTCAATTGCTTATTCTTATCATTGTCAACAATATCAGGGAGGGGGGGGGGGGGGTTGAATCAATTTGTCAACTCAGTGGCAGTGTATAATTATTTGAAAGTGGCTGGATTCCTTGCGTGGGTTTTGGACGGCACGAACCATACAAAATCCCTGCAGAGTTGTCTTTGTCAATGCAGCGCTCAGCCAACATCCAACATTATACAAAGCCAATGAGCAGCCGAAGCCGGTTCAGAGGCATAACCTTGGGGCTGCCTCTCCTCACCGGGTCTGCTCGAGTACCGGTCACCCATTCATGGCTGCCCCATAGTGGAGCGAATTCCATCTTTCAAACCTCCACCGGGAGTCCTACCCCCAACCCCTCTACATCCCTCCGTCCCGGAGTCCAACTAGCCATTTAAGTCTCAGAACCGGCCAAATCCGCCGCCAAATCGGCTCCAGTTTTTCACCAGGCCTTGACGAATATCGGGGGATGACGAACAGGGGTATTCGGCCAGTAAAAAATCGAGTAGGGTAGCGGGAGATGCCTGCTAATCCCTGTTCGTCACCCGCTGATATTCGTCAAGACCTAGTGAAAGACTATAACTGGTATTACCAGGCTCCGCCTTCATGCCTCAACCCGTAAAGTGACAAATGCAAGGGAAGGTAACCAAAAAATGAACCGCTAAGCGATGATTAAACAAATTGCCCCAAATGAAAAAGCTGTCGTGACGGGAACTATAATAGCTGATTGGTTGAACAAAAGTGGGGCAGAGTCGTGATAAAGAAGAAATCCAGTGAATACTTTGCGAGAAGGGGTATCTACGGTGTCTTGATGAATACACGCGGACGAAGGTGTTCACTGGCTAACCTGGAGCGCTCTGGATTCTCGGGTCCAGTGTCTCCCCAAGCGCTAATTTAAGAGACGAAATACCGGTACCGGCAGATATACAAGTACCGAGAGGTTGACAAATAAACGGAAACATCCTACCATGCAACTAATGTACTATACCCAAAGGAAACTTTATAATGGTAATTCCGGCGGCCTCGACAATAGAAACAAAAATAAATTCGGGTTGAGGTCCCGTATGCTCTACCATCCCGCTGTAATGAGAGCCTTCATCTTCCCAGGCATGATCCTCGCCGGATTGTGAAAATTGTCTGAATCTAGTGACCCCTAATAGTTGCATCTTGGCTTACTTTCGATTTTGGATGTGTTGTGATCATAGGGAAATACTTTTACATGTATAATAGACCCCGAGCTTAGGTTCCATACCTGGTTGCGACGCCGGGTGCTTGCGTTTATTTAGCACCCCTGAATGAGCACGCTGGAGCCTCCGTACCCCCTATTCCCTTCCCCCGGAATGCAGAAGGCAAGCGCTGCGTCCCGATTGTCTCCCCCCCCCCCCCTTATCTCTTCTGGGGTTGTTCTCGTGATCGGATAAGGGGGGACGCTCGGCGAACCATCTGGATTATCATGAGTAGAGGATCTCCGAAATTCTCTTTTTTTTCGTTCCCTCCACTGTGTAGCGTTCGCATCACAGAGGTTCAAGTACGAGTTCCAGTATCGCTGCCAAGATAACGATTGGGAAAGGCGCCGGCAAGGGCGCGGCACCGGCTTGCGAGAGACGGGAGATCCTGGAGGCTCTTGCCGTCGCAAGGCATTTGTCTCGCTAATACTTGTATTGTCAGATCACAGGTGTGACCATCGGGTCAAAGTATTATTATTTTTTGGGACCTGCCAAGTACCCCGAATTGGACAGAAAAACTTGGGCGGCTGGCGGGGTCTTCGGGTCTTTGGGGTACGGGGTGCCGGTAGGCTAGAATAGCCATTGTATCACGAGAACCCGAGTGCCTGTACTTATGTTATAGGGAGTAGGCATTAAGCAGCCGAACATAGAGATCAATAACTTGTATCGCAATTTACCTTGGGAGCTCATACCAAATTGGACTCCAATGTCCGGGTGCCGTACATCATACCGGGCCCACGTAGAAGGGTACGTCAAGGCCAAATATTTTCAAAACAAATACGGATACCGGTATACCGGAGTTTGTGAGCCTGATTCGTCCCTTAGTCCGTCGTGTTTCTTGCGCTCGGGAGATCTAGTTAGGAAAAATAAGGAGATCCAGAAAGTACCCTTTCATAGCCAGAAATAAATTGCCTTATATTCTCCCGATTTCTTGAGAGGCCAAACGGACTACCGGTATAGGATGATACTCCCTGCCAAACGCTTTACAAGCACAAAAACTATAGGAGACTTTTGGACGAGTGATTTCGAGTGATATCCATGTGGGGCACCCATCGCCACAAGCACATGAATACCAAGCACTGATCGAACACAGGCGCCAACCTCTATCGCACAAACAAACGCCCTATCCGTACAATGCCTCAATTAGAGTTTGTTTATGAAAGGGTTCTTCCAGCGCTGTGACAGGGTTTTCACATTCTTTGGGGGATACTGGAATCGACTGCCCTGTAATCCTCCGGGTACCGGCGTCCTACTTTCCAAAACCAAAAGTAATGGCGTTTTTTCGGCCTGAACTGCACCAAGAGCTTCCAAATACTTTTTGGTTTTTGCGGGTACTCGCCCTCCTTCACGGGACTTCATCAGGCTCTAAGCCGGAAAGGGGCGGCATTACGCGCAAGCTATCCTTTTGCCGGTAGTCGGTCGTTTCCTACGCCCAAAAGGCCTTGTTCACAGGGACAACGAGGTTTGGAGAATATCCTTCCTTCCTTCCTTAACCCCTGATTGGCAATAAATTACTGGAGTTTCGAACTGACTTTTTGTTCCGCCGATCTCTCGGGGACCGTGACTGAGTGAGGGATGGCTACTTGCTGGTCCTATTTTGTTGGCCGGAAAGGTTTCGAGGTGTTAGCAATTGGTACGACGGATTCTGGTCTCATGGTTATCTTTTTTTTCTTTTGTTGTTGTGTTATTGTTGTTTTTACTAGGGAAGGGTTAGATCGACGGGCTGAAGACACGGGGGTTGAACTTGTAATCTCCCGCCCCCCGAATATCCATACAGTAAGATCGGTAGCCCCCTTCTCGCTTGACTGATGGCGGATGGGGGTTGTCTGCTTACCGAGTCCCAAATCGCGTAAAACCTTGTAATGGAACCTAACCAATAATATAGCCGCGCTACGTAGGGTCCTGATGTTTGTGAGCTCAACTGCTATTGAATATGATATGATACTAGCAAAATCCTGAGGCTCCAGTTGGCATTTTGCCTGTATGCAATGGCAGTTGTGTTCGCAGACGTCAGGGCGTTACGAGTACCGGTAATCTACAAACAGCTTTCTCGATGGGCTCTAAAAAAAACGCATCCCCTCGACCTGCAGGACATTGAAAGTTTAGTGGCGCCCCTGCAGATACTTGAGACATAGATGACTAAGGGGGCTTTTGAACCACAACCTTATGGTAGTATCCTTTAGGGATATTAGTGTGCCTAAGAGGGAGTTTAGCACTTTGTGATTGGAGATAGCTGTGATCAGAAATCGTGATTTCCAAACTATAATTCCAAATCATAATTCGCAAGCAGCCCTCCACTAATCATGGCTGCAGTTGTCGATTTTCAAGATCACGATTTGAGGCTATCTCAATGAGAAGATCCCAGGGCTTGCTAGCGTTTATTAATGAAATACTTAAGGGTACAAAACAAAAATTTCATAGCCCCCAAATATTGACACACACACACACACTATGAAAGCTTCCTAAATCATGATTTGACAATGCTGCTCAGCCAAACATTATAAATATTTCAAATTGTTTGGGCCTATCATGATTTGAGATGGCGAAGAGCTCAAACCACGGCGTGCCAAACACTCCCTAATATTCTGGTCTGGAGTGTGTATCATACATCCGCGAAATTTTTGTTCCCAGTAAAATGCTGCTTACGAGCGGTTGTCTTAAAAACCGGTAGACGCGGGTGGCGCGAAGCTTTCAATGCCTTACGGTCCAAGAAATGATCCTATACAAACCAAATTCATAAACTAAGGGCGCACCATTGCAGATACAATCGCGGGGCCCCGAATATAACTTGGCACCCCTTCCAAATACATAGGCGGCTACTGGTTGGTCGGATTTCAGTAATCCTATCCTCCAGGCAAATGATTGGGGACTCTGTATTTGGGTGTAATGGTACAAGATCCGGCAAGATATGTAACTGTCGCTTGAGGTTGACCAGCCAAATATACCCTTGCCGTCCCGGTTAATGGTTCCCACCCTTGTATGTTTGAGTGTTTTCTCGGCGATTGTAGTTGTCTTTGAGGTTGATGTGATTTATAGCGGACGCGGGCTTGTACGATTCGGGAAGTAATTGGAAATTGGATACACATGCCGGTAACATGAGTCGGGGGATGTTCTTTGGGGCAAATGCTGGCCGCCTATTGGGCAAATCATAGAGCTTTCAGGAAAACTGCTCGAAGGGTGGAATAACCAGAAACTTTATATCTAGACTGCGAAAAGGGGTTCGGGGTTGGTACTTGGCGATTCATAAAGTATTCGGGTGAATTGGCTCCAGGATGTTCCAGAATACACCTAAACACTCGAATATTGACGCTAATTCATCGGAATACTTCATGAATCGCCGGGCATGCTCGAGCATGGTTCCGGCGGCCATAAACCTGCTCATAGCGTGGAAAGATGATCGTCGGGTTTCGAGTTGAGTGATCACTACCGAGAAGAGAGGTTTTCTCGATTTTTTTTACTCGAGTACCGTACCACCAGGGAAATGCAACAAGAGGCCTGCCGCATCGATCTACAATTTTTAATTTCCGGAGATACCAACTGGAGGCCATGCATGATTTTTGGGTTTGAAGTTGGGACATTATGGGTGGATGCCTCACTGAAGCAATGGCTAGCAGCAGAAGTAGGCCAAGATACACATTTCGGAGATGATGCGTCGTACTAGTCCTAGTTTGGCCAAATTGCACATGTCTTTTTTTTTTGGCGTGGTGTGTGGGCCTTTGTCATTAAAGATGAGTTTTTCTGGGGAATGGGGATACATGGGGAGTCTAGAATTACAATACCCGGAAAAATTGGAAGAAGAAAAAAAAGAAGCAAATGTCAAGATTTTGTTTGACAATTAAAGCAGAACGATGACAGCATGTGCAGGCTTATCGAGACCGGAACCGTAAGTGGTAGTAGCAAAAGGCGGGTATCATTCGTGGCTTAAAAAAACCCCCTGTTTTCCGGTTGGCTCCCGGTCTGTGTAATATTGTTGTCTGCATGTTATGTCTGTTTGGGTAGTTTAGTATTATTGGTCGCTGGGTGTGAAAGCCAGCCTACCGTAAAAACAAGAATAATTGGAACTCGCACAAGGGCATCCAGAATTCTCCCTTTGGATCGAGGCGAGAGGAAAACAAGTAAGAAAAACATGGCTCTCAGCCCTCCGCTGAGACAGATAAAAAGAAAATACAGCTAACCTCACAAGTGCTGGGAGAGGCACCCCCAACATCATAGGGCAGGACAATTGGCAACAAGCTCCTCGGGGATGTTGAGCTGGTAAAAGCTCTTGCTCTAGTTTTTGAATACCGGTATAGTAGCCATACCGGTATGTACTCCAGAGGCTACCCACTGGTTCTGGACACTCTCAAGGCTACCTTAAGACGTGCCGCTATGATATGATTGCTATCATGATGGGGAAGAGTGATTGGAAATCAAAGCAAGGGATGGTGCCACTATGTGCTGGTGCCAGTGAACTAGAGAGGCTACCGGTATTGCCGGCGGGTCCCCGACCATCTGAACAAGGTCTTCCAGGTTCTACGAGTAAAACCTAGTACGGTACTGTACGAGTTCTGGAGGCAGTGGTTAACCCTAAACTTGATTGGCCAATCGCCATCTGGTTGATTTAATAGGGCCTTTATTACTGGTAGGGGGGCCAAGGCGCCCCAAGAGGTCATGGCCGGCGTAGGCGTCCCATAAAAAGTGCTACCGGAAGAGGAAAAAGAAAAAAATATGTCTGGGTCCGGGCACTGTGGCCATGCGGATTCCAACCGAAACCTGTGATATGGCATTGACAGAATAGTTTGTGACTTAGGGCGGCGATCTCGGACTGAATAAATACTCTTGGTCAACCCCCTCCCTCCCCCCCCCTCCTCCCTTCCCACCACCAGTCGTACAACTTACCTCTGTCTGTCCCTTCATTTCATTCAGATTCGACTTCCGGCCATGAAAACCGCTATTTCGACTGGCCTCCTGCTACTCAATGCAGTGGCCAATGCCGCGTGTCCTTATATGGACGGAGGAGCCAGTTTGCGTAAACGTGGTGGCGAGAGTGGTGGTTCTTCTGGGCTGCCCGGTGATGACGGTTTCTTCGAAAAATTCTATGTTGATGATGGGAAGGATTCATTCACTACCACGGATTTTGGTACCCGGGTGGACGATACACATTCTCTGAAAGCTGGGGAGAGGGGCCCAACGCTCTTGGAAGACTTTGTTTTCAGGACTAAGATTACTAGATTTGATCATGAGAGGGTTCCGGAGCGTGCAGGTGAGTTTACATCTTTTGTTTTAATACCTTTGTTTGCTAACGTGTCTTGGTAGTCCATGCCCGTGGTGCCGCTGCCCATGGATACTTCGAGAGTTACGGTGACTACTCAAACATTACCGGCGCCTCATTCCTCAAGAAGCGCGGAAAGAAAACTCCAACGTTCGTTCGATTCTCGACTGTTGCGGGATCGAGAGGTAGTGCGGATACTGTCCGAGATGTTCACGGGTTCGCGCTGAGGTTTTACACCGATGAGGGAAACTACGATATCGTTGGAAACAACATTCCAGTTTTTTTCATTCAGGATGCCATTCAATTCCCTGATCTCATCCACTCGGTTAAGGTATGATTGGGCGGGCGTGATTGGCCTTTTATGATGATTAGTGTTGACATTACCGCAGCCCCGCCCCGATAACGAAATTCCCCAAGCTGCCACTGCCCACGATAGCGCATGGGATTTTTTCGGTCAGAACCCATCGACTATGCATACCCTCCTTTGGGCTCTCTCTGGTCACGGTATCCCTCGTTCTTTCCGTCATATGGATGGGTTCGGAGTGCATACCTTCCGCTTCGTCAACGATGATGGCAAGTCCAAGTTGGTCAAGTATCACTTCAAGACGAAACAAGGTCTTGCGTCCCTTGTTTGGTCCGAGGCCTTGGTTCTCAATGGTCAGAACCCCGACTTCCACCGCCAGGATCTCTTCGATGCTATCGAGTCAAAGAATTATCCGGAATGGGAGATCGGTGTTCAAATCATGGACGAGTCTGATGCCCTCAAATTTGGCTTCGATCTTATCGACCCGACGAAGATTGTTCCCGTCGAGCTGGTGCCTATTACGCCTATCGGAAAACTAGTCTTGAATAAGAACCCAAAGAATTTCTTTGCCGAGACTGAGCAGGCTATGGTGAGTGATGACATGAAATGATCTAATTACTGGCAAGTGTTCAAAATGTGAATGCGGCACAATCTATTCTATGTGGATAATACTTCGCAAGTACGAGGGGGGTTGCGATGCACGCTTAGCGAGGAGGTGAAGAAGGGATTGGTAGGAGTTCCGGTTCTTAATTA
>Ga0307513_10012220_pt1 | contig 10616 bp, 13 predicted proteins | sample 15_EM_MG_FD_202174 | JGI IMG/M metagenome (GOLD analysis project Ga0307513, IMG submission 202174) | Populus trichocarpa ectomycorrhiza microbial communities from riparian zone in the Pacific Northwest, United States - 15_EM | ecosystem: Host-associated > Plants > Roots > Unclassified | place...
GGCGCGGCGGTCATGAATTGGCGCCGGCGAAGGCGCGGATGGCCGCGATGATCTGGTCCTGCACGTCGCGCTCCAGGTAGGGGTGCATCGGCAGGCTGACGACCACGCCGGCCTTGGCGTCGGTCACCGGCAGGCCGCCGGGGCCCGTGGGATAGCCAGAATAGACGCCCTGCCGGTGGATGGGGATGGGGTAATAGACCGCCGTCGGGATCTCGAGGCCCTTGAGGTGGGCGGCCAGGCCGTCGCGCTGCGGCGTCTCGATGGTGTACTGGGCCCAGACCGAGACCCCGCCGTCGATCACCTTGGGCGTGGCGACCACGCCGGCGAGGCCCTGGGCGTAGCGGTCGGCGACGGCGTTTCGCGCGCGGATCTCGTCCTCGAAGATGGTCAGCTTCTGCAGCAGGACGGCGGCCTGGATGGTGTCCATCCGGGCGTTCAGGCCGACACGCATGTTCAGGTACTTGGGATCGTGGTCGAAGCTCTTGCCGGCGATGTCGGACTTCACCGCCTGGCCGTGGACCCGCAGGGAGACCAGCAGGTCGTGCAGGCCCTCGTCCTTGCACAGCACCGCGCCGCCGTCGCCGTAGCAGCCCAGCGGCTTGGCCGGGAAGAAGCTGGTGGTGACCACGTCGGCCCAGTGCAGGGGGTGCTTGCCGTGCAGGGTGCAGCCGAAGCCCTGGGCGGAATCGGCGATCAGCTTCAGCCCGTGCCTGGCGGCGACCGCGGCGATGGCCGGATAGTCCGCCGGCTGGCCAAACAGGTCGACGGCGATCACCGCCCTGGGCGTTAGCTTCCCCTGCGCCTTCACCGCGGCGATGGCGGCGTCCAGATGGGCGGGATCGAGGTTGTAGGTGTCGGGCAGCACGTCGACGAACACCGGGCTCGCACCCACCAGGGGCATGACCTCGGCGGTGGCGGCGAAGCTGAACGAGGGGCAGAAGACCGCGTCGCCCGGCCCGATCCCCCAGGCCATCAGCGGCAGGATCAGCGCATCGGTGCCGCTGGCGCAGGTGAGCGCGAAGGGCGCCTGGCCGAATTGCGCGAGCGCGGCCTCGCAGGCGGCCACCTGCGGCCCCATGATGAAGGCGCCCGAGCGCACCACCTCCAGGATCGCGTCTTCCAGCGGCTGGCCCAGGCGCTTGCGCTGGGCCTGGAGGTCGATGAACGGGATGGGCATAGGCGACAGGCCCCGCGCGGTGGGAAGCGGGGCTACATGCCATGCGTCGCCCGGCCAGGCCAGACACGCTGTGTGTCGCGGTATTGCGCGGCTAGGCCCTGCGGAACAGGTGGACCGCGCCGGCGCCGCCCAGCGCCATCGGCTCGCCCTGGGGGACGAGGCCCGCGGCGGCGGCGAAGGGCGCGGGATCGGCGGCGTAGTAGGTCAGGCGCTCGCTGGAGCGCTGCAGCGTCGCGCCACCGGCGTCGGCGACCACATAGTCGGTGACCTGGTCGAACCGGCCGGGCGGCTCGCGGAAGCGGCGTTCGGTCACGTAGAGCACCAGCTGGCGGCCGGTCTCGCCGATGGGCAGGCGGGCGACGGGCCGCTTCGGGTCGGGGGGCGGCAGGCCCGCCATGCCGGCCCGCAGCGGCAGGTGGAAGGCGGCCTGGCCGCCGGGCTTCAGGCGCCGGGCCGCCACGGCGAAGGCGTTGCGCCACGCCGCGCCGGCCGGCAGGTGCGCCAGGCCGAAGAACGGGCAGATCACCAGGTCGAACTGGCGCGGCAGGTCCAGGGCGGTCATGTCGCCGAGCCGGAATTCCACGGCAAGCTCGCCGGCGGGATCGAGGCGCGCCCGCTTGGCCCGGGCCTGGGCCAGCATGGCCGGGGCTAGGTCGACGCCGACCACGTCAAGCCCGCGCTGGGCCAGGGCCAGGGCGACCCGGCCGGTGCCGGCGCCCAGCTCCAGCACCTCGCCGCCCGGCGGCGCCAGGCTCGCATAGAGGTCGATGTCGCCGGCCAGGCTTTGGTCATGCGCGGTGATCAGGTCGTAATAGACCGCACTCAGGCCCTTCTCGGCGTAATAGGCGCGCCCCCCGGCCACCGCATTCATCCGTCATCAGATCGCCCGGCCATCCAAAGCTGAACCATGGCGGCGGATCAAGAGCCGCCGTTGCGCTTTGTCGCAGGACGGGGCCACATATCGGCGGCTCGGCCGACGCCGACCGGATACGACCTGGGGAGATCTCGCCTTGAGCATCCTGCCGATTCGCCTGGGGCGCGCCGCCCTCATCCTGCTCGCGCCGCTGCTGGTGGCCGGGTGCGGGATCAACACCATCCCGACCAAGGAAGAGCGCGCCAAGGCCCAATGGGCCGAGGTGCAGAACCAGTACCAGCGCCGGGCCGACCTGATCCCCAACCTGGTGGAGACGGTGAAAGGCTACGCCGCCCAGGAGCGCGACGTGCTGACCGCCGTCACCCAGGCGCGCGCCTCGGCCACCCAGGTCAAGGTCGACGCCTCGACCATCACCGATCCGGCGGCGTTCCAGAAATATGCCCAGGCCCAGGACCAGCTGTCGGGGGTGCTGGGCCGGTTGATGATGATCCAGGAACGCTATCCGGACCTGAAGTCGAACCAGAACTTCCTGGCCCTGCAGAGCCAGCTGGAAGGCACCGAGAACCGGATCGCGATCTCGCGGCGCGACTACAACGAGTCCGTGCGCGACTATAACACCGAGATCCGCACCTTCCCGGGCGCGCTCTGGGCCGGGACCGTGCACCGGTGGGCCAAGCCGATGCAGACCTTCACCGCGACGCCCTCGGCCCAGACCGCGCCCAGCGTCAGTTTCGGCCAGCCCGCCGCGCCCGGCGTCACCCTCGCCCCGGCCGCGCCGAGCTCATGATCGGGAGGCGCCCGGAACCCCTCCCCCGTCGAGGGGGCGGGCTTCTCGTATGGCTGGCCGCCCTGTTCCTGGCGACCACGGCCCTCGCCGCGCCGAAGTTCCCGCCGCTGACCGGGCGGGTGGTGGACGGCGCCGGCATCCTCTCGCCCCAGGCCGAGGCGCAGCTGACGGGCGAACTCGCCGACCTGGAGGCCAGGACCGGGCGCCAGGTGGTGGTGGCCACCGTCCCCGACCTGCAGGGCTATGAGATCGAGGACTACGGCTACCAGCTGGGCCGCGCCTGGGGCGTCGGCCGCAAGGACCAGGACGACGGGGTCGTGTTCCTGGTGGCCCCCAACCAGCGCAAGGTCCGCATCGAGGTCGGCTACGGCCTCGAGCCGGTGCTGACCGACGCGCTGTCGAGCCTGATCCTGCAGCAACGGGTGCTGCCGGCCTTCCGCGAGGGGAAGATCGAGGCCGGCGTGGTGGCGGGGACGCAGGCGGTGATCCAGCAGCTCGCCCTGCCCGACGACCAGGCCAAGGCGGTGACAGCCAAGGCCCGGTCCGCGCCGCAGGGCACGGGCGACGCCCTGCCGGTGATCATCTTCGTGATCATCATCATCTTCTGGCTGTTCGGCGGGCTGATGCGGGCGTTCGGCGGCCGGAGGCGAGGCTCCGGCGCCTGGTGGTGGCTGCCGCTGCTGCTGTCGAGCGGCGGTGGCGGAAGCGGGCGCGGCGGCGGCTGGGGCGGCGGTGGAGGCGGCGGCTTCTCCGGCGGCGGCGGCTCGTTCGGCGGCGGCGGATCCTCGGGGAGCTGGTGATGCTGACGGACACAGACCGCGCCGCCATCGAGGCGGCGGTGCGCGAGGCCGAGAGCCGGACGCTGGGCGAGATCTACTGCGTGCTGGCGCAGGAGGCGTCGGACTATCGCGAGGTCCCCCTGGCCTGGGCGGCCGCCGCAGCCCTGCTGGGCCCCGCCCTGCTGCTGCTGGCCGGGATCGAGGTCCAGGCGCCCGACCTGTTCAATCCCGGTTGGACGGCGGCCCAGGTGGGCGGCGTGGCGGAGGCCGCCGCGCGGGCGGCGCTGCTGGGCGCCGTCCTGCTGCAGGGCCTGCTGTTCGTCGCCGTGCTGCTGTTGGCGTCGGCGCCGCCGGTGCGCCGGGTGCTCACGCCGCGCGGGCTCAAACGCGACCGGGTGCGCCGGCGGGCGCAGGAATTCTTCCTGGCCAAGGGGCTGCACGCCACCCGCGAGCGCACCGGCGTGCTGATCTTCGTGTCGGTCCGCGAACGCATGGCCGAGATCATCGCCGACGAGGGCGTGGCCTCGAAGGTGGAGCCCAGGGTCTGGGACGAGGCGATGGCGGCGCTGGTCGCCGGCATCAGGCGCGGCGAGCCCGACGCCGGCTTCGTCGCCGCGATCCGCATGTGCGCCGCCGTGCTGGCCGAGCACTTCCCGCCAGGCGACCGCGACAACCCCAACGAACTGCCCGACTCGCTGGTGGAGCTCCCCGCCCTCTGAGCCCTTTCCGGCTACCCCAGGCCGTAGGGTCGGTAAGGGCCCGTGATCATCTGCTCGAACACGCCCATGCCCTGCTGCGGCGCCTCGCCCGGCAGGGTCAGGGTCACCTTCGACGTCGCCTGGACGTGCACGTTCTCCGGCGCGGCTGCGTCCACCTTGGCCAGGTCGATGTCCTCGCGCTCGACGACGCTGTCGCCCTTGTAGGCGCCGTGGCGCCACTGCGGATGGCCGTAGCCGATCCCGCGCATGAAGAAGGTGGAGATCGGTTCGAAGACCACCGTGGCCTCGCCCTGGGCCAGGGGGATCTTCAGCGTCCCGCGCCTGGGGTGGCGGGTTCCGGGGACCAGCTCGACGTCCTCCATCCGCGCCAGCTCGGCCTCATGGCCGCCGTGCGGGCCCGCGCCGTCGGGCAGGATCACCGCGCGGGTGTTCCAGGGCCGGCCCTCGGTGTCGGCGTTGACGTGGAAGAAGACGCTTTTGTCGGCGAAATTCAGCGGCGTCCACTGCCAGAAGAAGCCCATGGGGCCGGTGGGGAAGGACGGCTGCGGGTCCGGCGCGCCGATCGGGCGCACGCCCCAGGAGCGGTCGCGGGTGCCGTAGCTGCCGGCCGGCAGGGTCTTGCGGACGCCGTCGACCTCGATCCAGCCGGTGACGCGGGCGTTCTGGGTCAGGCGCGTATAGTCCATGAACGCGCGCGGGCCGATCCGGTACATGAACCGCGGCTCCTCGATCGGGAAGGTGCGGCCCTCGAAGACCAGTTCGGCGGCGAAACCGTTGGCGGGGCCGACCGTGACCTTCAGCTTCTGCAGCGGCTCCAGGATCTCGATCCCGATCGGGCCGCAGGTGAGGTCCATGCGCTCCATGTGCAGCCGTCGAGAGGCGTGCAGGCAATGTTCGACCCCGTCGCGGATCACCGCGAAGTGGGCGTCGGCGACGTCGAGATGCGGATAGACGCCGAAGGCGACGGCGAAGAACTCGGACCCGTCGGGAGCATAGCCGTTGAAGAAGTAGCGATCGTAGAAATTCCGGTCGGTTCCGGCATAGGCGATCGGCTCGGGCGTCTGGTGGATCGGGTAGTCGTCGGCCTTGGTGAGCATGCAAGCGTCCTCTATACGCGGCGGCCCAAGTTTGTTGGATGCCGGTATTGCGGCCGCGGCTCGGTCCGCAGTATCAAGTGAACAGCGTTCAGACCACAATGGAGGCGTCGCTTCCGTCGGCGCTGTGCAGGCTCTTCCGCAAGGGGCGCGCCTGACGCAGGGGGCGGTCGCGCGCGGCGATTAATGAGCACAACGACCATGAGCGACCCCCGCATACCGGCCGACGTCGCCGCAAGCCTGGTGAACCCGGACGCCTATGCCGATCACCGAATCTACGACGCCTATGCTTGGCTGCGCGCCAACAACCCTTTGGGTCGGGCCGAGATCGAGGGGTACGACCCCTTCTGGGTGGCGACCAAGCACGCCGACATCCTGGAGATCAGCCGGCAGAACGACCTGTTCCTCAACGGCGCCCGCTCGCCGACCCTGATGACCCAGGCGGTCTCCGCCAGCATCCGCGAAATCACCGGCGGCAGCCCGCACCTGGTGCGCACCCTGATCCACATGGATGCGCCCGATCACCCCAAGTACCGGATCCTTACCCAGTCCTGGTTCCTGCCCCAGAACCTGCGCGGGCTGGACGAGCGCATTCGCAAGATCGCCAGGAGCGCCATCGACAAGATGATCGCCAAAGGCGGGGAATGCGACTTCGTCAACGAGATCGCCCTGCACTACCCCCTGCATGTGATCATGGAGATTCTGGGCGTGCCGGAGGAAGACGAGGGCCGCATGCTGATGCTGACCCAGGAGCTGTTCGGCGCGACGGACCCGGAACTGGGCCGGGGGGCGGCCGACACCGCGCCGAAGGCCGGGCTCGACGTCGGGGTGGTCAACGACTTCATGACCTATTTCGCCAAGTTCTCGGAGGCCAAGCGCGCCAACCCCACCGACGACCTGGGGAGCGTGATCGCCAACTCCAAGATCAATGGCGAGCCGATCAGCCACTTCGAGGCGCTGAGCTACTACATCATCGTCGCCACCGCCGGCCATGACACCACCTCGTCGTCCACGGCGGGCGCGTTCTGGGCCCTGGCCGAGAACCCCGGCGAGCTGGCCAAGCTGCACGCGGACCCCTCGCTGATCCCCGGCCTGGTGGACGAGTCGATCCGCTGGACCTCGCCGGTGAAGACCTTCATGCGCACCGCGGCGGCCGACACCGAACTGTCGGGCCGCAAGCTCTCGAAGGGCGACTGGCTGATGCTCTGCTACGCCTCGGGCAACCGCGACGAGGAGGTGTTCGAGGACCCGGGCAGCTTCCGGGTGGACCGCAAGCCCAACCGGCACCTGGCCTTCGGCTACGGCGCCCACCTGTGCCTTGGCCAGCACCTGGCCAAGATGGAGATGCGCATCCTCTGGGAGGAGCTGATCCCCAGGCTCAAGCACCTGGAGCTGGCCGGCGAGCCGAAGATGTCCCGGTCGGCCTTCGTCAACGGGCCCAAGGCCCTGCCGGTCCGGTTCGTCTTGCAGTGACCCTCGAGGCCCGCCTCGCCGCCTACATCGCCCGGCGCATGCCAGAGGCGCGGGAGGTGGCGGTGCGGGACCTGGCGCGCATCGCCGGCGGCGCGTCGCGCGAGACCTATCGCTTCCGGCTGACCTGGACCGGCGACGGCCAGGCCCGGGAGCGCAAGCTGATCCTGCGCCGTGACCCGCCCGCCAGCCTGATCGACACCGAGCGGCGGATCGAGTTCGAGGCCTACCGCGCCTTCCACGGTTCGGCGGTGCCGGTGCCGGAGATGCTGTGGCTGGAGGAGGAGGACGCCGCCCTCGACCATCCCTTCTTCGTGGCCGAGGAAATCGTCGGCTGCCAGGCCTCGCCGGCGCTGCTGTGGGCCGAGCCCTACCTTGCCGTCCATGACGCCCTGGGCCGCGCCATGTGGACCATCCTGGGCGAGATCGCCAGGGCCGAGCCGGAGGCGTTGGGGCTGGACAGGGTGATGCCGTCGGTGGCGGCGGACGCGTGCTGGGATCGCGAGCTGAGCTATTGGGAAGGGGTGCTCGACGCCGACGAGGCCGAGCCCCTGCCGACCACGCGCGCGGCGATCCGCTGGCTGCGCGCCCATCCGCCGCCGCCGGCCCAGAAGGTCGGCGTGGTGCACGGCGACTATCGGACGGGCAATTTCCTGTTCGACGAGGCCGGCCGCATCCACGGGATCCTCGACTGGGAGATGGCTCACCTGGGCGATCCGCTCGAGGACCTGGGCTGGAGCCTCAACCCGGTGTGGACGTTCGGCCGCGCCAAGGCCGGGGGGCTCGTGGATCGCGACGCGGCGATCGAGGTCTGGGAGTCGGCCAGCGGCCTCAGGGCCGACCCCGACGCCCTGCATTGGTGGGAGCTGTTCAACTGCGTGAAGGGCCAGGCGATCTGGGTGTCCAGCGCCCGGGTCTGGCTGGACGGCGGCGCCCGCGAGCCGATCGTGGTCTATCCGGCCTGGGCGATGATGAACGCCCAGGACCGCGCCACGCTGCAGGTGATGGGATGGCTCTAGTTCCAAAGGTTCCCGACGTGCTGGCGGAGATGGCGGGCCAGATGGTCCGCGCCGCCGACCCGGCCATGCCGGACGCCGAAAGCGCCAGCGGGCTGGGCCTCTCGGCCTTGCTGCTGGGCCTGGCCGCGGAGATGTTCGACAAGGCCGCGCACCTGCTCTTCACCGAGAACCGGGCGGTGCGGGCGCTGCTGGGGCAGGGCGCGCGGACCATTCCGGACGCCGCCTTCGCCGGGCGGTTGCGCGCGTTGTCGCACGGGGTGGACGAGGACCTGAGGGTCTCGGCGCTGCAGGCGCAGAACGGCGTCCTGCGGGCCGCGCTGATCGAACTGCACATCGCCGCGGAGGGCGCCGACGGCCCCGCCGCCCGGGCGCTGGAGACCGCCATCTGGGAGGAGCTGGTCGATTCCTCCGAACGCCGCAAGCTGGCGGGCTCGCCGGTCTAGGCCGAGCGGCCGAGGCTCAGGCGGCGTCGGGATCCTTCATGTGCTCGACGATGGCCCAGAGGCCTTCGACCAGGGATTTCATTCCCGCGTGCGCACGGGGCGGGGCGGCCCAGATCAGCTTCAGGGCGTCGACATGGACCGAGATCGCCTTCCAGTCGACGCGGTTCTGCGAGCGCAGGCGGTCGGTCAGTTCGCACAGGGCGTAGGTCGCCTCGCACAGCAGGCGCTGGTCGTAGAGGCCGGCGATGTCGAGCACCTGGGTGGCCAGGTCGTAGACGGCGTCCATGGGCGCCGTGCGCGCCTTGGCCATGGCCTCGAGGGCGTCGATGGTCGCGGCGACGGCTTCGCGGGACTTGCCCTCCAGGGCCTTCATCTCGCGGCCGGCGCGCTCGTTGGCGAGCGCCATGGTCATGCCGCCCTCGCGCGAAATCTGATCCGTGAGCTTGTACTTCACCTTGAAGAACTCGGGGTCGCTCATAGGGGCACGCGGGAAGGCTTGAGGAGCATGTCGATTTCGTCCTGGAACATGTTCGGTTCCTTCGCCGCGCCGACCTTGCCGGAAAGGTCGTCCTTGCGGCGGCCGCGTTTGCCCGCGGGGGGTCCCAGGTTCTTGAAGCGCCGGTCGGGACCGACATAGGATTCGCAGCTGACGAACTGGCGCTCGTCCTTGGCCACCCAGTAGATCCGCTGCAGCAGCACCGGGGGCGTGAAGGGCTTGGAGATGACGAAGTTCGCGCCGCAGTCGCGGCTCTTCTCCACGGTGGCCCGTGCGGCGTGGCCGGTCAGCAGGATGACCGGGGTGAAGCGCGTCCCCTCCGGCGCTTCGGTGCGCAGCCAGCGGACGAAGTCGTAGCCGTCCATGCCGGGCATGGCGGTGTCGATGACGATCAGGTCGAGTTCGCGGCTCTTCACCACCTGCTGGGCGTCGGCGGCGGAGCTGGACTTGACCTGGCGGTGGACCCCGAAGCCGCGGAACATCGAGGCCAGCACATCGAGCGCCTGGGCGTTGTCGTCCACCAGCAGCACGACGGACCGCTCCAGGTTCATCCGGACGTCGGGGCTGAGGGCGAAACCGCTCATGGCTCAGAACAACAGCAGGTCGCCCGCGTCCGCCGCGGAGCGTTCGTGGGCGTCGAGGTCATGCACCTGCTCGGACAGGCGCTTGGCGAGGTCGGCGAGGGGGATCCGGTCCAGGGCCGCGGCGATGTCGAAGCCGCCGTCGCGCTCCGCCCGTGGTTTCAGGCCGCGCATGAAGTCGCTCAGCGCGGTCAGGTGCTGCTGCAGGGCGTCGATGGTCTGGGCTTCGTGCAGCGCGATCTGCAACGGCTCGCCCTCGGCGCCGCCGATCAGGCGCGACACCAGGCTTTCCAGCCGGTCGCACAGGGCGCCGGCATGATCGACCTCCTGGGCCAGGGCGGTGAGGATCGCCTGGGTCGACACAGCGGAGGAACCCGGCGCGCTCATCAGAACAGCTCCACGGCCCCATCGTCGACCACCGGCGCCGGCTTCGGCCTCTCGCGGAGCGGCGCGAGTTCGGCGTTGTCGGTCACCGTCTTCTGCTGGGCCCGGCCGCTGGTGGGCCAGAATTGCACCCGGCGGGCCTGCGATCCGCCCAGGCTGGAACCGACCACGTTGATGCCTTCGTCACGCATGAAGCGGTTGGCGAATTCGGCGTTGGACGCGCCGACGTCGGACAGGCCGTCGAACATTCTGGCGCCCCCGAACAGCTTGGCCTCCAGGCTGTCGCGCCGAGCGCCCAGCCGCAGCAGTTCGTTGATCAGCAGCTCCATGGCGTTGACGCCGTAGCGGCGGCCCTGGTCGGCGCCGTCGGCGCGCCCGTCGGGCAGCAGGAAGTGGTTCATGCCGCCCACCTCGGCCTTGGGGTCGCGCAGGCAGACCGCCACGCAGCTCCCCAGGATGGTGGTGAGCAGGACGTCGGGGTCGCCGGTGACGTAGTGTTCGCCCTGCACCACGTGGATCCGCCGATGAGGCCGCCCGGAGATGTTTTCAAGCTTCATGTAAGGGGACCAAAGACCGCTTCGATCTTCTCTTTCAGCGTTTGGGTTGTGAAAGGCTTCACGAGGTAGTTGTTCACGCCAAATTGCACGGCCCGCTGCACGAGTTCGCGGTCCGCGCGCCCGGTCAGCATGATCACCGCGGTCTTGGCGATCGGTTCGTGGGCGCGGATGGCGCGCAGCAGCCCCAGGCCGTCGAGCTTGGGCATGTTGAAGTCGGTGATCACCAGGTTGGCCGG
>Ga0307513_10012221_pt1 | contig 10616 bp, 8 predicted proteins | sample 15_EM_MG_FD_202174 | JGI IMG/M metagenome (GOLD analysis project Ga0307513, IMG submission 202174) | Populus trichocarpa ectomycorrhiza microbial communities from riparian zone in the Pacific Northwest, United States - 15_EM | ecosystem: Host-associated > Plants > Roots > Unclassified | place...
CGATCGAGATGTTCCGGCTCGTCGGCATCCCGTCGCCCGAGGAGCGCATCGACGCCTACCCGCACCAGCTCTCGGGCGGCATGCGCCAGCGCGTGATGATCGCGATGGCGCTCGCCTGCAAGCCGGATCTGCTGATCGCCGACGAGCCGACCACCGCGCTCGACGTCACGATCCAGGCCCAGATCCTCGACCTGCTGCGCTCGCTGCAGCGCGAGCTCGGCATGAGCATCCTGCTCATCACCCACGATCTGGGTGTCGTCGCCGAGACCTGCGACGAGGTCATCGTGATGTACGCCGGGCGCATCGTCGAGCGCGCGCGCACCGAGGTGCTGTTCGCGGCGCCGCGCCATCACTACACCGCGGGCCTGTTGCGCTCGGTGCCGAGCTACGGCGAGGGCACGCCGGTCGGCGAGCGCGCGCGGCTGCGCGAGATCCCGGGCATGGTCCCGGCGCTCACCGCGCTGCCCGCTGGCTGCAAGTTCGTCGACCGCTGCCCCGCCGCGCAGGCGCGCTGCCGCGCCGAGGAGCCCGACCTCGTCGCGCTCGGCGCCTCGCACGTGCGCTGTCACTTCCCGCTCGACGCCCCGCCGGCCGCGCCCTGACGGCGCAGGCGCAGCGCGTTGCCGATCACCGAGACCGACGACAGGCTCATCGCGAGCGCTGCGAGCATCGGCGACAGCAGCCAGCCGGTGAACGGATAGAACACGCCGGCGGCGATCGGGACGCCGGCGGTGTTGTAGAGGAACGCGAAGAACAGGTTCTGCCGGATGTTCGACATCGTGGCGCGCGACAGCGCCCGCGCCCGCGCGATGCCGCGCAGGTCGCCCTTCACGAGCGTCACGTGCGCGCTCTCCATCGCGACGTCGGTGCCGGTCCCCATCGCGATGCCGACGTCCGCGCGCGCGAGCGCCGGCGCGTCGTTGATGCCATCGCCCGCCATCGCGACCTTGCGACCCTGCGCTTGCAGGCGCGCCACGTGGTCGGCCTTCTGATCGGGCAGCACCTCGGCGATGACCTCGTCGATGCCGAGCGTCTTCGCGACCGCGCGCGCCGTGACCTGGCTGTCGCCCGTGATCATCACGATGCGCAGCCCGTCGGCCGTCAGCGCGCGGATCGCCTCGGGCGTGCCGTCCTTGATCGGATCGGCCACGCCGACGAGGCCGGCGAACCCGCCGTCGATCGCGACGTACAGCACGGTCTGGCCGTCGGTGCGCAGGCGGTCGGCGCGCTGCGCGAGCACCTCGGGATCGCCGCCCCAGGCGATGCCCTCCGCGTCCATCATCGCGCGGTTGCCGAGCGCGACCCGGCGGCCGTCGACTTCGCCGCGCACGCCCCGGCCGGTGACCGACGCGAACTTCGCGACCTCCGAGCGCGCCAGGCCGCGCGCCTCCGCGGCGGCGACGATCGCGGCCGCGAGCGGATGCTCGCTCGCCCGCTCGAGGCTCGCGGCGAGCTGCAGCAGCGTCGCCTCGTCGAATCCCGGCGCGGGCTCGAGCGAGGCCAGGCGCGGCTTGCCCTCGGTGAGCGTCCCGGTCTTGTCGACCACCAGCGTATCGACGCTGCGCAGGACCTCGATCGCCTCGGCGTTGCGGAACAAGACGCCGATCGACGCGCCTCGCCCGGTCGCGACCATGATCGACATCGGCGTCGCGAGGCCGAGCGCGCACGGGCACGCGATGATCAGGACCGAGACCGCGTTGACGATGGCGTGCGCCATCCGCGGCTCGGGCCCGGCGATCGACCACACCACGAACGTCGCGAGCGCGCTGACGATGACCGCGGGCACGAACCAGCCGGCGACCTGGTCGGCCAGCCGCTGGATCGGCGCGCGGCTGCGCTGCGCGTCGGCGACCAGCGCGATGATGCGCGCCAGCAGCGTGGCCGCGCCGACCTTCTCGGCGCGGATCACGAGCGCGCCGGTGCCGTTGACGGTCGCGCCGATCACGCGATCGCCCGCCTGCTTCTCGACCGGGATGGGCTCGCCGGTCACCATCGCCTCGTCGACCGACGACGCGCCCTCGAGCACGACGCCGTCGACCGGGATCTTCTCGCCGGGGCGGACGCGGAGGCGATCGCCGACCTGGACGGCGTCGAGCGCGACGTCGGCCTCGCCGCCATCCGCCGCGATCCGTCGCGCGGACGTCGCGGCCATCCCGAGCAGCGCGCGGATCGCCGCGCCGGTCGAGCTGCGCGCGCGGAGCTCGAGCACCTGGCCGAGCAGGATCAGCGTCACGATGACGCCGGCCGCCTCGAAGTACGTGCCGACCGTGCCGTCGTGGCCACGGAACGCGTGCGGGAACACGCCGGGGGCGAGCGCCGCGACCAGGCTGTAGCCGAACGCGACGCCGACGCCCAGGCCGATCAGCGTGAACATGTTCAGGCTGCGGTGCCGGAGCGACTGCGCGAACCGCACGTAGAACGGCCACGCCGCCCACGTGCAGATCGGCAGCGCCAGGGCCAGCTCGATCCACACCCGGGTCCGGCCCGCGACCAGCACCACGCCGATCATCTCGCCCATGACGAGCACCAGCAGCGGCAGCGTGATGGCCGCCGAGATCGCGAAGCGCCGCGTCATGTCGACCAGCTCGGGATCCGGCCCGGCGTCGAGCGTCGGCGTGCGCGGCTCGAGCGCCATGCCGCAGATCGGGCAGCTGCCCGGCGCGTCGCGCACGATCTCGGGGTGCATCGGGCAGGTGTATTGCGTCCCGGCCGGGGCCGGCGGCGCGGGCGGCGCCGCGGCGGGATGGAGGTACTGCGCCGGGTTCGCGAGGAACTTCTCCTTGCAGCGCGCGCCGCAGAACAGGACCTCCTCGCCGTCGTGGGTCGTGCGGTGCGCGGTGGTCGGCTTCACCGTCATCCCGCAGACCGGATCCTTGGCCGCGCCACCGGCGGCGTGCTCGTGAGGATGGCCCTCGCCGTGCGCGTGCGTGTCCTGCATGATCCTGAGGTCCTCGGCAGCTACGACGCCGCGCGTCCAGCTTCATTACACCCCGGACTCCCGCGACTGGCTCGCCGCGGGCCTGCCCGAACATCCAGCGCGTACAAACCCGCACGATCGCGCCGTGTCGTCTATGAAAGCGCCGGAAGGCATGCGATCCAGTGAATGCAAGTCCTCGCAATGACTAGCAAGCACGCGGATCCACAGGAAGCGCTCGCAGGCCCGACGGTCGCCGCCGAGCCGCTGGTCTCGGTGCGCGGCGTCACCAAGCACTTCCCGACCAAGCTGGCGTGGCCCGCCGCGCCGGATCTGCCGCCGCACGTCCGGCTGTGGCGCGCGCTGAGCCGCCGGCCGGCGACCGTGCAGGCCGTCACCGACGTCGATCTCGAGATCCAGCGCGGCGAGACGCTCGGCCTGGTCGGCGAGTCGGGCTGCGGCAAGTCGACGCTCGGCCGGACGATCCTGCGCCTGCTCGAGCCGACCGCCGGCCAGATCCACTTCGACGGCACCGAGCTGACGCACCTGGCGCCGCGCGCGCTCCGGCCGCTGCGCCGCCACATGCAGATGATCTTCCAGGATCCGTACGCGTCGCTGAACCCGCGCATGACGGTCGGCGCCGCGATCGCCGAGCCGCTGGTGATCCACCGGCTGGCCACCAGCGCCGCCGACCGCGAGCGCCGGGTCCAGGAGCTGCTCGCCCGCGTCGGCCTGCGCGCCGACGCCGCGCGGCGCTACCCTCACGAGTTCAGCGGCGGCCAGCGCCAGCGCGTCGGCATCGCCCGCGCGCTCGCTTGCAAGCCGCAGTTCATCGTGTGCGACGAGCCGATCAGCGCGCTCGACGTCTCGATCCAGGCCCAGATCGTCAACCTGCTCGAGGACCTCCAGGACGCCGAGCAGCTGACCTACCTGTTCATCTCGCACGACCTCAAGATCGTCCAGCACATCTGCGATCGCGTCGCCGTGATGTACCTCGGCCGCATCGTCGAGCTGGCCGACGCCCGCACGCTGTACCGCGCACCCCAGCACCCCTACACGCAGGCGCTGCTGTCCGCCGTGCCGCGCATCGATCCAGGCGCGCGCCGCGACCGCATCCTCCTGACCGGCGACGTGCCGAGCCCGATCGACCCGCCGAAAGGCTGCCCGTTCCACCCGCGCTGCCCGGTCCAGGACAAGCCCGCCGCCTGCTTCGAGCAGCTGCCGCGGCTGCGGGTGCTGCAGAACGGCGCACGCGCCGCGTGTCATGTCGCCGAGTGATAAGCTCGGCCGCGACATGAGCGTTTGGTCGGGCGAGCTTGCCATGCGCGCGCTGCCGGCGGTGCTGCTCGATCTCCACGACGAGCTGGCGACCGGCAAGCTCGTGCTCAAGCGCGGCCGCGTGTCGAAGACGGTCGACCTCGTCAACGGCAACCCGGTCAGCACGTCGTCGACGCCGCGCGACGAGACGCTCGGCCACTTCCTGGTCTCGGGCGGCGTGATCAGCGAGGAGCAGCACCGCGCCGCGGTCGCCCACGCCGCGCGCTCCGGCACCAAGCTCGGCGAGGCGCTGGTCTCGCTGCAGACGCTCAGCGTCGCGCAGCTCATCGAGCAGCTCGGCCGCCAGGCCCGCCACAAGATCGTCCACGCGCTGCGCTGGCCGCAGGGCGCGTGGCGGTTCGACCCGGCCGAAGCGATCGACGGCATGCAGCTCCGCATGGTCGAGGTCGTGCTCGACGGGCTGTGGGAGACCGCGGTCGAGGATCTCGACCGGCTGTCGCGGCTCGACGCGATGGCGTTCGAGCTGACCGATCGCGGCGAGCGCCTGGTGCCCGAGCTGGTGCGCGTGTTCGGCGAGCGCCCGATCAGCGTGCTCGCGAACGGCGCGATGATCGGCGAGATCGAGCGCGCGTTCGGCGATCGCGCGCAGGCCCGCGCCGCGGTCGACGCGATGCTGATGTGCGACGCGGTCGCGGCGACGGTCGCCGACATCGGCCTCGGCCGCTCCGAGCGCCCGGATCGTGACGACCGTGACCGCGACGACCGCGACCGGCCGCTGCCCGCCCGCGCGCCGACCCGGCCGCTCGGCCCCAGCTCGCCGCTGTTCGACCTGTTGTTCGACGACCTGCCGCTGGGCGACGCGTCGCACACCGACGGCGGCGCCGTCCCGCTCGACCTCGACGACGCCGGCGACTCCGGCGTGGTGTCGACCGCCGACGTCGAGGCCGCGCACCTGCGCAGCGACGACACCCAGCTCGCCCGCCAGGTCCTCACCGCCGAGCACCAGCGCATCCAGAACATCGATCACTACGCGGTGCTGATGGTCGGGCGGCGGGCGCGCGCCAGCGAGATCGAGGTCGCGTTCGCGGTCCGCCAGGCCGTGCTCGATCGCGACTCGCCGGTGATCCGCGACCCGCGCGATCGCGCCAAGCTCGAGGAGCTGCGCCGGGTCTACGAGGTCGCGCGCGTCACCTTGCTCGACCCGCGCGCGCGGGCGAGCTACGACCGCGAGCTGGCGGGCGGCGAGCTGGTGCAGGGCCCGCCGGGCATCGACGCCGAGCTCAGCTTCCGGCGCGGCGAGGAGCTGATGGCGCAGGGCCAGTGGGCGCTGGCCGCCGGCCACATCAAGTCGGTGATCACGCGCTCGCCCGGCGAGGCCGACTACCACGCCGCGCTCGGCTGGTCGGAGTGGATGGCCGGCGGCGAGACCGCCGAGGCCGCCGACACCGCGCGACCGCACCTCAACCAGGCGCTGGCGATCAACCCCGATCACGCGGTCGCGCACGACTACAAGGGCCGGATCAACGCGGCGCTGCGCAGCGACGACGCCGAGGCGCTGTTCCACCTCGAGCGCGCGGTCGATCTCGATCCCACGCGCAGCGCGGCGGTCGCGGCGATCGAGCGCCTGCTGGTCGAGCGCGGCGATCTGCGGCGCTACGAGAAGGTGCTCAAGCGCCTGCTGTTCCGGCTGCGCGGCCGGGGCTCGGCGGTCGAGGCCAAGGCGTGGGTCCGGCTGGCGCAGCTGTACTTCGACCAGCTCGAGGACCCCGAGGCGGGCGCGGCGGCGGCGGCCAACGCGCGGCGGATCAGCCCGAACGACAGCGACGTGCTGCCGCTGCTCCAGCGCGCGAGCGCGCGCGTGCGGCGCGACACGCTCGAGCCGATCCGCGCGGGCTGGCGCGACGCGCTGGGCGATCCGCACAGCGGCGCCGCGCTGGTCAAGAGCGCCGAGGCCACCGGCCACGCCGACGCGGCGTTCCTGGCGGCGTCAACGATGGTCGCGCTCGGCACCGCCGATCCGCACATGGCCGCGGTGTACGAGCGCCAGCGCGTGCGCGGCGTCGTGCTGCCGTCGCGCGAGCTCGGCCGCGATCAATGGGCGATGCTGCGGCACAAGGACGACGGCGTCGAGCTCGGCGCGATGATGGAGCTGGTGGCGCCCGCGGTCCACGCGCTCGCGCCGATGACGCTCGCCGACAGCGACGTCGACGCCGACACGCAGATCGACGACGCCGATCTGCCGGCGCCGTTCGAGCGCCTGCGCCAGCGCTGCGCCGATCTGCTCGGCGTGCCGATCGCGCCGGTCTACGCGCGGGTCGAGCTCGGCGCGCAGATCCACGTCGTCGCCGCCGATCCGCCGGTGCTGATCGCCGGGGACGAGGCGCTGACCTCGCCGGAGCGCCCGGAGCTGATGTTCCACCTGGTGCGCGCGATGACGTTCCTGTGGCCGGGCCGCGCGATCGGCGCGTCGCGCCCGGGCCGCGTGCTGCGCGCGATCGTGCTCGCGGTGTTTCGCGAGGCCTCGGGCTCGGCGATCGGCATCGAGGATCCGCTGGCGTCGAGCGCGGCCGACGTCGTCGCGATGCTGCCGGCGGTCAACCGCGTGCAGGCGCGCGCGGCGGCGCTGCGGCTGCTGTCGCGCGGCGACGGCTTGAACCTGTCGCTGTGGGCGCGCTCGCTGTCGCGCACCGCCGATCGCGCCGCCCTGCTGCTGTGCGGCGACATCCCGGCGGCGTTCATCGGCGCCAAGGCGATCGGCGAGCTCGACCGCGATCTCGTCGAGTTCGCGTACAGCGCCGCGCACGTCAAGCTGCGCGCGCAGCTCGGCCTCAGCCGCGCGTGAAGCTCGACGCAGCGCGCCGCGACCTGGCGTGCACAATGACGTGGCGCGCCCGGAGCGCGAGGTTATAGTCGATCGACATGGACCCGACACCGCTGACCAGGCCCACGCACCTCCAGCCGGCGGTGCGGTCGCGCGGCTGGCTCGCGCGTCAGGCCGCCGGGGTGATCGCGGCGCTGCTCGGCCTGACGTCGTTCGTCATCGTCGTGGTCACGCAGAACGACCTGCTGGCGATCCCGGATCCGCGGCACAGCGTGCCGGGCTTCGCGCTCACGGCGGTCGCCGCGGTGGTCTCGATCGGCCGCCGTGAGGGCGCCTGGAAGCTGTGGCTGGTCGGCCTCGGCTTCGCGACGGCGGCGCTGATGCTCGGCTGGTGCCTGCTGGCGCTGCTCGCGATCGGCGCGCTGATCGCCGTGAGCTCCTGAGCTTTCCGTGGTGATGTGAGGAGCCGATGCCTGACGCCAAGACCGACCCCAAGACCGATCATGATCTGATCTACGACTGGAACTCGATCGAGAAGGTCGCGTCGCTGTCGCCGCGCCGCCGCATCCAGTTCCTCGACGAGACCCTGCGCGACGGCATCCAGTCGCCCTCGGTCGTCGATCCCACGATCGAGGACAAGCTGCGCCTGGTCGAGCTCGCCAACGATCTCGGCATCGACACGATGGACATCGGCCTGCCGGGCGCCGGCAAGCGCGCGGTCCAGGACGTCACGACGATCGCGGCGCACATCCTCGCCGGCGGGCTGCGGGTCAAGCCGTCGTGCGCGGCGCGCACCCACCTCAACGACGTCCAGGCCGTGGTCGACATCTCGCAGAAGGTCGGCATCGAGATCGAGATCCTGTGCTTCATCGGCAGCTCGCCGATCCGGCAGTACGCCGAGGACTGGGATCTGTCGCGGATGCTGCAGCTGTCGGCCGACGCGATCGACCTCGGCCGGCGCTACAACCTGCCGGTCTCGTACGTCACCGAGGACACCACGCGGTCGCGTCCGGAAGTCCTGACCAAGCTGTTCACCAACGCGGTCGAGCACGGCGCGCAGCGCCTCGTGGTGTGCGACACGGTCGGCCACGCCACGCCCGACGGCATCCGAAACTTACTGAAGTTCACCCGCAACGTGCTCGACGGCACCGGCCGGTCCGACGTCGGCATCGACTGGCACGGCCACAACGACCGCGGCCTCGGCGTGGTCAACTCGATCTTCGCGATCGAGTACGGCGCCGATCGCATCCACGGCACGGCGCTGGGCATCGGCGAGCGCGTCGGCAACGCGGCGCTCGACCAGATCCTGCTCAACATGAAGCTGCTCGGCGAGCTCGGCGACCGCGACCTGAGCAAGCTGGTCGAGTGGAGCCAGACCGCGTCGCGCGCGACCCACGTGCCGATCCACCCGCAGTATCCGCTCGCCGGCAGCGACGCGTTTCGCACCGCGACCGGCGTGCACGCCGCGGCGATCATCAAGGCCGAGAAGAAGGGCGACGCCTGGCTCGCCGACCGGATCTACTCCGGCGTGCCGGCCGGCATGTTCGGCAAGGAGCAGGCGATCGAGATCGGCCACTACTCGGGCGAATCGAACGTCGTGTACTGGCTCAAGAAGCGCGGCTACGAGGCCACGCCGGAGCTGGTCGCGCGCGTGCTCGGCGCCGCCAAGGGCGGGGACCACGTGCTGCTCGACGACGAGATCCTCGCGGTGATCAATCGCCCGCGCCCGCCAGCGGCGTGACCGCGCCGGTCGCCAGCAGGATCTGATAGCGCCGCGTGTCGTCGAGCGTGAGCTGCGCGGTGTCGTCGGGCTCGAACGTCACCTCGGCGGTCAGCGCGTAGCGCCGCGCGGAGACGCCGGTGTGCTCGCCGGTGATCGCGAGCTGGATGTCGCCGCCGATCGCGCGGACGTCGTTGACCACGACGTGGTAGGTCGCGTCGTAGCTGTAGTCGTACGCGGTGCCGAACGTGCGGGTCTGGTAGCTCAGGTGGCCGGTGCCGTCGACGTGGGCGATCGGACCCACCATGCGGCTGAGCTGCCAGCGCGCGTCGTGCTGCAGGTCGAGGCCGAGCGTCGGCAGATCGAGCGTGCCCGACCACGCAGCGTCGACGGTCGCGGACTTGGCGGTGGGGTCGCACGGCGCGACGGCGGCGTCGCCGCAGGTGATCGCGAAGCGGTACGCGAGGCCGGACATCGAGCCCACGAACGTGCCGTCGCCGTGGTCGGTGAAGCCGGCCTGATCGTCGTCGCGGGCGAGCGCCACGGCCTGGCGCATGGCGGAGACCTCGCCGCCCTCGTGCGCCATGCTCGCGCCGATCGAGGTCGCGACGTTGGCGTAATCCTCCTCGGTCGGCGGGGCGACCGGGTCGTCCGAGGCGCATGCGACGAGCAGCGCGAGAAATCCGTAAGATAAGGACCGCATGGGATCGGATACAGCAAGCAGCGGACCAGGCGCGCGAATGCGCTTCTGCGCAGCTCACCAGGCTGATCAAGGTCGCGCACGTGGACGTGGCACGTGCACGAGAAGCGAGCCTGTGCGCGAGCGCCCGCGCCTACGCCCGGCGAGCGATCGTTCGCGCGTCGTGCGCGCCGGCCTGTGACGTGCGCGCGCGGCGCTACGCCGCGTTCTCGATCGGCCAGCGTCGCCCGGCGGCCTCGAGCACGAATCCATCGCCGTGCTCGACGATGTGCTCGGCGATCGCGTGATACGCCGGCCCCGCGATCCGGCCGCGCAGCGCGCCGATGCAGACGTAGAGCGCGTGGTCGTCGGCCTGGCGCAGCGACGCGTACTCGAGCTCGGCCTCGCGGTCGTCGTCCCACAGCACGAGGCAGCGATCGCCTTCCCAGTGCGCCGACCGCGCGCGCAGGTGGGCGTCGTCGACGTCGACGTAGGCGAAGCGCGTGGCGTCGAGCCGCACGATGTTGCGGCCGTCGGGCGCGACGTCGAGCCAGCGCAGCAGCGCTTGCCGCAGGCGCGCGTGGCTGACAGCGATGCCCTCGTGCCAGAACGTCCCGGCGCGGTCGAGACGCAGGCCGATCGCCCGCATCTTCTCGATCATCGCTTCGGTCAGCGGCGCGGGCGCATCGGACGGTTCCACCGTTCGAGTATGCCCCCGGTCCTGCTCACGACAACCGCGCGATCCGATCCTTGGTGAGCAGCTTCTGCTTCTTCAGCCGACTGATCTCGACCTGCTCGGCGGGCGTCAGCGCGCGGCGGCGTTCGAGCGACTTGAGCTGTTCGTCGAGCTGACGATGCTCAGCAGTCAGTTGAGCCAGAACGGCCTGCTTCGAGCCCTCGGTCGTAGATGTCACTTAGCCTCCAGAGCTGTCTTCCTTGGTTCTACGATAAGCCGCAGATCACGAGACGGCAATTGCTGGATTCGTGCGATCGGACATCTGCCGGGGCGCGCGCGGGGTTGCCCGATCGTCGCGCGATCGACATCGGATCGAAACATCAAGGGGCGCGTCGCGGCAGCGCGCCAGGTACACCATCGGGATACATCACCTCGGCCTCCGATGGCCGGATGTATGCCGGCGCGCCGTCGACGGTGATGTCGACCCGCGCTCCGGCGAGCGCGAGGCGCGCGACCGCGAGGCCCGAC
>Ga0307513_10012222_pt1 | contig 10615 bp, 8 predicted proteins | sample 15_EM_MG_FD_202174 | JGI IMG/M metagenome (GOLD analysis project Ga0307513, IMG submission 202174) | Populus trichocarpa ectomycorrhiza microbial communities from riparian zone in the Pacific Northwest, United States - 15_EM | ecosystem: Host-associated > Plants > Roots > Unclassified | place...
TTCCTATTACCCAGAAAATCCTACATCGGATAGGTGGCGTCTAGATAGAACACAAAACCCACCCTGCTGATATCACTGCCGCCGCTGCTCTGTTTCGTCTCTTCGGTCTTGCCACCAAAATACGCTACACAAACATACACGATCAGTTTCATACCAGAACTTGCGAACAGCAACCTCGTCTACGTCGCCTCGCCTTCGCGTGGTCAGAGCGCGAACGCATGAGGGTACTCCGCGGGAAGCCCAAACTCACCTCCCCGCTGTTCAGCGTCTGTCTTCACGTTGGCCGCACCTTCAGGCTTGTTCGTGGCAGCGGCGCCGAGGGTCCTCTCTTCGCCTGTGAACTCAAGTGGGGGTGATTGGGTCCCGGACATATTACGGATTGATTGGTTCGTAAGGGGACTTGAAGATATACCTGTCGTGGAGATTGGGGGTGGCAGTGGAAGAGAGGATTCAGGTGCTGGGGCGTTTTATGAGAGAGGAGGTATGACGCAACCGACGTCATGCACTAAGTTCGCCGCGAAGCTTGCTCATCTCCCCGCTGAGATATGATCGAGCATTCAGAGTGCGGTATACGCCTCCAAAAGCGCGGCCCTGGCACGAGGCAAACAGCCGCACGTACTTTGACATGGTTGAGTGTAGTACGCAAAGAACCCAGACGTGAGTGACGCCCTACCTCCGTGTTCTGGTACCCATATCTGGGGTATGTATCGGCATGAGGAGCCAAAACCACAGGCATTCATTAAGCGGCATTGAGCAACCAGCAACGGAAGGACTATGGCAGGGGAGTCAGATAGAAGGAAGGCCACAAGAATTACAAAGGGTGATCGAGCCGTAAACGTCTAGATAAGGTATTGCATTCATGCAGCCGTAGGCCACTATCAGTGCACTTGCACTAAAGCGGCCCTCGATCGCCAGCCCTAATTATTTATTAGGTCCAGTATATTCCTCCTAATCGTCCAGTCTTTGTTTTGTACTGTCATCGCCTGGCATCCCGATTATATATAAAAAAGGAGATACCCCTACATGTTTGTTTTTCCCGTCTTTAATTTCAGTCCGTCCCTTACTCGCCTCGTAGCCCGCTTAAGTCATTCGTTGGTTACTTGTGGCTTCCGATGTACACAGTCGTCGCTCATGCCGACTTGGACCGTCTTCCTGGGGCTTGTTCGTGATAGGTTTCAGGGTTTCTGCCCTTATTGGCTTCGTTTTGGTTGCTCCTGCAGCTCAGCATGGTATATTCGCTGTCACCCGCGTGACTCTGTCTATCAACAGACAGCCATTTACCTGCTACTCACCCCTGTGGTGCATTACTGTGTCGCTCATGCAACCCTTTCAACCCTATGTCGCTCAGCTCATCCTCCATCTATTGGGTCCTTTACCTACATAGTATACATTGAGTATTTTATGACCCTCTGAGTCTTTCACCACTCTGTGGTAGCTATCAGGTCACATGGGGTTCATTTGGGCTTAGGTCTTGCCATCACTCTCTCCTTCACAGGGAACAAGTGTAGGCCACAGCCATTCTAGCTTTAGTTCTGAAACTACTTGGCCGTATGGTGCCTATAGTGATTTGCAGTCCGTAAATATATATTGGCAGGCACTCATGGCCATTCCTTTCACCCCTGGAATTTGATAACTACACCAAGTCTGACCTTCGACTCTCAGCCAGCGTCTTCAACTTAGAGGAACTTCTCAGTGAAGACTTGCGAGGCACTTGGAACGATCTTAGTTGTGATGGTGTCATACAGTCGATACATTAGGGTACGATCGATCATAGTCCCTTGTGACCTTTTTGCTACAACTGACGCAAAGCATAGCAAGGTAGTGTTGCTCACCGGATCTGTAGTTGGTTCTTCATGTCCTCCGCAACGCGATCACTGAGCTTCGCTTGAGCCGCCTGGTCGGCGCGGACTTCGAGCGCTGTGTTCATATCCTTTTTGGGTTGACGAGCGTCGCCTTTGAAGCCGACCTGTTATAAGTTGTTTGAATAAATCTAGGGCAAGAGGATCGTTCAACGGAGGACACTCACATAATATATTCGGCTCATCTCCTCACTTGATTCACTCTGCCATATTGGAGTATTTAGTTCACTGTCGTCCTTCTCGTCGGTTTACGTGAACTAGTCAAACTCACGAAGAATAAACTTATAGTGAATACGCTCGAGAACACGGCTACTCGTAACGGGTACTCTGAAACAGACGTCTCCCCATCTAATAACGCGAGATCCAGCTGTGGTTTTAGCACCTCTGCCTCGTCAAAACCCACGCCTGTGGGCCTATTTGCGTAGAGTCTGAGGCGACGTGGAGCCACGCCTCCTCTACCTGATAAACCATGATGAGTGCGCGAGTCCCCACTGGTAGAAGGAAATGGGAAAATTCGGAATTGGTTACCGTGAGGCTGGGTGGAACAACGACTTACCGACTTTGAGCAAAATGGATCGTATTCGCACACTTTGCGTAAATGGTATGTTCAGGATAAGCTAGTTGTCGTGGAGGTGCACAAAGTTAGTCTGTGTAAGCATACTCACGCGCAAGATGGACGCGTAAACACCACGGACCTGGTCATCTACGCCAGAATCGATGTACTTTTCTGTACTCTCTCGTTGGTCCCAACTCTTGATTACTTCTTTGGCATCTTCCGGTACTATTAGGTTCAGCCCGTTGACTCTGGCCGTGGATAGTGGCACGATTTGCATGCCGGGAGACAACGTTACAGGTCAAAATAGCGCCCAGTTTCAGTATGTAGTTGTTTGGATACAGATTTAGGAACAGGATTTGTCAGTGATTCAAGTGCGCCTCAAGTCAAGGCGATCTGCTCACTTGTCTCGATCAATAACACCAAACAGGTTAATCGCGTCTCCGTACTCGACTTGCTGCTGATCTGTTCCAGCTTCTCCGCGCGCTTCTTGCGTTTCTTGGTCCATGGATGATGGGTCGAAGGTGGGTTCTCCAGCCTCAATCCAACCTCTACTTTTGACCAGCTCGGGTTTCTTGGACTTGTACGCCCTAGACGCGTTCTTCGATTCGAAAGCGTCTCCTTAGTGCTACACTTATTTCGGAGTAGTCTCTAATCTGGGGTTTACAGGTACGAGGCGCGTTTGCACTTTCAGAATCAACGAGCTCACACGAGTAAACCCTTGTGCTTATCAACTCACCCTACTATATATGGACCATGTAGTGTCTTGTTATCCTGACGTGTGTCTTTTCACCCGTGAATTTCTACGCACTTGCTGATAGCTGGTCTAGTACGCCATTCGTAATCTCGTGACCATGTCTCAGGTGCAGGTAATACGTGCAAGGACCCTTCTCCGTCGGTTTCACTTGCGAGAAACCGATGTCCGTCGACGTGCCCCACTTTCTTGGGAGCCTGTAGGAATCCCTGTGGAAGGCGCACCATTAAAACCGTCGGGGAAAATCAAGCGCGCAACAGTTGCCGTTCCACGCTTAGGAAACCCCTTCCTGCTGCGCCCGCACCCTCTTGCCCCTTCCTCAGAAGAACACCACTCAGCCACTGCGCTCAATTCTCGTCACAACTCTAATTTTGGAGAATCAGGGGATACTACTACAGCAAGTATAGACAATCACCAGCGAAAAGGCGGCGCAGCGCGGAATGGTTCCAGCCACCTCTCTGGACGGTCGAACATGATCGCATCGCGATACAGCTTCCGTCGACAAAAAGAGCTGCTCAAAGCCGCCCAGCTACTCTCCACCATCCCCGAGTCGGAAGGCGGGGACCCCCTGGCTCTCTCTCGTCTCCCCCACTCTCCGAAAGCGCTGCTCAAATTCGTCAAAGTGCAAGACCGGGTAGGGTTCGGACGTGCAGATGTAACTACCGCCTCACAAAAGGCGAAAGTCCCGGCCGACGCGGACAAAACCCGCCGGCGACCTGTCGGTGTGCTGGAGGACATTGTCGGCGCGAGCGGAGGGGGAAAGGTCAATGCCTCGAGGGCTTTGACGAAAGCTCAGCTGAAGAAAAATCCGCGCCTGCGCACCTTCCTCCCTGCGGTGTTGCGTGCGAACCTGGCTGCGCCGGACCGCTTCAAGCAGGGTACTCTCCCCGCCGAAGTGAGCAAGATCATCTGGGTCGGCCGGCCGAACCCGAAGAGCGAGCGCGGTTTGAAGGTTGGTTACAAGCTGCATGGCTGGGAGCGCGGGGCACCATTTAGGAGGAAGAACACTGAGGCGCTCATCGAGGGCATGGATGCGAATATTCGTAAGTTCTTGAACGTGAGTCAATTCTTTTTGTTTGGGCGCTGTTAGAGAGCGTCGAGGGTGCTGCGGGACTGATGATTCTTCTGTTTGGCGTTTACAGAGAAGGAAGGGCAGGACAGTTGGGAGTGCATTGCCGTTCTAGATGGAGGGTTGTTGCAACGACTTTATGCTGCTATATACAAATTCGTCGCTCAACTATCGACTCTCCGCCTGGAACGGTTGATGGTCTTTCCCCGCAAACTCTCCTCTATGCCAAGTGTACGGCATATTCTAGCTTACCCTGGGTGGTGAGCAAGGACTGCAGTCGGCTTCTTGTAGTATGACCGCGCGGCTATGGCCTTGCATTGAACCATCATCTCCCTGCGAAACCCTACGAAGCTACACCACAGCTGCTTGCATGGAACCAAATAGACGTAGGTTGGTCCTCGCTAATACATTCGTTGCGTCTTCGGCGTTGCCATCGATTCACTCAACTCTACTTGGCGTTTAAAGCGTATAATGTTACGCCGAATGTGCGTCCAAATAAGCCCTTGGCTGCTCTTCCTCGCGCACTGGGCTATCTGCATCCCTTACGCTTCCTCGCTTCCATGCTGCCTTAGCTCGACACTGTCATGTTCTCTAAAGTAAACGTAAGCCCCTTGACGTCACCGTAGATCCTTGACAGCATTTATACACGAAATCCCGCGGTTCTATGAACAGAAGTTCGTGCTTATCGGTCAAATGGACATCGATTAGGTGGACGAGCCGCACATTGCGAAGGACACAGGAGACGCAGGGAAGGAAGTAGTGGAAGAGGGCCAAGAGGGGAACAAACCTAAAGATGAATTGGAGGAGCTTGCACGGAGATCAAAGCACTTGAGAAGAGCCTCACCGGGTATCCGGATATGCTTGGCCCTGTACATCGATTCCCTTCTTCACTATTAGGTGTGAGCGCAGTCCCAACTCACGGCCTTCTGTTTGGCGGTGAATGGGGCGCGAAGGAGAACATTGAGCTTCAGAACTGCCAGCTTGGTTTGGGCGATATATACAGAGCCTCACCGAGGCGGTGAAAGTCATCGACAGTGCACCTAAGTACTAGCAATAAAGTTGTAGCTTCCTTCTGGTCGCTGAGAAAGCGCACGACCGTCCCACCGTCAGATTTAGTAGAGAAGCTTGAGAATTAGGTTCAAGAGCATATGCATAAGAAGACGCTGGCATAGGTACATAGGCTATGTTGGTGCGCGAGGAAAGGAAGATCATTTGATAACAGTGAACCAATCATGCAGCGCAATAGCTCAGAACTGCATATACGTAGAGCCGTCAGCATGTTAAATCCATGAGAGACGGACATGGCTAAGGGAGGACGCACCCTCAACGACTGGAAGAACCACTTGTTCTTGCCGGATACATATCGCTCCTCAAAGAGTTTCTTCACCGTCTTCTTTGCGTCCTCTCGTTGCGAAGGTTCTTTGAAGGTCTCAGCGGCGCAGACGCCCTTGAGCCCCTCGAGTTCGAGCGCGTAGCGGGTAGGGAAGAGGTGGGTGCAGTTGAGGGTCTATCCACCAATGTCCATCGCATCATAGTCACCGTTTGGATGTATGATATATATTCCAACAGTAAAAGTTTAGAACGAAACTGTCAGCCGCTCCCACCTTGGAAAAGAGGGGTATAAGCACTGACCTTGATGAAAGGCTTGACTTTACTCCTCTGAGAGACCTTCTTCTTGCCCATCCGTTTTGTTACTTTTCGTGGGTAGCGCTCGATGCCGGCAACAATAGCGTGGGGGTATGGTCGCTCCTTGGTGCCCTCATCGAGCTGCTTGATGACGACGACCTTCTTCCCCGCTTGGCGTCCCTGCAGCACGATCGCGACCTATCATTATCATCCCGAGAATTATGTGTTTTGATTAGTTACGGTCCGATGAGCATTCCAACGACGATAAGACGCACCTTTCCGGGCTTGTAGACTGGTAAGAATTAAGGATATATGTTAGTAGATGTTATAGACGATAATAACCGCGTAAGAGAAACCCACTTTTGACCATTTTTGGGCGGGGGTGGTTGGTTTAAGGTTGTGTATACAAATAAAGGACCACTTGCCGCCGACCTTCCGGCTCAGTAAGAAAGCCCCGCTCAATTGGGACGTATACTCCTTTCCTATCTTCACCCACGAGCATCCGATTCTCAGTCCCACGACTTTTGTGGCTCTTACCGTCGAGCGCAGCGCACGCCACTCAAACCAGACCTACACGCGTTTGTATCGACCTGGACGCGTATCTCCCTCTGAAACCTACTGAGGTACTGACACTGACACTGTGAATATAGGTCAAGGTTGCCTAGGCCATTCTCTGACCGCAGGGCAAATTGTCCGAGGAGAAATAGGTTAAAGTAGACGTGCACGGCACCAAGATGAATCGATTCACCACTTACATGTCTTATAGAGAGTCACTGTCCTTCTGATGGAGTGCCGCTCTCGACCGGTTGACCTGCCGTCTACTACATGGCAGACCAAGTGATTTCCACAGGCACGATAGAAGATAAGGGGTGCATATATACATGGACGCACTTGGTTCCACTCTCGATTTCATCTTCCTGCCTTCGATCTCCTCGCCGTCCTGATTTCTTTCTCTGGAGCTCCGTGAGGTCTTTTGAACGGGAGATAGAGAGCTCTGTCCATACTTTTACGCCAATGCAAAGTCGCTTATTGGTGTGTCCGTTCATTTCTCTTATCTCAAGTCCTGGAGGTCCTGAAAGCCGCGCCTCCCGTTTTGCGAGTACTCAGCTGCAGCATCTACGCTTTTCCACATACCAGGTTCTACAAGAGAGGTATTAGAAAGCGCAACAAAACGCGTACGGCCGCGCATTGTGACAATCGTAATAATGGATGGCCGCCACGTCCCATCTTAAACTTTGACCACCACATCGCTGTTCGCTGGCCTGACCCCGACGCCTTCTAATCGGTTTCCATACACTTTCTCAAGTAAATAATCAAGCTCTTACGATACAACGATGAATTTCGAAGATGTAGAAGAGCGTGACGGTGCGCAACTTGCAGCTCATTTCTCACACGATAGAATCGTTAAACAATCATTTTGCGCAGGCGTTAGGCTGTCATGGAATGCTTGGCCGTCATCCAGAATTGAGGCGACGCGAACAGTTGTGCCGATTGCTGCGCTCTACACACCACTCAAGCAGCGCGATGATCTCCCGCCTGTGATGTACGAGCCAGTGACTTGCAAACCCCCTTGCAGAGCAGTCCTCAATCCCTACTGGTATGTGCATCCCACTTCCAAGACACATGTGCCGAATGTCACGAAATAGCTCAATCGACATCCGCGGCAAACTCTGGATATGCCCGTTCTGCCTCTCGAGAAACTCATTCCCGCCTGGCTATCACGATATCTCCAACAACAATCTCCCTGCGGAGCTCTACCCAAAATACAGCACTATTGAGTATACGCTCTCGCGTCCGGCACAGACGCCGCCCATCTTCCTCTACGTGGTCGATACGTGTTTGGATCCAGATGAGCTCAAGGCACTTCGTGAGACTCTCGTCCTCAGCTTAAGCCTACTCCCACCGTATGCATTGATCGGGTTGATCACGTATGGTACTATGGTAGGTTTTTGCTGAAGCCTCCATCATACAGCTAATATTTGAAACTATGTACTGACGTGATACACGCGTTTCAGGCCTCAATCCACGAACTAGGCTATAATGAATGCAATAAGACCTACGTCTTCCGTGGATCCAAGGAATACTCGCTAAAACAAGTCCAGGACATGCTCGGGCTCAGCGGCGCTGCGCGTGTCGCCCCTCCGCGTCCTGGACAGCCCGCTCCTCCACCCACTGCGTATGGCGCGAGCCGTTTCCTTCTCCCCGTTTCACAGTGCGAATTTCAGCTCACGAGCATCTTGGAGAATCTCGCGAAGGATCCGTGGCCTGTAGCGAATGACAAGCGGGCGTTGAGGTGTACCGGCACTGCACTTGGTGTTGCCGTTGGGTTGCTCGAAGTAAGCCAGACTGGGACGTACAATCGTGGCCTTCATACTAATATTTGACATTCGTAGAGCTCCTATTCCAACACTGGGGCAAGGATTATGCTTTTCGGTGGTGGTCCGTGTACAGAAGGCCCAGGAATGGTCGTTAGCAACGAACTCCGCGAGCCCATCCGCTCACACCACGACATCGACAAGGACACTGCAAAGCACTACAAGCGCGCAATCAAGGCTCGTTATTTCTCTCACTCGGTCCATCCGTACTCACCCTTACTTATAGTACTACGAATCCCTGGCTAAACGCGCATCCGCAAGCGGCCATGCTGTTGACCTCCTAGCTGGCTGCCTCGATCAGATCGGCTTCCTCGAAATGAAATCTCTCCCGAACAGCACAAACGGCGCAATCATCATCTCCGATTCCTTCGCCACTTCCATCTTCAAGCAGTCCTTCCTCCGCCTCCTTGCGAAGGACCCCGACGGACACCTCATCGTTGGATTCAACGCGACCTTCGACGTCCAGACCACAAAGGAACTCAAGATTTCCGGCATGATTGGCCACGCTATTTCCGCAAACAAGAAGAGTGGGTCTGTCGGCGAGACGGAGATCGGCATTGGCCAGACAAGCGCGTGGAAGCTCGGTGTGATCTCCCCGCGCACGTCCGTCGGCGTGTACTTCGAGGTCGTCTCCCAGGCTGGTGCGGGTGGCGCGCCGATGGCACCGAACCAGCGCGGACTTATTCAGTTCGTCACGCACTACCAGCATTCCTCCGGCCAGTTCCGCCTGCGGGTCACGACGGTCGCACGCAATTTTGCGGAGCCTGGCTCGCCAATGATTGGCCAGCTATTCGACCAGGAAGCCGCGGCAGTTTTGATGGCACGGATTGCGGTATTCAAGGCGGAGATTGACGACTCGCCCGACGTACTGCGATGGCTGGATCGGATGCTGATCCGGCTCTGCCAGAAGTTTGCGGAGTATCGCAAGGAAGACGCGAGCAGCTTTAGGCTTACAGACAAGTTTAGCATCTACCCTCAGTTTATGTTCCACCTGCGGCGGAGTCAGTTTTTGCAGGTATTCAACAACAGTCCCGACGAAACTGTTTTCTATCGGTGAGTTTTCGTTCCAACGACTTCCAATTCAATGCTAATAACACTATTCTAGACATGTGCTGAATGAGGAAGATGTGAACAACTCGCTAATTATGATACAACCCACACTCATGTCTTACGCACTCGATCAACCACCGGAGCCTGTGCTACTCGACAGTGTATCCATCAAGTCGGAAGTCATTTTGCTCCTCGACGGTTTCTTCCACATCCTCATTTTCCATGGTTCAACCATCGCTGAATGGCGCAAGGCCGGATACCAAGACCAAGAAGGCTACGAAAACCTCAAGGCGCTCCTCGAGGCTCCGCAAACCGACGCACAAGACCTCCTCGTTGATCGCTTACCAATTCCACGGTATATTGTGTGTGACCAGGGCGGTTCGCAAGCACGATTCTTGTTGAGCAAGCTCAACCCCAGCACCACGCATATGAACATGTACGGTGCTGGTGCTGCTGGCGCTGGTGGACAAATGATCTTCACCGACGACGTGAGTCTGCAGGTATTCATGGAGTATTTGAAGAGACTGGTGAGTGTCTGGGTCGAAGATCCGAGGAACTAATACCTGACCACCTTAACACGTGTAGGTTGTTGGTGCTGCTGCCAACTAAAAGACTTCATCTGGATGTGCGGCTATTTGTCTTGTATTTATGGCGGAGACACGGAATCTAGTTTTTGTCACTCAAATGGCTGGACCTACGAGAGTGACGTGAAAGCGAGTGAGGATGATGTGGATAGATGGCGTCTCATCTCGAAAGGTTGGAGCAGCGACCCAACCTCAACGTCAGGAGCTGGTGAATATCGGTAATCTGATATCATCAATGGTATCAAGCGGTGTTTATGACTATAATGAGTACGGGCATTGGCGTCCGCATTCCAATCATGATTTGAGCGAAGCGTTTGCCACTCGGACTCACCCAATCTCTCTTGCTTCCTCGTCCCATCATATACAGGTCAAAGAGCAACCCTGAGGGCCTTTGAAGAAGCTGAAGACACCTCAGGATTTGGAGTACCCTCCCACCGGTTCGTTGTCCGCAGACCACAGCCAACTCAGGGCCTATCCGAGGACTCTCCGCAAGGGAAACACGGCTGTACAGACTCCCGCATAGACCGACGGAATTCAGCCACGATTTCGATGCGTGTCTTGCCGAGCTCAGCAACCACTCAGCTCGTTCCTTTCCCTGGGGGAATTGTTGAATTTCGTCCTACCCTGCATGGCAATACTCATCCGGCGAGGGTGAAGCCGCAGGTGACTGGCAAAGTGACATGACGACTGAGGTGTGCGACAAACACCAGACAAGCCGCTGTTCGCGGGAATGAACCTGCAACTG
>Ga0307513_10012223_pt1 | contig 10614 bp, 4 predicted proteins | sample 15_EM_MG_FD_202174 | JGI IMG/M metagenome (GOLD analysis project Ga0307513, IMG submission 202174) | Populus trichocarpa ectomycorrhiza microbial communities from riparian zone in the Pacific Northwest, United States - 15_EM | ecosystem: Host-associated > Plants > Roots > Unclassified | place...
GGTGAAAAGCCACGCAATAACAAAATTCCCCCAAGTTGTTAAATAATTTTAATTTCAAAAGTTGGTACAATGATTAAAAGATTAGTACTCCTTCATTCCTTATCTATTAAGAAATAATTTTTTTTTTTAATTCTGACATGGATGATTTATTTTTAATTGGATCAGAATAATGAATCTTGTTTGGTGTTTGAGAGTTATTATAAATTTAATCATAAAATAAAATAAAAAATCCTATGGGATTTGACATGATGATTTAGGAGATTTGCTCAATTTCTTGATTTTTTTTTATAAAAATGTTGGGATCAACACCATAGAAAATTTATTAAATTAATTATGAATACACTAGGTTGGTGTAAGAGATATGCCTTAAAACTATCCAGGGAAAAAATTAATCATCATGTGTTCTAGAAGAAGTTGCTAGATAGGTTCTTCAAATCGGGAACTCTTGTTTCTTTGATAGAATGTACCGACGTGCTCTAATTCAGCTGCTGCTTCACAATTTCATATTTTGTGTGTCGTTTAAATTGTAAGATATACATATAAAAAAAATTTACGAATCAATTTTGTCAAGAGACAAAAGTGAGAAAATAAAATAAAATCACCAGGGCCCTCCTCAAGTCCTTTACAAATTTCCTTTTTAAAATGTTTTTTAATTACTTTTTATTAAATTAATATATTTTTAGATATTCTTAAATAATTTTTATATACTTAAATTAAAAAAAAAAACAAATACAAAATAACATCTTTCATATATTTTTATTTTAAAAAATATTTTTAAAATATACATTACTAACCGATCGACCAATCCTCTTAGCCATCATGCATCAAGGAAGAATCGGAACAATATCAACCGGTGTTACGTGTTGTGTGTGTGTGTGTGTCTATATATATATATATATATATATATATATATATAACACGATTCTTGACAAACAAGCAAAAATCAATGTTTACGTACGTACGAGGTAAAAGTAGGATCTAATAACCTGCCAAAATTAAAGTAATTAATTGTTGAATTATAAGCTCTAAACTTCTCGTGAAGTGCATTTGTCTACTTTTAGAAGACGAATAAAAAAATTAAACAAGTTGCTGGTAACATGACAATTGACAACAAGGCTTCCATTTTTGTGTCTTGCTTAATTAGCAGTGCGCGCGGTAGCCTTTTATGGAGAAACCAGACATAAGACAATATGGCATCTCTAAGCTTTTTTTTTTCTTCACAAAAAGAAGAGTCTCAAGAACATCGATCCTAATTCCTAACAATCATTTGACAACGTTAATGGACTCCGAGATCGGCACAAGACTTCATCATATATAATTCCTAGTACGTAAAACTAATTATAATATAATCACTTTAAATTTAAATAAATGATGCTAAACAAGTATAGTAAAAACATTTGCTTAGAATGTCATTATAGTATATACTTGCAATGTCATTTTACTCAAAATGGTAGTATAGTTATGCAATAATTGCTACTGAAATTTTATTTTTATAATAGTGTATTTTAAGCAAGCTATAGAATTTGGTTATTTTTTTTAGTAATCTTTAATTTTCAATATGCATACATAGTTTGATTCTAGCTATATATATAAGAAGTTGAACTTCAGTGAGTTTGAACTCTAAATCCGCATTCAAGATAATTTACTCATTTAAATACGTAGGATTAATGTGAAGATACACTAATTAATTTAAACATTTAAATACATAGGATTAATGTGAAGATACTGGATCAAAGGTATCTCTAAACACGGAATAAAAAAAATAATTAAAAAAAAACCTCTTTTTCCATAGAGACAATGTCAGGATCATGAGTGAAGGTATCACGGGCATGAGGCTCTTAATCACCCAAAAGACATAGGACAACCTAGCGCCAGGGCACCCAAGAAGTCTCGCTTTATTAGATACTAGTTTTTTAATGTTGACTAACTTGATCCCATGGTTTTGCTAGCTATCTGGGTATCTGTTCTTCTATGGCTGCTGAGATGTGGGCAGTATTTCATGGCTTAGATCTTATTTGGCGTCTGGGTTTCAGACATGTTGAGCTTGAGGTGGATTAATTCTGCAGTTCTCGCTGCTGGTTTGATTCGGAATGAGGCGGTTCGTTTGGAGAGCCCTATTTCCGATATGGTTCAGCAGGTTCTTGCACGGCACTGGACAATACGAGTTCGTCATGTGTTCCAAAAATCTCTGCGCGGATTGACTGCTAATTTTGGACACGAGGTTTCTTTAGGCACTCATCACTTTAAATCCCCCATGAAGAGCTTGTCAGCTCTGTTGTACGCAGACATGATTGGGGTTACCATTCCCCTTATAACCAGGCTGCAATTTCTTCTTTCTGGGCTTCGTGATCCCATCGTAATTATGAACTAATTAGGGTGTCCAGTAAATTGACCAGATAATCCATCATTGCTAATCCTTTAAAAAAAATCCTAACAGGGATATAGCCGTCCTTCTCAAGTTCTCATAATGCAGCACTAATGGTATATAACATGAAGAAAACAAGTTGAAATTCTGGACAAGTCCAGCAAATAAAACAACTAATCAAAAAAGAAAATTTGTTCTGGTGCCAAATGAAAATTTTAAATAAATGAAATTCTGTTCGTACTCAACTAGTGATATTTAATACCAGTTTTTGTTTTTTGAACCTCGAGTCCATTTCAAGTATATATCTGTCAGTTGGTCGGAAAAATAATTCTCTCTTCTGTAGGAATTATATATATATATATATATATATTATTGGAACTATGATAGAAATACATATATATAAAAGAGGATCTACGATCAATCTCGTCTTCGTTTTATTATAACATAAATGTAATAAACTATGTTTTATTTTGAATCAGATTCTTTTCATTTTCTTTGAGGTTAGAAGGCAAAGACTGGCCGCTATAGTGGGCAGATGCACGATGCATATCGTCCCACCATACCACAGATCTGGTCTACAATAAATTAGAAAATTTTCACGTGGTTTCTTTTATTTCTCTATCTTTTTATGCCTCTTTTTCGCTTATATAGTTTACTTTTCTTGAGATGTGATGACACACTTCTAAAAAAAAAAAAATTCCTATTATTTTCCACACACTCGATCCTTCAATATCAAATGTCTTAAACACACATCTGGTCATCCCAACTTCGAAGCACACCAATAAGCTTAATCTGGACTGCAAAAAAAATTCATGTGCAGTCCCTTGGTAAGTCTCTTTCAGTTTAACATCGTTGTTGATATTGCAGTATGAGTAGGATGGATGTGTAACACGCGTGTAGTCGAGGTCACTTTTAATTTGGCACATGTTATTGGCTAGCCCTTTTATATAGAGTGATGGGGCATTGCAAAAGCATGTTCAGGATCTATGTAATCAATAGAAAAGAGAAGGAAGAAGAATGCGGTAGACTAACAGCAAAAAGCAGTCAAATGATAAAAAAATATATATAGAATGACAAGAAATAAATTAAATGGCCAAGGAGAGGAGAATTATTTCAGCGATATTGTGGGTGTAAAGATTAATATCCAATATGATGATTGTTCGTGCTTAATTAGATCAATGATATAATTAAAGAATGGAAATTAAATAAATAAAAGTATATTAAATTAGTTAATGTTCTGCGAGGAATGGTTCATACACACACCCCAATTATTTAATGAATCACTCTCCTCCCACAAATGATTTGTGCTAGGTCTACATGTAAGATGACTCTCCCATATTGAAATGAGAAAAGAGAGGCATTAGCCATTTATTGGAATTGATTTTCATCCTTATATATAAATTCCAACACAAACTCGGAAGCCTATACATCGATCTTCCTAAATATGACCAACTTTCTAACAAATCGATTTCAAGGTCGAAGCTTCAACTTGGAATATTGAGTGGCGATTGTTTGCTCCCCCGTAGATGAGCAAAAGAGATAAAACTCTTAGTTTTGAATATTGCATTTAGATTGTTAAATATTCTTGCCAGAGAGGGAGTTGTGTTCGAATGAAATAGGCTCGCATGTGTGAGAGAGAGACATTTGTGGAGTGCACATATGAGTAAAGTAAATATCCCACGATGATTATATACAAGATAGACAATCAATAGTTTAATTGATCTAGCGAAATGCAAGTTTAATTCCCATTAAGATATTCCCAGCTTCATGTTTTTTTTTTTTTTTACTATACGGGTATTTCTAAACTAATTTATAAATCAACCGACATTAAATTTCTCTCCAAACAATTTTAAGGGGGACAATTTTTTATATTGACTTGATATATATATTTCGATAAATTTAGCAAATCTTTTGATACTCAATCTGTGTCAGTGATGGGTGAGGCAAGCGATGACTAATTTTTTTGGCTATGTGTTGGCTTGTTTAGAAATATAGTTATGATTATTTTTTAAAATATTTTTTATTCTGAAATGTATTAAAATAATAAAATTTTAAAATTTTAATTTTTTAAAAAATATAGATTGATCTGTCTTTTCAAAAAAAAAAACAAAAAAGACTTCACCGCGGCTCATGACTGATCATGACTACAGAGATAAAGATTCAACATGGTGATGGGAAGACAGGGAAATTTCCTACCGGTGAGTTTGAAGTGATACATATATATTATTAGTCATTAAGACAGAGATTCGATTAAAGAAAGAGAGACAATGCCGATAAGAGGATTATTAAGGTAGTCGTGCGCTCTTGCTGTGACTCTAGCCAATCAAGACCAGACCCTTTTGCTTCAAAAAGTGTAGTTTCCACTTGTCCTGAAAATTAAAACCACGATAGGTAATCATTTTGTTTTTCTTTTTAATTTGAATATATAGTCCATTAGCAGTTAGAAACGAGAGCGAGAAAAATATATATTTGGGTCACAATTAATTTGAAAATGAGTTTATCTAACGTGTTAATTAATTATCCCCATAGATCATAGGAGGGTAATTATAGGGACATTATACGAATATTTTATGCTATGTCATTTAATAAATCATGTGAGATAATGTATGATAAATTATAATAAATTCATTAAATCATTATAAAATCATAAAGATCTTCTAAGATTTTGAACATACGAGATATATATAAACCTTTTTTATGTTTTAAAAATATTATAAAACCCTTGTTTTGTATCCAAACTGCCTGTTAGAAAAATGATAGATAATTAAATTAAAATGATACATAATTATATATAAAAAATGGATATGATCATTGTTGTATTGATAGATGAATACTTTTTATATTCACCCAATTAATTTCTGTTTTATCTTGATTTTTATATTCTCTCTTTGTACATACATAAAAGAAAATAATAATAATAAAACCTTTGGCTATACAACGAATTATCGTTTGTTATCAAGAATGGGGCAAGATAAATTTCAAAGATTAGCTTAGAGACTAATCTACAATAGTATTATTTGGGAAATTTGATTTTTGAGGAATAAAATTATTTTTTAAGGAGGGAATTTGTTTGATTGTTTCTCCAACATCTTTTATCAGGTTGCTATTTGGTCGCATACTCTGAATACAAACTTCACTTATACAGAAAATGACCTCTTAATATCTCCTGATGACATCAAATTATAGTGTAATAAGAAATCTTAGGTAGTTTTTTTATTTTATATTGTATCAGATCAGTTTTTTTCTAAGTTTGTTCTTTTTTTTTTGTTATGTCCTTGTATTTTGCTTTGGTTATTAATTTTATGATCTTTTTAATATACTCTCGATGATTATTAAAAAAAAAGCGTCACCGAGTGCAAAAAAAAATAAATTAACAAGCTTCATTATTTTTTCATTATTTTTAAAGATAAACCCGAGTTGTGGCACCCAAGTCAAATTTAGAGAAAGCAATGTACAGTATATCTAAAATTAAGCTGACTATATGTGTATTGGCTGGTAGCTAGGATATGATTACTTATTAGCAGTTCAGCTTCCATATACATTCTTCCTCTATGGTGGTTGGTGTTTCTATCTTCCATCGTTTTACGCGTGTGGAAAAACCTGCCCAAGTTGAGAACTTCCGGATAAAACTTTCATCCAGTCCTAGATAAAGCCTGCTCGATCCCTTCAAGAAATCTTAATGGGCTATTCTTTTCTTCCAATTAGTTGCTCAAGATCAATGATGTTCTGGGAGAATTCCACACATCCTTTACCGAAAGTCCTCCACTTAACCTTGATGATGCAATACAATACCAAAATATTCAAGTCCTTAATTAGTTCTATGAAGAATATTATTAAATTTTGATTGAAGTGAAACAATAATTGAAGGTAAAAAGCTTTCCATTAAGTCAAAATCCACCATCACTAAAGGACATCATTAATGTGCTCAAGTTTGTGATTTGTGCATCTAATATATCCGGTTGGGATTTGTACAAGTGTCGTCACTGCTGAATATTCTGTGAGATATTGGGTAGAAAATCTTCTTGGCTTTCATCTTTAAGTGATTTAATCACTTTTTTTACTTCCATTAAGCATATTAAGGTTGTTCGTGCATCAATTCGCAGCATTTAACAGCTTATGTTTAATTTATTGCTAGTTGCTTGCATTAGCAATCTATTTTCCCTTTCAACAGAAGTATCCAAGTGCTGTGTATTGTGTGTGCGCCCTTCTCAGTTCTCACTCATCAACCGTGTATAGTTTATTGTTGAATAATGTAATAGCTGTTTATAATCAGTTTACGCAATAACTTACTTCAGGTTTTATATGTTTGGCTAGGGTTTGGCTTACACGTGATAGGAAATGGGAATGCTACTTTTTAATTCGACATTCTTGATATGATGTAAAGAAAACCCCACCATCTTATTGCTCTAGCTAGTATTTCTTGGTGCACCAAATTCCATTCCCACCTAGTGTTGCTTCGCTCTGGCATAGTGTCCCCATTGCAGGATTTTGTCATTACAGAAGCATAACAATTTCTTAAGGGCCCAGGCAAGTTTTTGACTGGAAAATGATAATGTAAGTACAACGTTTGGAATAGCCAAATAATTATGCGTAATGGATCCGATACAGTGATTGAATGCAGAATGCAGTTTGTAAAACTTTTCTTGGCTTTAAGCATAGCTCAAGCTAGCTAGTTGGCAAATGAAATTTCAGTAGCTGTCATTAATTATTAGAGCCATTTCTTATTAATAATAGCAGATGATCACGCAAGATAATTTGAGACAAATTCAACCATTCTCTCTCTCTCTCTCTCTCTCTCTCTCTCTCTGTTTTTTTTTTTGTCTTTTCTGTTTGAATGCAAGAAAATGCCTGTATGATGAAGTGAGAAACCAGGGTCGCTTTCAAAGTTGGACCAAAGTGGTGGGATTATAGAAGGCAGATGTTGAGTCTAGGAGAACAACAAAAGCAGTTTCTGCTGCATCTCATTCAGTGTCAACAGTCTCCTGCACAATCGAGTAATTCGTCTTCAGCATCACTGAGATTTTAATTCATGCAGGCGGAAGCTAAAACCGATAATAAATAAAAAAAGAAAACAAGAATTTTAATAAGTAAAAGTGGCTAGATATGCAAGTTTATTTTCTCTTGGAATAACAATTCTCTAAGTTTTTTTTGTAGAAAGTTTATGAAGTTTTAAATAGACTAAAAACTCTATCTTAATTAGAAAACAAAATAAAAATAAAAAAATACAAAGGAAAGAAACATGAAATCTAAAAATAATAAGAAAAATTACAAAAATTGCCACAACTAGGACCTCGGGGTGAGATTTTGAAAATCTAAAGATTTAACAATCGAAATAGCGATTTCATGTAAAAATTTAAACGCGATCCAATGATCGGATAAAAAATTGTGAATATTTTGAGTTGTTATTCTGATTTGGCACAACCATATATTCTCTTAAGCATAGATATATCTTACCAGTCTATAAATGTACCTGCTAAGCCCTCCATGTAATCTGTTTGAGATATATTTTAATCTAGTTATGACAAACTCATATCTAACTGTTTAGAAACATCTAGTTATGATAGACTCATACCTAACTGCTTAGAATTACCTATCATTACAAGCTCAACTATATCATAAAGTATCTCCCAACTCACTCTGCTTTGCTGAGCCTTTAATTCTACGAGACACATCTCCCTTATCACAAGTCGATGAAATTAACAAAATGCAAATAACCAGGTTCATGCAAATTGATAAGTGATTTTTATAGGCTGTTATCTGTATTCCATTTCCCTAATATCCCACTTCCCAAACCAGTAATGAAAAGTAATAGTAGTTCAGAGGGCACTTGTATAGGAAATATTTCGATTGATTCTAGCTGGTAGGACTATCAAAATGACTTGAAAGGCTAGTTAATTTTCGTAGACTTAATGATCTCTTTATCTACATTATTGGTTGACTTTTATAAATTTTCAAGGCATTTGGAAGACACCATAAGTGAATCCTCCCAACTGAGAGCACAAGCATCATCTTTTGGGTTTGGTGGTTACAGAGAATGTATCTGCATTGACCAATGATATTCATGGTCCTTAAATAACACAGACATTATTCCATCTGAATTATAGTTTAAGTCCTGTTCCTGCCGGGACTTTTACACAGTTTTGAAGATCCATTAGCTCTATTATTGAGTTAGCAGGACATGTGTAACATGGCCCACATGAAATGTGGCGATACTGTTGGTTGCATCATACTGTGATAATTGAACTCTAAACAATGCTCATGGGATAGCAATTGGAAGAACAAACATTGAACCTGTGTCTTGTTCTTGCCAGGTATATAGAAGGAACGGGTAATAGGCCCACAAAAAGGATGATCATTGAAATGGAAACCAGAAAGAGAGCCATGAAAGCGATGGGAGTAGCACAGGTAACACGCAATGTCATTTGGTGTGGACCGAACGGAGTCACGGAATTGGAAAGCTAATTAAACAAGTCTGAGAAACAATCAATGGGTGGTGCTAAGGCCATCCTTACAAATTCACCCATAAGGAAAAAAGAGGAGATTCAGGATATTCGGAGCTTTCAGAGGTCGAGGTGGGAATATATGGTGCAGATCCTATCCTTATCACTGAATGGACTCATGAAGGTCAGATAGAAAATGAGAATTTGTGCAGGAACAAAAATGCTGGATGAATAATAAAATTATGATGCATTAGAGCCTCTAGACATTCTTGACATGTACTCCAATTTTCTTTTGATTCTATAAAGATTATGTTGGATTGAGCACAGTAGATATGGAACTTGTTCTGTCTCGATCATCTTCGAAGTGAAATCATATTAGTTCTGATGAGGGACGCGCCCCCCTGAGCTAACGATGCGTCCCCTTGAGCTAACGATGCTCGAACTGGGGATGTTTGGACCGACCTCACCTCTCTACAGTATGCCCGGACTGACCTTGCCTCCTCGGTGGACTCGGACTCGCCTCTCCTCTCCTCTCCTCAATGGATTGGCCAACCGTCCTCTTGGATTGGCCAAGCGTCTCTTGGGACTTTGTGTCCCTCCTTGGCAGATCCACCGCGTGTTCTTCTAGACAGGAGTTTATGCCCTCAAACTCAATTACTGAACTCGTGTGCACTACCTTCGATTATCTAGGCGAAAGCGCGAAAAAACAACAAGAAGCACGGGAAGATGGATTAAAATAGGGTTAAAAACACAACGATTTCTAAAATTTTATTTTCATTTTTAAAATATTAATATGACTAAGTCTGTATTTTAAAGAGGTTTGGGATATTTTTTATAGGCTAGAAAAAACCCGACCTAAATTAGAAAACAAAATTAAAATTCTAAATCATAAAGAAAAGAACATAAAATCTAAAATAAAACAACAAATCCTTAAAAATCTAGGACATATAATAGAATTGATCCAAACAATATCTTTTAAGCCTAATTTCAGGAGACCAATGGTCCGATATCTGAAAAAATTGATTCATATTAAAAAACAACCTATAAAATCATATGATCAAATTTAAGTCTGATCAAACAATTGAATCTTCTGTTATGATATGTTTTAATCACTACTCTTATCTAACGCGATCAAACTTCTTGAAACTAAATTTGTCCCACTAATATATAAAAATATTTGATAAGCTATCTATACAATCTATTTAGAAAAAATTCTCATATAACTGCTCAGAATCTTTAATCTCTACAACTCGGCTACATCACCTGTTCAAACTAGATTTACTCACTAACTGTGGAGACAAAACATACATGTAGTAAATATTTGCATGTCCAATTATAATATTGGAACCTATAAAATGATGTATAGACATACTCATACCTAGAGATGCTCTTTTAATGTTATTAATAAATATTTGCATGTCCTATTATAATATTAGAACCTATAAAATAGAGTTATAATGCTTTTGAAATATTATCCTCTCCATTTAATAATGAATTACTAGTCTTATCTCCATTCAAATTGATGTGACATGTGATTATATTAAAAAAAAACTAAAAAATATTAGTGTTTTACTATGAATGAAGACTCCATGCACCATGAATTTTTATAGTATAATAACATTTTTGCCCTCCACAGTAACAACCAACGAAGTGAAAATTAGAGGGCAAAATGGTTTTTTCACGAGGTTTAATTGGCATTATCAAATTGGTTAGGGGTAAATTGATCTTCTTATATTTCTTTTTAGCATAGTAAAATGGCTTCATTACCCTAAAAGCAAAAATAAAAATAAACTGATGCACAAGGGATTT
>Ga0307513_10012224_pt1 | contig 10614 bp, 5 predicted proteins | sample 15_EM_MG_FD_202174 | JGI IMG/M metagenome (GOLD analysis project Ga0307513, IMG submission 202174) | Populus trichocarpa ectomycorrhiza microbial communities from riparian zone in the Pacific Northwest, United States - 15_EM | ecosystem: Host-associated > Plants > Roots > Unclassified | place...
GCACGCGTCCCATGCCCGCACGCCTGGCGGCGACGCCCTCGCCTGCACGACCTGCCACGTCGACCTGCGCGCCGCCGACGTCTCCGCGCTCGCGACGCCGCCCAAGGCAACCTGCGCGCCGTGCCACGACGGCGCCACCGCCTTCAAGCTCACCGGCACGAAGTGCACGCGTTGCCACCAGGGTGCCCCGCGATGACCGCGCCGAGCGACGCGGCTCCCGAGGACGCGGCGCCGAGCGCCGAAGCGACGCCAGCGCCGCCGATGTCGCGCGGCCATCGCGCCTACGTGATCGCGATGTGCGCCGTGATCGGCGGCGCGTTCGCGTACGCCGCCTGCGACTGGGGTCACTGGCCGCACCTGACGTACTTGCCGCTGTCGCGCACGCTCACGCTCGCGCCGACCAAGGCGATCGCGATCCACTACGTCGGCTTCGTCGTGTGGGGCATCGCCGGCGCGTGCTGGCGTGCCGCGTCGTGCCGCGGCCGTGGCCGACGCGCAGCTACCAGCTCCTCGGCGCGTGGGCGGTCACCGCGATCCTGCTCGCCGGATTTTATTTCACCTGGAGCTTGTGGCCGTGGTGAATCTGCGCCTGTAAGCCGCGAACCGCGCCCGGCGTTGACACGACACCACCGCTTGACCCGCTCGCCCTCCTCGGCGCGCGGCGGCGTCGCACGAGCCCGCGTGGCTCACGAAAGGTTGCGTCATGTCGCTCTCGCCGCGAGTGCTCCGGCACTCATCGATCTCGCTCGCCTCGTCCGCGTCGTTCGCCGCCATCGCCAGCGTCGCCGTCCTCGCCGCGTGCTCGACCACGCGTCCCCAGAAGGTGGCGGCCAGCCCGGGCTACGCGCCCCAGACGCCACTCGCCTACGACGCATCGCCGTCGAGCCACGCGTCGATCGGCGCTCCCGGCCAGCTCCGTGAAGCGCCGCGCGGCGAGCCGACGGATCGCCCCGGCCTCGGCACGTCATGGGGCGAGGCGGTGTCCGCGCCGATCTCGTTCGCGCCATTTGTCCGCGCCACGTCATCGCCGTGGGCCGAGGTCCTGCTGCACTACAACGACGCCGGCGGCGTGCGCGCCCATGCCAATTATCTCGGCACGCGGATCGCACCGCTCGAGCTCGACGCTGGCGACGGCGCGCTGTCGATCGCGCTCGTCGACGACGACGGCCGCGTCCTGCCTGGCGTTGCCGCCGGCGGCCGGACGCTGATCGCCGGCGAGGACGGCCAGCGCTACCGAATCCTCGTCAAGAACCAGACCTCGGCGCGCTTCGAGGTCGTCGCCTCGGTCGACGGCCTCGACGTGGTCGACGGCAACCCCGCCGATCCCAACCGGCGCGGCTACCTCGTCGATCCGCACGGCACCCTCGCGATCGATGGCTTCCGCACCTCGGACGACGCGGTCGCCGCCTTCCGGTTCGGCCGCGTCGCCGACTCCTACGCCGCGCAGACCACCGGCGATCGCAACGTCGGCGTCGTCGGCCTGGCGGTCTTCGCCGAGCGCGGCTCGGCCTGGACCACCCGCGAGCTCGAGCGCCGCGACACCGCCGACCCGTTCCCCGAGCGCGGCTACGCCGCCCCGCCGCGCTGACCTGATAAACAAAAACCCCGCAACGTTGCGGGGTCTTGGAGGAGCCACCCAGATTTGAACTGGGGAATGGTGGTTTTGCAGACCACTGCCTTACCACTTGGCTATGGCTCCGAAGGCTCAGGGTATGTACCAAAGGCCCGGGCGGCGATCAACGCATCGCACCCTCCGAGCATCGAATCCGAATCGGATCCGTCCGATCAGCAATGACGCAGCGACGAGCACCGTGTCGCAGCCGCTCGCCTGCACTCGCGGCTGGTAGGAGGCCCCAAGCCCTGCCAGAATGGGCCGTGGGCGTGGCTGTGGAACAAGACTCGGACGAGCGCACCGTCGTCGAACGCCGCGACCCTCGCGTCGGCCAGGTCTTCGACGGCCGATTCCAGGTCGAGGCGCGGATCGCGGCCGGCGGCTTCGGGACGATCTATCGCGCGATCCATCTCAAGTCGCGCCACGAGTTCGCGCTCAAGATCCTGCACCCCAACCTGACCAGCGACCCCGACGTGGTCACGCGGTTTCGCCGCGAAGGCGCGACCCTCACCCGGCTGCGCGATCCACACACGATCAAGGCGTACGAGGTCGGCGAGGCCGAGGACGGCGCGCTCTACATCGTGCTGGAGCTGCTGTACGGCGAGAGCCTGTACGAGCGCTACCGCGCCAAGGGCGCGATCCCGTGGCAGCGCGTGATCGCGATCGCGCGCGCGGTGTGCAGCTCGCTCGAGGAGGCCCACGCGCTCGGCATCATCCATCGCGACCTCAAGCCCACCAACATTCACCTCGAGCAGCGCGGCGCGAGCGACGACTTCGTGAAGGTGCTCGACTTCGGGATCGCGAAGGCGCTGCACCCCGGCGAGATCGACAACAGCGAGCTGACGAACGCGGGCCAGATGGTCGGCACGCTCGACTACATGCCGCCCGAGCAGATGATCGGCGGCACGTGCACCGCGGCGAGCGACATCTACACGCTCGGCATCGTGATGTACGAGATGATCGCCGGCAGGAAGCCGTTCGACGACGCCAACAGCGCGGCCGCCGCGCTCGCCGCGATGCTGACCGCGCCGCCGCCGCGGCTGTCGACCTGCGCGATGGTCACGCCGCAGGTCGACCATGTCGTGATGCGCTGCCTCGAGCATCAGCTCGACGACCGCTACCAGAGCGCCCGCGAGCTCGCGGTCGCGCTCGACGAGCTGCTCGCCGGGAGCGACGAGCTGATCACGGTCGCGACGATGACCACGCTGACCGGCACCGAGGCGCCCCGCGCGCGGCGCGCCACGCCCGCGCCCAAGCTGATCACCCCGGCGCCCCAGCTGATCACCCCAGCGCCCAAGCAGGTCACGCCGGCGCCCAAGCTCAACACGCCGGTGCCCTCGCCGTTTGTCACGACGCTGCCGCTGCCGGTGCGCCGCGATCTCGATCCGGCCATCGTCAAGGCTGGGCGGCCCACCCAGCGCGTCGTGCCGCTGCCCGATCCCGTGCCGCCCATCGCGATGGACGAATCGACGATCGTCGGCCATCGCCCGGCCGCGCGCGCGGCGTCGGCCACGCCGCCCGGCGGCATCCCGCACCTCGCCCCGTTCGTACCGCCTCGTCGCACGACGCCCGCCGGTGGCATCCCGCACACCGGCACCCCGGCGGTCCCGGTGACCAACCTGCGCGAGGTCTACCCGACCATCCACCGCGCGCCGCCGTCGCCGATGCGCTCGCCGTTCGACGATCGCCCCCCGTCATCGGCCAACGTCCTGCCGTTCGACGGCGCGGCGCACCGCGACGTCATGATCCGCCGCGTGATCATCGCGCTCGCCTGCGCGATCGCCGTGCTCGCCACGATCCTGCTCGTCGTGCGCCGCTAGCAGCTTCCGCGTCCCGACCCAGCGCGCGCGCCCCGACGCTGGTACGCTGCGGACGTGCGTGGAGCGCTGGTTGTCGTGCTGCTCGGTGCGATGGGCTGCGGTCGGCTCGGGTTCGATCAAGTGCCGCCGTCCGAGGGCGGCGTGATCGCCGCGCCGCCCGACGTCATGATCGTCGTGCCGCCCGACGGCGAGATCATGCCGCCGCCCCCGCCGGTCCCGTCGGCGGTCTGCAAGGTCACCCAGCTCCCGGTGGCCGTGACGCCGGCGCTGGCCGATCTCGCCATCACCGACACCGACGAAGGCTACGCGGTCGTCTGGCTCGACACCCAGCGCCAGGTGCCCAGCCTCGCGTTCCGCCTGTCGCGCGGGCACGAGCTGCTCGGCGGCGCCGCGCTCCCCGCGCTCGACGACGAGGCCCTCGGCGGCTTGAGCGACGTCGGCGACGTCCTCATGATCGCCGCGTCCACCGGCGACGCGCAGCACGTGCTCTCGGTCAGCCAGAAGAGCCTCGACGTGATCACGAACACCCACGAGCGACCCACGCTCACCGGCCGCGATCCGTTCATCTCCGACGCGGCCCGCACCACGAACGTCCTGGTCTCCGGCGATGGAGGCGACACCCACCTCGATCCGATCGGTCCGGACGGCCAGCTCGGCACGCGCGTGACCGATCGGGTGCGCCGCGCCAAGCACGAGCTGGCCTGCGCCCGGGGCCCCGACCACGCGCACTGCGTGTGGAGCCAGGACAACGATCCGATCTCCGAGCCGATCCACTGCATCGTCGCCGACATCGACCTGCCGCCCGAGGAGCTGCACGTCGGATCGTCGGGCCCCGAGCCGACCGATCCGCTCGCCCCGATCCTGACCGATTGCCGCCGGCCGCGCGTCGAGACCGGCCCGGGCGTCAACGGCGCCGAGATGGTGGTCTGGGAGACCAGCCACGGCAGCGTCGAGGCCGTGTATGCCGTCAGCACGCCGCTCCATCACCAGCTCGCCGCCGCTGGCTCCGCGCCCAAGGTCAGGTTCGACGGCAGTCAGTTCTGGATCGCCTGGCTCGACGCGACCGGCACGCTGCAGCTGACCTCGTTCGATCCGAGCGGCGTCATCGTCACCTCGCCGATGCCGGGCTGGCGACCGAGCGGCGGGGAGGCCTTCGAGCTCAACCAGCGCGACGGCGTCACGGTGCTCGCCGTCGTGCGCCCCGGCGAGCTCGACGTCCTCACGCTGTGCCCGCCGCCAGTGATCTAGCTACTCGTCGACGCCCTGCCGCAGGTACGCCACGGTGTCGACCAGCGTCAGCTGCGGATCGCGGGCAACGAAGCCCAGCTCGCGCTCCGCCTTGGCCGAGTCGATCCACCAGAAGTGGCCGGCCATCTCGACCGAGATCCGGTCGACCGGCGGCTCCTTGCCGCGCCAGCGATACAGCCCTTCCAGCGCGCTCGCCGCCCACTTGTTGACCGACTGCGGCAGCTTGAGCCGCGGCGGCGCGACCTGCGCGACCCGGCCGAGCCGCGCGAAGAACTCCTTGGTCGTCCAGTTCGGCCCGCCGAGCAGGTAGCACTCGCCGGCGCGGCCATGCTCGAGGGCGGCCGCCATGGCCAGCGCCGCGTCGCGCACGTCGACGAAGCTGACCCCGCCGTCGGGGATCGTCGGGATCTGGCGCTTGATGAACTTGCGGACGTCGCCGGTCGACGACAGCCGGCGGTCGCCGGGGCCGAGCAGCAGCGTCGGGTTCACCGCGACGACCTCGATGCCGAGCCGCGCGCCGTGCTCGAACGCGAGGCGTTCCTGGTAGATCTTCGAGGCGTAGTACGGCCAGCCCGCGACGATCTCCTCGGCGTACGGCGCCGACTCGTCGAGGATCTCCTCGTCCTTCGACACGCCGATCGTCCCGCTGGTCGAGGCCAGCACCATGCGGCCGACGCCGGCCGCCGCCATGCGCTCGAGCACGCGCCGCGTGCCGTCGACATGCAGCCGCATCATGCGCTGGGCGTCGCTCGGATCGCGCGACACCGCGCCGGCGAGGTGAAACACCGCGGTCACGCCCTCCAGCGCGCGATCGAGCTCGGGGCCGCCGAGCACGTCGCCGCGGACATGCTCGACCCCGAGCTCGGCCAGCACCGCCGAGCGCGTGCGGGCCAGGCCGCGCACGGTGTGGCCCTGCTCGACCAGCACCCGGCACAGGTGCTCGCCGAGGAAGCCGGTCGCGCCGGTCACCAGAACAGGCTTGCTCGACACGGGCTTACTCGGCACGGGTTTCGTCCTCGATCGACTCGCCCTGGCCCTGACCCTGGAGATACTCGGCCATCGGCATCGTGCCGGCGTCGCCCAGCGTCCACGCCCGGTCGCGCGGCGCGAGCCGGCGGATCACGCCTTCGACGTGATACGTGATCGACTTGTACTGCTCGCTGCGCGAGCGCTGGCCGGCGAGCGCGACGACGTCCTGGTAGCTCAGGTACGGCCCGATGTGGGCCGCGACGCGCTCGCCGCGCTTGGGCAGGTAGCGCCCCTTGGGCATCGCCTCGTGCGTGCCCGACAGGTACATCGGTAGGATGCCGCACTTGTTGGTCATCGCGAGGTAGCCGAGCGACGGCTTGAAGTCGGTCATGATGCCGGTCTCGCTGCGCGTGCCCTCGGGGAAGATCAGCAGGATGTAGCCGTCGCGGATCACCTCGCCGGCGAGCCGCAGCGACTCGCGCAGCGAGCCGTGGCGCTCCATCGGCACCAGGTTGGTGAAGTTCTCGAAGTACATCCGGCGCACCGGATCGTCGAAGAAGTAGTCCTTGGCGGCGAGCGCGACCAGCGCCTCGCCCTGCTCGCCGAGCGCGTACTTGATGAGCCCGGTGTCGAGGTGGCTCGCGTGGTTGGCGCACACGATGTAGCCGCCGAACGGCGGGACCTGCGCCCCACCGTACACGCGGGTCTCGAGCACGCGCGCGTACAGCGCCTTCATGCCGCTGCGCAACGCCTGGCGGCCGAGCGCGACCAGCGGGCGCGGCACGTCGATGTCGTCGTCGGCCAGCTTCTTGTCCTCGGCCGCCTTCTCGCGCGCGATCCGGTCGCGCCGCGGCTTCTCGCTCTTGGTCTTGGCGCCCACCCGCGAGACCAGGCGCTCGACGTCGGCCACGGTCTCGAGGCCGAGCAGCTCCTGCGGATCGGGCAGGCTCACGCCGGCCGCCTCGAGCGCCACCGCGAGCTCGGTGAACATCAGCGAGTCGAAGCCGAGCTCGTCGAGCCGCGTCGTGCTCGCGACCGTGCCGCGCTTCTTCTGCGAGACGTCCGCGAGCAGATCGAACAGCCACGCCCCGGCGCCGGTCGTGACCTCGAGCTTCTTGAGCTCGGCGCCGCCCTTGGCCGCGCGCTCGAGCCGCTCGAGCTCCTTGATGACATCGCGCCGCCGCACCTTGCGCGACGCGGTCTTGGGCAGATCGTGGTCCCACAGGTGGACGATCTTGAGCCGCTTGTACAGCGCCAGGCTCTTGCCGACCCGCTTGACGTGCTCGCGGACAGCTTCGCGGACGGCATCGCGCGCCAGGCCGCCTTCGCCCTGATCGTACTCCGGGACGATCAGCGCCGCGACCGTCTCGTGGCCCGCCTCGCCCGGCAGCCCGACGACCGACAGCTCCTTGATGTACTTCGAGTCGCGGTACAGCTCCTCGAGCTCGTCGGGATAGACGTTCTCGCCCGACGGTCCGAGGATCATCTCCTTCTTGCGGCCGACGATGAACAGGTTGCCGTCGTCGTCGATCCGGCCGAGGTCGCCGGTGTGCAGCCAGCCGTTCTGCAGCGTCTGCGCCGTGGCGTCGGGGTTCTCGAAGTAGCCCGTCATCACGTTGGGCCCCTTGGCGACGACCTCGCCGATGCCGCTCGCGTCGGGCCGGTCGATCCGGACGTCGATGCCGGGCAGCGCGCGGCCGACCGAGCCGGCGATGATCTTGTCACCCGGCCGCGTCACCGTGAGCACCGGCGACGACTCGGTCATGCCGTAGCCCTCGTAGAGGTTGAAGCCCAGGCCGCGGAACGACTTGAGCGTCTCGGGCGGCAGCGCCGAGCCGCCGGTGATGAGCAGCCGCATCCGGCCGCCGAGCTTGCGGTGCACCGGATAGAACAGCAGCTTGCCGGTCGCGATGTCCCACGGCAGCTTGTCGCGCAGCGAGCGGTTGAGATCGACGATCGAGTCGAACGCCTTCTCGATCAGCACGCCGGCGTCGCTGACGTTCTTGTAGATCTTGCGCTCGAGCAGCTGGAACAGCGCCGGGACGCCGACCATGCCGGTGACGCCCTGGTCCTCGAGCGCGCGGGCCAGCGTGTCCGCCTCGAGCTCCTCGAGGTAGTCGATCGACGCCCCGTGCATCAGCGGCATCAGGAAGCCGGCCGAGAACTCGAGCGTGTGGTGCAGCGGCAGGACCGACAGCAGCTTGTCGTGCTTGTACAGCGTGAACAGCGACGACAGCTTGCTGACCATCGAGGTCAGGTTCTTGTGGGTCAGCATCACGCCCTTGGGCGTGCCGGTCGTGCCGGACGTGAAGATCAGCGACGCGGTCACGTCGCCCTTGACGTCGGGGTAGACCGCGCCGACCGAGACGTCGGGCTCGACCAGCAGCTCGTCGAACGCGAGCACGCGCGCCTCGACGCCGTGCTCGGAATGCTGCGCCAGCCAGCCGGCGAACGCCGGGTGCGCCGGCGACCACACGACCTCGGCGTCGCCATCGCTGTCATCCAGCGGGACGGCGATGCTCGCCTCGCCGGCGAGCCGCTCGACGACCTTGCGCGACAGCACCAGCGCCTTGGCGCGCGACACCCGCGCGAGGTTCAGCACCTCGGCGAGCGACAGCTCGCGATCGAGCGGGACCACGGTCGCGCCGGACAGCAGGATCGCGAAGTACGAGATGCCCCACTCCGGGCGGTTCTCCGACATCAAGACGACGCGGTCGCCCGCGCCGATGCCGGCCTGGCGCAGCACGCCGGCGCCCTGCCACGCCATCTCGCTGACCTGGCCGTAGGTGAACGCGATCGGCTCGGCGTCGTCGTCCTTGCGCACGAGCCGGAGCGCCGTGCGGTTGCGATGCAGCTTGGTCGCCGCGTCGAACAGCTCGACCAGCGACTTGTAGGTGTAGACCGACTTGGGCTTGGCGCCGAACTCCTCGTCGAGCTTGTCGAACGTCCAGCGCTGCAGCCCGGGGAAGTGCGTGTCGAGCCAGTACTTGCGCCAGTCGATCCGGTGCGGCGCCCACAGCAGCTTGTCCTGATCCGCCGGCGCCACCCGCGCCCACAGCGCGCGCATGTTGTCGCAGCGGAACGTGATGTCGTGATCGTTGGTGAACGGCTTGAACAGCTCGATCAGCTCCTGGACCTGACCGGTGAACGTCGAGATCTTGACCAGCTCGTCGCGCGCGCGCTCGGCGAACGCCTCGAGCCGCGGCGCGCCCCACCGGGGCAGCTTGTCGTCGATCGTCGCGATCAGTCGATCGGCGAGGCGCTTGAACATCGGCGCCGACCAGCGCTCGAAGTGGTCGTAGGTCACCGGCATCGACTCGAGCCGCGCCTTGAGCCGCGATCGCAGCTCGTCCTCGCCGCGATCGGCCTTGTCGCGGTGGACCTGGCGCACCGCGAGCCCGGTCAGCCCGGTCAGCCGCTTGCTCGTGATCCGGTTCACGTCGCTCGAGCCCAGCTGATAGACCGGCTCGTGCGCGTCGACTAGGACCGCGGCCGCCGCGAGCAGCATGCCGCTGGCGATGAAGTCGACCGGGATGATGTCGAGCGCGTGATCGTCGCCCATCGGCACCGAGCGGTGGCCCTTGAGCATCAGGTACATCAGCGGCGCCGTCGTGTTGAAGCCCTCGTTCCAGCCCGGGAACGGGAAGCGGATCGAGCTCTCGACGATCGCCGGCCGGACGATCGTGCACGGCACCGTGCGGTCGGACAGGATGATCTGCTCGCCGAGCGACTTGGTGTACGTGTACGTGTTGGTCCAGCCCCAGTGCTGGGCGCGCTCCATGCCGAGCTTGGTCAGCACGTCGTTCATCCAGATCTTGCGCTCGCGGGCGACCGCGATCTTGAGATCGTCTTCGTCGTCGGGATCGCGGCGTTGCGCGCGCAGCGCCGCGCTGCCCCGCTCGCGGAACTGCGAGATGTGCTGGCGGTCGTTGGAGCGCTCGCGCGCCTGGTCGATCATCTTCTGGCAGTCGGCGATCTCGGCCGCCGGATCGAAGTCGCGATCGACCAGCTCGGTCAGGCCGTGGTCGGCCGGCCGCCGGCCCGAGGTCGCGCCGCGCGCCTCGCTGCGCGGGAAGTACCCGACGATCGGCTCGTCCTCCCAGACGTCGCCGTCGCGCTTGCCGGCGACGTAGCAGGTCGAGACGTGGCACAGCCGCGCGCCCGCCCGGCGCGCCGCGTCGAGGACATTCTTCGCGCCCATCGCGTTGATCCGCAGCGCGCTCTCGAGCGACGGCGCGAACGACACCAGGCCGGCGCTGTTGATGATCACGTGCAGCCCGCCGACCTCCGCGAACGTCGCGAACTGCTCGTCGGTGAAGTTGCAGAACGGCCGGCCGATGTCGCCGGGCACCGCGACGATCTTGGTGCGCAGGAACGCCTCGAAGCCGTCGCCGTGGACCTCGCGCACCGGCTGGAACACCTCGGACGACGCGACCTTCTTGTAGAACCGCTCGTCGGCGGTGTTGCCCGCGCCCGGCCGCACCAGGCAGTAGACCCGCGCGACGTCCGGGTAGTGGTAGAGCAGCATCGACAGCGCGACCTTGCCGACGAAGCCGGTCGAGCCGATCAGCATCACGTTCTTGCCGCGGAAGATCGCGGCGACGTCGAGCCGCGGCTTGCCAGTCACCGGCTCGCGCAGCGGCGGCAGCGCCACGCCGGGCTTGGCGTCGGGCCACGGCAGGCTCGGCGACGTCAGGCCCCAGCCCAGATCGGTCTCGAGGAAGTAGCCGCCGCGCCCGGTCGCCGCGCCGTTCCCGTGGCCGTTACTCGAAGGAGTGCGGCCGGTCATCACATCACGTCGCTGATCATGTACGGCGGGTGGTGCAGCATCGTGATCTGCGCGCTGCGGCCCATCGTGCCGCGCGCCATCGCGATCGCCTCGGCGATCGAGCCGGCGGTCTCCCAGCCCATGATCGCCGGCACCGTCGCGTTGTCCGCGCCGACGACGATCACCCGGCTGGTCTT
>Ga0307513_10012225_pt1 | contig 10613 bp, 13 predicted proteins | sample 15_EM_MG_FD_202174 | JGI IMG/M metagenome (GOLD analysis project Ga0307513, IMG submission 202174) | Populus trichocarpa ectomycorrhiza microbial communities from riparian zone in the Pacific Northwest, United States - 15_EM | ecosystem: Host-associated > Plants > Roots > Unclassified | place...
GTCTTTAGATGCTTTAGCTGTCCTAGGACATCCTAGGACATACTAGGATGTCTTGGGATGTCTCAGGATGTCCTAGGACAGCTAAAGCATCTAAAGACAGCCAGAGCTAGGTGACCTTTTCCTGATGGAGTATCAAGAACTCTATCAGCATCACCGTGACAAACTATTACAGAATGAAGAATTTCAAGGCCAGGATCCATATGAACAAGCAGTATATATGACATGGAGACTAAGCTATGACAAACTTGACATATCAGCAAGATCTTTGTTGCAAATTTGCTCAATGCTACATCATGAAGGAATTTCAGAGCAAATGTTTGCAAAGGCAGCAATGTCTGAATACCAATTAGAAGATTCTGAACTACAGAATAAAGTGACACAATTATTGAACCAGCTAGGAAAACAAGGTCTGGATTGGTCTTGGGACTTCAGACAGGTCATCAAGAGCCTTGGTTTATATTCATTTATTGAATATGATTATCAAAACTGCACTTACAGTATTCATCCATTGGTACAACACTGGAGTGGCATCACTATGAAAGAAAACAGACATGTCATGCAAAAATGTGTCCCTGCTATTCTTGGTCTATTAATTTCTTGGACATTTAACACTGAGGACTATAAATATTGATGTACACTTTTGCAACATATTTCTAATTCAAGAGCCTCTCTTAATCCAGAAGAGATTGATCTATTTGTTTTGACTCATATAGGACTTGTCTATGTGGAACAGAGGCACTGGAAGGAAGTAGAGGTACTTGAGGTGGTAATAATGGAAAAAAGAAAGCAAGTTCTTGGAGATGATCATCCTGACATCCTCATGAGCAGAGCAAATCTGGCATCCACATACAGAAACCAGGGGCACTGGAAAAAAGCAGAGGCACTTGAGGTGATGGTGATGGTGAAGAGAAAGCAAGTGCTTGGAGACGACCATCCTGATACCCTCACAAGCATGGAAAATCTAGCATCCATATACTGGAAGCAGGGGTGCTGGAAGAAATCAGAGGCACTTGAGGTGGTGGTGATGAAAAAGAGAAAGCAAGTGCTTGGAGATGATCACCCTGACACCCTTATGAGCATGGCAAATCTGGCATCTACATACAGGGAGCAAGGGCACTGGAAGGAAGCAGAGGCACTTAAGGTAGTGGTGATAGTAAAAAGAAAGCAAGTACTTGGAGATGATCATCCTGATACCCTCACAAGCATGGCAAATCTGGCATCCACATACAGGAATATAGGGTGCTGGAAGGAAGCAGAGGCACTTGAGGTGGTGGTGATGGAAAAAAGGAAGTATGTGCTCAGAGATGATCATCCCGATACCTTCACAAGCATGGCAAATCTAGCATGCACATTCTGGAAGCAAGGTTGCTGGAAGGAAGCAGAGGCACTTGAGGTGGTGGTGATGAAAAAGAGGAAGCAGGTGCTTGGAGATGATCATCCTGACACCCTCTTGAGTATGGAAAATCTGGCATTCACATACAGGGAACAAGGGTACTGGAAGAAAGCAGAGGCACTTGAGGTAGTGATGATACTGAAGAAAAAGCAGGTGCTTGGAGATGCTCATCCTGACACCCTTACAAGCATGGAAAATCTGGCATCTATGTACAGAAACCAGGGGTGCTGGAAAGAAGCAGAGGCACTTGAGCTAATAGTGATGGAGAAAAGCAAGCAGATATTGGTGCCAGATGACTCTGGTTCTCCAGAGAAAGCTGGGAGAGATTATCAATGGTCGATTTCAAAATGAGTACGAGATGTATGTTCACCTTTGCCTTCTTCTGGCACAAACTGTTCTGCTGTGGGGAGGCGACAGCAGTGCAAGGAACTGGTGAGGCCGAGGCCACTGGCGCGGCACTGGATGGTTGTGAGAAGCAGGGTGAAGAGGTTTTATGGTGATGATGGAGCATGATGGAAAGGAAGCAGCATGGGTTTCTCCTTCCTAGCATGCTTCAGCACATCAAATACTAAATAAATTGGCCATTCCTCGTGCCTGGGTGGTGTAAGGTGGGCGACCCAAGAACCAGGCAAGTAGAGCATTCACGTCAAGCATTCCAGAGTTAGAGTCAACCTGGAATTCTGGAATAACCATCAGAAATACAATTTGCCAAAGAAAAGGGAAAAACATCACCTTGCTGGAGTAGTTTTTTCATCTGACACTGCCCACTGGCTTGAGGTACTCCACTTCTAATGCATGCTTGTCTATAACAAGGCGCCCCCACCTGCCCATAGCTCATAGCAAAATTGGCCCAGCATCCGCAACAACCATCCAAATCCCATCCTCGCCACCCAGAGTTTTGAGACCATCCCCGAGGTCACTTAGAAGAAACAGGAGGTGATGAGGCAGCTATGGGGATCTGAATTGGATTTGAAACACCTCATTTGATTGGATGAAAAAAACTTGTTGCCAGGTCATCGGAGGATAGTTTTATAGCCTATTTTAAATGGATGATGTTTCCACTCAAAATTGAGATTTCACCCCTGCTCACTAAATCGAATCTTATCACATTAGATTGTCCAGGTTCTAACAAGAAGTGTGATCCTCTACCAGTGGTACTCGGGGCTAGTTATGGCAGTGTTATGCAGTCGTTGCATTGGAGCCAAAGCCGAGGACCAACCAATAACCTGTGCTGTGTTAAAAGGGGGCCCTTGCTCACCATGCAAGGAGAGAATGGCCATCCAGCATCAAATCAAACAGCTGGAGAAAGAAATAAAGAGACTGAATGCTAAACAGAAATCCCTTAGAACCACAATGAATGCAATTCACGATCTCTTCATACACAAATTACCCCCAGAAATTGGCTCTCATATCCTCCGCCTCTCCCTGTCCATGTTAACCACTGGTGAACATGACCTGAAGACTATTCATGGGCCTGACCCTATTATGTGGGCAGCGCCTTTGAAGCTGGGATCTGTCTGTCACAAGTGGCACCAGTTGGCATGGGCAACACCAGACCTCTGGACAACCCTATCCATTGGGATTGATTCTTCAATGATGCACTCTATATCTGAATTGCTATCTGGCCTACTCCATGAATGGTTGGGCCAATCAGGGGTACTTCGCCTGACCACTTTTTTTCTTTTATCATGACCAGAATTCTTCCAAAGATGAACCTCCTCATGATAGTAACAGCACTTGCCCAAACACATTGGAGGTTGTGATAGGCTTGATAGACATTCTTAATTTGCACTGTGGGAAATGGCGAAACATCTCTATCAAAGCAAGTGTGGACATCTTGAAGCATTTTTCCAGTTCCACCGAACCTAAACAACTTGCTGGTCTTGAGCTCGCTGCCCCCATTGGCAGCCCAATGCCGAAATTCATGACGAAATCGAAGCTCAACCTGACACACCTTATGCTCACCAATTTCCCTTGTATGTCAATCAATGTTCGCTGGGACCATATCACATATGCAACACTCTCCAAGATTACCATTGATGAAGGCCTCAATTTCTTACGATGAGCGCCAGGTCTGGAATACTACTGTGTTTCCATGTATAAGCCATACAAAATGGGTTTTATAGCTTCCATCCTTCATTGCTGACTCCGTTTGCTCAATCTATCTGCATCATATTCAAAAGATGTCCTTAATGCAATCAACCTTCCATCTCTCAAAGAATGGATACAGAATATGAGAGGTCAATGCCTACCCATGGCAGCCATGCTGTCCTTTTTTAAGCGATGAGGCTGTTGCCTCAAAGTCTTAAACTTAGACAGCATTTTCCATTCCATTGTCGATCTCAACATTTTATTTGGTTTACCTCCCATTTTTCTGGGTTGTTATCTGCCCAGAAAACACTGAAATGTTCTTTTTTGAGGTCATTTCACCTCCCTTAAGCCACACAGTAGCACTCACCCTCTGTAAAGTCGCATACAGGTAGAAATAAGTAATTAGAATAAAATTGCCAATTCAAAATTGTGCACGATGTGCTGTAAGGTGATAATGAGCTCCAGATGTTATCTGCCACTGCCAATTGCAGATGATTGGAACTCTTGTTATCTACCAGTTATCTGCCAACACAGCCACCTCACCAATGGTTCACATCTTCATTCTTTGTGTCTCTGAGAATTTCGGTAAGCACTTCCCTTTATTTTCTTTCTCATTTTTATCTCTTAGCGCCTTCTGAGTCTTGACCTATTTTAAGGCATAATAATCAGTTTACCTCCTGTTTTCTGGGTAGTGATCTGCCTGGACAATGCCAAAGCATTCTTTTCTGAGACTATTTTGCCTTTTCTAACCCACATAGTCACCTTTACCCTCTGAAATTTTTCACATAGTTAGAACTAAGTAATTCAAATAAAATTTTCAATTCAAAATTGTGCACAATGTGCTGTAAAATGGTCATGAGCTCTAAACATTATCTGCCACTGCTAATTTCGGATGACCAAGACCCTGTACCACTGCCCACAAGCCTTCCATATTTCCTACACATAGGTGGATGTTCTTGCTCTGAAAATTTGCGGTCAACCAATATGCATATCTATGTATGAATCTGTGTCCTTGTAATCTATTTTGAAGTGGAGGAATTGTACTTGCACTGGCCACATGATCGGGTAGGCTCACCGCCATCCTCATTCTCACATTGTGGGTTCGTTAGCTAGGAAATGAAATACAATAATATTTTTTTATGATCCTCTATGTAGTATTTTGGGGCAGTGGCCAAATACATATTTGACTTAAAGCAGATTTAGTTCAAAAACTGTAGGAATCCACATGAGAATTTTTCGAAAGTCCATAAATTAAAAAATCATATTTCAGAGCATTTTCTTAATTCACTTACACTGGAATGAACAGCTGGCCACTGAACCCGATGAAACTTGACTCCAGTAACATAACTTTATATGGCTATGCAACCACATGATCTTTTTATTTGTACTGCTCAGCATTTCTCATCCTTGTTATGGCTTCCACAGTTAAGAAGAAAATGTAAAAATATTTGAGACAATAAAAATCATATTGAAGAGCACAATTCATCAATTTCAGCATGAAGAAGCAAGAATTGAGCTCAAAAACTCTATATTTTGATGGAAACGGCAAATATTACTTCAGATCACAAGAAATTACACAGAGAAAAAATTGTACTATCTGTGGTTGGTACAAAGGATGGTATTTATTAATATTCAGCAATGTTGAGCACCTTCCAATCAAGAGGGTAGCCAGGGGAAGCGATGCTGACTAATCCCCTCCATTTCTTTCTTTCCAATTTTTTTTTCTTTCTTTTCCTTTCTTTAATACCCAGGGAAAACCTTTTATTTCACAAAATATCCTCACTCGAGTGCATACGAGTATCCTATTGTTCGGTATACAGAGGCGAAACTGTAATGGATGATGCCCTCGATCAGATATTCTACTCAGTCCTAGTGTTTGAAGGTCCGGTCCAGTCCAGTCTTTGGGCCTTGAGGTGCTTGGACCGAGACCAGGACTGGTCTTCACCAGTTCAAAGACCGCAAAAGACTGGACTGAACCGACGTAGACTGGTCTTATGTGGTCTTATGCGGTCTTGGGCAGTTACAAGACCAGTCTCAACCAGTTACAGTTGAGACCAGTTGTTAACCAGTCTAGACTGGTCTTAGCTCATAATAAATGTAACTAGCGAGGGAGGTGTGATATGAATAAGAATGCTAGACTATGAAATCAAATGCATCCAAGTCCCTATTGAAGTCCAACTCCTTATCCCAAGCTAAACAGTTGACGTCCTCAGTGAGCAATTCCTCAAAGTCCATAATCTCCTCCACCTGTGAAGCATTCCAAGCGGCCATATCGTAGAGTTCAGGCCCCTATGCCGAGTTCATGATGGCCAGTTCTTCAAACACGATGGGGCCTAAGCGCGACTGGCAGTCCTCTGCAATTTGTTTCGTTCCTGAGAACAGCTGTTCGCATGGAACAGACGATGCTTGCACTGGGAGAACATCGAGCGCGATACACCTGAGTGTCGGGTACAATACTGCATGGTTCTACAGAATTTAAATCAATCCTTGACGACGACAAAAATTGAATACTCACCTGCCACCTTTCAACAAGGTCCATTTCCTTCGTCACATCTCATTCCATGGTGTTGAGATAACGATGAAGTTTGGAGGCCCAGCCTTCCTCTGCATTGTCAGCGAGAAGGGTCTCGCGAAGCTTGTCAAATTCTGACAAGATGCGGGGTTCTGTGGATGCTGAGGGATTCTCAGTTTCATTGACACCAGGTGCAGATGGCCGATTTTTATAGTATTGCACCATCTGTTTTATATTCAATTAACATGGGAATCGGGGACAAAAGAAACAGATGAGAAATGGATGAGCTTACTGTCTTCTTGACAATCTTTCTGGCCTTATCTTGCCAATTCTTCACATGGATGTTTCCTGCTGCAATTTCAGCGGCTTGCTCCTCGGGACCACCCCATGAGAGCTTTATGTATGCGAGCTTGTAGTACGGGTGAAGAACTATAAGGACAATAAATTAATATACATCTGCTCGAAAGAAAATTCTTACCAAGTCCTAGAACGAAACCGGGCTTCTGATCAAGCCTTGAATAATACTTACCTATCTTCGCAAGACCATCAGTGAGAGCATCTTCATACAAGGCATATTTTAAAGCATCCCGTTTCTTCTCCCAAGCAGTCTGGAGTTCTTCAAGAGCAGGAAGAGCATGCCAGAGGGTCGGTTGCTTCTCAGAGGAGAAGTATTTTTGAATTTTGTTTGAATCCTATCGGATTATAATCAGCTTTGATTCCTACATTGAAACTGACGTACATACCCCAAGTATATCGTGTGCATCAATGACCCTAACCCAATCTAGATCCGTCATCTTGAATGCAGTCCAGGGGATGTGCTTCACGAGGCGATTATCACAGCGTAACGTCATAATCGGTCCATACATCTGGTCTGCAGATGTCATGAACAAACCCATTGGCTATTATGTAAATCATGTCAGTATATTGGCTAAACGAATAAAAAAAGCACCAGGTAATACTTGACGAAGTTTGTTTGCCTGGTCAAGCATCTTGAATGCCATTCCCCAGTGAACATTGCTGTGTAAAGGAATCTTGAGTGCTTCAGGAAGGCCAGATCGGACTTGGATGCTTACGAAATATTTGATCTGTTGTCCAGATGCCTGGATCTACACAGGCCCACATGAGATGTGAATTTCGAAGATCAAGAGATGCTTACCTTGATAGCAAGGGTACGAATAGCCGCAATTACGTCCAGAGAGCTGCCTAAAACACGGTTGTCATCCTGGGTGGGATCGTACTCCCAGATAGCTGTCACATTTTCGACAGCTGCGATCTTCGTGATGCGTGCCATAACGTCAATGTTCCCAAGGTTGACTATGTGTCCCAAGCAACTGCGGGAGGAGCTTTCAATGCAAGAAAAGTTGAGTTGAAAATAAATGAACATATGGCAATTGTTGCTCATCGCTATTCCACTCAAGGCCCCGACGTTTATGGACATCTTGGATAGTCCTGCAAGTTGTGTTATTGTTTCCCATATTATCTAATGTTGCTGCATAGAGCTTTAGATCGGTGATATGGGAATGATGTGCTTCTGATTGCAGGATGAACCGAACGACTTGCCTTTGATCCTGTTTTGTCCATGATCCCAACATGGTCAAGTAAACCCACCATGTACCTCCCTAGGTTCTCACCACTATATGCACCCGACAATGCCTTGAACCCAATCACCCCAGCTTTCATCTTCCACTTCCCCTTGCGTACTTGGATCCAATGCACTGTCATACCCAAGAATCCCATCCGACCACCCATCCATGGTGACTGATACTTTCCCTGGGGCTTCCTACACGAGTAAGTGTTAAATATGTTTCAACAATTTTGAGATGGCAAATTACTTACCGTTATTTCTTCCTTTACCTTCGTCATATGTTTCACAAATGCGTTGTGAAGAAATACTTTCACATCGTAAGTACTTGGCAGGTCCAATGTGGTTGATTTCAGCCTCATAGCGATAAGGGTGTTTTGAAACGCAGGATTCTCAGTGAGTGCCAATGGCTATTGATATATTAAGATTTATTTTCATGACATGTACTAACAACTCACTTGATTGTTAGTTGCGATGAGGTTTGCAACTGCCTGGAGGACATTCGCTCTTGTGAATTCATGCGGCCCAGTCACTTTCTTGAAGTCCAACAGCTGTTGCTTCTCTTTGTTGCTCATTCGACCTTGTTCCTCTGCCTCTTTCTCCTCCTCCATGATTCTCCAAATGTCCCATGGAATCGCCCAATGGTTGATAGGTATGTCTACTTTTTCACACCTTTCCTTGTAGGTGTTGTAATGCTGATGAATGTGCAGGCAACATGACGAGTTTCCTCCTTTATGAAAAGCCTTGCGCTTGCCATACAGTTTAATGAAGTGCTCGTCAATCCTGGGCCCATGCTAATAAGCAACAATCTTTTTATTCCTTGCGTCATTACTCACTTGCATAGGTTGCACCATCACCCTTTTACGGGTGTCATACTTGTCGTCTTTTATTTTAAACTTCACAGTGACCTTGTCTGACATTATTGTGAGGAGATCAAGCATCAAATCCTTCTTGACGGGTTTTTCTTCAAGGTTGGCACCATGTTGATGGTCATTGAGGCCATCATCCTAGATGTTGGTGAGCATCCCTCTCAAATAAGTAGCCTGTGCTAACCTCTTGTTCATCTGGTACTTCTCCACTACTATGCATCTCATCCATACTTTCAACTTCCTCCTCGGGTGGCTCAGCATCATCTTTGACAAGCTCTACCCCACTCTGGGGTTCCTCACTTTGGTGGTGTGTTGTGTTTCATTTCTTCTTTGCTCTCCGAGTCAGCTCAGCCTCGTCTTCAGCTTCCTCGCTCTCGCTCTCTGATTCGCTGGCCACTCGTTTACGACTTGGTTTAGTTGTGTTGGCCTGCTTTGCTTGTGGCTTAGCTTTAGCCTTACCCTTAGTTTCGTGTACCCTTGGTGGGACCCCTTTGGCGATCGTTCGAGTAGTGATAGGCATAGTGGAGTAGTGTATTTTGGTATTTGCAGTATAACATGGAGTGTGTTTGTTATTGTATTTTTTTTTCTTCCCCATTGAAAAGATCTACCTATGTCTGAGTCCATGAATGTGTGTTCTAGTGCAAGGGTTGAAAGGCTGAAAAAACCAGTTGAGACCGCTAAGACTGGTTATTGCCTGGTCTTTAATCTTCGAGATTGGTGATAGACCGAAGACCGGACCGTGGTTACGGTCTCAATCGGTCTTGAGAATTTCCAGTCTTGATCAGTCTTGGTCCGGTCCGGTCTCGGTCTTTTTCCAGTCTTGAGACTGGACCTTCAAACACTAATGATACGTGTGATTTTTTCCATGCATACCCCTTGGGTCACCTATATATAGGCCACTACTTTTGTACAGCCAAAATAACCTGCCCAAAAAAAGGTATTTTTCTTATCCCTCTAACAAAACGCTTCCTTTTCAGTAGGAACAAAATTGTTAGAGGGATAAGCGATCTGATCAAAACTGACCGAGTTATTACAGCTATGTATCTGCAAAACACTAGGCCGCTTTTCATGCGCCTCTGTTTGGTTATAAACAACCATTTTTGGTAAAGCACCACAGTCTCTGGTTCTCAGTTCATCACTTGTTTTTGCCATGCTCTCCCACTAGAAAATTGTTATGTAACTTCTTTGGAGTTTCAATCACTATCACGTCCATTTGACGCAACTTGCTCTGTGCAGAAGTGGCTTCCATTAGGGCGTTCAAATAGCTGCTTTGGTCTATGAGAAGTATCTATTAGGAGGACAACGATCGAAACAAGGTCATGGGGCCAACGACTTCTGATTTATATAACCCCAAGCAAAGTCAACTTCTCATCATCACACTGAGCTGCCACGATCCTCACTACGTTATCCTGTGGCGGAAATTTTCCATGACCGCAACTGAAGATGAAGAAGCCCTCCACGTCGAACACAACGATGCGGTTGATGACAATGACAAAGCACCTGCCATCAATGCCCCCGAAGGAGTGTACTCATACTGACGCTTGCTCACAGGTCATCATTGTTGCCTTGTAAACCAGAGCCGGCAAGATGAGGTCTTACTACAGACAGGCAAGTCACCTTTGTGCATCTTAAAAAGCACTCAGCACTGCCCACGACTGCACCAGCAAGTCACATTGGAGCTCACCGACCGGGACTGGCCCCGCCTCAAGCTGGTATTCAGCGATGCTGCCTGAGCCAACCATGGGGCCAACCTCTGGGATATTTTCCAGCACCATGTACCCATCCATGAGGCCTTTCGGGTGATGCAGAACATGCCTTACATCTTGGAAGAGCCTTTCGCGCTCGCACTGCACATGTTTTGCACTCCTACCGCACTTGCCCCTCTTCCAGGACTTCATGGATGAGAACTCCAATGTGATCACCCACACCAAGCCTTTGTCTTCTGGCCTGAACCACTTTCACCGCCCCTGTGCTCAACCAGCTCCTCATCACCGCATACCTCGACATGCGGCCCTACTTTGACCTCCTCCCTTATCTTTTCCCACCTGTATATACCACTCTCATGTATCAATACTGGGGTTATGCCCAAGTCACTTCATACATCCATATGGGCAAAACCCCACCAGCCAAAAAAAGGCCATCCTGCCATGATGCCGGTGATGGTTA
>Ga0307513_10012226_pt1 | contig 10613 bp, 7 predicted proteins | sample 15_EM_MG_FD_202174 | JGI IMG/M metagenome (GOLD analysis project Ga0307513, IMG submission 202174) | Populus trichocarpa ectomycorrhiza microbial communities from riparian zone in the Pacific Northwest, United States - 15_EM | ecosystem: Host-associated > Plants > Roots > Unclassified | place...
AGCTGCGATGAACTCGCAGCCCGCTCGACGATCTTCATTTCTCTCCTCTCTTGGTCTGCCCCAAATGCTCTCCAACCTCAAACTCGCTGCCTGGGCCGCCACTACTAGCGCCAGCAGCACCAGCAATCCCAACAATGCCAGCGCCTTGAGTCCGCTCACCACACCAAAGGCGGCTCCTATCTCAAACCCGTTCGACGCCATCCAATACTCCCCAACCCACTCCCAGTCGCCCTCACGATCAGACACAACATCTAGAGCTGCAGGTCGATCCACTCCACCAACTCCAATGGCCACCACTCCTCCCGCGGGTATCCCAACCGCCCAGCCCACCACCCAGCTCACCATAACTCCACCCGAATTCACTCTCAAGTCTACCCCTCCACCAGGAGGTGTAAAAACTCCCACCGTATCCTCCTCACCGCCCCAGACGTCCCAAATCGCCGCATACGCTTCAAAATCCCCAACGGCTGCTCCTCGGTATGCAAGAGGACAACTCCATGTGAAACTCATCGAAGCAAGCGGTCTTAATGTAAAGTCGACAAATTCCAGACCCTACGTCGTCGTCGTCTACGAGCAGAACGAATTCGTCTCCCGCGAGCCAATTCTCCAGCACGAGAAAGAGGCCCGTGGGACACCCGCTCCTCTCTCTCGTCAGGGCTCATCCTCAGCTCTTGCTGCTCTTAATGGTATCCAACACAAATTCAAGATCGAGCCCAGGCAGGCGCAGCCCGCTTCGTCCTCTGCTACAGCTAACAATGCCCCGCTCTCCACCAGCGCAGGCAGCTCCTCCCGATCATCATCAGGAAGCTCAGGCGGCTCAAAAGCCGCAAAATCTACTCCAACGCCCGCCGCCCAGGCCCCTGGTCCTTCGACAGCCGCACGGGGTCTCCTCGGTACTAATCTGTCAGCGATGAACCCAGTCTGGAAACATGAAGTGTCGTTGTAAGTCAATCTCCGCATTCGGCCGATCGCTATCTATGCCTTTCTCTATCTCCATACACTAACCTTGCCTTTGTCCCTCCTTCCACTAAATCCCACCATTATCTGACATGCATGCGTATCATCCCGGCATCCCCCAAAACGGATCAGCGATGTCACTTCGGAGCAATCCGTTCTCCAACTTAACATCTACGACCGCGAATGCGAGGGCATTGATGGTTACCTCGGTACCGTCGAACTCACCCCCGCCCTTATCCACGACCATCCCGTTGATGCCTGGCACAAGCTCGAATCCACGGATCATGCGCATCACGTCACCGGCTCATTCCGAGTACAGATTACGTATGAGCAAGCCAAATCCAAACGCTCGCTCCAACCTCGTGACTTCGAAGTGCTTAAGCTTATCGGCAAAGGCACATTCGGCCGTGTCTTCCAAGTGAGAAAAAGAGACACAAAGCGAATCTACGCCATGAAGGTGCTGTCAAAGAAGGAAATCGTGGCCAAGAAAGAGGTCGCCCACACGATTGGCGAGCGCAAGATCCTCCAAGCATCGCTCGAATGTCCGTTCTTGGTCGGACTCAAATTTAGCTTCCAAACCGACCAGGAACTCTTCTTCGTCACCGATTTCAAGTCGGGTGGAGAGCTCTTCTGGCACCTCCAGCGAGAAACCCGGTTCAGCGAACACCGCGCGCGGTTCTACATCGCCGAACTGACCCTTGCGCTCGAGCACTTACACAAGCATGATATCGTGTACCGCGATCTCAAACCCGAAAATATCCTCCTCGACGCTACGGGCCACGTCGCGCTCTGCGATTTTGGTCTCTCGAAACCCGATCTCGCTGCTAATCAGCTCACCAACACGTTCTGCGGGACAACTGAGTACCTTGCCCCCGAGATCTTGCTCGACGACCATGGATACAGCAAGATGGTCGACTTCTGGAGTCTGGGCGTGCTGTTGTTCGAGATGCTCTGCGGGTGGAGTCCGTTCTACAATGAGGACACGCAGACGATGTATCGAAACATTTGCTACGGCAAGATTAAGTTCCCGCGGAATACCGTCAGCGATGATGGCAAGCAGTTTGTCAAAGGGGTGAGTAATCGTCGTTCGCTGCAGCTTCGCTACGCAAGTAGCTTAGGCATTCGAGTTGTTGACTGGCTGTCCTTTTCTAGTTGCTCAACAGAGTGCCCGCGAACCGCCTCGGCTCCAAACGGGACGCCGCTGAACTGAAGGAGCACGCATTTTTCAAGACCATCGACTGGGACGCGCTCTCGCGGAAGGAGGTCACGCCGCCGTTCAAGCCCGACGTCGAGTCGGACGAGTCGACAGCCAACTTTGATCCCGAGTTCACGAGCGCGGACCTGCGGGAGGCGGGCGTGGTGAGCTTATTAGACGAGGACGACCCGTCCGACGCGTGGGTCAACAACGGAGCGGGGAGCACCGTGCGGACGTACCACGGCCCCGTGGGGAGCGAGAAGCACGTCGTCCCTGGCGTTGGTGCACCCGAAGGCGCGATCGATTATGTAGATGCCCTCCAGCAGGCGCAGGCGCAGGCGGCCCAGACCCACCCCCAGGGGGGCTCCGCGCAGCCGATGAGCAGCAAACCGCCCAAGAGACCGTCAACGCCGATCTCAAGGAGCGTGCAGGACAATTTCAAGGGGTTCTCCTACAATGCCGAGAGCGTCGGCGAGTTTTCCGGGGGTGGGTTCTTCGCACAACGTGCACGGGAAGACGCGGAGCGTGAGAGGAGAGAACAGGAACGTGCGACGGCAGTTGCGGTGAACGATGAGGATTACGATGTGGAGCAGCGGGAGCAGCGGTGGGACGGGGGGAGTGTGGGGAGGGTGCAGTATGGGTATTAGAAGGCGAGGGACGACGATATTACGCTTGAGCTTGAGGTCCGATGGTAAACCGACTTAGATATCCATGCAAGATCAAGTTCGATAAACGCAAACCCCTTCCGTTTTTCAAGTTATTGTCGGTGATTGGCATACCACGCCGTGATATATACCTCCCGTCGTTGTACACGACCATTATGCCCACCCCTCCCGCCGCCTGTTCTATGCGCCCTCGCCTCGCCTCGATCAAGTTGTGCTACTAGTCATTCCAGCTCCAGCCTTGCATCATGTCTGCCCAGCTCCCTGTGCATTGATTCCATCCCATCCCCATCCCATTTCAACTACGCAGTGCTATCAACCAGCACTCTTCCAGCCTCCCCCTCCAGATGGATCTTTGACTGCCCGGATTTGTGATTCCTCATGTCTCATATACGCTCCCGGCCCCATCCGACCGTCGACGAGCACCTGTGACATTACTCCTCCACTCGGTACCTCTCGTACCTCGCGCCTGTCCTTCCTCTTCTACACTCGCTAGATACTTACTAGACGACCACCTAATAACTTATCCTGCGTTCCCCAAGCATGTTACGCATTGTCGGGACTGGTGGATTGCTTCTCCTCTCCTCCTCCCCCCCCCGCCCCCCTTGTCTGCTACTTGCTTCTTTCTCCACCTCCGTGTGCTCGTTGAACCGTTTTGATTACCCTTTTCTCCTTGTACTTGACGTGTCCCCGTGCGATCCGGTTATGTATTACTTGTTCGTCAATTGCACAGGCACACAAACGTGCAAGTTCAAATAGTTGAGAATACTATCTGGTGGAAGAGCTATCATCGTGAAAGCTCCCAGCAGAGCAGCATACACGTTCGTTGGTTTAGGGTACCCGTAGCAATAAGCGCATTGATAGCTCAGCGGTAGTGCTATGGACTGAGAAAATGGTGATTTTTTTACTTTGCATATATATTGCGCGCTGTCCCGACGCTACTGCCCGAAAACGATCTTCATCAATTTGGCCCGTAGTGTGTGCTCATCTTTGAACGGTCCAGAAATCGCAGCTGGGTCATATAGTATAAACTCAATGGATATCCTGGAGCACGGGAATAAAAATAGTTCGAGGCTGGTGTAGTTCGAGTCCCGCGATGGGTACCGATGATTGCATTCACCCGATTGCACTCCTGTTTTGACTCTCCTTCCATTTCCCTTAGTTACCTTGTAATTGTGCCATTTCCAGATTCAGAGTCGCCAACCTGGACGACATGGATACGGACTTGGTCCTCTAGGCATCCTGCACGTGTGGGACTTCTTCGCATTCCTGAGGATCACACTATTTAGATTACCCATCGATTCTCCGCCCTTCAGGACGGTGAACTTGACCGGTTTGGGTGGGTTGGCGGGTTTACCGAAGAGTTGACGAGATGGTTTTTTGAGCTGCTTCCCGCCCGTAGTCGTCGAGTAGCTGGTCTAGTTTTGCTCTGGTAGGAGTCGCGGCTGCGGGTATTGAGTGAGCCCTTTTGATTCTATCCTTAGACTTACGAGCCTGACGGACAGATTGAGTTCGATCCCCGGTCTGGCCTTATCTTTTCTCCTCCCACACAGACCGCATGCAACAGTTTGTTGATCTTGTGTCCAGCGGAAGAATTTGGCTGCTTGTAATGTGATCTCCGATTATTTCATTCCCTTAGGCCCCCGATGTTCCTTCAAGTACGGCAGCGGAGTTTATCAGATTTAGGTGTCGGATCTTAGTCGTAGCCCATATTCGAATTGCAGTCCCAGGTATTTGTCAAAATATTCGGATCAGTGGAACTGGACCAATGGGAGACGAGGCAGCCATGGCACAAACACGAAAGAGGTCATATCGCAAAATGACAGCCATCACCATTTCATGATACATGCATCTGGCCTGAGACGTGGGTCGTTTGCACTCTGGTGACCGTGGCATTGGTGATACCACGGACTCACCACGCCCATATCCCACCTGTACCTCTCCCTGGAAACGTGAAGCATAAATACTTTGTGGAGAGCATCCTCGTAACAGGGATTCCAGGTCGCGTGATGGCGGAATGCTGCCCACATCATTTCCAGACAGAGTTTGCACGAGTGAACGAACGACCAGATAGTCCTGAATGAGCTCTCTTCGTCAGGGGGAGGCCCGGAAAGACTTCGTCTGTGGTGGCATTCGAGGTGACGATGATGTCGACAAAATGGGAGGGTAAACCGTGAAAGGAATCTGCCCGCCGAAGTTGAGGGAGGAGAGACGCTGGCTTGAATTTCCAGCATCACGAAGGCCGACGGATGGAGCAGTGATTCTATTCTTCTTTCCTTGTGAAGTCCTGACGAGCTCGACCACATGAGAGCCATGTCATCCCTCTTGTTCAACTTCACTTTCAGTTGAGGAATTGCGGTGCTCGTGCTCGTGCTCGGTTGCGGTACTAGTACCACCGAAAATGCGTGTATCAATTCCCGGCCGGCGAGGGGAATTGATTCTACCATTGAGACCTACTACAGGACCTTGATTTCGATAATAGGTCGTGACGTAATCCGGAACGTGATAGACCGCAGTCCGAAGGTTGAGCTGCTTCTGTGCGCATGTCACCGTGACAACCCCGATGATCAACCTCCCTTCCATGTTAACTAGGAGCGGCTAGAGGTCGTTAGAGTTCCAGTGTTGAAAGGAGACAGCACGCAGTAGGCCTTACCCGTTTATTGAGCAGCAAGAAGCCATTACACAGATATGCGGCTGGAGGGGGATGAGGACGGGTAATATGCTACGAGACCCATATCAAGCTTACTCAGAATGATCACGTAGTAAATCATCCCATCTCTGTCTCCGAATGTCAATGAGGCGACAGAGAGCTACCCAGAATGAGAACGCACCGAATGAGCAGCGATACTAATGGTGTTTCAATTTGAGTCTGGCGGTATGACCTGATTTTGTACATTGAAGCGCCACAAAGCACCGTGTTATAGGCCTAGGCGCGGTCAGTAGGGGTTCCCTTGTGCTAGTCAACAACGCACCACCGATGGAATGATAACAGCCCAGAACGGAGAAGGGTGCGCGGATTCGAAAAAGCAACCTGATATGACTGGGTAGAGCTTGCTTGGTCCAGTGTGGGAGGTCGATATCCAAAATGCCCCGATCACAACAGTGGGGAGATAGGTGACCACCAACAGAATCACAAGCCAAATGAGAGACTTGCGCGTTCAATTGTAGATGCTAGAAGACCTTTGTTAAGGCCATGTAGTGAGGAGGTATGAACGGAGGGGTGCGTACGCCCAGTGCGAAGGAGAAGAAGTACTAGACCACGAAGTAGTGAGAATAGTTAGTAGGTTGGTAGTTTTGATAGGCTTACAGTCGCATGCGCCAATGAAGCCGAGGCCTGTGGCACCAACAGAGGGAGATCCCCCAACATCTAAGATGGGTTTATGAGGGGCCAAAGAAGAGGTTTGAAAGCATATTTACTTACACCTGCAACTGTATGAGCATTTTCATCTACGTGTTACTAGAGGTTTGAGAACGAACTGACCTCAGCGCTGGGTCGCGCGATGAACAGTCCTAGATTACAGTCAAGCCGAACACCTCAGATGTGCATGGATTTATAGCTTACCTAAGCAATAAAACCTATGGCGACATGAGCAAGGAATCACGCGAATTCAGACGCAACGATATCGACAAACCCAAACTCAACAGTCAAGGTTAACCCTGCACCAATATTCCATATATACCTGATCTCATCGTCCAAAGTCGTAAGATGAGTCCATATCAGAAGGGTAAGACCGGCGATGGCAATGCACCCCGCGTTCACGTGGCCTTCGACACCCTAGTGCAGGTGGGTATCAGCTGAGAGTACACTGGGGGCAGAAGCACACGGCGCAGTCGAGTATTTGTTAGGAGTCCTCCCCTCGGCTGCCACTCCCACTAGACCCAACAGTGCAGATGTCATCGTTAAGAAGACGGAACTTGGAACGGGACCAGGGTCCTATCACACTACTGCAGACACGACTGTCTTAATGTGAAGGTTGTGGAGTGAGGAAGTTACAGCCCTGCGGACAAGGGATATGCGTTCCCACCGCGAGCGAGTGTGTCCAGTGAAGTGGAGTCCCTAAAGCCTGATATACTTTACCCCAATGATTGAAATCTAGGCAACTCCACTGGCACCCTCCCACAGTGATCAAAGAGGTAAAGAGCGACATTTCTATTATGCTGACCAACGCCGGACCTACATGGCCGAACATTGAAGCGAGGGATGCTCTCCAATTTCCAATGCAGGGAATGAACAGATTCGACTCCAAGGCCTCCATGGCCCACGGCCGGTGAACATAGCCGAAGTCCACACAGCAATACAAGTCAGTAGGAAACAATAAGAGCTGTAAACACAGAAGGCCATTCTAATTCATGATTCTGCGAACAATAGAGGTGGTGTACCTTCCTCGATCGTAATTATGAAGGAAGTGTAATATATATGAGAGGAGCTGCCCAAAGACTCTGGACTAGTGTATAATTGTAATCGGAGAATGATGGAAAAGTAGAAAAATAAGAGCAGTGCTTGCGTCAACAAGTAATGAAAGCTACATGCTCATTACATCGGGGCACATTGCTGCTTCTTACTTCTATTTCCATGACATCTCATTAGATGTTGTCCCACTCACATCTATGAAGGACACATTCCGATACAGGGTCCTGAGTCAAGTAGTGTACAAAAGATTACACAAGGACAGCTGCTGCAATTCACAGACCACATGCAACAGTTTGTTGATCTTGTGTCCAGCGGAAGAATTTGCCTGCTTGTAATGTTCTCTCTGGTTATTTTCATTCCCTTAGGTCCTAGCTGTTCCTTCAAGTATGGCAACGGAGTTTATCAGATTTAGGAGTCAATCCTAGAAGTAGCCCATATTCGAATTGCAGTCCCAGATATTTGTCAAGATATCCCGATAAGTGGAACTGGACCAATGGGAGACGAGGCAGCCATGGCACAAACACGACAAAAGGGTCATATCACAAAATGACAGTCATCACCAAACTCCAATTCTGGTTTTCATAATATACACATCTCGCCTGAGACGTAGATTGTTAGCATTCCTCTTGCATTCTGGTGGCATTCGTGATACCGCGGACTCACCACGGAGCATATATACTTTCTGGAGAGCATCCTCGTAACAGGGATTCCAAGTCGCGTGACGACGGAATCCTGCTTACATCATTTCCAGACGGTGTTTGCACGAGTTCCCGAACGATCAGATAGTTCCAAGGATGCACTCTTCGTCGGAGAGAGGCCCGGAAAGACTTTGTTTGTGGTGGCATTCGGGGTGACGATGATGTCGACAGAATGGGGGATAACCCTTGAAAGGAATTTGCCCGCTGAAGTTGAGGGAGGAGAGACGCTGGCCTTAACCTTTCCAGCATGACAAAAGTGTCGGAGATTGGACTTTCGAGGGCCTGTTCCGTCTTCCATGCCCACGGTACCTTCATCAGGTCTTGGAGTTACTCACACATGCGTTTCGTATGCGTTTCACATGTCGGTTACTATATAGGCCGTCCAGTTTACAGCGTAATATGCCAAGAGTTTAATATTCATTCCCCCGTCCCCGTATTATTTCGACAGAAAGCCGACGGATGGACTAGTTGATTCTATTCTCCTTTCCTTGTGACGAGCTCGACCACATGAGGGCCATATCGCCCCTCTTGTTCAATTTCACTTTCAGTTGAGGAATTGCGGTGCTCGTACTCGAGCTCGGTTGAGGTACCACCAAAAATGTATGTATCAATTCCCGGGCGCCGAGGGGAATTGATTCTACCATTGAGACCTACTACAGGACCCTGCTGTTGATAATAGGTCGTAACATAATCAGGAACGTGATAGACCGCAGTCCGAAGGTTGAGCTGCATCTGTGCGCATGTCACCGTGACAACCACGATGATCAACCTCCCTTCCATGTTAACTAGGAACGGCTAGAAGTTGTTAGAGTTCCAGTGTTGAAAGGAGACAGCACGCAGTTAGCCTTACCCGTTTATTGAGCAGCAAGAAGCCGTTACACAGATATGCAACTGGAGGGTGATGAGGACAGAGTAATATGCTACGAGACCCATATCAAGCTTACTCAGAATGATCACGTAGTAAACCATCCCATCTCTGTCTCCGAATGTCAAAGAGGCAACAGAGAGTTACCCAAAATGAGAACGCACCGTATGAACAGCGATACTAATGGTATTTTAATTTGAGTCTGGCGGTATGACCTGATTTTGTACATTGAAGCGCCACAGAGCACCGTGTTATAGACCTAAGCGCGGTCAGAAGGGGTATTCCCTTGTGCTAGTCAACAACGCACCACCGATGGAATGATAACAGCCCAGAACGGAGAAGGGTGTGTGGATTCGAAAAAGCAACCCGATATGACTGGGTAGAGCTTGCTTGGTCCAATGTGGGAGGTCGATATCCAAAATGTCCCGACCACAATAGTGGGGAGATAGGTGACTACCAACAGAATCACAAGGCAAACGAGAGACTTGCGCGTTCGATTGTAGATGCTAGAAGACCTTTGTTAAGGCCATGTAGTGAGGAGGCATGAACGGAGGGGTGCGTACGCCCACGTGCGAAGGAGAAGAAGCACTAGACCACGAAGTAGTAAGAACAGTTAGTAGATTGATGGTTTTGATAGGCTTACAGTCACATGCGCCAATGAAGCCGAGGCCTGCGGCAGCAACGGAGATGAAGATCCCCCAACATCTAAGATGGGTTATGAGGGGCTAAAGAAGAGGTTTGATAGTGTAGTGACTCACACCTGCAACTCTATGAGCATTTTCATCTACGTTACTAGTGGTTTGAGAACGAACTGACCTCAGCGCTGGGTCGCGTGATGAATAATGCTAGATTACAGTCAAGCCGAACACCTCAGATGTGCATAGGTTTATAGCTTACCTAAGCAATGAAACCTATAGTGACATGAGAAAGGAATCACGCAAATTAAGACGCAACGATATCGACAAACCCAAACTCGACAGTGGTAAAGTACCGAATAGCACCAAAAAGGGCTTTGTTCAAGGTTAATCCTGCACCAATATTCCATATATACCTTATCTCCTCGTCCAAAGTGGTAAGATGAGTCCATATCAGAAGGGTAAGACCGGCGATGGCGATGCATCCCGCGTTGAAGTGGTCTTCGACACCCTAGTATACGTGGGTATCAGCTGAGAGTACACTGGGAGGAGAAGCACGTGGCGCAGACGAGTATTTGTGGTACAAACTTAGCAGTCCTCACCTCGGCTGCCACTACCACTGCATCCGGCAGTGCAGATGTCATCAAGACGGAACTTGGAACAGGACCAGAGTCCTATCACACTACTGCAAACACGACTGTCTCAATGTGAAGAATGTAAACCAGCCGTGGAGGAAAGAGAGAAATGGTACAAGAGGACACCGTCGGAATTTGGCATTTATATTCGAGCGCTCAGTGCGCCGGTTGTTCGGGGTGTGGAATCACATGGACATGTTCTGGAGTATATAAGAGCCCACATCCTCGTTATCGTATCCTTACGTGTTTGTAATGGGCCCCAGCAAACACGAGCATTTTCGTCCGAGTTAGCGACTAAGCGGAAATTTCAACAGATACGGCAGGGTTGTGGAGTGAGGAAGTTACAGCCCTGCGGACAAGGGATATGCGTTCCCACCGCGAGCGAGTGTGTCCAGTGAAGTGGAGTCCCTGAAGTCTGATATACTTTACCCCAATGATTGAAATCTAGACAACTCCACCCGCACCCTCCCACGGTCAACAAAGAGGTAAAGAGCGACATTTCTATTGTGCTGACCAACCTCTGTGGATAGTCGGCCCCGTCGAGAGAACGGGTCC
>Ga0307513_10012227_pt1 | contig 10613 bp, 10 predicted proteins | sample 15_EM_MG_FD_202174 | JGI IMG/M metagenome (GOLD analysis project Ga0307513, IMG submission 202174) | Populus trichocarpa ectomycorrhiza microbial communities from riparian zone in the Pacific Northwest, United States - 15_EM | ecosystem: Host-associated > Plants > Roots > Unclassified | place...
TGCGGCCCCTCGACCACGGCGATCTCATCGACGCCAAGCCCCGGCATATTGTGCAGCCCGTAGACGGCATCGCAGGGAAAAAGCTGAAACAACCCCTCCTCGACCATGCGTTTCGCTCCGCCGCGCGCCTCTTCGGCCGGCTGGAAGATGAAATGCACCGTACCGGAAAAACCCCGCGTCGTCGCCAGATGCCGCGCGGCGCCGATGAGCATCGTGGTATGTCCGTCATGGCCGCAGGCATGCATCTTTCCTGATACAGTCGATTTGTAGGTCCGTTCCGCCATCTCAGGCATGGCGAGCGCATCCATGTCGGCGCGGAGCCCAATCCGGCGCGTGCCGTTGCCGACCTGCAGCGTACCGACCACGCCGGTGCCGCCGAGCCCGCGATGCACTGTGACGCCTGCCTCTTCGAGAAGCGTCGCCACGATGCCGCCGGTACGCACTTCCTCGAAACCGAGTTCGGGATGGGCGTGCAGATCGCGGCGCAAGGAGGTGAGAAACGGCAGATCGTCCTTGATCCGGGCGGGGATGCTCATCGGGCAATGCTCATGGGGCCTGGATATCCTGTCAAGCGAAACGGGCGCCCAACCGGCGCCCGCGTCAGATCATCCCTTGTTCATCAAACAAGCCACGAGTTCAACCCCTCAGGCTTCCTCGACGAACACCTCCTCGCGCTTCTTCTTGACGCTCGGCAGGAAGACGACGATCAGGACGGCGACTGCGATGGCCAGAAGAATGGCGCTGATCGGCCGCGTGACGAAGGTGGTCGGATCGCCGCGCGACAGGATCATGGCGCGCCGGAGGTTCTCCTCGAGCAGCGGCCCGAGCACGAAGCCGAGCAGGAGCGGCGCCGGCTCGCAGCGAAGCTTCGCCAGCACATAGCCGATGAGCCCGAAGAAGGCGACGGCATAGAGGTCGTAGACGTTGGCGTTGACGCTGTAGACCCCGATCGAGCAGAAGGCCATGATGACGGGGAAGAGCACGTAGTAAGGCACGGTCAGCAGTTTCACCCAGAGCCCGATCAGCGGCAGGTTGAGGATAACGAGCATCAGGTTGCCGATCCACATCGAGGCGATAATGCCCCAGAACAGCGCCGGCTGCTCGGTGGCGACGTTCGGACCGGGCACGATGCCCTGGATGATCATCGCACCGACCATCAGCGCCATGACGGGATTGGCCGGAATGCCGAGCGTCAGCAGCGGAATGAACGAGGTCTGCGCGCCTGCGTTGTTTGCCGATTCCGGTCCCGCGACGCCGGCGACCGCACCCTTGCCGAATTCCTCCGGCGTCTTCGACATCCGCTTTTCCACCGTATAGGAGGCGAAGGCCGCGAGAATCGCGCCGCCACCCGGCAGGATGCCGAGCGCCGAACCGATCACGGTGCCGCGAATGACCGGCGCGATCATCTCCCTGAATTCCTGGCGCGAGGGCAACAGGCCGGAAACCTTTGCCATCAGCACCGTGCGGGTCGACTCGCCCTCGAGATTGCGCAGGATTTCCGCCACCCCGAAGACGCCGACGGCGAGCGCCACGAAGTTCAGCCCGTCCGCATATTCGCGGATGCCTAGGGTGAAGCGTGGCGTGCCGGTATAGATGTCGGTGCCGACGAGGCCGAGCAGCAGCCCGAGCGCCACCATCGCCAGCGCCTTGACGATCGAGCCGTGCGCAAGCGCGATCGAGGAGACGAGGCCGACGATCATCAGCGAGAAATATTCCGCTGCGCCGAACTGCAAGGCAATGGCGGTGAGCGGCAAGGCGAAGATCGCAACGAGGAAAGTCGAAACGGTTCCTGCGAAGAACGACCCCAGCGCGGCGATCGACAGGGCGGCGCCCGCCCTGCCCTTGCGCGCCATTTGGTAACCGTCGATTGCGGTGACGGCGGAGGAGGATTCGCCCGGCATGTTGATGAGGATCGCCGTCGTCGAGCCGCCGTACTGGGCGCCGTAATAGATGCCGGCGAGCATGATCAGCGAGGAGACCGGCTCGAGCTGGAAGGTGATCGGCAAAAGCATGGCGATCGTCGCCGTGGCGCCGATGCCGGGCAATACGCCGATCAGCGTGCCTAGCAGCACGCCGATCAGGCAGAAGAGCAGATTTTCCGGCGAGGCGGCGGTGGAAAAGCCGAGTGCGAGATTGCTGAAAAGATCCATCGTCGCCTCCTAAAACCGGACCCAGGGGCCGAAGCGCTCGAACGGCAGGCCGAGCCCATAGCTGAAGACCGCGACCGAAAAGATCGTCAGCAACAGCGACAGCACGATCGCGAAGAACACGTTCATCTTGGTCGACGCGAAGCAGGCGATGAAGGCGGTCACGAACAGTGCCGGTGCGAAGCCAAGCCCGCGCACCGTGAGCCCGAAGAACACCGGCGCCGGCAGAATGAAGAGCATGCCGCGCCAGGCGAAGGGGTCGATCGGCTCACCCTCGACCCGGAGGGCCTGAATGAAGATGATCGCGCCGAGAAGTATGAGCACGCTGGCAAGCACCAGCGGGAAATAACCAGGCCCCATGCGCAGCGTCGTGCCGAGGTCGAGCCCCAGCGACTGGATGGCGAAGAAGGCGCCGGTCGCGGCGAAAAGCGCGCCGCAGATCGCATTGGTGGTGTCGAAACTGATGGATTTCATGGTGTCTCCTGGGGTTGGAGATGGTTCATGTTACGCCGTCCTTGCCGCGATTGCCGTCATCCGCCTGCCGGCTCCTTCTCCGCGCATGCGGGGAGAAGAAGATATGCCGCCGGCCTCTCGCCTCCGCCACCGTTATTTATGGCGGATACCCTTTCCCCGTGCACGGGGGAAAGGGTGAGGGCTCGTTCGGCATATCCTTGACGAGGGGATGCTCTCAGTCGGCATACTCGCCGGCGGCCTCGATGATCGGCTTCCAGCGGGCGATCTCGCTTTCGAGTTTGGCTTTCAGCGCGGCCGGCGTCGCATCGGCGTCGGAAGACGGCGTCGTGCCGAGTTCGGCGAAACGGGCGCCGACATTCGGGTCCTTCAGCGCTACCTGCAGCGCCTTCGACAGACGTTCGTTGACCGCGGCCGGCGTGCCCTTCGGCGTGTAGATGCCGTGCCAGATACCAACCTCGAAGCCCGGCAGACCGGCTTCGACGGCTGTCGGAACATCCTTGAAGACGTCGAGGCGCTTGGGCGAAGTTACGGCATAGGCCTTGATCGTGCCGCCCTGGATCTGCTTCGTCGTATTGGTCGTCTGGTCGCACATGATGTCGACCTGGCCGCCGAGCAGATCGGTCATGGCAGGGCCGGTGCCCTTGTAGGGAACAGTCGTAAGCGGCGTCTGGATGGCGCTCATGAACATCATGCCGCAGAGATGCGAGGCCGCACCGATGCCGGCATTGGCGACCGTCACCTTGTCCTTGTTGGCCTTGATGTAGTCGATCAGACCCTTGAGGTCCGTCGGCTCCATGTCCTTGCGCGCGACGATCGTCATCGGCACCTCCGTGACGAGGCCGACATAATCGAAGGCGCCGAGCGTGTCGTAGGCGAGCTTGCGGTACAGCGTGGCGCTGGTCGCCATGCCGATATGGTGCAGCAGGATGGTGTAACCGTCGGGATCGGCATTCGCCACGCGGCCAGCGCCGAGCGTACCGCCGGCGCCGCCGACATTTTCGACGACGATCTGCTGGCCGAGGTCTTTCGACATGGATTCGGCAACGAGACGCGCGACGGTGTCCGTCGGGCCGCCGGCCGCAAACGGCACGACCATGGTGATGGTGCGCTCGGGATAAGTCTGCGCCGAAGCGACGCTGGCGAGAAGAGAGACCGCGGCAGCCGCAGTCAGGCCGAGCATGGCCTTCAGGATTTTCATCATTTCCTCCCTGATGAATAAATAAGCCCGCCGACACATCCTCCGCGCCGGTCCGGATGGCTCATTAGCCGTCGGGAGAAATCGACCCGCAATCATCGCCACCGATTTCGAAAGACGATTTTGCGACAGTGCGATGCAGCATGGGTCGATTTGGAAACAAACGGCCTGTGTGATGGGTGGAAATCCACCCATCACACCACGCCACTGCCCTATTTTTTGGGCGGCAGCACCACTTCACCGGTCTCGATCAGCGACTTGAGGTTGGAGAGGATACGCGGCCAACCACCGGAAACGGCGTCGATGAGCTTGGAATTCTCGACCGCGATGGAATGAGTGACCGTCAGCTTGGTGGCCGTATCGTTGACCGCCTCGATCTCCATCACGCATTGCGAATAGCCCTCGGCCTTCAGCTCCGGCATGAACTCGTTTCGCCACTTCAATACGAGCCGGTTGGGCGGGTCGCATTCCAGGATTTCCCCTGTATCGGCGACCGATCCGTCCTCGAACAGAAGCTTCCAGGCAGCGCCCGCTCTCCACTCAGTCTCGAAATGGGCGCCGAGCCAGAATTTCTTCATGAATTCGGCCGTCGTCAGCGCCGCCCAGAGCTGCTCCGGCGTCGTGCGGATGAAGGTGACATAGTTATATGTGCTGCCAGCCATGATGATACTCCCTTTTGGCCAGGACTAGGTGCCCCGATGGCTGGGCCGCGGATCTAATGGCCGCCCTTGCCTTCGAGGGTCTTCTTCAGATCGGCGAGCATATTCAGCTGCTGCCGCTCGAATTTGTTGATCCAACGTTGCGCGATCTCGTTGATCGGCACGGGATTGATGAAATGCAGTTTCTCCCGGCCCTGGCGCCTAGACGAAACGAGGTTCGCCTCCTCCAGGATCGCGACATGTTTGGCCACTGCCTGGCGCGTCATGGCGAGCCCCTGGCAGAGATCGGCCAGGGTCTGGCCGCTCCTCACATGCAGCCGGTCGAGCAATTGCCGCCGGCTGGCATCCGCCAAAGCCCGAAAAACCGCATCGTCATCCATGTCTTTATTCGGAACCATTTGGTTGCCTGTTATTGTTTTTATAGGCAACCAAATAGTTGCCTGTCAAGTGGTGATTTATCCATTGCGAACAACCCGCCGAGGCTGGACCATGAAATTGAAAGTTGGGAAATCTATCCCTCGCCGGATATCTCCGTCGCCAGCAGCTTCTTGTCGAGCCCGTATTTCTGCATCTTCTCGTAGAGTGTCTTGCGGGAGATGGAGAGCGATTCATAGACAGGTCTCAGGCTTCCGCCATGCGCCACGAGCGCGCTGGCGATCACGCCACGCTCGAATTCGGCGACGCGCTCGGCCAATCCCGCCGCCTCGCCCGCCTGCCGCCCGCCGCCGTCGAGGCCGAGCACCAGACGATCGGCGGCATTTCTCAATTCGCGCACATTACCGGGCCAGTCGCGCTGGGCGATGTCGGCGATGACATCGGGCGGCACGACCATCTCGTCGCGGCCGTAGCGGGCGGCCGCTTCCCGCACCAGCTGCAGGAAGAGCAGCGGAACATCCGCCCGCCGCTGGGACAGCGACGGCACATGCAGCGTCGCGACGTTCAGCCGATAGAAGAGATCGGCACGGAAGCGCCCGGCCGCCACCTCCGCCTCCAGATCGACCTTGCTCGTGGCGATGAAACGCACATCGAGCGCCACGACCTCATTCGATCCGAGCCGCGAAATCACCCGCTCCTGCAGCACGCGTAGGAACTTCGCCTGCAGGTCGAAGGGCATGGAGCCGATCTCGTCGAGTAGGATCGTACCGCCGCGCCCGTGTTCGAATTTTCCGTAACGTGGCCTCACCGCACCCGGAAAGGCGCCCACCTCATGGCCGAAAAGCTCGCTCTCGATCAGGTTCGCCGGCAGTGCGGCACAATTGATCGCGATGAATGGCCGGCTCGCCCGGGCGCTGATATCGTGGAGCGCGCGCGCCACCACTTCCTTGCCGACCCCGGTTTCACCGACGACAAGCGTATCGGCATCGCTCGCCCCGATCGCACGGATGCGGTAGCGCAGATCCACCATCACCTGCGTGCGCCCCGGCAGCCGCGCCTCGATATCGTCGCGTTTGCCGGCGACCGCTTTCAGCAGCCGATTTTCGAGCACGAGGCTGCGCCGCTCCATCGCCCGGCGGATGACGCCGGCGAGCATCTGGGGGGTGAACGGCTTCTCGATGAAATCATAGGCGCCTTCGCGCATCGCCTTCACCGCAAGCTGTACGTCGCCATGACCGGTCACGAGGATGACCGGCACTTCGGGGTCGATCTCGCGGATCTTCTGCATCAGCGTCATGCCGTCCATGCCGGGCATGCGGATGTCGCTGACGACGACGCCGGGAAAACTGTAGCCGATCAGTTCCAGCACGTGATCGCCGTTGGAAAAGATCTCGACGCTGAAGCCGGAAAGCTCCAGTGCCTGCGCCGTCGAACGGCGCAGTTCCTCCTCGTCGTCGACCAAAAGGATCTTTGCATCGTTCATTCCGCCGCCTCCGGCATCAGCCCTGCCGCCGATTGCAGCTCGATGCGGAACACCGCGCCGCCGTCAGGATGATTGGCGGCGGCAAGGCTGCCGCCGAAATCCTTGACGATGTTGTAGGAGATCGAAAGCCCGAGGCCAAGTCCTTTGCCGACACCCTTGGTCGTGAAGAACGGATCGAAGATACGCTCGGCGATTGCGGCCGGCACACCCGGCCCGTGATCCCGTATCGTCAGCACCACCCTGCCGGCTTCCTCGAAGGCCGAAATCTCGATGCGCCTGTTATCGAGCCCTTCGACCGCATCGGCCGCATTCGAGATCACGTTGACCAGCACCTGCTGTAAACGTACCGAGCCGGCGCGCACCACCGGCGGACGCGGCCCGAGATCGAGCAACAGCTCGGCATCTGCCGCCTTCAGCCGCCAGGCGATGATCTCGAGCGTGTCGCGCATCGCCTCGTCGAGCGAAACCGGACCGAGCTTCTCGTTCGGCTTGCGGGCGAAGTTGCGCAGGTGACGGCTGATGGACGCCATCCGGTCGATCAGCCCGCCGATGCGCCGGATATTGTCCCGCGCCTCCTCCGTCCGCCCACGATCGATCAGCACCGAGGCGCTGTCCGTATAGGTTTTAGCCGCGGCAAGAGGCTGGTTGAACTCGTGCGAAAGGGCAGCCGACATCTGCCCGAGGCCGGCGAGTTTTCCGGCCTGGATGAGGTCGGCCTGCGTCTGGCGCAGCTGCTGCTCGGTCAGCCGCCGCTCGGCGATTTCCTCTTCGATGCGGCTGTTGACACGGGCAAGATCGGCCGTGCGTTCCTCGACGCGCCGTTCCAACTCGTTGCGGGCGTCGGCCTGAAGCTGCATGCGTTCGGCAAGCCGCGCCCGCCGCTGGCGCAGAACCGCGACCGCAAGCCCCGCGATACAGAGGATGAGGAAGACCGCCGCGAGCGCCGTGCGTGCCTGGGCGCGGATGGAACTCGTCTCCATCAGCACGTTCACTGTCCAGTCCTCGGCAGGCATGTAATGCGAGAGCACCAGATATTCGCTCGATCCGCGTTGGCCGGCCATCGTCATCAGCTCGTGCTGCTCGAACCGTTGGCGCGTCACCGGCAGCTCCGTCAGCCTGGCATTGGCATAACGCCGCGACGCCTCGGTGCGTGCGACGCGATCGGCCGTTAGCGGCAGGATTGCGCCGTAAAGCCATGCCGGACTGCCGGACATGAAGATGATGCCCTCGGGATCGGAGACGAAGATCTTGTATTCGCCGTCGCCCCAGGAGGATTCGATCATATCGATATCGACCTTGAAGACGATGACGCCGCGAATATCCTCGTCGATCCGGATCGGCGCGGCAAAATAATAGCCGCGCTTCAGCGAGGTGGTGCCGAGCGCGTAGAACCGTGCCTGCCGGCCTGCGATCGCATCCTGAAAATAGGGTCTGTAGCTGAAATTCTGTCCGACGAAGCTTGCAGGCTGGTCGTAGTTGCTGGCCGCGATCGTCTCCCCATCCGGCTTGACCACATAGATGTCGGAGGATTTCAGCAGCCCGTTGATCTCCTTGAGATAGAGATTGGCCGCATCGCGCAGCGCCTCCTCCTCGGGCGCGCTCACCAGCTCCTTGATGTCATCGTGATCGGCGATCAGCGCCGGCAGCGCCTCGTAACGGTTGAGATGGCCGCTGAGCGCCGAAACGGCAAGACGCAGCGCCGTTCCCGCCTGCGCCGAAGCCTCTCCCATATAGGCGCGCGTCGCGATCGCGCTCCCATAGGTAAAGAAGACGAAAATGATGAGCGGCACGACGAGCAACGCTGCTATCGCACGATATCTCGAAGACAGATCCGTTCCTCCCCTTTCTGCCTCCACTCCCCAGCGAGGCATACCCGACGGACCGAGTTTAGAGGGGTGGGTAGGGATTTCCAAGGGGCCGCCGAAACTTGACACCCGGCAGGGGTGGATGTCCTATTGCTGCATCGCAAGGAGACCTCACTCATGAGCGACGATCAGACGCCCGCCGATAGCAAGCTCACCACCTCCAAGCGCCGCTGGGCGGCCGAGGGCAAATTCCTGACCGGCCGCATCAGCCGCCCCGAAGCTGAGCGCCTGCCGCCTGGCCAGCACCTGGTCAAGAACTGGCCGGTGCTCGATCTCGGCCAGCAGCCTGTCGTCTCGACCGATACTTGGCGGCTCGAGGTGCGCGGCCTCGTCGAAACGCCGCTCACCCTCAGCTGGGCCGCCTTCCAGGCGATCGAGCAGAGCACTGGGGTGAGCGACATCCACTGCGTCACCACATGGTCGCGTTATGACAACAAATGGAACGGCGTTTCGACGCGCGATCTGCTCGACCTCGCCATGCCGAAGCAGGAAGCCGGTTACGTCATGCTGACGAGCTACGACGGCTATACCACCAACCTGCCGCTCTCCGATTTCGCGGCCGAGGACGCGATCCTTGCGACCGCCTGGGAAGGCCTACCGCTGACGGCGGATCACGGCGGCCCGATGCGCCTCGTCGTGCCGCATCTCTATTTCTGGAAAAGCGCCAAATGGCTGCGCCGCATCGACCTGATGCCTGCCGACCAGGCCGGATTCTGGGAGAAGAACGGCTACCACATGTATGGCGATCCGTGGCGCGAGCAGCGTTATTCCGACGATTGAGCCTTCGGCCGCAGGAAGCGGCCAAGCATAAAGACCGCAAGGCCGAACAACGCGGCGAGCCCCGTCAGCGACACCAAGCTGGCGGCATGAAACGGTATCCCGCTCCAGCGCGGCCGCACGATGTCGGCGGTGTTGAACGCCTCGCCGCTGAACCGGCAGGTGATGAGCGCAAGTCCACGCCGCGCCATGTCTGCATCGACGGCGGAGATGATTTGACCCGCCGCAGCCGCCTCCCGCGGCATTTCGCGCATCGACATCAGCACCGCCTTGGTCGCCGCCAGATAGGCATGGGCGCATTCGTTGAACGGGCTTTCCTCATCCGTCACGCTGCCCGGCATTCGGCCCCACAGACAGTAGGAATACTGGATCTCGGCATAGTTCAGAACGCGCCGGAATGGCTCGTCCGTCTCGACCGCGCGTGATGCAAGGTCGATAATCCCACTGCGATAATCTGAAATCACCGCCATCTCGCCATGGGAAATTTCCGGGATATCGAGGCCGGCATGGCTGCCGCCGACGCTGCGGCTATGGGCACGAGCGTTTCCAGCAACGGCAAGGAACAAGGCGGTGATGGCAAACACCGTCGGCAGGGATGGTCTGGTTCTGTCGCTTTTCATAGCCGCCCGAAAAGGTCAGGGCGCCGGCGAAGCGGCGCCCTTCGATGCCTTTAGTGGAATACCGCCGCCGAGCGGCCCCGCGGCCCGCCCCTGACGGCAATCCGTTTTTCCGCCAGCGCCCCGAAGGCGAGACCCAAGGTTGCCCAGAGGATCACATGCATGCCGAGCGAGGTCGTGCGGAAACGCCAAAGCACCATCGCCGAGAAGTTTTCCGGCACCTCGTTGATCGGCGGCAGCAGATAGAGCACGAGGCCGATGAACACGAGATAGGAGATGCCGGCAATGATCGCGCCGTTCCACAGACCGAAGCGCTCGGAGAGACGACGCGAAAGCGCAATCGCCGCAACAAGCGCGGCAAGTGAAACCACGATCATCAGGAAGAACAGTTCGGTCCTGACGCCGATCGTATCGGGATTGCCCACCGCCGGCGGGTTGGCCGGGTACTTGATACCGGGAACAAGCACGACCGCCACGAAGGCAGCAATGGCGATGACAGCCGAGGTGCCGCGCGGGGAAAGGCGGCTGAAGCGGCCGTGGACGAAGGCAAAGGCGAGCGCAAAGAGCCCGCCGACGGCGATGCTATAGGCCATGACACCGGTGAAAAGGCCGAGACCGGCCTGCGTGGCGCGGCTGACGATTTCAGGTTCGGCAGCCTCGCCGGCCGCCTGCGCAGTCGCCTCCTCGAAGGCGATCGCCGCATCGACCAGCGGCTCGCCGAAAGTATGGGCGAAGGCAAAAACGAGGATGCCAGCAATCAGGCCCGCGAGCATGCCGCGAAGCAGAAGGTTTCCAACCATGTCAGGAACTCCCTTAAAGCATGTCGCGCAAAAGTGTGCAGCGGTTTTGCGATAACGACATGCGTAGAAACAAAGACCTAAAGCGCAAGGAGCGAATCTGAAAGATCGCGACGCGCTTTAGTGGCAGGGAAAGCCGAGGAGATGGCGGCCGTCATGCACGAATTCGTGCACGTACATGCCGTTGAACAGCGCCATTGCGCCTTCCTCGGTGCCGACGAAAT
>Ga0307513_10012228_pt1 | contig 10612 bp, 14 predicted proteins | sample 15_EM_MG_FD_202174 | JGI IMG/M metagenome (GOLD analysis project Ga0307513, IMG submission 202174) | Populus trichocarpa ectomycorrhiza microbial communities from riparian zone in the Pacific Northwest, United States - 15_EM | ecosystem: Host-associated > Plants > Roots > Unclassified | place...
AGTATGCCCCTCTAAAGGGTTTCCAACTGCAGCACCAGTCTCAGCATCCCAGATTCGAATGGTGTTATCTGCAGATCCGGAGATGATGTGCTGCCCATCAGGAGAGTAAGCAACGGAGCACACAGCGCTACTATGCCCCTCTAAAGGGTTGCCAACTGCAGCACCAGTCTCAGCATCCCAGATTCGAATGGTCTCGTCGTAAGATCCAGAGATGATGTACCGCCCATTAGGAGAGTAAGCCACGGACGCCACATCCGAGGTATGCCCCGTTAGAGCTTCACCAACTACTGCACCTGTCTCGGCATCCCAGATTCGAACGGTCTTGTCAGAGGAGCCGGTGACAATGTGGCTTCCATGGGGGGAATAACCAATGCAATTGATGCTGTCACTGTGGCCAATCCATTGCAATGGCGGCGCTGGCCATGACATCAATTCCCCCCTTTGCATTTGGATGCCTTTAATAAACTTTGTCCTGAAGATCTCCAATAATGGTGACTCTGTTGGTATGAACGGTCGCGTTGAAATATAAGTGTGTGGGGCGCTGATAGAGATGGGGCTGTGGAACGTAATGATGAAGCGACACATGTCCTGAATTCTCTTAAGGAGGTTCGGATCGGTATCCTACCGCGAATTAGAATCATTTTGGGATGCAGGTTAATACAAGGACTGACCTTGACCAATGATATCACTCCTCGAAGGCTTGGCGCACCAACCGAGACCATTCCCATAACGCTTAATACTTCCATCCAAAATAGCGAATGTGGTCCTTCCAAGAATTCCTTCAAGCTTCTCAATATGACACCGTGCTGAACCTTGTTGGGAGTAGAGCGAAGATGGGCTGACCAATACAGAGAACTATACTGCAGAGGGTCTGAGATGTTCTGTTCAACTCGTAATGGGAGGTCCTTAATGTCGGTATTGGCGAGCTGGGAATCCTCTAGCTTGCAGATATTGAAACTGAGTAGTTTCACCATCGTCCGGAGACAAGCAATGCCCTGCTGCACGTGTGCGGCTCCGAGCTCGCCTTGGTAATCGCAGGGGTTGCTGGCAAAGAATTCGGAAATGGACAAATGTCGGACACGAATTGCTCCATTGGCGCCTTCGTCTCGATAGAGCAAAGATCTGAGACCATTCACCAACGTTTCAACGATATTCGGTTTCACCCCTGCCAGCTCTGCAATAGGTTCTTTGCGCAGTGGACGGTACTGAGCCGTTGTAATTATTACAATCATCCGCCAAAACCCAGTAATCTTGCTGTGCGATTTTACGATACTGGAGTAGAGGCTGTACAGAGATTCCGAGCCAGCGCTGGCTGAGCCTTGCAATATTTCCTTCAAGCACTTGTCGGGGTCCCCGTATTCCTCAAGGGCAAGAATAAGAGTTTTGATGTAGATGAAAAGACCGTTCGCCCGCAAAATAACGTTGTTGAAGAGCGATTCGGCTGGCCAAAGGGTGGGCAGACTCCATCTTAAGGCTACCAAATGTAACTGGCGTTGGGCAAAGGCCCGCAAATCAGCAGTGGCCTCTTGATCTGCACCCAAATCATATTTTGATGCGGTACCCAAGGAACGGGTTATATCGGCTTCGGGTCTGCTGGTGATGATAATCTTGAGCCACGGAGCTAGTGCGGCCGCATCGATCAGAACCTTCAGGATGTCTGGACGACTCTGGGTATTCCCACACTCGTCAAGTGCGTCAATGACAACAACGACTGTATCTGGATTCGAGTGGGGCGGAATGGAGCGAATGAAGTCAAGGAAGAGAGTATCCTGCATTGACTGTGGTGTCGTGTGTTGCTTTTTATGAAGATGTTCTGTTACAATCGATCGAAAAGGGAGGGAGGTTTTGGCAAGTTGGTAGATGAGAGTCGGAAGGATATTTCTAGGCTCGCTCGAATTTGTGTCATCTCTCTGACAGAAAAAGGCTCCAGCAAACTGATTTCGGTCATCCAGTTCTCCACAGATAGAATGGGCCAATGATGTTTTGCCGATTCCGGGTGAGCCGTAAACCCAGTATGGGGTGCTCTGGTCAACATCCCCCTGACCCGGTCCATTGGTTACCCAGGTGATGACTTGATTGATGATAGACTTCCGCGTGCCTTCCATACAGCAGAGCTTCCGGTCGTAGCTAGTCTCGACGGGTTTAAGACGCTCCTTGAGCAATTTGTCTTGCTCGACCAGCTCTACACGACACGATTGAGATTGGGCTATCGCCGATTTGAGGACAACATTTGCTTACTAGTCTCCTTGGCTATACGCAGAGTTTCAACATTCACTGCGCGGTCGAAATCTTCGATGACCTTGGCCAGCTCTCCTTCCATTTCTTCAATCTTCTCCGGGCGGAACAGCCCACTCAACGTCCTCTCTGCAATCATCAGCAACTGCACAATCCAGACCAGGTGACTGCCTACTGAAACGGCCACGTCGGACATAGTCACACGAATATTCCGCCACAATATGCATCACTTCGAACATTCGCGGGATGGTCTTCACCAAGATTTCGGTCTCTCCATAGACGGTTCCATTTGCGACCTCGTTTGCAAAAAAGGAAATGCGTTGTAACCAGTCCAAAAGGCGCGCCGGTATCTGGTCGTATTTGTTCTGTTCCTGCAGCAGCTAAACAGTCGGGCGTTACCGCTGCTTCTGATACGCTAATAGTGAGCACGAACCTCAAACGTGACTTTGGCAACAGCGAACGCAACCTTCGCGGTGCCGTCCAACTAAAAGGTGTCAACGCCTTGCACGGTCCATATGGGAGAACTGACCTCTCCGAGTGCAACCCCGAGTTTAATCGCCTTCTCCATGCCCTTCTCTGTTGATCTTTTCATTAGTGGCGAGTAATCCTCTAACAAATCTTCGAGTTTATGGAGCAATGAGCGTAGAGATTCCGCCTGTACGAAGGTCATTGACTGGCTGGGGTGGCAGTTGCGAGGAGACGAACGGTATCTTCTGCAGAGAATTGTAATTCTAGAGAGACCTTATGCCTTGCAACAACAACGGCCTCTGGGCCTCTCCATCAGATATGAGTGGACTGGCTCGGATCACGACTCACCTTGTGACGTAAGCTCGTGCGCGTTGGAGGTCCAATAATCATCGTAAAGTTCCTGAAGGTTGATATCTAGGCTAGCCTGTTCCGTCCTTTCCCACGGTCGATGTCGGCGCTTCATTTGAATCTCCACGCGCATTTTGGATGTCGGAGAAATGTCTCTACATACACACATGCTGTAGGGGTTGCACGGAATGAGCAAACAAGTGACATACGCGCGTTGCACCAGTGCCCAAGTCAGGCTGTCTTCCGTCTGTAATTCTTTCTCCTCATTTTCCACAAACAACCTCAGCGTAAGCCTGTATTTTGGAATGTCTTGCAGTGTAATCTCTGTGTGTTGCCCAAAATCAGCGGTCTGGCCTGAATTGAAGCGAAGCGCCGCACGGTTTAGGTACAGGCTTGGAGCATTGTCAGCCAGGATACCAGGCCAGCCGCCGAGGGTGCTCACAGGATCTCTTTCTTGGTTTGCTGAGTCGCCATGCTTGGTCACTTGCGTGATTACTTGAGGAGATTGAGAGGTCCAGGTAAGAGAGCGATGACCCGCGTGGGATTGGTGCGGACAAGGTACGCCCTACGCCCCGGCCGGTGACTTGTCAGAGGCTCTGCTGGCTGGCGTGCGCACAATGCGTATACAGATGGGGAAGTAGGTGCGCGGGCCACAAACTCGAGGGTCTGGAATCCCGGTATCTAATTGGGTTTATTACTACAAAAAACTCGACACTTGTCCCAGAATTTTGCACCGACTTTTTGACATACTCACATCAAACGGACCTTGTCTGTCTCGATTTCTGTATTTGACATTTAAGGATACCTGTATTTATACCCGACTCATCACATTTAGCCTAATAGTATCTTCCTGTACTTGATAGAGTAAAATCCCCTGTATCGAGCCCTCAAAGAAAGCATTGCGTACGCCGTCCAGCGTGGTGACAGGGCGCCACCCGAGGATAATTTACTTCCAAACCCGCCGACTTTCGGCTCGCTTGCTCCCCCGAACGCACCCAAACCCAAAAATGCGCACAAGAATCAGGAGGTATGTTCTAACAATCGCACCAAACATGGGTCTAGTAGACAAAAATATATTGGGCATTTCGTTTTCATTTACATTCTAGGTAATTGCCAGTCCATTTCTTTCTTTAGCCCATAGTATTTCCCATACTATATAGGCATCAGAGTCTGGGGTTTCAGTAGCCACCTTTGTGGTCCACTTCTGCCATATGCGCCGACGACACGGCGCGAGTAGCCCCACTCATTGTCGTACCACGAGACGAGCTTGACAAATCTGGGGTTGAGGGAGATGCCAGCAGCGGCGTCGAAGATGGATGAGTGCGAATCACCCACAAAGTCGGTCGAGACGACCGCATCCTCCGTGTAGCTGAGGACGCCCTATGTAATTCGTATGCTCTAGCGCACATACAGCTAAGAATGAGAATAATGAAGAGAATGACTGACCCTCAAGCGTGGCTCCTGCGACGCCTCCTTGATCGCCCTCTTAATCTCATCGTAGGTCGCGCCCTTCTCGGGACGGACGACGAGATCGACGACGGACACGTCGCTCGTAGGTACACGGAACGTCATTCCGGTAAGCTTGCCGTTCAAGCTGGGGATGGCCTTGCCGACGGCCGTGGCCGTACCCGTGGACGAAGGAATAATGGTGGCAGCCGTACCAGGTCCACTGCGCCAGTCCTTTGAGGATGGCCCGTCGGCGGTCTTCTGGGTGGCGGTTGTGGCGTGTGCGGTCGTCATCAAACCCTCGATGAGGCTGAACTTGTCGTGGATAACCTTGGCGAGGGCGCGAGGGAGTCTGTCGTACACGAGGATTTGGAGACGATGTCGATGTTCGACGTATATTGGTACCCAATACAAACAAGGGTGCGTGGGCAGAGGGAGCAGATACCTTTCTTCGCGTCGCCCTTGAGGTGCGCGGAGGCCTTTTCTTTGCGGTGAGGACGCCCTGTATAACAAAAATGCATATGCACGACGTCATAGGCGGAGGGAGTTCTAATCGAAAGAGAGTTCGGACTCACAGTCGACTCTATGTCATACTCGACGCCCTCCCGACCCCAGGGAATGTTCGAGAGGTCCCTCTCGGTAAAGGCGGAGGTGGGCTTGCCGTTGGTGACGAGCTTGCCGTCTTAGGTCTCGACGGCACCCTTGAAGCGGTCGTGGGTCGGATCGTACTTAAACATGTATGCCTATACACGTCAGAGTGACTTGTGAGTTTGCTTCTTATATGTAATATTTGACGTTGAGCGAATGCGAGGCAAGGACCTCACCATGGATTCGAGGTCGATGAACGGGCTGTCGAGGCGGTCGGTCAGCACGCCAAGGCACGCCAACATCACCACAGGTGTAGAGTAGATGCCTATGTGATGAGGAAGACGTGTAGCCACTCGTTTACGGCGACGATGTCGAGAGCATTGTCGGTAATGGCATTCCTGAATACGATACGTCCGATACGTCCTTGCATATCGTCAGCATAACTCCGATGCTCAGAAAAATAGTCATCCTCACCGAACCTAGACGCGCAAACGAGAACCACCAAGCGGACTGATGGTTCAGTCGACGCGAAAACTGGTGGCGGAGGGGCACGAACTCGTTAAAAAGTGTTTGTGTGTTGAGGCCTTTTGTGACATACAAGGACGGGACAGGGAACTACTTTCGGACGCCGGTGCAGGGCCGCTGTCTCCGCGAGCGAATGGGGGAATTTGTTACTGTTATCCACTTGGAATGGAAGGAGCGAAACTGATTTAGAACAGGTGTCAGTCTCTGATTGACTACACTTGCTACCCACTGATCGACAAGCAACGTTGGCCACCAATGGAGATGCCGACCATCCACCATCTCTCGATACAAACCGTATACCGTCAGAGTGTGATACTGAAAATCTGGCGTTCTGTTGTCGTCTTGCCCTACGGTGGTGAGGCCCTTGCCTACTAACCACCGAGCTCGTATTGAGGGCTCCCAGATGGTGGCGAGGTGGAGCAGAAGGGGAGACGACGAAGCGGAGAGAATGAACAGCGTGAGTATCTGCTGACCACGTTCGAGTGCTAATGCGGAGGGGAGAACGGAACGCGCCCCGCTCTTTCCGCTTTTTCCACGCTGGTGTTCACCTTGTCAGACTGTAAAACGAATTAGAACCCAACAAGTTCACGTAGCCGTCCTCCCGGTTGGTTTGGTTGCCTCTGACAACTTCGACCCGACATCGACCTCGCCAAACTTGCGTCTTCGCCGCTGGTGACGACCGAGGATTGAAGATGCGCAACCACGGAACGTGGCTGACTCCAGTTGTCGCTGTCCGTCAGCAGACCGATCATCGCCCTGCCTATATCGAATATCCCGCCTTACCGCCCGCCGCGTCTGCCGCTAGACATCCTCTACCTCATTTCCAACTTCTACAGCGTTTCCTATCCACTTACATGTCGTCTGGTGCGTCCCCAACCACGCCGCCACAATATTCTCCATGAGCTGACAATGGCAGGTAATAGGTGTGCAGGTCCTTTGACCACTTCATCGCCAACAGCAAGCAGCTGGTGTACAAAAACTCTCTCATCTACGCACGCCAGGTCGACGGTGCTTTGCCCTCCCTCCTGGCCCAAGCTTCGCCGTCTCCGTAGGCAGGGCGCCGCATGGCGAGGTGAGGCTCCCTCAGGTTTCAAGAATGTCACCCCCGCTACCTGCTCTGACTCGATATACGAGCTCAACTGCGGCCTGTTCGCCCCCTTTGATTCAAGTACCAAGCTTGATTTTCTACGGTTCCACAGTGTGTTCGCTGAGAGAAAATAACCCGAGTGGACGCAGATTGGTTCGGGGATTACGATTGTTGACTTCACGATGGACCTTGACCTCGACCTTTTGGTGCTTATAGAGCACTCGCCACCACTCCCGTGAGTTGGCCTCCTTTCTATGCATGGTCTACGCGGAGGAACCGTACAAACGCCTATCTCTGGCTGTGAACTCACGGTCACTGTTTGGGGCGGAGCCGTGGCCCTTACGAGTGATTGTCTTTTCTACACTCTGTCCGCTTTGAGAGCATGATTGAGTACTGACATTGATTGGGACTATGTATTGCAGGTCCACGACGTCGCCACCTCAGGAGTGTGTCCACAAATAAACCACACCTTCTCGTGTCGACCCCGATCCTCAAGTATCGCTGCTACATGGAGTGGTGGGAGTATCAATTCATCGTTTCGATCTTCGGCGACCACCTCGTTTTGCTGTCCTGTTCTGGCCAACCAGGAATTTGTGGATATGATAAATTGGCGATTTGTACGGGGGACCTACGAGCAGTGCGTTCTCGTTTTGCCGTACATACGATGCCCGGCTTCTAACACCCCCTAGGCAATCCACGCACAAGATGAGGTTTTCCGCTCTTTCCTATTCCTTTTGGAGGGCGCTCTCCCACCTTCAATAGGCGTTGCACTACATCCCAACCCACCTCCGCAGGCCCCACGAAAACTCTCCCCTACACACCGCAAACAATCGCGTCCTCCCTACCTGCGCTGCAAGCAGGCTTGGGGTGTGTGTACACCCTTGCCTGTTCGCAGCCGACGGCAGCTCGGGCGCCGTCTCGCGAATCGGGTATCCTGTTTGCACCAGACATACATGAAGGTATCATCATATTGAGCATCCTCGTCGGGTTCACAGACGCACAGAAAGAAGGGCGGGGTTATTGATCAAGACTCGACGATTATTTTGCGACGGTCCTCTATATGGAAGTATGCATTCTAGGCAAGGGGCGTGGTTGGGGAGTTTGTGCGAGTACTAGTGGAGGGGGAGGGTGATAGAAGTTCCTTGGGGTCTCCTCAACTCGCTGGTTTGGAGACATGCCGTCCCCGCGTTGGGTGCAGGACGTCCACAGGACGAGGTCGTTACTGGGTTGACATACCTGGAGATAACGAGCGCCGATACTATTCTGGGTTGAGGATTGATGGGCAGCGGATTGTGGGCATGCAGGTAGGCTTTCATGACCTAGTCGATGCTAACCTGGAATTGAAGACGGACGAACCGAGGAACCTTATGGCACTCAATTTGCTTATTATATGATCACTGCCTATCACGTTCCGCTCATAACCAATCGTTGCCAGTCTTATCCTCACACGCTCTCACTGTCTGGACTGCGATTGGAGGATGTGGTCTGTTGCGCTTCCATATCGCTTCTTGGTCATCTTCCTCCCTGCTTCTCGAGCTACTCGGGTCGACTTCGCATGATCGCGAATTGGATCGGGTTTCCTGCACCCTTCGTGTACTTACAGAATAGTCAATATAGCTCGTTTGCTCCACTGGAGATATCAGGCCAAGATAACCTCTGAGCTGGCTCTACATCTACTCAATGATCTGGAGACCTCGGCGAAGGACTCGACAAATGGAGCCACTGGGATCACCACTCCTCAATCCATCCGATGCTCCCTTCCAGGTATAATATTGGAGCTGAGAAAGACGATAAAGACAACCATGCGGCCAAGCAAAGCTCAGTTAAGCAGCTCGAAAGCGTGCGAGGGTGGAAGAGCATACCAATACGCAAACTCAGGAGCACGATTGAGACCCTTCTCGTGGTGGGTCTGGTGGTGCCACGGCTAGCTGCGTTGGCCCTCAGCGTCGTGCGTGATACCATGCGAGAAGTGCAGGCTAGTCTCACGTGGAGTTTGGTGAACCCACGAACACCGAAGTCCACACATAACCGGGCAGCCCCAAAGTGGGCTTCTGATGGAAGTATCATCAGTCACTCCATAGATGGACCACACCATTGACCTTCTGGCTTCTTGATTGTTCCCCCGTAGTCGTTTTGGTAATCTCTCTCGTATTTCAGAAGCGCCGAAACCATACGTCTCGCATAGTTTGTGATTTGTTTGTTGTCGAAATTGGCCGCTGCCACATTTACTTCCCCTCACTCTCGGACTTGATAGAAGACTTTTGAGCCCTTTCTTTCAGAACGCGAAAGCAGCACGACTTGGACCCGCCGGTGGCCTCACCGCACGAGAGCGCGCCACCCCTTCTCGACGATGTCCTCACTAAACTGTCGACCCTACCCGGTCGACGGAGACCCACAGCCACTATCCTTGTCTCCCAGCCGCGAAAGAAGGCAACAGCCACCGTCTTTCCCTTACTCACCCAAAATCGAAGACGTGCCAGTGGCTGAACAGGAAGTCCTTTTGTTGATCGCCGAAAGCAAGGAACACCCAGCAGACCCAAAGTCGGCCACAATCAAATACCGCAACCCCCAATCCCGGCGCTTACGTCGCAGCCACCGAAGCAAACATCTACACCTTTCCGACGACCCGCGCTGTCATCGTTTACATCTCAAAGGTCGACAGGACGGGTCAAGGGAAAGTGCTTTTGCCTACTCGTGCTGTAACTGTGGCCTTGCTCGAGCACATCGTGCGACGGTGGGTTGCAGGCGGTCCGTCGGATGGACCTCCTGGGAACGTATGGATCTACCTGTTTGCGAGGGTGCAGGATCAGTACCTCTTCCCGGCATCAATAGAGCATCCTGGTAAGGATGTGCCGAGCGATGCCGGCCTCGTCAAGTGGTGGAAAGCAGTGGTAGATGACTTTGTGAGCGCTTGCACGAAGGACGAGAAGGACTCTAGTGGAGGTCAGTTGAGGGTTGAACCCCATGTGATCTTACCTGGCGCCACCGACGACGAAGTGATGCATTTACTGAGGGTACCGTTATAGAAGCCAGAAGCGACGACGGGGCATGATTGTAGATACGGTCACCCTTATTCACCTCCACCATCTTCTACCGCCTTTTCCCTTGCAAGGTTTCCACTTCTCAGCTGATGTCCACCTCGATCTGTTTTGGAACTCATCCCGTACTTACTGGAAGACCCGGAATCGCACTTTATTGGTTATCTGATGGGCCCACGTACCACCGTTTCCGGAGCAGTCGTCCCGCGGACCGCCAAGCGACGCTGGATTGAGGAGCACGGCACCAGCCAACCGACCAGCAACGACGAAAGTGCCAAATTACCAACTACGAACTAGCCTGTGTGCGTGGGCCCACTGGAATCCGTTTCGATTGAAGAATTCTTGGAGCGGACGGCCTTTCGACGGTAATGCGGCCTTGGGAGCGGTGGTGGAGTTCTTCGTTGTATACGTACATACATCTCCATTCCCCCACCTTACTGATAGCACCACAAGCTTACCGCGCTCTACGATCTGATCCCGCAATCGGGAGCTAGCAAGACGCCAGGAAGCTGGCCTGCATATATTATTGCATTGCATTAGTCAGTGTTGCCTTTCTGCCAGTATGTGGACCAATACGTACCGAGCGGATTTCGGGTCGATTCATGCGGCCGTAGGCGGCTGTCACGCTGAATGATCTGAATGTCGCACATCGGTTTCCCCCCTCTTTATAACTGCAATGTCTATTCATTAGGCGGCAACTTGCTGTTCGAGCATGACAGAATGTATTTACCGCTGCAGGGTGGATCACGCGCCTCTGTTTTCGCTGTGATCGCCTTAATCCGCGAGTATTTCATCTGGGTTCAGCACCAGTATCTGACGAAGGTGAGAGGAACTGCCGGTTGAGTCGGACGATTAGACCATGGCGGGATCAAGCAAG
>Ga0307513_10012229_pt1 | contig 10611 bp, 8 predicted proteins | sample 15_EM_MG_FD_202174 | JGI IMG/M metagenome (GOLD analysis project Ga0307513, IMG submission 202174) | Populus trichocarpa ectomycorrhiza microbial communities from riparian zone in the Pacific Northwest, United States - 15_EM | ecosystem: Host-associated > Plants > Roots > Unclassified | place...
GAAGCGGCACTATGTATAATTGAAGTCATCTACTAATATCAAAGGCGCTATAGCTAAGTGGTGACAGCGATAGATTAGAAATCTGTTCCTCTTCGAGGGCGTAGGTTCGAATCCTACTGGCGTCTTAGATCTTCTATTTTTTGTCCTCGGACTAAGTACCCACCGTTTGGCTATCACTCCTGGTATCTCGGAGTTACTGTGTTATGTAATCCGGGCCGTTGTCCCTTCTTTCTCATCACCACACCTCTCTCCATACAAGAGCCTCAGGTCGAGAACCCGCACTCATCCAATTTTCCGCCCTTTCATGCCTATTGCTAGGGCTCGCGGTCTTTGTGTCCTACAAGTTTCTGTCTCAACATTTGATGGTCGTTTAACCCCTTGAATTTTGGAATGCGCTCGACGGGGTTGTCTAAGGCAAAAGGAGTCCGCACTCCACAGGGTCTGAAGTCGTGTGTGCGTTTCATTCCTGAACTTGTCAATTTTTTTCTTGACTCTCGGCACTTCTGCGGGTTCTGGCCTTTGCCGCTGCTCCGGATGTGAACTGTGGTGGAAGGTTTTGAGGCCATTATCTTCATATGGTCCATTCATTTCTTTCCCTTTCTTTCTTGCTGATACCGCTCGGTCCAATCCCTCATCGCTCCTCACCACTCTTTCCTTTTGGTGAAAGCATACCACAACGTAGGCCTTTTGCCACTGCTCTCTACTGCGAGTGGCCCATTCATCATCCTTCGCGATGTTCTCCAGCGCAACCAGATTTTGGTGACTTTTCCTTTCCAGTTTTCCACCACTTAATGGATCCAAGCCTCTCACCATGTCGGCGTCACAGTATCAGACTTCCTGTCCAAACGGCCGCACTTGGCATATCGTCCAGTAGTGTCTTGAGCTATCAAAAAACGCCTGACCCAAATTTGGGTCAGGCCGATTTGTCAAGGTTTAGCAATGGAATCTGGGAGCTGCGGGTGTCGCCCCGAGACCTGGGAGTTGTACTGACTCCGAGTCTGGACCTTGAAGTTCGCATGCAGAGTACCAATCTAGTACCATGATTTTAACCTGTGCCTCGAGTCGCTCTAATTATCAAGCTTATACTCAACCAAACTTCGTCGTCCAATAATTTTACCAATCTACCAATGACCGATTCAATACTGGAATTCGCAAAAGGACGTACCTTGAATATATTATAGGCCTACAATATCTGCTTGACGACTCTTTTGTCATACGAGGTAGTAGAAGGTCATAAGCGATGGGTGGGATAGGTGAATTCGACGGGCGGATAAGTGTGATTCATACACGGTCCTGCCGGTAACTAGATTGTTGTACTGAGTCAGTAAGCGCCGGCCAGATCACGCCAGGGCTTCTTGAAAGGCCTACTTCTGTACCCAGAATTCCTTGATTGTTTTGCACAATGCTGCCTTTCATTCGAGCTGCGGTCAAAGTTGACATTAAATGTTAAATGTTGGTGCTTGTGGACGAAGACAATGCTAACTTAAGCAGCGGGACCAGAGTGCGCCTATTCTATATCTTCTTTGTGACTTGTTCCCTGAGCTTGAAGCATTCACAACTACGGAGGCGGGGATAACGTCCTCCCATAAGCGATCCATGTGGGTAGGCAGGTGTTCCCTCGTGTTCAGCTCGAGGAGCATTACATTCCCTTCAGATAGCAGGAAAGATCGCTCGGAAAAATTTGGGCGCTCAAGATCATCATGTTAATTAGACACGAGACCTTTCAAAGCTGTGTCATCAGGGATATATATTTTCTCGCATCTCTATTCTGCACCCAGTAACACAAAAGATCCCTTCCATAACACGCAAACCTACAATGAGCCCCAACAACGTTACGCGTGAGGCACAACTCGGCCTCGCGACCCTCGATACTTTCCCCATCCGTAGACATTGAAGGGAATGTTCTAAGATCCTCGACACCCAAGTCGATGGTAGTGCAGAAATAGATGAATGACCTGCTCTGGATGCACCTAGGGCCTGAGAGTAAGTACGGCGAATCCGCTCCAGAATGGCTGTGCTAGCCACATTTCCCGTGATAGATTTCGAACAGAATCTCGACATTCAAGGCGACGGCGAACCACAGACAAAGAGGAAATGCCGCCACTCAGACCTAATCGCAAGATCCTAAATCTGTGCACAATTCCTGCGCTAATTAACAGTTGCACACCATCAAGTTGGAGGAGAATCTCCCCTCGATGGAGCTAGAGTTTACTCCTCAACGCACATTTGGCACGGCCACGACTCGATACCCATCCCCGGATCCATCACTTACAGATGACCTCGCCGAGACACCACATCCACCACACATCGCAGAAGAGGGAGGGCAGGAGACACCGGAATCGTTGATATTCCCTGGTCACACTAACGCCATCGAACGGCAAGAATGCGACTGAGTTGGAGCGCCGGTAGGGCAGGACAGGTAACTCTGCAGTTTCCTGGTTCCTCGAGCGAGAGGCTGATAAGTGAAACATAGAAATCCAGCGAGAACACTCGACACTAAATCACCGCCTCGGGAATGTCCACTTCTCATTGGGCGGGAAACCGCCGCTGACCCCAGCGGGGGTGACCTTGGAATCGGAAAGTCGTCGAGAGGGTTCGACGAATGACAACGAGCAGGGAAGATTGCTGATGACACTCTTTCCTCTCCTCCTAATATCCATGTGTCAAGATGACATGATAGCTGAGAGAAAGCCGCGAAAAAAAGCAAGAGTGGACAAGAACAGGCCACAGAGGTACTGGCCTGAGATTCCAGGCAATCGGTATGCCAAGAGGGAGGCACGACCTTTCTGGCCTGATTTTGGAAAATGATAACAGCGAAAAAATAACGGCAAATCGACAAGAAACATGGGGAAAAAAAATACTGGCCTTATCACAATGCCACCAATAGGACAACGAGCCGGGAATGAAGCTACCTAACAAAGGGCCCTCCACAGAGCTACAGAGGAGGGGAACGCGCATGGAGAGCAAGAAGATCCCAAGGAACAGATCGATGGCGCAGCCAACGACTTAAAGGCCGAATCGTTAGGCGTTTCATTGTTCAACAGATCCAAGACTAACCAAGATTTTACCCGCGCAGGTGATCACCATCATCCACGGTAGCCTTGTAGCTTGGTTCGAAAGTTGGCGGATGGATGGGTATCGTAACGAGATAGATGCGTGGCTTTGGCGTGGCATTCTACCTTGCCTCGTTGGTGGGTGCATCCACGCCGTCGAATCGGTATCGTTTTAGTTGTCCGGTCTTGCAGCAAACCCAACATCCAGCCGCCTCGAGCATTTACGCAACAAGTGAGGGCGTCTGAAGAGGCTACTGGACTCTGTTTCTTCGAGAACAATGATTCTTGCCCACGCCAAAAAACCTATTACTTTTTTTCCTTTACAGGTTCAAAAATGTCAAAATGCTATAGCTTGATCAGCGGTAGCAAGGCAAAAGGTTGCTCACTTGCAAACTGATGGGACAGATGGTGGAACTATACCTATCCGATGGGTGAATCAGGAAGGACCTCAACTCCTATTGGTGGCACTGCTACTCGAAATGCCGGTGCTTGCCCGTTGGCTGGAGGACACCTTAAGGTGACTGTCGAAAAATCCTCAAGTTGTTCGCCACTATGAGAATTCATCAACATGATTGGAAAACATTGCAGCCGTCGGATAAAAATTACCAGGATATCACCAAACGGTACCCGCCATGACGCCGTCTGGTGTCAAAAAACACCCAACATGCAGGATCGGTTGATTTCGAATGACGACATTATGATAATGGACTTGGTCCGCCATATGAGGCCCTCTACCTGTGGACGTTGGAATGGGGCGAGGTGCCCTGAGCTGGTCGCTGGCTCGGGGAAGCAGGTGGAAGTGGTAGTGATGTCTAACGACGTACAGGAAGTATCTACGATGGGTCACGTGGTCGTGGGGCAGGTCACCCTATCACAACGTCGGTTTCCGAATTGACACGCGCACGAGGTATCATCCGCAAGAGCTCAACACTCCCGTGCGTCCTGCTGCAACCAGCATAATCATGCTTGACGTATGAATCCCGCGGCAGTGGGGGAGCAGGAAAATCAGGTACTAGCTGTACAGGTGGGGTTTTGTCGTCATCATTTCTAGATTTTAGATTCGCTGCAGTGTCCTACGATGAAGAGGGTAAGTTAACACTCACTTTTCCGCCGTGTTGGCTCACTGAAGTAGATATCCCGTTCCTCGGCAATGTGCGCTCTCGCTCCTAGGATTGACGAAGGTAAGAATCCTCTCTCGATCTGCATGTTCTGGGCTCACATTGCCTCTCATAGCCCCCGTTGTCGATATGGTCGTTCTCCTTCGCTGTTACCGGCCGCCACTCAACGGCATTCGCACTCCTCCTCCTCGAGTTCGCCGACGACCGTAACAATGGCAGTACACCATTCAAGTTCTCGTCCTGATTGTCGTCTTCCTCGTCGTTGTAGACCTTCGACGCGCCGATGTGTCTCTGACGAAAACTTGATTTTCCTGCTGCCCTCTTGTTATTTGACTCGCTGATGCAGATACCCCCACTCGTTCCCAACATCGTACGCCAGCCGGGGCTACCAGATTTGATAGCGGTAAGAATATTCCTCTCGATCGGGGGTGTTGGGAACTCACCGTATCTCGCGCAGCCCTCATTGGCGACTGCCCTGATCGTTTACTGTTATCGGGGCTGGCGCAAGTTGTGGTGTTCATCTAATTCGTCTAGGTAAGGTCAGTTGTTGCATAATAAGGAGATTGACTGCTGACACATGTATGTTCCAGCTGGCTCGATTCGACCACCCCGAGGAGGATGGGTAGGACCTAACAGGAGGACTATGGCGATTATGATGCTGCTCTCAATCGCGCTAATGATTGTGGACTCACCGTGTTTCTTCCTCCCTCATTGTCGTTATCCCTTCCTGATCGTCGTCGTGTTCATGATGGCCCCACGCTGGCCATGTGGATACCGACTCGTGGCTCGCGCTGCGCGTCGACGGCTGTATTAGATTGTTCGTTACTGTAGCAGAGATATGGTACGTAAAGCGTACCAGAAAGGGAGTGTTACTTACTGAACCCATTCGCCTAAGCCGTACTCTGGGCCTTGTCGACGAATCCTGCTTCCTAACCGTCGTCACGTCCGTGAGGGCCCTCGATAACTGTGCATAAACAAACTTGTGGCCAGTGATGCCACATTGTCCAGCAGTGGAGTCGAGATTTGGCTGTGGGAGTGACGAGGGTGGAAGAGGGGGAAGACCTCGGTAAGCATTTCGGCAAAAGAGAGTGACAACCTTTCTTTTGAGATCACGCCTTGCGTCGTCGTCGCTGTATGCCAAGGAAAACGTTAACTTGGCAAAAAGACCGCGCACACCCACGCCCTCGCCATCTCGGTAGTACGCTATCCATGCTGTAGAGTTCGACAGTATCCCGTCATCGAGGGTTGTCATTATATCTGGAGATCAGGTCGAGGTATACTGGTAGGTTGGATGTACAGACAAATCGGAAGTGGGATGCAGCCTTCATCAAATCTTGCGCGAGCTGGCTGTGGGAGAATGAATGCAATGTGGTCGAGGTCTTAACTGGATATTAAGTTGTATGCGCACCACGGAACGTAAGTAGACATGCGAACCTGTACAAAACGGCCTGTTTTAACTTTTCGTGGCGGTGGTTCTGTACTTGGAGAGCAAATTACATAAACCGCCCATATCTGGCATATCCACTCGGCTCCTCTCGGCTCCCTTACGCGAATTCATCCACTTCCCATTCAAGTCCTGCATTAAAACATTTGACTAACTAGGGATAGTGAGCTACTTTTTATTCCCTGGACACTCTAAAAATCATGAATGGGCCCGCTCGCAAATACCGTGACAGTCCTATGATTTTCGGATCATTAACAAGACGGCCCATTGTGGGCCAACGCATCCTAGCGCTAGGGTATATATTCCTACTACAGGCCGCATACCTTTGGAAGCAATGATTTGAATAGCGCTCATTTTCATGTATAAGTGCTGGTAATTGGATGATCGCAGTATGTTGCACGCCTCGCGACTAGATAAGCACCCAAACGTCCCAAACCAATACAACTCTAGATCTGGAGAAAATTCGCACTATGCGAGCTGTTGGAAATAATACCAACACAAAACCTCTGCAACTGTTCGGAGGCACCATATCATTTGATCAGTGAGTAAAGACCCCGTATCTATGACCTTATTTTCCGTTGAAGAGTCGAAGTCCGCCAACGAAGGTTGCATGGCTTATTGAAAAATTAAAATCATGGTACTAGATCAGTATTCCGCACTCAAATATCAGGGTCCAGACTCGGAGTCAGTACAACTCGGTTGCTAAACCTAGATAAATTGGCCTGACGAGAATTTGGGTCAGGCGTTTTTTGATAGGTCTGGACGATATACCAAGTCAGTTTTGACAGGAGGCCTGATGTTGTGACGCCGGCATGGTGAGAGGCTTGGATCCATCAAGTTATTGGAGTGGTAAAAAACCGGAAAGGAAAAGTCACCGGAATCCGGTTGCGCTGGAGGACATCGCGAAGGATAATGAATGGACCAATCAAGGTAGAAAGCAAAAGACATACGTTGTGGCATGCTTCCACCAAAAAGAAAGGGTAGTACCGAGAGATATCAACAAGGAAGAAAAGGAAAGAAACGAATAGACCATATGAAGACAAATGCCACAAAACCTCCCACCACGGTTCGCATCCGGAGCAGTGGCAAAGGCTGACCGACCAGAGCCCCCAGAAGTGCCGAGAGGCAAGAATTTTTTTTTGACAAGTTCACGAATGAAACGCAAACACGACTCCTGACCGTGTTGAGTCCCGAGTCCATAGACAGCCTTATCGAGCGCATTCCAAAATTCAAGTGGTTAAATGACCGTCAAATTTTGAGACAAAAACACAAAGACCGCAATCCCTCTTGCCATGATCCAACTAAGACTCAGAGAGAGCGCTGCAATTATCGACTATGCCGCCAGCCTTGCGCCAGACTGATTTCATTGGGGAAAGGGTAATGGCGGAAAATTGGATGAATGGGGATTCTCGCCCTGAGGCTCTTGGATTGGGCGATATGGAGGCGTGTGATGAGAAAAGAAGGGACAACGGCCCGGATTACATAATAAAGTAACTCCGAGATACCAAGGATGATAGGCAAATGCTGGGTAGTCCGAGGCCAAAAAAATAGAAAATTTAAGACGCCAGTAGGATTCGAACCTACGCCCTCGAAGAGGAACAGATTTCTAATCTATCGCTGTCACCACTTAGCTATAGCGCCGTTGATATTGGTATATGACCTCAATTATACATAGTGCCATTTCCCAACATACCAGCCATACCTACCGATGATCAGAGATTAGATATTTCTTTGCCTTCGTACAGAAATATCCCCAAGCGAAGGTAAAGCAAAATATGATCTCTGATCATCGCTAGGTACGGCCGGTATGTTGGGAAATGGTACTATGTATATTTGAGGTCATATACCAATATCAACGGCGCTATAGCTAAGTGGTGACAGCGATAGATTAGAAATCTGTTCCTCTTCGAGGTCGTAGGTTCGAATCCTACTGGCGTCTTAGATCTTCTATTTTTTTGTCCTCGGACTCAGTACTTATCATTTGGCTATGGTGTCGGCCACCTATTGACCGCTACTTTTGTACAGCCGAAATAACTTGCCTAAAAAAGGGTATTTTTATTATCCCTCTAACGAAATGCTCCCTCACAATTGTTACAGGGATAAGCGATCCGATAAATCTGGGCGAGTTATTAATTCTGAGCATCTACTCGACTTGGCCACTATCCTAAAAAGGAAATTAAGGGTCCTAATCTAGTCGTACTTAATCTTTAGTTGCAAGAAACATTGTATTTATATTTTCGAGAATTTCGAGTAATCCCTTAATTCACATCGACAACCCGGATGATGGCTGGAATGGGGGCTTAAAACCGACAATGGTAACAGACTCTAAAGCAAGCAAAAGCGATATACAATAGCTTGCACTCCAATATAATGAATTAGTTCTTCGTTCTGTAGGTCACCCATAAATACGACCACCGGATATTGAAATTCATTGATCCTGGTAATATTTGTATAAGTAGAGATATAGGAACCAACGAGATTGTGAATGAATCCCTGCCATAGTTACAGTGACCTATAACGCAATGGAGAGGATGGAAGGAAGGAAGGGTGGGGTTATAGCTGAGAGTTCGAGGAGCGAGTTGGCATCCATCCTTCGTAAAAGCTCAGAAGTTATTTTCGGGGTGCCTTGAGGTTTCTGACTCCCGGATTCTTGATGCTTGCGACCATATTTGAACCATGAGCCTGCACAAGAAAATATCATGACATCTACCTACACCACTTATAAGGTGGTAGGATAAATGTACGTACTTCAATCGGTAAATGACATCTGATTAGGCCTAGGCGCATGGGTAACTTTCGTTTGGGAGTGATCCCATTTAAAATTTTCTTTTCAATTCTGGAATTCGATATCTCCGGGATTCTTCAACATATGGAGAATTCCCCTTGTATTCTGTCCTTATATACGACCCCGTATTGCGACCAATATGTCCTTGGAGGCAAAGTAGACGACCTGCTTCTGAGTACTGAAGAATATTACTTATGTTAAGCTATTCAGTTGTCCTTCATACGTCCCAAATCCCCGCTACCCCTATCACGAGAGGGGCCGGATTGTATCGCGGAATGCCTACGCCGTGCAAGTTCCTAGGGATCTTGGACTTCGAGATTCGGAAGCAAATGACTGTCTGCTTCCACTTCTAAATTCCTCGCAGTGAATTTACGAAGGTGGATCAGCATGCGGCAAGTTGCGATACCAAGCGCTGCATGAAACGGGCTACAGGCACGATCGTCGTTATTTAGTGTGAGATTTATGGGATAACAAACTGACCCAAAGCCAAACCACGGGATGCGTATCTTGCACTTGAAGGATAACGTCAATTCATACTAGTAACTGGTATTCGTCGCATGAAACTCACCACGACCATGAGGTTATTGAAAACCAAAACGCATGCCACCCTAGATATGAAACGATCTTTCAACATCGCATGCTCGCGCATGATCTGAAAACTTACAAAAAGAAATACACAATATTCCCGTGCAACAAAATGGTGGTGAGCGACCGCCGCCTGTTTAGCTTCACTTTTGCTGAAGAGGAAACTATGGTCTTGTACACCGCCATCCCAAATAGGACAAACTCGAAGAGCGTTGCTGTAACCACGAAGGTTATGTGTTAACGAGAATTGTAACCAACCAGTTTGTAGATATGCACCAGGAACCCATTGAGCCCATCGACAGTCTTGATTTATTAAAGGTGGGCATTTATTACTGCTTAATGGCTCTTGAAGACCCACCAGTAAGTTATTCCGGTAAACCGTACTCTCAATCAGGATCCAAAGAAATGAGCCGATCGAAATGATGAACAGAACACCGTTCACAAAGGCTATCTAAATCATAAGAACATCAGGTAATTTTAGTTGAGAATTTGGTCGTCAAAGAACGTACCCTTTTCGAACAGTGGAATAAAATATAAATACGCAATTGCATGATAATTTCGATGGACCATAGACTCATCGCGCCCAGAATCCTTGTGGGGGAATCAGAGGAAACGATATGGAGAAGCCCGATGGACTCACATGGAATAAATGATAGTTCTCGGAGTCCTAAGTACATGGATATCTATTGTGTCGAATATGACCAAGAAAATTGTGTAATATCGGATCTGGATACGATGGATTTGTCAACGGACGGCGGAAAACATTGTTTGATACGCACCCAGAAGAACATTAGTTCGCCGACTCCTAGTCTCTTTGACTAGGAGAATATAAGGAACATCCTAGATGATCGACGGAGTGTTGTCTCGTACCCAAAAGTATGTAACCTTTTTTTTTGCGATGTCTGAGAAAATTCTTTCAAGAAATATTTATCAAGATATACCTCGTCATCCAATGTGATGACTATACGGAAGATATTAAATGACGAGGAGAATTCTATGAGCATTTTTCTCACAATAGTCGTGAATAACCCACACTAGCGCCACAACTGTCATGTGAATGCTCGTTAACGTCGGTCGCAGTACTAGCAAGTCAGCAAGAAATACTCACGAACGACGTACGGAGGAGTCAGACGGAATTTATAGAGGCGAAAGTCTAATTCTTCGCCGAAATTATCAGACATCAATGGCAAGACAGGGAAGGAGGGTAAAACTCGGATCATTCTACCCAGAAGCCCCCTTTCCGGCAGAAACCCTGGGATTTCTCTTTGTCGGGTAGGAACCCCCCCTCTATCAGCCAAAAAAGGCTGTTTGCGCAAGTTTGTAGAAACTCTACGTCGGAGATGAAACCAAAGGTGCCGAGAAGCAGCCGACTAGCCGACGTCGTGCAACCCTTTCATGCTATGAGGTGGCCAGGGAGAGTTAGTCCAGCGATTGCCCTCTTGTACTATTATCTACTAGTAGCTAACGAGGTCTCTATTTTTATTGTTGGGTATTAGATGAAGGCTCAGTCTTTGGAAGGCCAAACACCTATAATGATATTGAAATACCTAGTTACGAAGACTAGGTAACTTGTAAGTAAGTACATGAAGTAATAAGATAAAAGCTAAAAAGAATAAATGCGCAGCA
>Ga0307513_10012230_pt1 | contig 10611 bp, 15 predicted proteins | sample 15_EM_MG_FD_202174 | JGI IMG/M metagenome (GOLD analysis project Ga0307513, IMG submission 202174) | Populus trichocarpa ectomycorrhiza microbial communities from riparian zone in the Pacific Northwest, United States - 15_EM | ecosystem: Host-associated > Plants > Roots > Unclassified | place...
TCAAGCTTCGAAAGGCTTTGACAAACATACCCCGGAGGGGTAATGCCGGCTTTGTTGACACGTAGAAATAGATTTAGGCTATTAGTTGGTGATTACGACGCCGGACATACCTTGATGGCGATTCCAACCCAAATGTAAACGGAGGATTTAAATTAGAGGACCGACGTAAGTCACGTGACCTCGGCGTACCCCACGCTCGCACTCAGCGGCGGTTCAGTCAGGCCTTCATTTGCACGTAGGGAGGTCTGTGTTGGCTCAAAAGAATTAAAATTTTACAGATTTATACCCATATTGACCTTAAAGATGTAGCCTATGTGCATATTTATCACATAGAAAATTGGGATTTTCTGTGTGAGGAAGAACTTGAAAGAATAGGCTCTAGATAAGTCAATCCTTTGCCAGGTCTTGTGGATTCTTGGAACATAATAGCTATATATAGAGAGTAAATATATAATATGAGGCGAGAAGCCTGCGCCGGTTTTTTTAACGAGGAATTGCGACTTTTTCCTATTTTGAGGGACTGTCTTGTATGTCACCTTTTCCCCATACCTGGGAGGAAATTCGTAATTCACCTTTCAAGAAATGAACGCAGCGCTCTCGTCTTGTGGCTTCCAAATATTTTAGAAGTAAGACTCTTAATGGGAAAAAAAAAAAAAGTAATTTAATGAATAATTGATGTGCCTGGACCTACACCTCAATCTCCCCCTCTTCCATTAAATTTGGAGAAATTAAGAAGTTCCCTTTCAATTAATTAACTAAGACCTATTGGCTTGTACAAAAACGATAGATTGGTTATACATTCTTGAACCCCAACAAGAATTGAAGGATTTAATGGAGAATTGACTTATCTACATCCCATCCTTTCCCCTTCCCCCTGAGTAAGATTGAATAAATTTGCACTTCCTCATCCAGTAAGTGAACACGAAGCTCTCGTTTTTGGGGAATTAGTGAGGGTACATATACTTGTTTATGTACCAAAATTCCGAGGAATTTAATGAAGATTTGACCCACCCCACACGCCATTCTCTCTTCCTGCTCCTCCCTCAAAATTGGACAAAGCCGCAATTCCTCATTCAAAAGACCGGCGGAGGCCTGCAAGGATGTTAAGTTAGCCACCTTCAAATATAAATGTGCCTGCAGAAGGGATAATTTTGGCATTGCGTAAAATAAATGAAGAACAGTGCAAATATGGCGGAGAACGGAACACCTTGAACAGCGTATCTTCAAGCCGAAACAGAACAACGCCCCAACGCCTCCCGATTCATCTCTGCAATACTCGGCATTATGAGTTAGTCCTGAACCACAGGAGAAATATCTGTCTTGATGAAATCAAGTACGTTGACTTTTAGTGGTTGCTTCTCTTACATCTGGGGTTTTGAAAGTCGGAGATGACGTGGCGACATTCGCCAAGATGCGTTTGGTCCTCCACAAGGTCAGCCTATACAAGGCGCAGCTTGTGGGCAGGGTTGGCGATATAAAAATTGATCAGGGACGCGGTTGCTGGGATGCTTCTCCAAGTCAGATCAGCTCCGTTTTTATACCAATCCTGCTAGTTAAGTTCTAATACAGATCCTCTGTTTACATTACAAATAGTAGGGAGCAAGGAGTCGTGTATCTACAGAGAATTTCAGAGTACAAGCATGTACAAGTACTACAGGCAGCAGTCCTGGCTAAACTCTACAACTACAACTACGCGTCGCTCATAATAGATTGAGGGTTGTACGAATGCTAATCCAGCCCGCGCAGGTACTCCCGCTTGATCTCTGCACTACTCAAACTATTATTCTCGTCTAAGATCACCTCAATCGAGCTATCGTCCTTCGGCGACTTCTGCCTTACTATCATATCGATAAGAAGATACACTGGCCATCCTAGGCGCCTGAGGAAGGTCGTCCGTTCCTTGAAGATATGCTTGCTCTGGAAGGCGATGATGACCCATGCCGTGACAATAGTGAACGGGAATGCGATCGCAAAATAGTGTGGGAGTGTCCCTTTTGAGTCCGGATTGATCTCAGCGACGTTCATCCCAAATACAGCCTAGATTTTGAAGGTTATTTGAGATGACATACGAATCGAGAATAATTTCTCACAGCAACCAAAGATGCAGGGAGAAAGACCATGGTCAGATAGGCGATTTGTTTCATCTATTCCCAAATGAATGTAAGCATTGTTGAAATCTTCATATCAGGACGTCGAAAGACGACATACGGCTGCAAGGAATGCTTGGTTAGTGCATGTTAAACCACGTTTTCGCCTTGCGACGTACCAGCACTGTCTCGAACGGCAGCCTCTGTCATTTCACGCATCAGCTTGCTATCGGCAATGTTCACACTGCTGAAAACCTGCAGGAAATGATTGTTAATGACGGGTTTCGCTAGCTGTTCAATTGCTGAACACCCACAAGACCCATAACGTTCTTTAACCTGCGTTCCTGCATATGCAGCTCCGATTTCAGACGCTTGCTCTCTGTCAGCAGGTTAGCACACTCCCGTTCCATAATTCTTTTGCTAAAATGTCGGTCGTCAGCGCTGAGGTGGTCCAAGGCTGGGTTGTGGGTATCGCGAATGAAAGTTATGTGCTTCCCGAAGTCATCTAGGAGCGACGTATAATGCAGGTGGTGAGCCCGAATGATATGAAGTTCTCGGGTAAGAGGCATCTCCGAAGTTTCGATGACTCGCGTTTCCTGCACGGATTGCAGCGATGTCAGTTATCTATCATTCGGGCCATCCGGGTGTATTTAGCTTACCAAGGAGCAGATATGCTCATAAAGATTCTCGAGAGCTTCATCCCAGGCATACATGGCATGCCAAACGAATGTTAGCAGGACAAATGTCGGGTCATGGGTTTTTTGGAAAATGCTTTGCCAATACACGCTTTGACCTGAAATTTCAGAGCTTTCAGCAGGGCAACAACAAAGTTAGGCTGAACAACTCACCAGCAAATCGAATCCTCTCATGTAAGAAGGGAGCGGTGGTAGTAGGCAGGTTGAGGGTTGGGTGGAAAGAGATGATGGTACTTCCGTTGATATTTCGGATGAGATGGACAGAGAGCAAGTCCAAAACGAGTAACCGGCTGTCTTTGGAAGTGGTATTGAGATGGTTACAACTTTCAAATAGAGTATGAAAGAGCTTACTGGAATACAGTGCAAGAGGGGAATGTGGGTCGATCATTTGCTTTCCAAGAAGCGTGCTCGGGGCCGCCACACCAGCGAGACTATCGGTAGATTTGTTGAAAGCAGCGCTGAGCTGAATTGCATCATGGTTCGTCATGGACCGCAAGAAAGTGAGACTGATAGTAATGTCTAAAAGAAACATGGAAGTTAGCCTCGAAAACGTGAAGATTGTAAAAGAAAATAAGCTTACGATCTCCGATCCCAGGCTGGATTTCCTCCTGGAAGCGTGAAGGAATCCAACTTAAAGAAGACGACCAGAAGAAAGGCTCGATGTTGTATCTGGTAGCATCTTTCATCAACAAAGGTGTGCTATCAAAAAAGTAGAGCACTCACTTTGTCCCAAGCATCTGCAACACAGGCCCCGACATGTTCTCAATGAACATTGCCCGAACACGAGTGTCCTGGGGTCTCTATCCAACAGAAGAAATCAACTTGGATGTGCGTAAAATTAATCGCCGATTAACTTACCTCCTCGCTGATAAGTTGATCCCAAGCCTCCTTCTCCTTTCCGTGTTCAATTACGTGGGGACCAGGGTTGGTGAAGAAACCATCCTTATCAATATCTACTCTGTGGAGTGTACAAGGTACATCCTTCGTGTATTCTGTGAGGGCACCGTAGATCCTGCTTTTCACCACCTGTCTACGGGTCCAATTTGGGAACCGCGATTGAGGATAACCCGTCCAACACCCAGCTCTACCCTCGGACATACACGATTTGTGGTCACATAACGGGGGAATGGGGGGAAGCGGGCATTCAAGTTGATGAGGATCGACCTCTGGAAGGAGTGTCAGAGAAAATATCCTCGAATGCAGCATGAAGATGGGTACTCACCATCTTCGAGGTCAACCCATGGCCATGGGGCGGATGGCGAAGCATGTCGGTGAGACGGGTGGGGGATCCGGCTTTTGTCCTGCTTGGGGTCTTTTCGGACAGAATGTGCAGAGTATGCAGAGCGCGCAGACCGCCTGCTGCGCATGGATGCGGCATCATTTCGAAGGGGCAACTCCAGCCCAGCCAACTTTTCTACTGCTACAGAGAGCATTTTGGGGGTTTAGTGTATGAAAAATGGAGGTGTTTCGTGAATGGTCGTTAGTCGTGGCAGGAAGGGAGTAGTCGTGGCAGGCCAGAGAGGCTCTCCGCAGAAGGGAACGTCGAGTTGGCGCCCTGTGCCTAGGCCCTACTACATACCGTGTGAGTGTGATGATGTTATTCCGTTTAGTTCGCATGAACCAGTAAGCATCGTCCAGTCCCTCGAGTTGGATGGCTACATACGCTGGTGATCGACTCGGATGATCGTTGCAATTGAATGATCGGCGAAATTTTGCATCCGGCCTCTTCCATGCGTCAAGGCCGCTTGGCGCAGAACCAATTGAACTTAAGTTCAATAAATAAAATATCTTGGCCTCATCGACGTCCAAGATGAGCATATATACTATATAGCCTGTCATTTTTGTAATTCAAAATTGAATCGACTCCTCGTCCGACTCTACGACCCTTAAAGGTGGCTCGGTGATATAGATCTTACCCCTTGCTTTTGGGCTTTGTATTATGACAGAGCCTTCGAGTTCTTCGACAGGTCCGGATACATATCCAATGTAGGTATTATCGCAATTGGCAGCACGAGCTTCGAGCTATGTACTGCAAGTTCAAGTCATGAGGGTGGTCCTTTAGAAATATGGGCAGGGGGCTCAAGAGACTAGGCTACATAGGGCCGTCTTAGGGTGATTGCGTGCGATTCTCAATTTGGTTGTATGGTTCGTGTTTAAATCACGCGCTCTCGTCGCTCCACGTCTTCTATTTGAATATTTTCTTCGGGGAAATCAGAATACGAATATGTAGCAATGAGGCAAAGTATTCCAGGTACCGCAACAATACAAACGGAAACAGAGAACTGATGTCCGCACAATCCTAAATATCAAAATAGCGAAATGGAGAGTTCGGCTATAATTTCATCACTATCTTGAGCCTGTTGTAAAAGAAAGCCCATATATCAGGCGGCTTCTGCGATTCTAGCTGCTTTGCCGCCTTGCTTGAGATCAGCGTTGGTGCATGTGCGAGCAAACGAGATGACATTGCTGGGGTACGTCGTAGATAGATCGGAAGAAGCCTTGTCGTATGCCTCTTGCGCCCTGTCAAGTCTCGTTTGATATAAATTTGAAATCAAGTTGCTGAGCAATGACGTCGGCGTTGATGGTCAGGTCGTCCATGGTGAAACAAGTTGACAGACTCTGGAACCAGTCGACGGGCACCATTTGAACGGGGTAAACCTTCATGCTGCAGTCAAAAGAGTTCATAGTAAATTCACGAAGAAAGAACATCCTTAGCGTCGGGTAGTGTTTTCGCGAGGGTCTTGATTCCATGTAGCCTATGCATTGTCGACTAACACGGGAATATCCATGAACGACAGCATCGGCATACTTGGACGCCAACTGAAACTCGAGAATGGCGGTGATGTGAGACAATCGATGGGTAACTGCATCAAGATCCTCGCCCTTTGTATTCTTGATCATATCGTTCCTCTCCAACTCCCATGCCTGCTTCGCCGCGAGGTATTCCTGCATAAGGGACTGAAACAACTCCATACGATTGACCATGCTGCTGTCGGGGCTCCGAGTCTAGGGAGATTGCAGAGGAGAAGCACCAGCAGGGCCTGACGTCGAAGTCCCAGGCGCACCAGCCGTATGCTGAGCTGCAATAAGGTCCTTAATCCAACCACTCAACGAAATGTCCTGGAAGTCCAAGTCTTGTTCGTAGACGATGGAGAGATTGATGCCATTTGGAGCTCCGACCGTTAACCACAGTAGACTTGACAAATTGGCCATATATCCCGGCCCTGTTGGTATCCCATGCGTAAAGGTCTTGCTGAAGGAATCGACCCCGAAACTGCAATGCGAAATTTTGGCCAGTCGAAGGACGGAAGAACGCGAAAAGGGTTTTCATGAGTTCCTCGAGGAACGGACCTTTCGTGTGGTTCAACTTCCGCATCTCTAGTTGCCTCGAAATTGGAAGGTGGTACCACATCTGGCTCAGCGTGGCTAGCAGATTTTCTCGCGGTGAGTATATCCAGGTACCCTTGAAGGCTGTCACGATATATCCTGATACAGGGCTTGAACGAGCTCATTCCTTGCACTGCAAATGCTTTATCACGCAGAGCGAGCAACCCAGCGCTGTGAAGTCCAGAAATAGTCAATCGTGGCGGCACCCTGCGCTGCCCCATTTCCCTCGGAGTTGAGATGGCGAATTTCTCGGTCGATAACCTCTTGTAAACACCCACCCTCGAGTCCATCGGGCAGAGATGCTTCCTTTGTGTTCGGATTCACCCCCCTGAGCTGGCTTATGAGCAATACGGGTACTCGTACACCAGTTTGTCGGATTTGTTCCTGATCTCCTTGAGACCAATAGTTGGGATCGTGGGGTGCGAAGAAAGGATAGTTGATAGTCGCCTTGTCGATATATCGGAGAGTTTGTTATTGGGTTTGATTTGGATTCCCTGATCGTTCATTTCTGGTGACATGAAATACTTGCCATCCACGTATGTTAGAATTGACATTTTGTAATACAAAAAAAGAGACGTACACACACTATAATGGACGTCAAAACTACTTCGGAAAAGTTGCTGATTTCTTGAGTGTTGTAAACTCTGATGATCTGATCCTCGACTTCCTGCTTAGTCCATCCTTGACTTGTAGTATAGAAATCGATAACGGCTGCCACAGGGAATTAGGAAGCAAACAAAATAATAATAATAGCAAGACGAACCACTTTCTTTCAAGACAATCTTGTCGCCGCGCAAAGATGACTGGTGCTCGTGCAACATCCCCAAAGTGTGGCCAAATTCGTGCAAAATGACACCGTTCTCCTTGTCTGATATTTCGATGGAATCTCCAGAAACCCAGTCGAGGTTCATAATTGCTTTGTCCATCGCGATGCTCTGCACATTTTTCCCCACGAAGGACCAAGACCTTGCATCAGGATTGAAGGAGATCCGTATATCCGGGGTGGAGTCGGCCCCTCCAGCACAGTTGAAGGTGACATTTGCGTATCTCTGCCGCTTGGAAACGACCTGACGAGCTTGGTTTTGCTGGTTTTTCTGAGAGTGGGACAAATGAGCTCGATCCAGAAAACTGTAAACCTGTCAGTACATTCAGCATCCGAAGGCATCAGATAGAGAAAGACGACACACCGTTCCACACTCCCAAAGGCGGTCCAACCTTGCAAGGACGGCCTTTGCAGCATGAGCACCAGCTTGAGTTGCATCCGTGTTTGTGAGAATAGCGGAGTCATGGTTTACGCTGGCTTCAGCGCAAGCTTCTTTGTGTCAGTCTGCAGTGGTCGACATTGGTATTAGTTCTCGGGTATCGAAGAGACCGATCGCTTACTTTATAACAAAACCATGCTCTCAACCTAGCCCATCGAGACCCTTGCGATTGCCCAATTCTGTCTCCATAAGATACATTTGGATCGTTCGCTGGAAATGAGAAGGTACATAAGGTTTGAATATTTGAATAGAGAGCTGAATACCGGACGTGAAATCGGATCAGAAAAATGATGGCGTTGAGCGCTGGCACTATCGGCACAGTCCACACAAGAACCCTCAAGAACCTGGCAAGGGCACGACCATTAGTTCAAAGCAACTGGCGCGAGACCCAGGTTCCGAGTGATGCGCCAATATACACTATACAACAGAAGTGTTAAAAATATCCGGGTACTTCGTCTTGACTTCCGGAAATTTGTAGGCACCGAACGCCTCCTCAGTTCTTAGTTGCTAAGAACTGAACCTGCTCAAGGGTTAAGCCGGCTTAAGTTTTGGTCTAGCCAAATTCAGCGACTTAAGCTCGCTTAAGTTGGATAGGTTCAAGTTCTGCTCAAGCGGGCTCCTCTTTTCTGACGCAACCATCCGCCGCTCCAGTGACATCATCGTGACATCAAGATTTGCGCTAAAACTCTACGCTCACTAAACGCCCGTGGAACGCCTGGTCTTTTGCTGCTCATAGTACTTGAGGCAATGTCACACTGCAGTGACATCCCCCAGAAAGAATCAATTTTAGGCGCTCTTAAACTTCGTCTGTTGACTCAAATTTCGGGTACCATCATTTAGAGAATTAAGACACCCATCTAATGAAACATAATTCAAGTCGAAGCTTGTCCCCGTTAACGGTCAAGAAACCCAGGACACGCAAATCCCGTTGGGGGAGTGATGGCTGACCTAAATCAGGCAACCGAACTTAAGTCTGCTTAAGTTTTGCTCAAGCCAACTCAAGCAAATTAGCCGAGAACTTGAGTTCGGTTCAACTCAGTTCTTAGCAACACTAGTTCTTAGTATGACGAGATAGACAATCAGAGGATATCCGACATGGTCGCTTTAACGGGTCCACATCCAGAGATCATTAAAAAATTAATGTTCACTAGCTAGTATCCACATCATCAGGAATTTTTCGCTGACTGCATCCAGATTCTATTCCCCAGTTTTCGCGGAGGAAAAATGCCTGCAAACCCTGGGTTTTACTCTTTCAGTATGGATCTCTCCTCGCCAGGAGAATGAATGGCCAGCAATTTCTTGCACCTTCATACCAAAGACAACCTCTTCAGAATCGACAGCGGCCAGAGAATTAGCCGACATCATATGGCGCCGCAGAAACACTCCTCACTTACAAGATACCGCACCAATTGCAAGGAGACACCTTGGTCAAGAAAAATCAAATCTGCAATTTGATTACAGCCGTTTGCATAATTCCGTGAACACCGACATTTTCTTTCAGCACATCACGTGGACGTTCCCACAACCAAACAAAGCAGATAAGATAGCCAGGGTTTGACCGATAAGTGCTTTCTGCTTTACCCCTTTCGAAAAAAAGTATATGTTCAAGTACCAGGAGGCATGCATATAATACTGGGCATTTAATTTGCGCAAGGGCACAATACCACGTTGAACTACCCCCAGTATGCAAAACTTCCTGAAAAAGGAATGCTGTCTTCCACGTGACAGAATATTAATCGTTGCTTTGTAAACTAGCTCCAGAAACTTCAAATAGTACTATTTTGCGCATTTACAGTTTAATAATGAGCTTGGTACTCTTCAGAAGAAAAAGGAAAGCTGCAAGAGCATGAAATTAATAGGGAAAGGGCAGGAGCGGTCCTGGGACTGGGCACGTGACACTCGAAAATAAAATTGCGCTGTTCACGGAATTATGCAAACGGCTGTACTGAATTACCCCCCTCTACACTATAAAAACACGAGTAAAAAGGTTTGCATATGCCCATTTAAGTCGTGTCGTCGAAAGAGTTTTACGCACCTGCGCTATCCCTCACAACAAGCAGCCCGCACCACTTTTTGTAAGCATTCAGATGTCGATGATGCTAAAAATAAGATTACCGCCCTAGCCAAAGATATGTAGATGCCGTTCAACATACCAGACTGATATCATTCATCAGCCTCCGATCCTGCAGTATTGTACCCATCCCAAGGGATCAACCTCGGTCAGTAGGTTCGCACACTCCTCATGAAGAAATGAGCATTGTAATCTCGCTCTTCGCAAGAGAGGGCTCCCAGCGCCGGGTGTTTAGTATCGTGCATAAGAATTATATAGGTCTGCGAAAGTTCCGAAGGCGGTGAGCAATCGTGGGCGTGCCAAAAGCTCTTGCATCAGTATCATTTCCGAGGTTGTGATTGGTCGTCCGGGTTTCCTTCTAGGATCAGGAAAAGAAAGCTCGTGCTTGAGGTCAGATGGACCCACAACATCACAGATGTGAGCATAAAGACTTTCAAGCCCTATACCCGCCTAGGCGTACCATTGCGTGCCAAATAAAAGTTAATAACAGGAAAGTCGGATCGGGCGGGCTCTGTCAGTAACAGGCTGTGTAAGGTGAACATTAATGTTTTTAGAGCATGGAGAAATACGAACCAAATACACTCATAAATATAGCGCCGTGGTGATCGGGAGGTGGTTATCAGAAATTACAGTACTGCCATATTTGAGATCAAGCACAAGGAGTCGTTCAACCAGTGAGTACTAAGTAGGGTGTCAAGCGAGCGAGGGTATCAGGGACGAACTAGAGGCCAGTGCCAAGGGAGCTCGCGTATCGGTCTACGCTAAATGAGGCGTGAAGATTGTCGTATGTAGACTTACGAAGCGAGATTTCCCCCTAATCCCAGCGTAGCAGGCTCCATCGTTGGTAAGGGCGAATAAAGGTCAATGTAATGGCGGTGCCCGATTAAGTCGGTGAACACTTAATGAGGTTGAACAGACGACCTCCAGTGGTGCTCTCTCTTCATATCGCGATGGTATCCAATTCAAGGATGAAGAGTTCGTGACAGGACACAGGATTTGCGGATACAAGGATCGGGAACTGGTGGAAGTAGTTGGGACAGTTGGACAGGGTTGATTTCAATCGTCGTGTAAGTCGCAAAACCGTTACATCCCAGATTGCTAAATTTAAC
>Ga0307513_10012231_pt1 | contig 10611 bp, 15 predicted proteins | sample 15_EM_MG_FD_202174 | JGI IMG/M metagenome (GOLD analysis project Ga0307513, IMG submission 202174) | Populus trichocarpa ectomycorrhiza microbial communities from riparian zone in the Pacific Northwest, United States - 15_EM | ecosystem: Host-associated > Plants > Roots > Unclassified | place...
CCGTTGGCGGCGGCGGCGTTACTTGAGAGACGCGCGGCGAGCTGGTTGATGATGGTAGACGGACGCCGCCGGTTTTCTTGGCGGTCGACGACGACGATGACGAGGTCGTTGTCGAGGCCGCCGGGGCCGGGGCAGGTGTTTCGGTGGAATTTGAGCTCATCGTGGTGAATGCCACCTTAGGTTCCCACCCCTACTAACATATCAGTTGACATCAATCGATCACGTCACGTCGTCCCCTTTGTATCCGAATCCCTTGTTTTCGCTTACTCTCCAAGATTCCCGTCTGTAGGTCCCCACTTTTACCTTGAGGGTGAGTCTGGCTGCAGATAAGACAAGATACCGATTAGACATAGATTAGACATAGATTAGACATAGATAAAATATGGACTAGATAATAGATAAGAACTAGATGAGATTACATGGTGATCATGTTCAGGCACACGGCGCTCTACGGCGCTGTCAATTGTTGGAGATGTTCTCGTCGTCGTCTCTACGCTGCTCACTAGAGATCGTCCCGCCTCCAGGCACACCATAGTTGCGCCGTTTCCTTTTTTGCGTCCTCACTGACAGGTCCGTGCATTCGCACTCCCTCTTCCCTTCTTGCCCCTGCCCCCGCGTCGGCCTTGCAGCCCTTCAAATTCCTAAATTGCCTATCTCCCTTCCACCTCCACATTGCTCACCTTAATGAGTTTAAATCACTCTGCCTTACCCCTCTTCCTCGTCTGTGCAGTGGAAAATCTATTCTACTATGTATACTATAATTCAATTAAGTAACTTTGTGCAAAAGCAGAAGGTGCAGCAGCAATGTCGTGGCTGACGTTCTTCAAAACGGTGTGAAGACTGGCCTTACCTGGAAAGGAAATGGTTCATTTGCAGGCACAAGCGTATCTGTCAGATGCATGAGCGCTCATCAGTGGCGTGATGGCGTCTGTCGTTTCCTTCTGAACCCGAATAAGCATTAAGTCCCTTATCTGTCAGTTCCTCAATGTGGTGTATATGTGGCGTATCACGATTTATTCGGTAGAGAAAATTATATGGAACAAAAACTACGTTCAAAAAAGGCAATTCCAGTCAGTCATCCATCTCGGCAGGGACTGTCTCTGCACTCTTTGGGGCTCAGCGCTTGCGGGGGCGTTCCTCCTCCTCATCAAGCTCGTCGTTATCTTCATCCTCAATGTCGTCCACTGCCTTATTCTTTCCCTTGGTGCGTGGCCTCTTGGTCCCGCGATCCTTGCGTGGCTTACGTGCCTTCACAGGAGCAATTCCTTCGTCCTGATTCTTCTGCAACTCTTCACGGTGCTTCTTCACCTTGAGAGGACTTAATTTGATGAACTTGCAGTCACCATTATTTATTGCGTCCAGTAAGCGACAAAGGCCAGGAAGCGCTGTCGAAAGCAGGCTGGGGTTGACCAACTTTTCGAAGGTCCAACCCTGGAGTTTGGCGCCATATTTCTGGATAAGTTCATCATAGTTGACATACTGTATCACAGCCTTTTCGTCGCTGGTAATCTCAACTGGGAAAAGTCAGTGCTAGGAACAAGGCACGAAGTACTGAAACATACCAAGCATGTTGTTGATTTTTTCCCTGATCTGACGCTTCATGTCGTCAGCTTTCTGCTTTGATGTTCGATTCAAATCTGAGATCACATCATGATCATCGTGTGCTTATTTTGGATGGAAAGGAAAGAGTACACTTACTGACAATGTCACAACCTGCAATTGCGAATGCCTCCAATTTGGCGCCAACGAATGCCAAGTCCCACTGCTTGTGAATGGGTACTGCAGTGGGCATGTAGTTCATAAGAGCCTCAGAAGTAAAGAACCATGCTGGGTTCATATGGTAACTCGGAGTATTACGGACAACGCAAAAGAATCCCTCGATGCCGACATGTACGTTAAGGCCCTTGAGCTAAAGGAATTAGAGAAAATTTAATGGTTGGAAAAGAATGCGACTGTACCAAATGGCAGATCGTGTGAAGTGTCGCTGTGACATCTTGAACACGTGCCTGAGCGGTTGGGTGCTTGCGATCGTAGTCGTTGACTTCATGAGCTGCGACAATCTCAGCCCGCTCAGCGTCATTGAGCTTGTCGTACTCTTCTTTAAACTCCTCGGAATGGAGCAAGGCCAATGTAGGGGTTTTACCATCTGAAAACATTAGTGATAAGAAAGAAGAAAGAAAATGAATGCCACATACTATCGCGCAACTCTTGTGCTTTCATTGACAAGAAAGCATTGTGTGGATTCACCTTGGTCTGCTTGTGTACGAGGTGAACACCACCTTGGAAAAACAAATCGAGGAAGTAACGCTGTTTCTTGTCGAAACGACGTGCCAGATCCGAGGCCAATGTCAAAGTTGATGCCTTCCACTCACGGACAGCCTCATCGATTTCTTCCTGGCGCTTCCGTGATGACCTAGACCTCTCTTTACGTTGGGCATCAGTCAGAGGCGCCCATCTTGAAATAGTGTGGCGCTTGCGAGAAGAGGGAAGACGGAGAGAACTTGCATATGAGTTTGTGTAAGGCATTTTTTTGTTGCCATAAACTTCACCTCACTTTTATTAGATATACGGTTTCGAAGGGTCGAAGGAAAAGTCAAGGCAATATATTGAACAGCGTACAAAAAAAACTACCACAAAAAGGCACTCGAAAATCTACAAGTGAGTGAGGATCTTCGGCTTGAAATCAGAAATCACGCATCAAAAAAAACAAACATATTATATAACTGACAATTGTTCCAAGGGGAAAGTAAGGGTCATTATGGCAAAGGAACTGACAATTTAAACCGCTCCAGTGGCAGCCATCAAGACCATAAGGGAATCAATGAGGTCCAAAGGTACATTGGCTTTCTCCAGTTGCGAGGCCCACGACGAAATGGGAAAGCTGCGACGAATTAGATCCAGGGTAGACCTTAAACACGTCAACTGGTGGGTGGTCAGAAAGTCGTAGTAGGCTGCCAATGCGTCAATTTCAGGAGACACGTCAGATTCGGAAGGTCCTTCAGAATGAGGGGAAGGACTGCCGAATAACCTGCGGCTAATTGGACTTGCACGAGAAGAAGGAGCGAAGGCATTTCCCTGACGAGAGGCAGGTGTTGGAGATGTGATGCGAGAAATATGTGGAGTAATGCGAGGAGTATGAGGTGAATGGCGATTGGCACCTCCGATTTGGCGACGACTGACATTAACATTGGAATCGGTGCCATCGACATGAGTCGACAGTATACCCCTTGCATTGCTGAGCTCGAACCTGAGCTCCTCTTCGCGGGCCAGGGATTTGGCAAGGGCTTCTTCTGTTGCAGAGAGCATAGATTGTACTGCATCGAGCTGAGCCTTGTATGTATCCCGTTCTTCCATCATGTTAATCATATCCACCGTGGATTGGGGTATTTGGTCATCCTCATACTCATCGTCATCCACTACAACGTGGCGCGGTTGATCTGAGCTGAGCCGGCCATTATAAACAAATGTGCTGGAGCCCCTGGGGATTGCATCGGGTTGCACGGGTTGTGATGGATATGGCAGAGGAACTCGGCTCCCTGCACCTTGCGTCAATGGCCAGATAGATCTTGTGCATTGTTCCCAATGATCGATGACTGGCATCCCGATGTCGACAATGAATTTTTGAACAAGTTCCGAAATGATGGGTGAAAAACGTGGATTCGCCTCGATTAAATAACCAGGGAAGTAAATGTCGGATTTAATGTATTCAGGAAGCCTGGGTGCGTTGGGGCGGGTAGCGTCCTCAACGTGAAGTATGAGAGTGGCGCCACCAAAGGTACGGTCCCATAATGCAGCCTGTACTACATGCATGAGAAAGATATTGAGTGCATACCGGAATAATACATACCAAGTCGAACGTGAGTTTCTGAATGCAGGTGCGAATCGCAGCCCGTGCTTGCGAACCAGCTTGCCCTGAAGGCATTCCCTGACAAAGGACATTGAACTCAGGTGGAAACATATTTTGGGTGAGGTGCAGAACGTCGGTTGACAACCCTGCGGCAAACCAGGCGAGGTCTGCGGCGTTGAACTGTGCGCGATGTCTGTCGTAGACTCCTGGTTCAGTTGCAAAGACACCGATGCGACGGCGAACATCGAACAGGCCGATTTGGTTGAATTTGAGGAGGTCCCATCCCAAGGGCTGGGCACTCGCACCAGGAGGCTCGGAAATCGCGACAGGGATACCCCAGTTCCAGTGCTGCATGACGAGGGGGGGGGAAGCAAGGAAAGGTACTGTCGAAGGCAGTCCTTATGTGGTGTAAGGAGTGCCTTGACCCTATTATCAGGGTTGAGGTCGAATGGGACCAGCCCCTACATGGCCAAAAAGGTGAAGTCATAGCCTAGAATGGAAATGGTTAATGAGACATTCACTGGGATGAAGAATGAGTCATACCGCGGCGCCTTCTCCCAAACTGAACCCAAAAAAAATACGAGTAGATGCTTGATCCTCATCAGAACATATTTCCAAAAAGAAAGGAAGGTAAACTAACCTCTATAACATGATTAAAATGGTTTTACCCAACATATGCAGAACAGGTGATGATGAGACCACGACGGCCTTCCAGAGCCAGGAGACGAAGAATAACGGTGTAAACCCATGAATTGAACTTACCAAATGTATATTATGTCATAAATAAATAACTTCACCGTTTGAAAAGGGCAATAATACTCAAATGAAGGCCGAGGATATGTTGTGCCCTTATTCTTCAACTTGATGCACTCTGACTGGTCTCAAGGGCTGAATAAAGGTTCCATTACAAGCCTGATGTCACGATATATTTTTGTGCACAGTAGTGTAGCCAGAAAATACGTTTGAGTAGTCTTTTGGTCACTTTACTTGAATATTCTGACAATTTCTCACGATTCAAGTTCTACATAACTTGTGCAGTTTTTATTCGATTTTGAAATGGATTGGAGGGATAGATTCTACTGATTTTTCTCTTTCAAGTAACCCATACTTAATTTTTGAGGTTTTTTTTGACCGTTTTGAGGTTTCGGGTATTTAGACGTACCATGGGTTGTTTTAAACTATCACAGATGATTCATAGTAGCATTGTGCACAGCTGTCAAGATTTTCAGAGCGGAAAACTTAATGTCGAAGGTGGAGAGCACAGAAAAAAGGCAGAGAGGCGTCAAAGTTACGGATTTTCAGGTCACATATGCATGGTCAATACCATTTGTTCCTTGACAATGTTATGGGATCTCGCAGCAAGTTCCATTCTCTTAAATGCGTTGCATAACATCAAAAAGGATTATTCCTAGAGTATGTACGACATGGAACATTACACGAGATCCCAGGTCATGAAGCACACTTTGAACAAAATTAACAAGTGAATTATGAGGCGAGTAAAGTACAAGATAGGTGAAATACATGGCGAGTGACGAGTGCTACACGATAGAATACAACGTAGCTTCAACTGATAGCCAAATCCTCGAGTAACTCCACAAAAATGTCTGTATCGACCTCACCCTTGAGATCCTGTGTAAAATCAGCACCTGCTTCCTCGTCGTACTCGACCTCAACTGTTGTAATCCCAAGCAACTGAGTAGCCCATGACGGCGGAGGGATGTTCTCGTTCAGTGCAGGATCCCGCCCAATTTGCTGGCCATGGAAAAGGTTGCCACTGAATCCAGGTAATCAACTAGTCTGAATAAGCTGCTTAACGATGATTTTGTGCAAGCGCTCTCGGCACGACCACTGAGCAGAGATTTCGGATGCAAGAGGGGGGTTGGTGATGATGTGCGTGGTAACAGCCCGGTAATGATCAACATAATCATCGTAGAGGAAGGTTAACAGCCGGCGAATTTCGACGTTCAAGCGGCAGATCTCCTCCTTTGCACAGTTGATGCCGAAATACATAACCATACCCTCACGATTGGCAACTTGCGCCCATTCTAACGTTCGTACATCCTGCCGGGTATCACGTAGAAGGTCGAAGTCTGCAACAGTCACAGCATTCATGACTGCCTCCCACGTCAACGATGGTTTGGGGGGATTGAGCTGCGCTGCTGCCTCATTGTATCATTTCAAAGCCGACTGGATGGCATCGACACAAGCCTTCAAGGATTTACTAATCTTCTCGTGTTGCTTGTAGCCTGTAGTTCGATAAGGAACACTTAATTCATAAGAAAAAAAATCGACGCACCAACACCACTCATCCCTAACTTCGTCATTTCGAAGAGGCATTGCACTACCAATCTTTCAAGTTCATCTATGGCACGTCGATACTTCCGTTCATGGACTACAATGAGGGCGTCGACATATTCTTGCGATGTTGGCGCCCAACGGACAGCGATGTTATGTTCTTCTTCGTAGCGCAGCACCTCGTCGTTTTTGGCCTTCCAATGTTCAAAAGTTATCCGATATTGCATGTCGATTTTGGTGATTTGCTTGCCGGTGTACCCACTGTTGGTCATAAGGTAATCGCGTCGCTTGTATTGGGCAGTCGCAGCATCACTTTTTTGTCTTTAACGTCTCATCAGTACATGTGCCTGGAGATCTCAAGATTACACATCCAAACGTACCTGAGATTGTCAAGCTCAAAGAGCTGTTCCATGTAATCCGCCGTGGCCTTCACTTCCTGTGGCTCGGTTCGGAGTCCCATTAGGTAGGCGCGTTCCAACTCAAGATAACGTTCATAGTCTTCTCCACTAATTCCCAGTTTCGTAGAAAGGGCCGCAAGACGTGGAGTATCGATCTGGATTCGTTCCAGGGCCTGCCGGTAGTTCTGATATATGAAATTTCCTAAAAGCGAATCCATTCGTGAGTTGATACCACTGCCGGAGATAATTACAACATACCAGAAGATGCATGCTTATCCAGGTCATGAAAACGGAAGTGTTCCTTGATATGCTGATGATGGTGATATGGCGTTGACAGGCGAGTGACTGATGCGAGTTCGTTGGAGCGGCAGAATGTTCTTTCACATTCTTCGAAATCTTCTAGACCGACGCCTTCAACATACAGAGGGTGCCAGTGCACCTGACAACCTCGATTGTGTGCATGACCATGGAATGCCGGTACAACGCCACTGAGACGAAAGGCGACAGTGTCAGCTCCAAGGGAGCTTCGCGACAGGGTCTTCCAAAAAGCGCACATGATGTCGTAACCAAGACATATGTCAGGTCCAAATTCATCGAATAGCCGCTTGACAACCGCCAGGGGGTATTTCATTCTAAGAATATGTCAGCGAAATATGTAGCAAGAGCCATTGAATTGTGAAATGACATACAATTCACCGCTACGTATCATATCGCATATGACCAGAATGTGACCATGTCGGCAGACTACCAAGAAGATGCCTGCGATGGTGAAAAGGGCGAACATCTTCTTGCGTGCTTCTGGACTGGCATTCCGCCATCTGTCCACGCAGGTATCGAGGCATTTGGCGAGGTCATCATGCTCCGTGACATTGAGCCATGCCGTTTCTTCGGTCGCGATATCTTCAATGTGGTTCGCATCGGGTGGTACTCCTTGGCGTATGCCCTGTAGGTTGCTCTAATGAGGAATGGTCACGATATGAGGGATTAGGTACAGCATCAGGGGTCTCACCTTCCCAACTTCGTCTTTGAACAGATCGACATCTTCAGGGTTGATCCAACGAGGTGATTCCAATTTCCTGCTATCCATTCGAACACTGCCAGCGCGGTAAGTACTGTCGACGAGTTTTAAGGAATTGTTGCCGTCCATGCTGGAGAGAAACTCGAACTTGAGCTTCGGTTCATCTTCGGTCTTGTAGAGGCACGGGGCGCATACGTTCTTCATAGCCCACTTGCGATCCTCGCATCCAAGTTCGATGGATATCCTTCGATCAGATTCTCGTATGATCGCCAGATAGTAATCGTAGGCGTCACTAAGCTGGTCAGCCAGATAAGGGTTGTGTGGGACCTGAAGAGTTCCTGAGATCGTTCCCACAACGATACTGGCACTAGCTCACTTACTGAATGGAAGTGGTTGAGGCATTTCGCAAATGCATCGAAGCTGAAGCGCGGATGTACGCATCATAATTGGCGGTAAAAGGCGAGTAGCTGGATCAAGAAGGCAAGATGTGGTTGATCGGGAGAGGCACCTATGTAGCCGTGATGTATCAATGTGACTGATGCGAAAGGGGTAGATGGCATGTGTGTGAATGGATGAAGTCCTCGTGCTATGTCACCAAGTAAGTTGAAAGACAGATCCAGTATTTCGAATACAGTATGTACTTTCGATATTGATGACCTCAATGTGCCACCGTCCAGAATCTTCGGCCTGTGAAATGTGTGGGCCATGGGCCTTGAACAAAAGAAAAGCGTCAACGAGATCGGGTAACTGGCTTCTCCATTGCAGCATCCGGCGCTCCACATGATCATGTCGCATTCGAAAATCGTGCCGTTTCCTGAAAGCATATCAGTGAAGCTCACTTGTCTCAAGGGAAAGAACCCCTTACCGTTTGCCCATAGAGTCAACGAAAATTTGCTGTAGTGTGGCTTCCCCACCAGCATGGCTGAGGAAAAACCCCTCTTCTCCAGGTGGGGGTATCGATAGCATGACATCTGCATCGTCAACATCCTCCCAAGGGTCGTCGAGATCCATTTCGATGTCGTTTTCGTTCATGTTGAGCAGGTCTTGCCGCTCCTGAAAACTTAGCACTACATGTTAGGGTTGGTCAGCGTATAATACGGGTAGCGGTGGTATATACACACCGGCTATGTGCTCATTGCGTATGCGTCACGCCTCTTGGAGCTCTTTGCGACTCTTGTTAAATTTGAACTTGCGTGGCTTGGGACTGCTGCCAGCAGCCACGACGAGCACTGCTTTTCACCTGGCACTCATTGGCAAAGCTGGTGCCGCAGTGCACAGTGACGCCTCGAGAGAGTCCCATATGTTGTGGATAGGTGGGACTGGGGGGAGACGAGGGATGGACATGGTGGTTGCCTGGGAGGAGATGGCAAGATGCAAGGTAGGCACGAGGCACGAGCCAAGCGGTATTTTCCGTGGGTGCTGATATCTGTCAGTGTCAGCGTCACCCGTGATAGATTTGGATTTCAAATGCGATAAATCAGGATTCAATATACATATTGCTAAAAAGGAAAATTGTATGTACCTGGAAATGAACCCATCACGATGCTATCTGCGTTCAGTGCAGAGGGAGCCCACCACTGCACAGAACAATGAGAGGTGAAATGGAGGCGCCCCACACTCGATAGCACATAATAAATTAAGTAAGATGGTGGAACTCGAGGACAGCAGGATGCCAATATTGAAGGAGGACATGGTGAAATTATTGTTCAAAAGCGCCGTTGAAGGGGAAGAAGGGATGCAAGGCTGACGCGGGGGCAGAGGCAAGAAGGGAAGAGGGAGCGCGAACGCACGGACCTGTCAGCGAGGACGCAAAAAAGGAAACAGCGCAACTACGGTGTGCCTGAAGGCGGGACGATCCCTGGTGAGCAGCGTAGAGACGATGGTGGGAACATCTCCAACATTGACAGCGCTGTAGAGCGCCGTGTGCCTGAACATGATTACCATGTAATCTCATCTAGGTCTTATCTATTATCTAGTCCATATTTTATCTACGTCTAATCTACGTCTAATCTATGTCTAATCGGTATCTTGTCTTATCTGCGAGCCAGACTCACCCTCAAGGTAAAAGTGGGGACCTACAGACGGGAATCTTGGAGAGTAAGCGAAAACAAGGGATTCGGATACAGAGGGGACGACGTGACGTGATCGATTGATGTCAACTGATATGTTAGTAGGGGTGGGAACCTAAGGTGTGAATGCAAGAGGAACTTCACGGTCGCCAAACAAGACCATCGGCTTTGATCAATCTTTCTGATTGTTTCTCAAAATACCTCAACGCAACGCCATTCTTCTCGTTGATCAATCATGCATCGCATTAGATTCAATAAAGGACACTTCCTCTTCCCTTTCAAGTTGATAACTTGAGAACTTGATCAGCACAACTTCGCTATCATGAGACTGGCAATTAATTAAGTATCAGATAAGATATGGCCGTTAGATCACTTCGTCAGGATCCTAACATCCAAACTCCATCAAAAACCTCTGAATGCAACAAAGTAGCTGTTTTCTTCCACAATCAATTTATTTTGACATTGAAGGTTGGCCGCCAAATTTTAGGGGACTGTCCTGATTCCATGAGGTACAGTCTGTCAGTATTTGACCCCCAGTGAAAATCGCGCCTAGTGAAATCGCATGAAATCGAGCCGTTCCTATGTAACCATAAGTATAGTTATTTTCTTAAATTTACCATCGGACCGCTTTAGCAGTAAATCAGGTGGAGACCCTGATGCGAGAGCTCACGAAATTCAAAAGAGAAGGCTGGAAGCAAGAAACCGAGATTGGGGAGAGGAGCCACGAAATGCTAAGAGTGTTGTGGGGCCGTTTTTCGATTTTTTAGCTTCAAAACCAAGCTGTTTTTGAGGTTTATAGCATGATAGGTCCATAAATTCAAGAATAAAAATTTATTACTGTGAGTATAAGTATATGGAGCCCAAAGAAAGCCAGCCAACGTCTTTCTACAGGATTTCGGCATTCCACAGCTGTGAGTTGATGAGCTGAAAAGGGCTGACAGGATCCAGGGAACTGAAAATAGCAGGGCAGACAAGAGTTGACAC
>Ga0307513_10012232_pt1 | contig 10611 bp, 13 predicted proteins | sample 15_EM_MG_FD_202174 | JGI IMG/M metagenome (GOLD analysis project Ga0307513, IMG submission 202174) | Populus trichocarpa ectomycorrhiza microbial communities from riparian zone in the Pacific Northwest, United States - 15_EM | ecosystem: Host-associated > Plants > Roots > Unclassified | place...
TGTAACGGCTCGTTGCTAGTCCGCCATCGTTTTGTGGTTGAATAAAGCTGCCGTTTTGTCGCCGTCCGCTCTCGTTCGCGGTTCCTGTCGTTCGCATAAATCGCACTCTGTCGTTAGCATACATCGCAACCTGTCGTTGGCATACATCGCCCCTCTGTCGTTGGCATAAATCGCCCCCCCGTCGCTCGCATATTTCGCAAACCTCTAAAAGTTCCGAAAGGTTCAAGCACATTTACGGAGATATAAAACACGAAACAAAAAAGGGTGATAACAGCGATGATAGCGCCACACGCCCTACCCCGAGTAGATGTCCGTAACGTTCCCCCACCTCCAAACCCGAAGCCGCAATCTGCCAGAATCCCAGAAAGAATTGAGATAGTAACGGACAGCACTAAGGCTCGTACGTAAACCCACGCATCCAATAGTACGTGTAACATAGATAGTACAGCTTAGCGCGATAAATTGGAGTTACAAAAGCAAAAAAACGCCAGAACACATCATCGGCCTCCTGCTATTACAATTATGTATATGCGCCTGCAAGTTTTCCCTCTGCGAGCAAGCGCACTCGCAGTACTCGCAGCGGTGATCTGAATAGGCTTGTGTCAGCACCACCATCGAGTATATGCACCAGAGAACCAGACCTTTTGCTATGGATATGCCTAGATTTGACATGCCTGTCGAGCCTCTCTTTCCTCGCGAACGCTGTAAATGGCTTCAGAGCAGAAAAAGAACAACTGAGTACACTTACACTCATTGCACCCTGCCCACGTACACACATAGCACCCAGGAACTCTTGTCCGCTTCGACTGGGGACGTGTGCCTGGGCAGCGAAGCGAAGCGACGTTGTGATCTCTGGCCTTGGAAGTACGCTGAACGAGGGTGCTGGTCCGTGGTTGCAATTGATTGGAGAGAGTCGGGTTTGGGCCGGAGTCTACATACCTTGAGTGTTCGAACCGGTTGCTGTACCGTGCGAGAACATCCTCCGCCTCGCATTGAAGCTGTGTCATTAGTTCTGAGCCGTGGCCACCTTGCAGAGCGACCGCGGTGGCGAACGTCGTTTCGAGCTTCTCCATCGCTTCTGTGACGGTTGCACTGGCAAGAGGGACGGATGGACCCTGAAGTCTATGTTCAGCAATGAGCTAGTGACCCAGGATTCGAACTCACCGTCGCTATGCACGCGTGCCCACTATGGCAGGGGGCACCCATATCGACCATACCACGTCTTGCAGTGTACGTCGACGCTCGAGTGTTCCAATATGTGGCGGTCGTACTGAGACCAGTTAGGCGGGGAACATGAGAGGAACCACAGGATGAACAACTGCTGGTGCCGGCGAGCGGAATAGAACCGTTGAGGCGATCCTGGGCGTGCGACCAAGCACGATGAAGACCCGAACGTTGCACATGCCATCGGCAGTAGGTGGGTGGTGCAACTCAGTGACTGGAGGAGTGAGACTGGAATACGCGGCCGATATCCACGGTGCGGCCACAGACCCGCCTGGATGGGAGATGGCCGAGTAGATGCCAAAGGAAGGCGCCGTGGAATGGACAACGGGAGGGAGTGGATCAGGTGGCGCGACAGGAGGCTGGTTGTTGCGCTGTAGTTCAAAGTAGTTGTGATTGTACTCGCCCAGATTTAAATATTGCCCGAAGGGCTCTTGATCCTCACTCGCGGTAGTGGGCTTCGCGAGGAGCGAGTCGGAGAAGCAGTCGAATTCTTTCCGATCTCCGACGGAAATGGCGAGTTCAGGCAAGGCCGTCAGCTGTATCCGCATATGTAAACCTGACACCACACGCCTCTGTAGTATGAAATATGGCCTGATTTGACCATCTTCGAAAGCGGCGTGACCTATTTCTGTTGTTGTGTCAAGCGGATACGGCCCACAAGTACTCGCAGCAGTATACAACAACTTACGCGAGGCAAATCCCAACGATGCAACCCTTTGTGAAGCACTCCGACTGGTGCCGAGGAGCGAAAGTTTGGGGTTGGACTCCCTACTGACAAATAGATGCCTAATCACTCTCACCGGCGCTGTGCTTCCCATCGTTGAGGACAATGCCCTGGACATACCCTTCCACGAGCTCACCCCAGAGCACGAGTATTGAGGGATCATTGGAGGGAGAAGGAACTTGAGGATTTTAGTAGGACTGTAGAATGGTGGGCAGAGAGAGGGGTCACAATAGCAGCGCGTGTGATGGGCGGGTCCTACCTGCAATGCCTCTGGGCCAAAGTAAATGCCACAACCAAACTCCTACTGTAAGGCATATCTTGACCTTCCTACCTTGCTTGAACTAGAGCATGCGCAACACCGTTAAGCACTGGTATGGCTTTGAAAGTAGTCTTGAATCCCTCACAATATGCAAGTGGGGTTGGAATACGGCCTCACCCAAGTAGGGATTTGAGGAGCTGAACCTGATGTCCGATCGCGATATGAGTTTGTCGTTTTACGGCCGTATGGTACATTATTTGTCCACTCACATGGCCAACTCTTGCAGATTGACTGTTGCTGACCCAAATCCGCTCCCCGCTATGGTCTTGAAAATCACAACTTTCACCAGTTGCGGAGAATGGCACGGGTGGGCGATAGACCGCGTACACAGCATCCTCGCCACTCTGTACAGCCGAGAAGATAACGTTCGGGTCGTGGACGTAGTGCCCTGTGCAGGTCGTCTAGATGATTGTTAAAATTTGAGGAAGGGTTCAAAGGAAATATGTTGATATCCGTTGTTTCTAGAGCTGGTTTTCTCGCTGAAGGATAGACCGACCACTTTTCAAAGTCGTACGCGTCGACTGTCGGTGGCTAGAGATTTGCGAGCTTGGGGCGGAGCGCGAGGCAGGTGGATGCATATGTTGATTTATGGAGGAGAGAGGGAGCGTCAAGAGTGAATGGGTACGACTGAGTCATACGCTCGCACCTTTGAATTGAAGCTCTTGACCGTGATGTCAGGACACCGTCCGCGATAAGTATTAAACACCGAACCAGGTATAGAAATACAGTCCTGATTTCCTTTGAGTTAAAGTTCGCCATTGATCTTGAACTCTCGCCAGGCAAACCTAAATGTCGGCTGTAGCAACCGGCGCCAAGCAATATAAGGTCGAGGGTGCGGCGCATTTCAAACTGGCCATGTATGTCTCCGAGACAGTGCTACACCTTCCTTCGCAGATTCCTTTGCAGGAAGTGTCAAGCCAGGCCTGGGGTTTCTCTTGTATACATCATGTTCTTGGAGTGGACACCATCCTTTGATTGAAAAGAACGAGGAGGCATACCACTTACTTGATGGAGGTATGTGTTCGGGATTATGAACAGCATGTCGATTGTCTATTCGACATTCTCATATAGTGTCATTTGCAAATGGCTATATGTGAGGCTGTTCTCTGTCGATAATACATGGGACTCATATTTGATGCCCATAGAATTCCGAATTTACGTAGATTCTAATTTGTACCTGGAGCGGACATCGCATTGGAAAGAGCCCTGGACCTTTCCGGCCGTTGATGCCGGTTGTACATTCCAGCACATTATTCATCTGTAGTGAGGATTTCTTCCTTCTACCCTATCGATCCGAGCTCTGTGTGTACTTGCTATTAACAGTCTACGTACGATCGCACAGTGCCTGTTCCCCATGTAAGTGCCCCTCGAAGGTGATTACGACTCGGAATAGGTGTGATTTGACGTGGCAATAACTAGCTACTGGGCGCATCAACCCTGTGCCTCCGCGCCAACGGCTTTTTTCTTGTAGACGGCCAAAAGCCGCGGGTCATATGGCTTTGAAGACTCACAATACAACCGTGTTATCGAATAAATGAGACTCTCCTAACCAATATTTCGAAAATCGGCCGATCAAAGGTGTCGGAGTTACTGTGTCATCTCTGTGGTGCTGTAGGCAGATTACACCTTTCTAAACTTCCAGAAGCTTAGTTGTGACGGCAGTTATAAGTCCCTAGGGGCCCCAGAGAAGACCCAATAGCAGGTGGTCAACAAGGAAGAGTTCCGTGGGCACAAACCAAAATATTTCATCTGGCATCATATGGCCTCGAGTTCATTGCATAGGGTGTACGCAATAGGTGCTTACAACTGACGCGATATTACCCGTCTACTTAGTCCATTTTGAGAGGTAGAGGTCACCGGGCGCCCAGGTATGTGACCTCTTCACCATCGTCCAGAGTATAGATACCGGCCTCACCAGTATGAGGGTGCTCGCATTGCCGCGAGCAGGACTCCTGAACTCGACAATGTAGTATATGGTGGGACGGTCTTCGCTACATCTCTTCTCCACACCATCGCAAAGCCACTATTGGGCTAAGGAACCCAATGTTCTCATATTTACGAGTCCTGCACAACAGGAGCCGGTAGTTCATTCAATCGTGCATGTTATGCCTCACACCACTGACAACTTTTTCATAGAGTCGCTGCGTCCTTTTTTCCGAGAGATCCTATTCAGGCAGGTGTTTTCGTGAATAAAGCCGACCACTGACGTGCCCACATTGGGCAGGACCTGATGTAGGAGTGCATAAAATGACCGGACCAGGATTCGAACCCAAGATTCCCCCATTCTAGAAGGGTGCTTCAACCATTAAGCTACCCAGCCAGTAAGTGATATGGAGACACAACTCAACACCTGACGCTTCCCCTAAATGCGAGAAGCAACAGATGCACCATGGATGCCACTGACCGGCTGTCTTTCCTTACCGTGTTGCCGGGTAAGCCACAAATCTCTCCTGACAAAATCAGTACTGGCAGTACTGGCATCAATAATACCGCGATTGCCGAGACCCAACGGTTTTCAATTTAAAATATTGGCCGTGATTGTGACATGACACGCATACCGCTACCAAACCTGGATAAAATAATAATTCTATCGATCTGTACATGACAGATTTTGTGATGCGGGAACCCGAAGGCCCATGGGAAATGCCGGTGAATCCCAAGAAATCCTGGAGTGCCCTGAGGATACTGAATGGATGTCAAGAATCCCACCCTGTCGGAATTTGGTAATTATTTGGGATTTAATATCGAGCCTCAGTGCTCCGGTTGTCGGGAGGGGCTGATTGTTTGGTTTGGGAAACCGTGTTTCACATGGTCACATCTCGGGTATATTCGTATTCTCGTTATTGTATCGCTACATGCTTGTTAGTGGGCCCCAACAAACACGATTGTTGTCGACCGAGTTAACGACCTAACGGAAATTCAACACCTAGCAGAGATTCCCCGCTCCGCCCTGGTCTATCCCCTCTCAGGGACGGGACTAGGTCGTTGTCCAATGTCGGACAGGTCATACGCACGGCCTCACGGCCTCAATATTTGCACCCTTGACAAGGCAGGCCGAACCACATCATATTGGCCGAAACACCGAAGAATGCCCGAGAAGCCAGGAAGAGGACTGCAGCGAAAATGTTTCAGTTGAGAGGCAGCTCAATTCCACTCCTCATCTCTAAATGAGCCATCCATTGCTCATTATGAACGATTGCATGAATTCAGGTGGGGATTTTTCGGCAGGGTTTTGTGTTTGCGATAAGCATATTTTGTCGGCCAGCGTCTTAATGGTGACAACCCCGAATTGCAAACCGAGGCTGCCCGGTGACATGATGCCTTGTGCCAATACAGAAGCCGGAAACCATGAGGCTTCGGGAAGGCTCACCACCGGGACTGAAAGTAAAGCACGCCGGTCCGTCCACCACCGCATAAATACACGACTGTGAGGTGGCCACATGGCTCCCTGCCAGCTCCTCCGCCGACATCGACCCCTTCTGTCCCCAGATGATGTGGCCTTTCGCTGCTTTGGTCGTCGCAACACTTTTTACTACCGTCCATTCTACATCTCATGGAACCTCCTGCTCAGTCCCTCTAGGTGCGGGCTCGGCGTCCCCTTATGACCCTTACTGGCTTCAAACAATCAACAAACGTGGCACCTCTGCGTTCAACCCTGACCCCAACTATAAGGTACTTGCGTCCATACGCACACGCTGTGTTGCTGTAACCTGACCTCGGTCTATAGGTATTTCGAAATGTAAAAGATTATGGTGCAGTCGGAGATGGAGTGGCTGATGATACGGCCGCAATCAGTAGGTCCATCCTGTAACCCTCACAAAACTCCTCGCTGACAAACTCTTCAGATGCAGCTATGGCCGACGGCAGCCGATGCGGCGAAGGTTGCGACTCGAGCACAATCGTCCCCGCAGTCGTCTACTTCCCTTCGGGGACATACATGATCTCTGCGCCAATTGTTTCGTGGTATTTCACCCAAATGATTGGAGATGCGAAGGACATCCCCGTTATTATCGCTGCTCCAACTTTCGCAGGGATCGCCATGATTGGTGAATCCTGGCTTTAGTCGAGTAATGTTCCAAACGCTTACTCATACCTCGAAGATGCCGATCCATATACTCCAACTGGACAATGGTATATCAACCAGAACAATGTACGTGCCTCAGTTCTACTTCACATATTATGCTCAGATTGCGCGCCAGTTCTTCCGCTCAGTCCGTAATTTTATCCTTGACACTTGCCAAGTCCCTCCCGATGTCAAAGTTACCGGATTACATTGGCAAGTCTCGCAAGCTACCAGCTTGATCAACGTCAAGGTCGAAATGTCTCGCGAGCCTGGCAATGTCCACCAAGGGTTCGTGGTTCGGTCTTCATATATCTATTTGAACTAATATGCGCGTTCAGGATGTTTATGGAGAACGGTTCGGGCGGATTCATGGGCGACCTCGTGTTCAACGGCGGGCAGTTCGGAATATGGGTTGGCAACCAGCAGTGAGTTGTATAATGTGTTAGCCTGATAGTTGGTACTGATGTTCATATAGGTTTACTGTCCGCAACTTGAAGATTGATGGTGCCCAAATTGGAATCCACGCCTCTTGGAACTGGGGATGGACGTTCCAGGTTCGCTTCTTATCAATCTATAAAGGCTTAGTTACATTAATTGCTCCTTTATAGCGTCTGAAGATCACAAACTGCGGAATCGGCATGGAGGTAGGTGCTCGAGTGGGCGGTCAAGGTATCTGCTTATGGCTACCTAGATCACAACAGGAGGAACCTCCGGCGAGACGCAAACAGTTGGAGGAGAAGTAATCATCGACGGTGACATTCGTGACACACCTGGTAAGCCTATCATTGGCTCCCTTACGCTCTGCTCACTGCACATCAGTTTTCATCCAAACCACCACCTCTCAGCGAACATCCCTTGGAGGTTCTATCGTACTAGACAACATCAAGCTCACGAATGTCCCGATCGCGGTCGGTGAGGCAACTGGTGGAACTGTTCTGGAAGGAGGCACGATGAAAATTGCTTCGTGGGCTCAGGTGAGCCACTAATTATGCGATCCTAGTGCTTCCAATGAACGACGTTGCAGGGGAACATCTATTCTGGGACGAGTGGTGACCCAAGCTACGTTCAAACAAACCTCGACGCACCACATAAGCCCCGTGTTCTGCTCGAACGTGGTAAAATCGTCTCCCGTTCTAAGCCAAAGTATGAAAACTATGACGTGAGCGAGTTTTCAAGTGCCAAGGCCGCCGGTGCGAAGGGAGATGGTTCCACAGATGATACAGCTGCGTTACAAGCGTGGATCAATGCAGACTGGGGCTGCAAGCTTCTCTATCTCGACGCTGGGACCTACCTTGTTTCGGATACGGTCGTGATCCCCGCCGGCACGCGGATCCTTGGTGAAGCTTGGTCGACAATTCTTGGATATGGGTCAGCCTTCCAAGACCAGAACAAACCGAAGGTGGTAGTCAAGGTTGGCGAGGTTGGCTCTTCTGGAGTGACAGAGGTGTCCGACATCGTTTTTGGAACCCGGGGCCCGAGTAAGTGCCTCTGGAACTGCGGAGAGGGTATGATGCTCATCCGTTCTTCAGCTCCCGGAGCAATTGTGGTTGAGTGGAATGTCCGTGATCCACATGGGCAACGAGGAGTAGCCGCTGCCTGGGATACCCACGTTCGCCTGGGAGGGACAGCAGGCACCGCCCTAACCGACGCCGAGTGCCTCAAGCTCACTGACACAGGCTCTAATTGCTTTGCGGCCTTCCTAGGATTCCATCTCACACCGACAGCATCGGCATATCTTGAAGGTCTCTGGGTTTGGCTGGCAGACCACGCCTTGGACGGCAACCGTCAACAGATCAGCATTTACTCTGGGCGGGGTTTCTTGTCTGAGTCTGAAGGGCCCGTCTGGCTGATCGGTACCGGCTCGGAACACCACGTCCTGTATCAGTATTCGTTTGTGAATGCTGCCAATCATTACGGTGGCTTGATGCAGACCGAGACGCCATACTTTCAACCAGCACCAGTACCCCCTGCGCCTTTCGTCTCCAATCCCGCGTTCAATGATCCTGTGTTCGACGGCACAGTTGCGGCTTGGGCATTATGGGTCCAGAATTCCCAGGGGATATTAGTCTATGGTATATATTCCCTTCCTGTCGAAGAGAAGGTCTCATAAGCATTTGACCAGGTGCCGGCTTCTACTCTTTCTTCACGAACTATAGTCAAACCTGCATTGGCACCTTCAATTGTCAGGACCAAATCATCAATGTTGATTGTGATTCTGATGTCCATATCTACCAACTGTCTACGGTCGCTACTACTTATCAAATCAGCGTGGATGAAAGTCCGATTATTAACCAAGCCGACAATCGTAATGGGTAGGTCCAAGCCAATCCTTTGGAAGCCGAACCAACCAAATGTCTTAGGTTCCAATCTACCGTCACCGCATGGTACAAAGACTCTCTCCTGACTTGGGGGTCATTCGACAGTACCCGAAAAGGGCACGAATCTCTTTCGCCTTTTGCCTCTTCTTAAAAGCCCTCGAAAGTCTTCTGTCGCATTCCTGTTTCCTTGGCTTCCATTTATGTAAGGACCGATTCTGCTCGTCCCGATTAAATAGAAAATCACTCGTAGGCTTGTAAACATCGAGCGGCGCCTATTCAAGCTGTAAGTGGTCGTATTTATGATCGTCAACCCTCGCCCGCCTGTCATCCAAAAAGAACGGGGTTCATAGGCATACCTATCCTTCCAGAGCAGGACGAGCATAGGAATCTTGGTGTCGATAACTTCAACGTAGAAATGCTCGAAATTTGAGCAGGTAGACTTGAGCAATGAGCGAAACGGGTGGCGTGAAGCAGGAGCTTGAAGTTATGTTAAGCCCTGATCAGGATGAGGATAATATTAGTTGGCTCGCTCAAATGGAGCAATGTGGCCAAGTCATTAGTTTACAGGATCTCTCTATCTGCAAAGCTTGACCACTCTCCAGCTTATGCTAAACGGAATAGTTCACGCTGAGTCGAAACTGGATGATGCAGACGGTACGAGAAACCCGACGCAAGCCTTACAGGTCACACTTTTCCGAGCTTTAGTTGGGTAGGCATTCCACAAAGTCGCAGAGTACATCGTCTTCAACCCCTCATGACTCTGTGACCTGAGTGCTGACTTGATGGATGCGTCCAAACTTATGTGCTTTTGTAAGGTTTCGAGACCGTCAAATTGCCTTCGAAAGCATCGCTTGTCCTAGCATTGTTGTAAACCTAAGGCCCGTCTCATACGTACCTATATTCCAAGGAGCTCACTTATCTGGTCGGCATGGTCTACCGGCACTCTACCGTTGAACTCGACTCCTTGCCACTGTATACGCGAAACAGAATTTTTTGAAAGCTGTGACACGTTTCTTCTCGATGCTGCTCGAGGATGATTATCACGGTTATTCTGGGTTCCGCTGGCAGACCTCAGTACCCTTAGATGAGCAGAAGTGTCAGCGGCTCAAGGCTGAGAGACTCTTTCGTACATCTGAGAGGAGTTGAGGTGATCGAGCCGGGATTGACGGGCACTTTGTAGGAGACCCGGTGAGAAGACAGGGAAGATGGTTGACCGTGGAGTAGAAAGCGTAGCAGTTTCGACGGCACTTGACAGCCTCAATGAATGAGTGACATCAGAGTGGCTTCAAGGCGGACACACATCATTATTGAAGAAGGTACATTCTTTCGAGAACTATTTGCAAATCTCAGGATGAAGTGGGCCTGTGAGGTGTTATAGACGTGATCACTGCAAGGCAGGTTCAAGCCTCCAAGGCTTTAAATTGTATCAGGGCCAGAGCTTTACTGCATAGTGGAAGGTATGAGGTCGCAGACGAAGACGCCGTGGGACGACTCGCCGATGCCCAGGCTAGGTTCGACGTCGTCAGCTACGAGCACGAATGGATGAGGCGAAAGAGACGAACCTTCACAGCCGCCCAACGATCAAAGCATTTGTCTGCACCGAAAACCAACCAATAGATAACCGAGGCGCCCAAAAACGAGATCGAGTCGCAGAAGGGGGTTGAATGTGGAGGTGGGAGGCGGTTGAAGTCGGCGTGCGGGTGCTTGGCCATGGTGTAACGGATGAGGAAGTGAGCGGGGGTCGCGTAGGTGTAACGAATGTGGTTCCTATTACGTAATGGTACCGTCCTGTATAAGAGCGACGTGCTGTTTATTTGTACCGCATCTATCCTTTTGACCTCCAACCCCTCGATCGCTCTAATTACTTAGCTCAATTGTACTTTCTATCGTCCTTTCAATATAAGGGATTACGAAGGTAGTGCGATATATTAAGACACATCGAGGACTAAGGACAAAGTATTAA
>Ga0307513_10012233_pt1 | contig 10611 bp, 9 predicted proteins | sample 15_EM_MG_FD_202174 | JGI IMG/M metagenome (GOLD analysis project Ga0307513, IMG submission 202174) | Populus trichocarpa ectomycorrhiza microbial communities from riparian zone in the Pacific Northwest, United States - 15_EM | ecosystem: Host-associated > Plants > Roots > Unclassified | place...
TCCTATGCAGAGGTGAAGCGGGCGGTTGTTATTGGGCTTATAGGTTTTTTTCTCTTCATAGCTAGCGCTGCATAAGGCTTTTTGTACCTAAAACAAATAACGCATGATTACAAAAAAAAAAAGAAAAAATGACCAAGAGATAGCACACGAACCATCTCTCCTCCACCTCTGGCGATTGAAATCTCAGAACCACGGGAATTCATCCTCACCTTCCCCCACCCACCTGTCTTCCCCCATCATGGCTACTGCCTAGGGGTTGACGTTAAGCCATCTACCCTCCTGTCCTGGGGCACTCATGCCTCCCCTTCTTGGGGTTCTTGTGCCGGTTCGTCGTTGACACCCGCTCATGATGTTTGGTTCTCCCCCTTACCGCGCACTTCCTTCGCACCTCGCTTAGGATTTTGCACGGTCGGAAAGCTTCTCGCTTCCCTCACGGTCGGCGTTACGGTGTCGGACTCTCGGTCAAAGTAGGCCCCGGCTTGCTGGGCTTGTACCTCTGATGGGGAAAGCCTCGGTTAGTAACATCACGGTCTCGTCCTGGTCTCGTCGTCGTGCCAAAAGCCCTTGCTATGGCCCGTTTGTCGGTTGTGGCTAGCCCGTTCGCTATCCTTCCTCTACTCCGCTCCCGGTCCGTCCACTGGCACCATACTGCCCCTTAAGCTGGCACCTTACTGCTAAAAACTCCTCCCCCGGCTGGCACCCTACTGCTCCCCCCCTCTGGCTCGCACCCTACTGCTACTCACCGGCTGGCACCCTACTTCTCATCTTCCTGGCTGGCATCGCCTCTGCTCGGTCGCTCCGCTCGCCCTTCTCCCCCTCCGATCGTTCGGCCCTTCCTCGGTTACGCCTAGTCCTGGTATAGTACTGCCTCCGTGGCTTTGTCCAACCCTTGGGAACGATGTAATGACCTGCCCGACCATACATCATTGTTTTTGGTGGGCCATCAACCTATGAGTTTTCGTGTGTCGGCGATCATCTATCCCCTGCCCCGGGCCCCGAAAAGGCCTTAGAGCAGCTGTCGTTTCTTTTGCTTTGGTGAGCCTGCTGAAGGGTTTGGGTCACTCTACCTGTACGTTTCTATGTATTGTTTCCTTACCTGTCTGGGGTATCTTATCTTAGGTGCTAGGCGGGGGAGGCTTTTCCTATGGACTCGGGGTGTTTGAATTTTCCCATGAAGAGGTGAAGCGGACGGTGGGTTTGCATTTATAGGTTTTTTTCTCTTCATAGCTAGCGCTGCATAAGTCTTTTTGTACCTAGAAACAAATAACGCATGATTACAAAAAAAAAAAAAAAAGACCCAGAGATAGCATCTTCACGCAACCATCTAAGTACTTTTCTATACTCAAGATATTGCAATACGATTACGCTCTACTCTCTTTACCAACAACGCTCCTCCACTACGCGAGCTTACGCTCTAAAGAACCCGGAGACTATTGTCATAGTCTCGACGGGTTGCTCGAACATACGACTATTGTGATAGTTCTATCAAGCACGACAATCCACCCATATTACTATCTGACGAGATAGTCTCCTTCGACGAATCACTCGAGACAAGCAAGCCAGTTCCATACTATCTGAGTAGATAGTACTTCTATACACCTTATGGTAGAATAAGGAGACTTGCTTACTTAGGAAATAACTATCGTTGCCTGTTGCATACCTAATTACAATAGGGTTGTTACAGCGCGGGATGTATCAGAGGAGATCTTTGGCGAGCTTATGCAGGTGTCCCGGGCGAAATCGGTTGACGTCGCATAAAGCTACAGACATAGTCGTATGGCACAGGAAACTATGTCACCAAGGTAATGGGACGCTTTCTTCGTATCCACTCTGAAATGAAATAACAGTGTGACTGCACCTACACCAATGGTATATTACCATGTAGGACTATTCGGTAAGGAAGGACTATGAGAGAATTGTGCCCCGGGTACGATCCCGACTCCTAGTCTCACCGAAGCCTATAGGCAGGAAGCAAGAGTGATATCTGCTATAGTGATAGGTCCGATTACAAAGTTGGCTACTTCGTTCATTCAATGCTGCAGACACTGTCTAGCATGCAGACAAGTTTCAGTTCCTCCTGACAGAAGAAGGATTGTGAACTCTGACTGGGACATGGCGCCACACCAGAGAAATCTAGAGCTCTCCAGTCCGGGAGTCAATGGTGAAGCCATTATATTCAGGGTCAAACAGTGTTCGCACTATGAGGAAATGTTAGGAATATGTAGTAGGTACTTAGTATTGTAGATACTTGTAGACCACGCACTCTATCGACGCGGGATATAAATATCGAAGTGCCTCCTGTGCTTTAATGAAATCATGACGTTACAGAGAAGAGATCTTATCAATATAATAAGTTATTACTAGAAAAATCTTTATCACTATTCTTCGCACGTTTATATGCAGTCTTCCTAGAGACATCTGTAGAGTTTGTTACGGGGCGGACGGGGCCCTGAAAAACGCAGGCCCCCGACCCTTTGCCCCGCCCCACCCCGCTGAATAGCCTGGGACAGTGTGGCTTTTTCAGCGTTCCCTGCCCCGGTCCCCCCTCAGGCCCCCGCCCCACTCATACGCCAGACGGGCCCTCTTAAAAATAGGGGGTAACCAACAGGGCCCAGTCCCAGGAATAAGTGTGGGTGGGCTCCGGATGGGGGCAGGGCGGGGATTACCTGAAAAATACCCCCGCCGGCTCCATGTATGGGTGGGGCCTGGCGAGTGATAGTCCGCCCCGCCACGCCACGTAACGAACACTACACATCTCCGTCTACGATAAAGTACCTTAGTCTTACCCATCTCGCTTGTTCTTAGAGATCTCGTACCACCTAACAATATTATTAAGTAGAGTTTGTTTACCAATCAGGAAAGAGAATTAGTGATTTGCAGTCAATTTGGTATCACACTTCTAAAATTTCAAGATTTATAAGTTATAATCAAATTCAGCAAAATGCTTACCAGTGTGTGTTTCTCACTTCTTAAACACTTTCAAATTTGAGTAAGAATTACACAAGTCATAGAACAGTAGCTATTAGTGACCAACAATAGTCTAGATATCTAGAGTTTACTTGATGTTTGTCAGTTTTCTCCTATAATATCCATAATACACAATTATTAACCTATTATATTGACATTTCTTTAGTTATACAAGTCCAAAGCTCTATAGAAATACACTAATTAGTACTCTGATAGGACTAGAGGGTGCATACATGTAACAGGTTTATTCCTGTCTAACGAAAATACAATAGGACCGGCGATAGACCTGCTAGCGCTGGTGCTAAGAGAGGTTTCAAGGGACCAGTAGCTAGAAGGATAATAGGTGAAGGACAAATAGGACTCAGGGATTGCCGTTCAACCAGGTGTATTCTTAGACTGAAGGTCTGTCGAAGTCTGCTGTCTCCTGCTAGCCAGGAGACTAGTTTAAATACAAAACCCAAGAGCGATAGCCTTCCTGCAATCACGATCATTACCAGTAGCTGCGCACATACCGGAATCCTGTAATCCTGCAAGACCAAAGAAAGAAACAAACAATACTCAGCCCTCGCCAGTGTTACATGACCATTCCATACCCGGAATCCTAAATATAAACTTCCAGCAAAGCAAACTAAATATAGCAATACGATAGCATAGCCTATCTGACTCAGAGACAGTGGCGGATCTGAAATCAAATCAAATAAACCAAATATAAATCAACTAAACATAGGAGATGCTGCACTGCCCGCTCCTGTGTACCGTTACCGGAACATGTACACCTGTTACATTCATTTATTCTGAAAAATCAATAATCATTTGAAAGTCTTCGCTGTCCTCAGCGCTCTCGTCGGTGTGCCATAGGAGGCTGTCCCCATCTGTGGGGAAATAGTCCTGCTCAGAGCTGCTAGAATCATATTCCGCATCATCATAGGGTTCCCAGAAGTCGTCTGGGCAATCATTTTTGGTGCAGGGTGTAGAGGAAACCTCCATGGGTTCCCAGGAAGCTTTAATGTAGTGGGAGGTGATCTGGGACGTCGGTTCTGCTCGGTGGTTAACGTCCCAGTATTCCTGTATGAGTTCCAGGGAGTGGTCAAGGTTCTCGATCAGTTCTCAGGAGTCGTCTGCTTGCTCATAGCCTTTCCAGGGAACTAGATATTCGTGCCAATTGTTCTGGCGGCGGTAGTCGAGTATCCGCTCTGCTTCCCATTCTTCTGCATTGTCGATTAGAATGGGTGCTGGCTTGTGCATTCTGCGGAACTTGAATTTTTCGGGTTCGTTTTCTCTGTATTCCTTAAGGGAGCAGACGTGGAAGTAGGGTTTCTGGCGGGCTATTCTGGGCGGGAGGTGTAGTTTGTAGTTATCTGTGTCAGCTAGATGTTCTAGGACCTTGAAGGGTCTGAAACAGCGTGGTTCTAGCTTCTTAGATCGTCCAGGGGAGGAGGTATGAGGGCGGCCTCTAACAAGAACTCTGCTGCCATTCTGGAAGGGTTCTGTTAGGCGTTTGCGGCGTTTGTCAGCTTGGACAGTCTGGCGGCAGGGAGAATGCTTTCTGGCCATGTCTACTTCCATTCTTGTTGCTTCATGGGCGTTTAGGATATCAGCCACAGCTGGCACCTTGCTGGCGGATCTCTGGACTGGGTTGATTATCTTCCAGGGGCGTCCATAGAGGGCATGGTATGGCCAGATGCCTAGAGATTCATGCGGGGCGCGGTTCATGCCTGCTGCAATAGTGGGGAGGGCGCCAGACCAGTTGTTTTGTCTGGGGTTAACGAAGTTCCTCATTAGCTGTTTGAGGGTACGGATCCTTCGCTCAACCTCGCCATTCGTTTGATGCTGGTAGTAGGTCGCCATCCAGACCTGGATACCAAGGGACTTCATCATTTGTGACCAAAACTTAGATGTAAAGCGAGAGTCCTGGTCAAGGACAATGCTAAGGGGGAGGTCATGGACGTCAAAAATACTACTGTTGAGTTTCTTGAAGATCTTCTCAGAGGTAGTAGCGTCCATGAGGCGGATGAGATGTGTGTACGAGGTAAAGCGGTCCATTATGACCATGATAGATATATAGCCATCCGATTTCATCAGTAAAAAAGTTTATTCCTCTTCCTGTGCGTCAGACGCACAGGACGCACAAGACGCACAGGACGTAAACTCCCATTCTGGATGCGACATCGATCCGACGCCGGGTCCAAAAGATTCGCTCAACGTCCCGTTGCCTCCTGACAACGTCCTGAAACGCACCCTACGTCCTGTGCGTCCTGACGCCTTCCGACGCTAGCCTATCATGTCCTGACGTCTTCCGACGCTCGGGTATCATGTCTTGACGCCTTCCGACGCTAGGCCATCGTGTCCTGACGCCTTCCGACGCTAGGCCATCGTGTCCTGACACCATCCTAGCATCTGTTGTATGCGCCTTCCCCGTCCCGATACCTATACCCTCCGCACTATTTACCTGATCCTTCCAGACGCCAGTTACTTCTTGTCGCGCCTTCTAGACTCACGATACTCGCGCCCTCCATCCGCACGGGCTGATCACATAGCCACTATTCTGGACCTCTTCCTCACACTCTCCCATGTTCTAGATTCAAGTTCGTTTTCCCAAAATTATCGTGATATTGCTCATAATTTATTGCAGTCATCCCGACGCCCTATACTACAGTATCTACTATGATACTATGTGACTATTGCATATGACCTTTATTACCCCCGCTTTGGCGCGTCCCATCACTAGAAAAAAAATTAAATCTACCTACACGTACCACCTCCCCTTAAGCACCCTCCGTGGTATTCGCACCATCCTGCCGGCCACTGGTTTCCTCCAGCGCCACCGACGCCCCCGGCCCAGCTTCTCCGCTCTGGGAATCCTCCAGGCTCAGCGATAAGCGATTGCTCATTTGAGAGTCGACGGCCCCCCCTGCATTGTCAAGACTCCCATGATTCGACCCCTCCGAATCCAGAAACGTTAGCTCCCAGTCAATCTACGTTTGACTGCGATCCAGTGATGTTTCCGTCTCCTGCGACCGCTTTTGACTATCCTCGAGCCCCCTCAGGCCGCCGACGTGGGTGTCAATCGGCATCTGTCTAGGTAGGGCAGGATCTCCCGGAGTCTGGTTGCCTAGCTGACGCTTCAGTTCTGCATAAACGGCGTCGTTATCGTCCGAGAAGCCCTCTCTCCTCTCCTGCCGGATGCTATGCTGTTTGTCGAGCCTCTGTGCGATCTTCTGACGAAGGTTTAATATAAACATGTCCTGCGTCGCCCAGGCGAACCCCCGCTACGTGTTCTTCTGCCGAATAAAAAGATCTTGCGTTTTTCACGATTAGTGGACTCGGTTATCAAAAAACAGGCAATCATTCGGACTCACCCACCTCCAACTACTTCAGGATTGAAGTTGGCGGGTTTCTTATATACCCCGGTTTGCAATGCCCGTAGTGAATGGCACAGTATTGCACATGTCAGACAGACCATCATACCGTTTATGCGCTTCAGAGACTTAGGGTCCAGCATACCTTGCATTTTGATTCCGTCGAAATACTTGCCGTATATAGCGTCCGCAATCTGGGGGGCAAGGAACCTGAACGTTAAGTCCTACAGGCGTTCCGCGATTAGTCATGTCCGCCCAAGTCCAATGGCTGGAACCAACCTCATATCCATCGGGTGGGCACATGAACCTGTCCCATTCTAGCAGATAATCAACCCTGCGCACCATGGCGGTAGGATTATCTGGCGGCAGATCGTATAGCTGTCTGATATTATGCTTCACATGATACAAGAATTGCGCTGTCACTGCAGTATGTTTTTGACGGAGCTGTAACAGTCAGTGACCGTCTCTACGTCGTATCACCTCCGGCTGAGTTAACTTACCTGCTTCACACTCTCCTCCGATGGCTCAATATTCCCAGCATCCGATATCGTCTCCAGCGCCTTTCCCCATACTGTGTATATCTGAGATGTCAAAGCAACCGGGTTCGGCAGTGGGTTATCAAAAAGTGTGTACCGGAGCATCAGCGCCATCGCCTGCTCTAATATGGTCCCCTCAGCCCCTGTACCGGTATTTCGCCGTGAATCTGTCGCCGGCCTGGGCCACCCCGGTCGTGGGATACCCGGTTCATCTACCCGACTCGAGGATCTGACACGAGATGTAGTACCACTATCGGTGGCCAGCGGAGACCAATATCGCACGCTTGATGACAGAAAGGTCGGCGGACTGTAGGCTCTACCACGGATTATGCGTCCACAATTTGCAGGTGTCCGTCTAACGAGAGGTACCTCCTGTGATCCGGAGGTGGTTGAGATTCGCACCATGGGTCGTTGACCCTTTCCCTGTCTGCGAGACGCTTGCGACCTATGACGCCGTCCGGATGTTGTTCCCTCGGAAATGTCGGAGGCGTCAACATCGATCTCAGTCTCCGATCCAGTTTCATCTGCATTGAATGGGTTTTGGTACTCATCACTGCTATCGTCGCTTAAATGAACAGTTTCCAAATGCCCTTGCCCGTCGGGCTCCGCCTCGGGTTCAAGATTCGCCCTGGTTTGTATTGTGGTTCTTCGCGAACACTTGGGCGGTCTTGCTAGAACCCCGGTCTCACCCGGACCTGGTGATTGGCTTCGACGCGACGGCTGGAGGGTTAAGAGCGTCTGGGAGCTGCCAGATTCGTCCGCCTGCATTCTCGATCCGGATCCAATAGGGTCGGGTACAACGTCGCGCCTACGCCCGTTCATATTCAAGTTGCCAACTCGAGGTGCTGGCTGACTGGATCCCATGGTATCCGGTACGACGTTGCGTCTACGCCCATTCAGATTACCAACTCGAGGTGTTGGCTGACTGGATCCCATGGTTTCTGGTACGACGTCCATCAGCAAAAAGAGATGTCGCGTCAGGTACGGTAGTGTTGGGTCCTGACTCTCCTAGTCGGGACTCTGCGTTCTGTGCGTCTGGTGCATCCTGTACCTAGACGCCACATCTGGTTGCGTCCGGTGCGTCTGGAGACCCGCTACTGCTTTGGGTTCCATCCAGACACATGCATCCAAGCAACCCTGCCTCCCATGCATCCAGACTCCGACCTCAACACTATCGAACATCAGGATTGACCAATACCCCTGAGTATCCTCGAACCCTTCTTTAGGCGTATTTCTTGGCAGAGATAATATGGTTAGTACTGGCGCTAGGTGAGGAAGCCATCGTATCCGCAATCTTAAAGTTGGGCTAATGACTGGCCCCAGCCGGGGACTCCGAGTCTCACTGGCAACCTGAGTTCTATTTTCAGACCTTCATCTTTGTGGGAGCGAAAATGCCAGCTCACTCAAGTCTGAAAGCGAGTGATATCCTGGAGAGTCTCTAGTCTAGCACAGTTGATAGTGCTTTCATGGCACTTAGCCTCAAACGCGACGCGACTCGGATGGACTCTTTCATCCCAACACTCAACATCAACACCCCCGGGCTCCAGCTGCAACTTGAAGACTCCACCAAAACCACTTCACCTATCCTGAATCTGACACCTGGAAGTTGCTGAGCTCGATGTCAGCTACACACTGGTATAAGATTCATCTCTACAGGGCTACCTTTCATCAGGTTACAAGGCTGGCGATCTCAGACCTCAATGGCAGATCCCTCCACAACCGCTCGACCGATTCTGGATCTGATTGCGGGAGATTGTTGGGCTCGACGCCAGCTACGCAACGGTATAGGATTCATCCCCCCGCGACCTTTATTCATGAAGTTACAGTGCTGAATGAGGCACTGGCGATCCCAGGACTCGATGGCGGATTCCTCCACAACCGCTGGGCCGATTCTGGATCTGATTGCAGGAGGTTGTTGGGCCCGACGCCAGCTACGCAGCGGTATAAGGTACGTCTCTATCGCATCAAGACTGAAGATATCGCTGTCTTCTGTGGAGGGGGTATTAGGTATCAAGCTGGCGATATTTTACTCGACGGCAGATTGCTCCACAACCACTGGACGGATCTTGATTCTGTTTGCGGGAGATTGTTGGGCTCGATGCCAGCTATCCAACGGTATAAGGTACGTCTCTGTCGCATCAGAACTCAGGAATTCGCTGTCTTCTGTGGAGGGGGTATTAGATAACAAGCTGGCAATATTTTACTCAATAGCAGATTACTCCACAACCACTGGACGGATATTGATGCAGTTTGCGGGAGATCGTTGGGCTCGACGCCAGCTACGCAACGGTATAGGATTCATCCCCCCGCGACATTTATTCATGAGGTTACAGTACTGAATGAGGTGCTGGCGATCCTAGGACTCGATGGCAGATTCCTCTACAACCGGTGGACCGAATCTGGATCTGATTGCGGGAGACTGTTGGGCTCGACGCCAGCTACGCGCCGGTATAAGGTACGTCTCTGTGGCATCAAGACTCATGAATCCGCCAACCCTTGTGAGAGTGGTCTTTCTAAAGGTCCCAGAACTCAATGGCAGATTCCTCCACAACCGCTTGACCGATTCTGGATCTGATTGCGGGAGGTTGTTGGGCTCGACGCCAGCTACGCGCCGGTATAAGGTACGTCCTCAGGCGCCAATTCTCAATGGAGCTGTTGAGGCCCGGGGAGGGAATGGGGGAGGCCCATGGGGAGGCCCGGGCCTGTGGGGAGGCAGAGCGGGGATCTGAATTTGCCTGTTTATTAGACCAATACTAGTAGTAGCCTACTTGCAGTAAATTTAATAGTTTGAAATCTGTTGTGACCCAGGTGACCAAGGTCAGAAACCGGTAAAGGGGGGACCCTTCGAATATCTCAGGAGGATGTGGTCGGGCGCTAGATTGCGTCCTGAGTATTAGGTACTGCGTCCAGTGCGTCCTGAGTATTATGTGATGCGTCCGGTGCGTCCTGAGTATTAGGTGCTGCCCCCGGTTGCATCTGGTGTGTTGTGTGGTAGGGTTGTTGCGTCCTGAATCGCGATTGGCGTTCTGGCGTTCTGTGCGTCTGACGCACGGGACGCTCAGAATGCAAGGTATTATTTTTGCTGATGTCTCGTCTACGCTCGATCCGATTGCCTGCTCCATTGGTCGGCTGACTGCATGAATTTGTCTGTCGTTGCCGATGCATCGTAGAATACTGGATAATCAGATGTTAGCCAAAATGTAACTCTGATTTTTGGGAGGGAAGAAAATAGTTCAACCTATATCGAGTCTTGTGAAGAGGAGGAGTTTGCGTGGGTTTCTTATTTTCGATAGTACACGTTAGATCTTATACGCTAGGACTTAGGGGGGGGGTGCATCATACACTATCACTCGGTATTGAACGCAGATATGCTCTTGCGAAAAATCGTTTTCTGAATATTCAAGATTGTGTCCGTGGTCCTACTACTCTCAGCACTCCTAGACTTCAAGACTCCAGGCATAAATATTTGCACGAAATGGGGGTGTTCCTAAGGCGCGGTACTAGCCACAAAAGGTATCGGTTAGCGACAATAATTCTAGCGAGACATCGGCCACACCTAAAGCGGACGATAAATATGGAACCTCATCTCCAGCCGACCAATCAACACACATGAATGTAGAACGCACTGTAGTCGCTCGATGACCGCCCCCAGCGCCTGGACAGTTCTGGTTTGATAAAGCGATATGGGCCGAATCTAGTAAAGGTTAAACTTCAGCTAAGGCGAGGCTGGGAGTCTAAGATGCAAGGGG
>Ga0307513_10012234_pt1 | contig 10610 bp, 5 predicted proteins | sample 15_EM_MG_FD_202174 | JGI IMG/M metagenome (GOLD analysis project Ga0307513, IMG submission 202174) | Populus trichocarpa ectomycorrhiza microbial communities from riparian zone in the Pacific Northwest, United States - 15_EM | ecosystem: Host-associated > Plants > Roots > Unclassified | place...
TGGGCATGAACAGAAATTCTAAAACAAGTTTTGTCGAAGCGAGTGCTTTTGGTACCAACTACTTCAAGGATAACTTCTACAGGTTGGTGCATGTGAAGACCAAAGTTGATCCTGATAATTTCTTCAGACACGAACAAAGCATCCCACCTCTTCCACAACAAATGGGATTAAGAAATGAAGTGGAATTCATCTCCAGCAAAGCTTAGTTGGATCACTATTCTCACAAGTCATGATAGGAGCAGGGACCTTTTGTTTTAATACTTTAGCTAAATAAAGAAATGTCATGCTGTGCAATTATGCTGTCTTGCGGTTTTTTTATTATAAATAAAAGCTTTGCATTAAATAGTCCAATTTGTTGAGGAAGAATGTTGAAAAATGTTTAAAATAAAAATGATCACAAGGAAACACCATTCTTGAGGTTTGGCGGTTTTGCCACTGTTTTCATCAAACTTACAAAATTAAAATTAAATTAGAAGAGAGACAGCGATTCACGGTTCATTGTCCAATATATATCACAATTAGAAAATTGTCAAATATAAATAGAAATACTAAAAAAAAAACTCGTCAATAAATCACAATGACTTTTATTAACGGAATATTTCCTTGCTATTTCTTTTAGTATATACTGATATAAATTTTTCATCGGTGAATACTAAGAAAAATACAGTAAGAAATGAATGAATGAAAAAAATAAAGTGTCATTATTACAAATGGAATTACCGAGAAAATATACTCTTTACTAATACTCGTAGTTTGTCGATAATATTTATGTTATATCTTGATAGATGACCCTCCTCTCCTCCTCCCTAATTTCTTCTTCTTCCTTTTCATTTTGCAGAAAACAACACACAATATCCACATATTTTGTCACAAATCAAGCTATCATCATTATGAATCTAGTCACCCCAACACTAAGTTTGTCAGTAACCCTATTCTGGTTCAATGTTTTTTGAATATTCACCACATCAAGTAACAAAACTACCTTTTTTTTTTTGTTGTAATCCATTTTCAAAATATTGATTTTTTTTTTTGCATTTTTATGTAGTATATGTAATTCGTTTGTGTGTTTACTTGTTTTATAGCGTTTTTTCATATAAATTTATTATATGATTTGTGCATGTTATGGTTTGTTTGAAATTTTAAAAAATTATATTTGTTTGTCATTTGATGAAAATGAGTTTGATTTTGTAACTTATGTGTTTTATAATAAAACAAATTGTCACACAGAGACATCATGGTGGCCTTTAATTTTCTATGATAGAAACAACAAATATCTGTCATTTTTTGGTTGGATCTAGCCCAGCCATATGGGGTGACCTTGGCTGTGGTGTTGGGTAGGATGGGGACACCATCATTTCACTCTTCTTTCCCTTTTTCGTAGATGGATTTTCAGTTCCAGAGGAACAAGAAGAAGAAACAGTACATGTAGAAACAATATTGTTTTCAACTGAGTTGGTCATTCTTCAATTTGGACACTGAAGTTCTGATATCTTTCAATCAGGCCCTTATTTAAGGAAATTTCTTCTTCATTATATATATATTTTTTGCTCCTGGATTAATTGCAATTGGACCCTTGCATTCCAGCGCTATTTACAAAAGAGTCCTTAGTTTCTAATTCAGTTCTTAATTGACTCTTTAACTTTTAATTCTTTCAAAATTACCCTTGAAAAAATCAATTAAACTACCTATTGTACCCCTGAATTTTCACTTTGGTCCTTGGACTTCAATTCTTGCAATTTTGACCCAAATCAGCCCCCAAACATTGGTATTTTTTCAATTAAGCCCCTGATTTCATTAATTAAACTATTCAAAGTTCAATTAAGTCTCCAAACTTATTAATTCTTTTAATTTCTACCAAAATTGACTCCTAGATTTATAATTTCACCCTCATTAATCCTCAAAACTTTTAATTTGTGTTGTCTTGAACCAAATTTCAATTTATTCTTCTTTCATTTTATTTTTTCCATAATTTCATTTAGTTTTTTACTACACAAAAATAAAGAAAGAATAAAAAATTACATGATGACATAAATAATGGCTTATTTAATAGGTACATTTCATATTTTATCAATTTTTTGTTAAATTGAAAATCTCAACAAATTTGAAGGAATTTGAGCTTTTGTAGAAAATTAATAATGATTTAAGGGTACTGTTAAAATAGAGTGAATAAATTTGAGTTAAACTAATGATAGCTAATTAGTTGGGCATCGATAATTTCTTTAGTTCACATTATTAATTAATACATGTTGTCATTAATATTCTATATAGGTTTCATATATGTAATTGTCGATCGTCCTTGGATGTATCGAGTTTTACCTTAAAGGTTGCGCGAAATAAATTATTATAATGGAGTTAAGCGTTTTATTAAATACACACTATCTAATCCAAAAATATTAGTGGATGCGGTATTAAATTTCCATGTAAAAGGTGTAAAAATAAAAGTTTCTCGATCTAGATGTTATTACGATACATCTTCTAGAAAAAAAAAGTGCTTAAAGAAGTACTTGTGTTGGTTTGCACATGTAGAATCATATGTTCTGTACAAGATCATGGTATAAAGGATGCTTGGGTCGACTTTTAGTTCTAGCAATGTGAATGGAATTTTAAAAAATTATATTTGTTTGTCATTTGATGAAAATGAATTTGATTTTGTAACTTAGATGTTTTATAATAAAATAAATTGTCACACTGTACAGTGGCCTTTAATTTTCTATGATAGAAAAAACAAGTATCTATCTTTTTTGGTCTGGATCTAGCCCAGTCGTATGGGCTGGGCTAGACCCAGTGACCTGGCCCAGTCACTGGCCCAAACTAGTGACCCGGCTTTGGCCTTTTTCCGTCTGCATGCGTGAATTAATTCACGCGTGCATGCACAGTGAAAGAGTACATGTAGAAACGACATCATTTTCGATTGAGTTGGTCATTCTTCATTTTGGACACTGAAGTTCTAATATCTTGCAATCAGGCCCTTATTCAAGGAATTTTTTTTTTACTTTTGCCCCTGGATTAATTGCAATTGGACCCTTGCATTCCATTGTTATTTACAAAACAGTCCTTGGTTTCTAATTTAGTTCTTAATAGACTCTTTAACTTTTAATTCTTTCAAAATTACCCCTGAAAAAATCAATTAAACTACCTATTGTACCCTTGCATTTTCACTTTGGTCCTTGGATTTTAATTCTTGCAATTTTAACCCAAATCAGCCCCAAAACTTTGGTATTTCTTCCATTAAGCCCCTGATTTCACTAATTAAACTAATTCCAAGTTTAATTAAGTCCCAAAACTTATCAATTCTTTTAATTTCTACCAAAATTGACTCCTAGATTTATAATTTCACCCTCATTAATCCTCAAAACTTTCAATTTGTGTTGTCTTGACCCAAATTTCAATTTATTCTTTATTCATTTCATTCAGTTTTTTTGCTATATAAAAATAAAAAAAGAATAAAAAATTGGTTATGACATAAATAATGGCTTATTTAATAGGTACATTTCATATTTTATCAATTTTATTGTTAAGTTGAAAATCTCAATAAATTTGAAGGAATTTGAACTTTTGTGGAAAATTAAAAATGATTTAAGCGTACTGTTAAAATAGATTGAATAAGTTTGAGTTAAACTAATGATAACTAAGTAGTTGGGCATCAATAATTTTTTTAGTTCACATTATTAATTAATACATGTTGTCATCAATATTCTATATAGGTTTCATATGTAATGGATGATTGTTCTTGGGTGTATTGAGTTTCACATTAAAGGTTACGTGAAATAAATTATTGTAATGGGGTTAAGAGTTTTATTAAATACACAATATTTAATCCAAAACTATTAGTGGATGTGGTATTAGATTTCCATGTAAGAGGTGAAAAAATAAAAGTTTCTCGATCTAGATGTTATTACGATACATCTTATAGAAAAAAAAAATTCTTGGAGAAGTACTTGTGTTGGTTTGCACATGTAGAATTATATGTTCCATACAAGATCATGGTAGAAAGGATGGTTGGGTCGACTTTTAGTTCTAGCAATGTGAATGAAATTGTAAACGATAATAATAATCGTTATAGGAGTATGATTATGGATGCAATGAGAATGAATCAGGGTAATGCATGTGAATGTTCAATTGTAGATGAAGAACTAATTGAAAGATTTTGACGAACCATTATGGTATGGTTCCACAAATCATAGTAAATTATCGATTGTTGCACAAGTATTCACCATTAAGTCAAATCATGGGTTGAGCTAGGACGGTTATGATAAAATTATCGAATGGATAAGAAGTATTTTATCAAAAGAGAATAGGCTAAAGCGAACTTACATGCTGCTAAATCCATGATGAAACCCCTTGGCCTAAGATACCAGCAAATTGACATGTGTCGAAACTTCTACTAAATCCAATTTGTTGATTTCGCTTGTAAAGAGGATGGTAAGATTTTGTTTTATTATTTATATATTTTTTAGATTGTTGTTTTATATGAAAATATGTAATGTTTAACAAACAATAACTCTTTTTTGTAGGTTACAGTTCTTGGACATGATCTAAGACCGATAAAGTTTTTTGTTGAAACTCACATGCAAAATAACGACTCTTGGAAAGGGGCATAATAACTTATGGATAGCCAAGCTCAAAAGTTCATGGTAAACTAGATTTTAACAATTTTTTTATTAAGTTATTATTTTTTAAATTTGTTGATTGTTTTTTTTTTCTTTTTTTAGGAAACATATAATACCCGTTTGTAGGAGAGATGCAAGGATGATCCTTCGACCCATCCAAAACTCGATCCAGATTTGTGGTTGGAGGCTGGATCGTCTGGTGCACTCGATAGAAATCGAGTTTGTGGCATCTCAAACACTACGATTAAAGATATACAGACGGGTCGTAGTGTATCGACCTTTGTTCCTCGCAATCGGGTTTGTGCTCCCAATCTCTAGTCGTCTAGGTGATTGTACGAGAATAACTTAAGGCTCAAACAACCCAACTTAGTACCGAGATGGCTCAATTTGGTACATGACGACTCAGCTTAAGTGATTGTACAAGCACTTATTGTTAACCCTCGGTGTTCCATGTGGTTTGTCGCACGTGTGCAACATCGCGACGATCGTCCACTCTTTTAAGTATTTGGAAATAAAAAAATAGAGCAGACAAGGAATTCTTGTCTTTTTTTCGTGGAAAACGAGAATGAGAGTCGCCACCTAATATTTTCGTTAGTAGAAACCCTAACTGGTCTTAGGGATCGGGTATAGAGACTAGTTGTGTAAAGAGAAGGTATTAGCACCCCAAATACACCCTACCTAAAGTAATATGCATTGTTTAATCATCTGATAAAAAAAAGAACTAAGGTCTTATTGTGTTTTCTAATTATTGATCTGTCTACGGGTTAAGAAAAGTCATGCTCAATAAGAAGGTCCTTATCTTATCAGATAAAAACCTAACCGTTCTAATGTCTATAAAAAATTACATTTTAATATCGGAAATATGTTTTACATATAAATTCATAATCCCAGATACTAAAAGAAGACAAAAATATATTTTGGGTATTTTTAAAATATTAGCTTAGTTCTCCTAGCTTTAATAAACTGGTTATTAAAGCCAAAATACATGCTAAACATTTTTTGTAATTGTTTTTGTTGTGTGAAAATACAATATGATTTTTTTTATTTTTTGATAGACTTGGCCATATGCATGAAAACAAAAACACATTTTTTTGTTTTTTTATATAATGTTTTTGCAACATTTCAAAAAAAAAAAACCCAGGTATTTTAATATCGGATTTGTATCTTTACAGTATAAAAATACAAATCAATATTAACCCAAAATGATATAAAAAAAAAACTTGTGAGAAAATCCCAAAGAAATTTTTCAAAGGATCTGGAATTTTTTATATAAATTTTTTTTTTAATATATAATATAATAGTTTATTATATAACATTATTATATCAATATATGGGGATGGGCTTGGCCCAATTACATTGGGCGGAGCCCATCGTGACTAGGCCGAAAACAACCTAGAATAAATTAGGCTGAGTTCGGTCCAATGTATTGGGGTTGGACCGAGCCCAACCTAAATGTGTTAGGCTGGTTTGGCCCACCAGATGTTTTTTTTCTCTTTCGGATTGGGCCGAATCTGACCCAGCTATTTTGGTTTGGATCGGCGTTGTCCGACCTAATGAACAGGAGAGCAGCTCTCCATTGTTCGCTCTACAGGGCAGTGGAGACGGAAAATGAGTAGAAGGAGAAGAGGGGAGGCTGACCTACTGACGACATTGATGGTGCTGGTGGCTCTCAGTGGTGGTGATGTCGCGGTGGACGGCTATTCCAGACGACGATTCTTCTTCTTTTTTTCCTCTGTTTCTTTGTGTTTTTTCTTCCCTCTGTTGTTTTTCTTCTATTTATCCACCCTTTTTCTATCTTTCCTTTTTCCTTTCCTTCTTGTTCCTTCCCAATCCCTCTATTTCTCTCCTCTCTGTCTCCGTTTCTCTATTTTTTTTTCTTGGTTTGTTTTGCTCTTTTTCTTCCCTCCTCTCCGTTTGAGTCTCTCTCTTCTCTTATCTCTCACAATCTCTCTCTCCTTTGTCTCTCTTTTATGTTTCCCTTGTTTTTTCTTCTTTCCCTCGGCTCTCGGCCTGTTGAGTGGGGTATTTATAGGACAGGGGAAGCGGGAGCTACCCTACCTCTGTCCAACCATGGCGACAAGGTAGGGTGGTTGGGGCAGCCTCTGTGCAATCGCCTCAGTCATATAGTATGGCTTCCCTGTCCAATCTTCATCAAGGTGGCAGGTGAGGGGCGTGAGTTGTGTCAGGGTTTGGACGAGTGGGGAGAGGGAGAAAGAGGGAATATGGGTGATGCAAAGGAGATGAAGAAAAACCTTATTCCCCTGCCTTTGCACGTCAGGGAAGAAGAAGATATACAATGTCGTTCAAAACGACATCGTTTTGGTTTTTTTTTATGAACAGTGTATGAAACTGCGTCGTTTTGAACAAAACGTGCCGTTTCATTTAAAAGAAAATGGTGCCAAAATATGTTAATTTCCAAATTAATCCTTAATTTTTTGATTTATTCACTTTAACTATAATGATATGTATAATAAGATTGGAAGCTGTGTTTAATTAATTAAACATTTAATGTCTAAAAGTTTGACTATATTGCATGGAATATGAATCATTCAAATTTCTATAATCCCATTGTAATATCACAAGTAAATATCTCACTGCACAAAACCAGCTAGCTACGTACAAAATAATTTAATTTCCTGTTGATTGTTCATAGCTCCTCTATAAGAGAACACCTTGAGACTTCAATTCTTGAAGGCAAGCCAGAGAGGCAAGAAAGCAGGAAAAGTGGTTCCTTCAAGATCTTCCATGCTTTCAATACTTCTGCTCCTCCTCCTATCTCCATTTATAGTTTCACTTCCAATTCAGTATAGGTTTCTAAATTGTCTCTCAAAATATTCAGAAACATCCTTTCCTTTTTCCACTGTCTTGTATACTCCACAAAACTCTTCTTTCACTAGTGTCTTACAATCTTTTGCTCAAAACCTCAGGTTCACCTTGCCTTCAGTACCGAAACCCGAGTTTATCTTCACTCCTTTACAAGAATCTCACATCCAAGCTGTTGTTATTTAATCATATATCAATTGTTTAGAATCACGATTTTCTCATGTCATAATTAAATAATTTACTGCAAAGAATTCAGAGTAATATGATATTTCTAGGATAATGTAATGATTAAACCAATTTACGATCAACTCATCACAGCTCCTCTATAAGAGCACCTTGAGACTTCAATTCTTGAAGACAAGCCAAAGAAGCAAGAAAGCAAGCAAAATGGTGCCTTCAAGTTCTTCGATACTTTCAGTGCTTCTGGTCCTACTCCTATCTCCATTTTAATAGTTTCACATGCACTTCAGGATAGGTTTCTGAAATGTCTCTCAAGAAATTCAGAATCATCCTATCCTTTTTCCACTGTCTTGTATACTCCAAAAAACTCTTCCTTCACTAGTGTTTTACAATCTTCTGCTCAAAACCTCAGGTTCACCACCTTGCCTTCAGTACCGAAACCTGAGTTTATCTTCACTCATTTACAAGAATCTCACATCCAAGCTGTTATTATTTGCTCTAAGCAGCTTGGAATTCACCTTAGAGTCCGTAGCGGAGGCCATGATTATGAGGGACTCTCTTATGTTTCAGAAATTGAGACATCTTTCATTGTTGGAGACCATGCAAAGCTACGGTCCATCAGCGTTGATATTGAGCACAACAGCGCGTGGGTTCAGGCGGGAGCCACGAATGGCGAACTTTACTACAGAATTTCTGAGAAAAGCAACACTCATGGCTTCCCAGCTGGTACTTGCTCAAGTTTAGGTATGGGTGGGCACATTTCAGGAGGTGCATATGGTGCCATGTTGCGAAAATATGGCCTTGGAGCGGACAACGTCGTTGATGCACATCTAATTGATGTTCATGGTAGACTTCTCAACCGAAAACTCATGGGAGAAGATCTTTTCTGGGCCATCAGAGGAGGCGCAGGGGGGAGCTTCGGAATTGTCACCGCCTGGAAGGTAAAATTGGTTCCCGTACCATCAACCGTGACAGTATTTACCGTTACCAAGACGTTAGAACAAGGTGCAACTAAGATCTTATAAGGTTCGAATCTGGTGTGTGTGTGTGTATTGAATCTTGGACTATATAATATGATATATTTCTCCATCATTAAAACTCTAAAAAAAGACTGTAATAAAAAAAAATTATGCAATGCCTAGCGCCCATCCACACTTGGCTCACTCTTTTCTATCTTTTTCTTCTTTATTTTTTCTTTTTTTCTTTTATTTTTTTTGGAATTCTAAAGTTTCTTTTACTAGATTCATTTATTTTTTTAGTTTTGACATGATTTTTAAATATTATTATAAATTTATATTTTAATAACAATAATAATTTTATTCAACTATATGTATATGATATGAAATTAAAATAATAATACTAATAATAAATTGTTCATGAAAATTCTATTCAAATGTTTTTTTAATCTTAAAATTTTTAAATAGATTCTGAACTTGACTTTATTATATTTATGATTTTGTTTTGTTTTAATCACACATAAAATATAAACATACTATTTTAATTTTTTTTATTAACTTAATGTAACAATAATAAAATACTTATTTTTAGCAGAAGCAATAAATCTAGTTAAAAACTGTGTATTCATTGAGATAAACAAAAAATACATTAATAAAAAATTATTATAATGAAATATTTTACAATAAAATGGGCTAAACCCCATTTAGTAAATCTGCGTCATTTGAACCTTTATTATTACAATAAAATAAATCATTATTTGGGTCTTTGTGCCTATCCTCAAAATGGGATAAAGCCCATTTGGTAAATCTTTTTTGTTATTACAGATGATGAAGGAAAAAAATTCAAGATCCTTTTTTTTTAATTTTTCTTTTCAATGATTAGAGTATTTATAATTTAGGTTCTCACATGATGAGACTAAATCTCTTTGGTGTGCTTTGAAACACACAATCTAATTTAAAACACATTCTTTTGGGATTTTTTAATCAAAACTTAAAATAATAATATGAAGAATAAATTCACTTATCACATGAATTAAGGTCTAAAATGTTGATAGATGCTTAGTGAAATTCGTTTTTCGAAAGGATTTAAGCTTATTGCTTGCTAGCTTCCTCACAAGGCTCTGAATGCAGTTTTGAGGTTAATTTCATTTTGGACCCTCAACTTTATATTTTAAACATTTTAGTCTAATCTTGATTGCACCATTTAAAGGGATTTTGCTTTTTTAATATCCCTCGTTAATCTTGTCCTCACGAATGGATTTAGGGGTGGCCTTGGCGCCCCCCAAGTTTAAAGAATTTCTAAAATCCTCCCTCAAAATCAAAATTATAATTTGCCCCTTCCACATTTCTAAATCTATATTCGGCCTTCCTTGTCCTCCATACCAGTGTTTTGAAACTCGAACCGGCCCAGCGGGTCGACCCGGGCCTGAGACCGGTCCGAGTTTAAGCAAAAACCCATTTGAGAGTTAGCCCGGTGAAACCCGGTCGACCCGGAACCCGGGCGACCCGGGTAAACCCGGCTGAGACCCGATCTCCTTTTTTTTATATACAAAGACGTCAAACGACGAAGATGAACAATGCATAATTGTTGCAATTGCAAACATAGATAAAACCTAATTAAGGAAAAGCAATTTCAATCGTGAAGAGTAGAGGAGCAGAAGACTCTTGATCACTGTTTCAAATCTGCGAATAAAGTTAGATTCTTATTTCTCTTCACGAATCTCCTTCTTTCACTCTCTTTTTTCTTTATTCTTTGTCTTTTTTTTTAACTTGCAGTTCTTGATCTGGCATCAATTTGCAGTTCTTGATCTCTGCAACGATTCATTCGCAGTTCACACCCACGGGTATGTTTCTCTGTTCTTTTCTTGATCTCTGCCTCATTTTTCTTGATTCAACAAGCACGTTCTTTTCTTCGAATAAGGTTGATTTACTGACTAATTTGCTTGTGAATGATTCTAGCAGAATGTTTAACTGTTGATTGATGTCTATCATGGGAATTAACTTTTCACTCTTTCACTTGTTAATACTGATCTTGATTATG
>Ga0307513_10012235_pt1 | contig 10608 bp, 9 predicted proteins | sample 15_EM_MG_FD_202174 | JGI IMG/M metagenome (GOLD analysis project Ga0307513, IMG submission 202174) | Populus trichocarpa ectomycorrhiza microbial communities from riparian zone in the Pacific Northwest, United States - 15_EM | ecosystem: Host-associated > Plants > Roots > Unclassified | place...
CAGTAAGTCGACAAGATTGGATAGAGCCGCGGTATTCCCCTCGCCAAGTCCTTCAAGCTGGCCGCGCAACAGCTTGCCGTCCGGGCCCGTGGTGGAAAAGATCTGCGTGCTGCTTTCCAGCAGGATTTCGTTTGACTTAGGCGGCTCCCGCACGCCTAGCAACATAGCCCGCCAGACATTTTGGATGGCGAGTGCGGTGGTCTCGGGGAGCCCGGCGTCAAGCTTCAGGATTGTCGGCGATTGTAAGGCGCGTTCTCCATTTTCGTTCTCAGGATCCCACAGCGATCTCGATGGTTGAGTCACTGTCACGCCGTACTTCGCTTGCTGCGGAGGGTGCTGTTGGTAGACGGCAACGACAGTTTCCACTCCGACCGTCCCGGGCAAACGGACAACCCGTGCAATCTCCCCTGGCGTAAGAAACAGGTTCTGCTCCAGCACTTTTCTGTACGATGCTTCTGGTTCACGTGCTTCGCGATCCTCGTCTACGGGAATTAGGTAACCGTTTTCGCGCAATCTTGCGTACAGCGACTGGAATTGCGGTAGCGGGAGAAAAGAAATGCTGGCAGCGAAAGCCAGCAAACGAAAGAGATGAGTCCTCATCTCATCCGTCCCGCTTCCAGAGCGGGCCCTAAATCGTATCCAGAAGGCCAGGCTTTCATTTGGGGGGACCGATCACAAACTCTCAGACCGTGCAATCGAAAGGGAGAAATAACGATGCATCTTTGAAAGCGCGGAGGGTTCGGATTCGCAAATAACTGGTGCGACTGCGAGGTTGGCGAGGGTTACGGTGGTTATTGTAAGATGGCAACTGCTCATGGCGCGTGGTCGCTTTACGTTCTTCGGGTGGCACAGACGAGTTGCGCGGGGCGAACAATCAATTCTTGCCGAAAAGGAAGACCCCAAGTTGATCGAGGATCATCACCAAGGGCTTCTCCGAGACGTCCGCCCGTCAGGCAAGCGTGGCAGGACAAAGGCACCACCAGCCCGAAGAAAAATAGTTGCCCACGCATGATTCGAAATGCGTGGAGCCTAGCCCGAGGGGTCGGCAGCGTTGTAAAGTCCGGCGGCGGAGGCCGCCTCGTCTTGAGTTGTTGCCCAAAAACATGAGCTGTCCAAAGTCCAACAAAGAACGCGAGCAAAACAAATCTGGGGGAGAAAGAATTCTAACATCGCCGGTCCATGGGCTCGCCTAACGGAGCCATTTGCGTGCCTCTTAGCCTGGGTGTAAAGCTTATTCGGCTAGAATTTTTCCGCACGGTTCCCGATGAGCCTCCCGGCCAAACAGCCGTTTTGGGGCTCTCCATCCACGAAGTGATCGGTGCCGTAGAGGTCCATCCCAACAATCCGGGCCCGGATTTCTCGAACGAGATCACACTTTTGAATACGAGATCGGAGCGACAAAGTTTGAATAAATTTCCCCCGGGCGGTGCTTTTACGCCCGCTCCCACCGGCACGCAGCTCGGAGAACAGCGGGGCGGAGCGTGTGGGGTTTCCCAAGCTTGCTACAAGGCGATGCTCGCCACGCTCGCGTACTCGGGGCGTTTCCGGTCGTATTGGGCTCCCACCGCTTTCTTGATCGCCTTCATCTTCGCTCGCAACCCAGCCGCCCCGTCGTACCCCTCTTTACGCGACCGTTGCGACGAATCGAGGGCCGCGTCGGTCGTAGCCGCGTCTTTGTTCGACTGCCGGTAATCGGCCAGGAGTGCGGTCAATTGCGCGATCTGAATGTTGCTCTCAGGTTTTGGCTTGTAACCTGGCACCAGCTTTACTGCCTCGATCACTTTCTCAAACCATTGATCGATGTCGCCGTAGCTTTGCTGTCCACTCTTCCTCTTCTTCTTCGCGGGCGCGCCAGGGCTGGCCGGCGTCTCTTTCTTGTTCGCACCCGGATGATAACTGCGCACCTTGTCCGCCGCCTGTTTCACTCCGGGGAAAAATTGCGCCCAGGCTTCATTGCTCGAGACGTAATCGACTACGCGCGTGGTGCGCGACTTGATCGTTTCCATCCAGTTGGCGTGGAGGGCAATAGCCGCACTGTCGGCCGGTCCCGCGGTGGCCACCAGTGTGTTGCGTGCGTCGATGAGCTGGAGGAAGGCGTCGAAATTGCCCGGCTGTAGAGCCGTGTTGGGCGGATCGAAAGGCGGGTCGAATTTGGTAATGATTTCTTGCATTTTACGGGCGCGGCCAAGGCGGTCGCCGAAGGTGTTTTCTGAGTTAGCCATGATTTTGCTTCTTTCTTAGGGGTTTAGGGGTTGGTTTGGTCGGTAAAAGCCGTGGCTGTTTCTTGTGCTGAGGCAAAAGCTTCGGGGCGCGGCGGCCCGGTTGGGGCGTCGCAAATTTGAGAAAGGCGCAGCGATCGACAAGATTGAGAGTGGGAGTGCCTGCCTGCACAGCCCGGGCATCCAAGATCCCATCGGATCTGGCTCCAATCAGGTCCAGGGTGGCTTCCATCAGATCCAACATGGTCCAAATCACATCCAAAGTGGCTTCCATCAGATCCAACATGGTCCAAATCACGTCCAAAGTGGCTTCCATCAGATCCAACATGGTCCAAATCACGTCCAAAGTGGCTTTCATCAGATCCAACATGGTCCAGATCACGTCCAAGGTGGCTTCCATCAGATCCCAAGTGGTCCAAATCACGTCCAAGGTGGCTTTCCTTCGGCAGATAAAGGCGCCGGCTGTGGGGGGGCCGTGATCATGTTCGTCCGCGTTCCAATCTTATATTGTACTGTTAGAACGGAACAGAGCTCCATCGCCGAGCAGCGAAGACCAGTCCAACCCCGAGAGATAAGGAGAGATCTCGAGCTCTTTGTGGGAAAGGGCGCCTGGTGTGAGGGGCTGGACAAGGAACAGACTCCTCGGATGTCTGTTATCTGCAAGAAAGTCGGACGCCTCGGAGAGGCGTCCCTACCTGTTGTCGTCACGCGGAGCGCGAGATCTGTCTAGGCGCTCGAGCCGCGGATCGTGGCGACGGGCGCGAGGAGCGCGGCGCGGCGCGCGGGGACGTAGCTGGCGATAAAAACGGCGATGACGGCCAGGATGGTGGCCCAGAGGTAATGCCGCCAGTCCCACGTGACCAGGAAGTGATTCGCGTAGATCAAGCCGCGGACGCGGATCGGGATCTGCGAGACGCCCCAGGTGAAAAGAGCGCCCACGAGGCAGCCAATCAGCGAGCCGGCCACGGCGATCATCGCTCCCTGCCAAAGGAAAATCGACGAAATGTCGCGGGCGCGATATCCCATCGAACGAAGGATGGCGATTTCCTTGATCTTCGAGAGGACCGACATCGTGAGCACGTTAAAGATGCCGAAACCGGCCAGCAGAATAATCAACGAGACCGTGATCGCGGCGGACATCCGGAGGGTCAGAAATAGCTGAAGATTTGCTTCCTCGCGGTCCTGCCAGCTTTGCGACTCGTGTTGAAAAAGCGTTTCGAAGGCTTTGGCCAGCGCCGGGGCGCGGTCGGGATCGCGCAATTTGTAGACGATCATGGACGCGGGGAACGGTTTGCGCAGCAAAGTCTGCGCGACCCGCACATGAGAATAAATGCGGACGGCATCGACGACGCCCACGCCGCTGCGCGCGATCGCGGCGATGGTGAAGCGGCGATACTCTCCGCCCGGCGAAAGCAATTGGACGGCGTCGCCGGCGCCCACTTCGAGCGAATCGGCCAGGCGTGAGCCGACGATGACCGAGTTCGGATTATTGCGAAAATCGTCGAAGCTCCCGGCGACGAGCTGCTGGGCCAGATTGGTGGTCTGGAGATGAAAAGCGGGCTCGATGCCGAAAAGGTCGGCGGTGGCATTCTCGAAACCGGCGCGCGCGCTGAGGGTGCCGCGCAGGACGGGCGAGCAGGAGGCGACGTCGGCAAACTGGCGGCTGATGCGCATGATTTCCCGGGCGTTCGTGATTCCGCCGAGATAATGCCGGCGCGGCGCCGTCCCGCTGACGGAGGTTTTCGGCGAAACGATCAAAGCGGTGGCGCGCGGTTCGAAGCGCGAGCGCAGAAGCAGGGCGCCGTTACTTCCGAGGGTGGAGTCGATGAAGTTCTTGGCGAACCCCTGGGTTTGCGCCTGGGTGCAAATGAAAATCGCCACGCCGAAAACGACGCCGCTCAAGCTCAGGATGAACGCCCGCTTGCGATGGCCCAGAAACCGCAGAGCGATGTAAAGCGGCGGCGTCACCGTTGATCGGACCGGGCCGCGACCTTCGCCACTCTTTGCCGGACAACTTTTCCCGGGCGCAGTTTGTCCTGATCGGAGAGCACCGCGCGGTCGCCTTCGGAAAGACCGGAGATGATTTCCGAAAAGTCGAGCGTGCGATAACCGACCTTGACCGTGCGGGACTGGACGATTCCGTTTTTCACGATGAGCGCCTGGTCGACCACCAGGGCGCGGCTCGGGAGCAGGAGGGCGTTTTCGCGCGTGCCGGTGATGATGTTCATTTCGCCGGTCATGCCGGCCATGAGGTTCTCCGGCGGGTTTTGCAGATCCAGGACGATGGTGTAACGCTGGGTCTCCGGATCGGCGGCCGGCTGGATGGCGGCGACCTTCGCGCTGAACTGGCGGGTCCGAAAGGCATAGACCTGCACGACGGCTTCCATCCCGGCTTTCACTTCACCGACGTCTTCCTCATCGACTTCACCGCGCACGTAGTTCTTGCGTGATGAAACGGTGAACAATTCGGAACGGTCCGCGACCAGCTCGCCATCGATGGTCTTGATCGCGGTGAGCAAGCCGTCCATCGGGGAGCGGATCTCCGAGTTCTTCATTTGGGCCTCAAGTTTCTTGCGGGTGTCCTCGAGCATCGCCAGGTTCCGGTCGCGCTCGATCCTTTCGCCTTCGAGCAGGCCGCGGAGGCGCTTCACTTCGCTCCGAGCCTTTTCGTATTCAACCGCCGGGACATTGCTGAGCGCCGTCAGTTTATCGAGCCGGCCCAGATTATCCTCGGCGACCTTGAGCACCTCGGCGGAGGGCAGGGGGAGTTCCGCTCGTTGCGTCGCCGCCTGGAGGTCGGCCCGGGCCTGTTTCAATTGCCGGGCCGTAGCTTCATCGGCAATCGTGGCGAGCAACTCGCCTTTCTCCACCGTCTGGCCGATGGCGCCGCGGCCCGCCGACAAAGTTTCCGCCAGTTGAATAAACCCGGCGTTCTGCGCGCGGACCGGAACGAGAAGCGTGGGCTCGATTCGAACCGTCCCGTAAATGGCCGAGATCGCCGTGCCGCGCCGGACGACCGCGATCTCCGCGACCGGCAAGGTCAGGAAATAGAAAAGGCCAAAGACCAGCAACAATGCGGCGGCGGCGGCCCAGATGAGTTTCTTCGAACGCGGAAGCTTCAACTGCTGCAACTAATGCGAATTTCCCGCGGTGTCCTCGGAAAATTGAAAATAGCGGCCGGTCGCGCGGTCCCATTCCGCCCGGGCCACATTTTGTTGATACGCAGTGGATAAGAGCGCGCTCTTGGTTTCCAGGTAGCTGCTCTCGGCAGTGCGAAATTCCAACTGCGACGAGAGCCCCTGGGCGATGGTTCGCTGGATCGCGTCCACGTTCTGCTCCGCGCTCGCGACCGCCGCGCTCAACGATTTCCACCGCTCGTCGATCGCATGAAGATTATTGTGGATGCGCTTCAACTCGAGCGAGACGTTCGCCTCGAGCTGCCGCAACGAGATCTCATTCATCTCGCGAATGGCGCGGGCCCGCGCGACCTGGCCGCCGACTTTGCCGTTATCCACGACCCGCCAGGTGTAGGCGACGCCCGCGGTCACCTCCGAGGAAATAATATTGTCCGCACTATTCGGGGACCCTTTGTTGCCCTGATGCAGCGTAACGGGAATGTAAGTCCCCGAGGCTGTCGCCTCGAGCCTGGGGTAGGAGGCCGCTTCGATTATTCTCTGGTCCTCGTCCGACGCTCGAACCAGCAGGCGAGCGAGATTCAAGTCCGGCCGGCGCCTCAGCGCGGTCGCGGTCTCAGCCCGCAGGTCGTAACCGATGGCGGCGAACTTCAATTCTCCGTCTGGCCGGACGACGTTTCCCCTTGGGCCGACGTCATCTCCCATGATGGTCGCCAGGGTGAGCTGGGCCCCTTGATAGCCGCGGCGCACTTCCTCGATGCGCGGATTGAGCTCCTGCTCGAGCAGTCTCGCGTTCGCCATCGCCCCCCGATCTGACTTTCCGGCCTGGTAACGCTCCGCCTGGGTGCTGACGTTTTCGGCGAGGCGTTGCCGCTGCGCTTCGCCGAGCTCGCGTAACGAGTCGTTAAAGAGCGCGGTGTAAAAGGCAATTCGCGTGGCGTGGAGCTGCTCGACGATCGCGACGTTCAGACGCTGCTCCGCGAGAAGGACTTCCACATCGCCGCGCCGCCGCGAAGCGGGAACGGCGGCGTCGAACAATGGTTGGGTGAAAAAACCTCGGGCAAGTCCGAACGGCTGCGTGTCCGCTTCGCCCGCGCGCTTCCCGCCCTGGACTCCGAGCAGACCTTGCAGTCTCGCGCTGGGGAGACCATTCGACCGCAGGACGAGCCGACGGCCCGCCGCTTGTTCGACCGCCATTTTCGCCTCCACGATCGCCGGATTTTTCTCGAGCGTTTTCGCGAGCGCGGCGTCGAGGCTGATGGCGTTCAGGTTCGTCGCGCCTGAAATAAACAGAGCCATGCTGGCGAGCATGGCCGCTTTCTGTAGCCGCTTCGCTGTGCGAAGCGTGAGGAACGCCCGTAATTCGGCAAGGCGAGGTATCGAGATAGCGCGTAATCCTGCGCCGCCCACAGGGCGGCGGCTACAGAGCGCGATTCTCCGCTTCATCGCGCGCCTCCCAGAGATGACGGCGGCGCGGCCACTTCGAGAACGGGTTTCCCGGACGATGGACGCGTCGCAACCTTCCGCGGGAACCCAAGCGCCTCGGGTTCCCGAGCGGAGGCCCTGGCCAGGCGTGCGCGGGCGACGTTGTGAAGGTAAAACGCGCCCAGCCGCGTCGTCCGGGTGCGCGTCACGTCGGAAGCGGCCTGAAGAATATCGAGCTGCGTGCCCAATCCCGCGCCGAGATTTCCCTTGGCGATCTCGAGCGATTCATCGGCATTCTGCACGTTCCGCGTTTCTGCTTCGAGGACGCGATCCGCCTGTTGGAGATCGAGGAACGCGCTCCGCACATCCGACGCGACCGAGCGGCGCGCGGCTTCCAGGGCATGGAGCGCGGCATCGCGCCGGGCGCTCGTGGCTTGCATCCGCCCGCGGGTCGCAAAGCCATCGAAGATATGCCAGGTCGCGTTCAGTCCGACGATGTAGCCATGGTTGAATTCCGGGCCCACCAGAGGGTCGCTTTCGCTATAGACTTCGTAGCCGGCAAAAGCTTCCACCCGCGGGCGCGACTCGCTCCGGTCCAGGATCAACTGCTGGTTCTCGATCTCGACGTCGATTTCCCGCGCGCGGATCTCCGGCCGGCTCACGTCCGCATACGCGAGACATTCGTTCAAGTCCGGACGGCGCGAGTGATATTGAAGCTGTCCGGTCGCCTCGAAGCGCAACGGCTCCGTGCTGGAACGCGGATCGACGCCGACCAGCTGGCTCAAGCGCAAGTAGGAATTTTCCAGTCGCGTTTGCGCGTCAATCAACTCGGGCTGCTCATTGGCGAGCGCGACTTCGGCGCGGCTGACATTCAACCCGCCGACGAGCCCGGCCGACAGCCGTTCTCGCTGCGTCTTGAGTTCCTCCTGGAGCACGCCGACCGATTGCTCGCGCACGCGAATCTTGGCGCGATTAAGGAGCACGTCGTAATACGCGACTCGCACATCCATCGAGACGCGATTGACGAGCGCGTGGTATTCGAGCGTCCGCTTCTCTTCGATGAGCCGCGCGATGGCTCTCTGGCTGGTGATCGCGCCGCCTGTGTAAAGATTCTGGACCACGCGCAGCGATGCGTCGTAGTCATCGGAACGCAGGCGCGACGCCTCCTGCCGCTCTCGCTTGCGGAGCAACCCGGAGGAAACGACGGAGGGCAAAAAACCGGAGCGCGCTTCAGTCACTCCGCCGCGCGCGGCTTCCACTTGTTTCGCGGCAATCGCGATTTCCGCATTCTGTTTTTTGGCGAGCGCGACCACCTCCTCCTCGGTGGAAGCCGAGGCGGCCCAGCCGGCTTTTGCGCACGTCAGCAGAAAAATAACGATCCAGAGACGGCGGCGCATGCGTTCTATCTCAGGGGCAGGCCCCTCGTTTTTCAATCAAAATCCCGTGGCGCGGAGCCATTAGGGCGAAGGTAGCGGCAATTGACCTGAATGCCCGCCGAATTTGCGGACCGCATTCGTCTGACACCGCCAACTACCGTAATACCGCATGGCCGCGCTTCAGGATTGCGCCAATCAAATATGGCAATATTGTGACAACTTTCTTGCCCCAATCCTGAGGCAACGGCTAGCTTGGAGTTTTTCCTGCAATGAACAAAATCAGAATTGCCATCGTGGGCGTTGGGAACTGCGCGAGTTCGCTCCTGCAGGGCATCAACTTCTATCAAAGGCCCTCCGGGAACGGCGCCGATGTCGGATTGATGCACCGGCAAATCGGTCCCTATGAGCCACAGGACATCGAAGTGGCGGCCGCGTTCGACATCGACCGCCGGAAGGTGGGCCTCGACGTGGCGGAGGCGATTTTTGCTCCGCCAAATTGCACCAAGGTCTTTTGCGAAAAAATCAAGCCAACCGGCGCCACCGTCATGATGGGCTGTGTTTTCGACGGCTATGCCGCGCACATGCGCGACTACGATGCGAGCCGCACCTTTCTCCCTCTGGAAAAGGAATCGACCCGCGAACAGATCATCGAGGAGCTGCACAGATCCGGCGCGGAGATCATGGTCAATTATTTGCCGGTCGGCTCCGAAGAAGCGACCCGTTTCTATGCGGCCTGCGCGCTCGAAGCCAACCTCGCTTTCGTCAATAATATCCCCGTCTTTATCGCGAGCGATCCGGCCTGGGCAAAACGGTTTGCGGACAAGAATTTGCCGATCGTGGGCGACGACATCAAGGCGCAGATGGGCGCCACGGTTTTGCATCGGACCATTGTCGATCTCTTCCGGAAGCGCGGCGTAAAAGTCGAGCGCACGTATCAACTGAACACGGGCGGCAACACCGATTTCCTGAACATGCTCAACCGGAGCCGGCTGGCGTCGAAGAAAACCTCCAAGACCGAGGCGGTGCAATCGGTCATCGGCCAACGGCTCGCGGACGATAACATCCACATCGGGCCGAGCGATTACGTTCCGTGGCAGAACGACAACAAGATTTGTTTCATCCGGGTCGAGGGTAAGCTTTTCGGCAATGTGCCGATGGAACTGGATGTGAAGCTTTCCGTGGAAGACTCACCCAACTCGGCCGGGGTGGCGATTGACGCCATTCGCTGCTGTAAACTCGCCCTGGATCGCGGCAAGGGCGGCGTGCTCCATTCCGCGTCCGCCTATTTTGCGAAGCATCCGCCGGTGCAGATGACGGATGACGAGGCGCACCGGAGCGTCGAGGAATTCATCAGCGGCGTACGCGACAGTTGATGATATCGTGGCGCTGGATTGCTGTCTCTGGCGACGAGTCGCAGAGCTGGCCGCTACCCCAGGCGCCCTTTTTCCAATGCGAATTCTGCTGATCGAAGACGAAAAAAAGACCGCGGCTTTTCTTGGCAAGGGCCTGCGCGAAGCCGGTTTTACGATAGAAACGGCCCCGGATGGCGAGGCCGGGTTGGAGCTGGCGCGCGAGACTCACCATGATCTTCTGATTGTCGACGTCATGCTGCCCAAGAAAGACGGTTGGGCCGTGGTGGCGCAACTCCGCGGCGAGGGTATGCATACACCGATTCTTTTTCTCACCGCGCGCGATAGCGTGAAAGATCGGGTGAAAGGACTCGAACTGGGCGGGGACGATTACCTGGTCAAGCCGTTCGCCTTCTCTGAATTGCTGGCCCGGGTCCGCTCAGTCTTGCGTCGCTCCCCGGTGCGCGAGGTCGAGCAATTGCGGATCGAGGATCTCGAGATCGATACTCGCCGTCACAAAGCGGTTCGGGCCGGCGTTGCCCTCAATCTCACGGCCAAGGAATTCCTTCTCCTGGCCCACCTGGCTCGTTTCACGGGCGAAGTGGTATCGCGGGCGGAAATCGTGGAGCAAGTCTGGGACATCAACTTCGAGACGGACACGAATGTGGTGGATGTGATGGTGCGACGGTTGCGGGCGAAGGTGGACGACCCATTCAAGACCAAGCTAGTCCACACCGTTCGTGGCGCCGGATATGTCCTCAAAGCCGGCTGAACCGCGGTCGATCGCATCGCAGCTGGTCATCCTCTTTACCCTGGCCGCGGCGTTCCTCCTCTGCTGCGGACTCGGCGTGTTGTACTGGATTTTTGTTCAGCATGCCTTCGAGGAAGACAATGAGGTTTTGGCCGACAAGATCTTCGCGCTTCGGTCCGACTTGAATAAGAGGAGCGATCCCAAAACTCTGAATGATGAGTTGAGAGCCCTCCACGCCGGGGAACGCATTGCCTATTGGGTGCGGGTAGCCGATGCCAGCGGTGTCACCATCGCGGCGACCCCGGAAATGGACGCGTCGTTGCCCGCGAATCTCTTCCCGCGGCCGTCAGGCTC
>Ga0307513_10012236_pt1 | contig 10608 bp, 9 predicted proteins | sample 15_EM_MG_FD_202174 | JGI IMG/M metagenome (GOLD analysis project Ga0307513, IMG submission 202174) | Populus trichocarpa ectomycorrhiza microbial communities from riparian zone in the Pacific Northwest, United States - 15_EM | ecosystem: Host-associated > Plants > Roots > Unclassified | place...
GACTGGCGCGAAGCATTTGATCGACGATCCGATCGGTGGGCAACCTTTTCGGATCACCTTCAACTACTGATTGGCTAATGTGTTATACAGGTGCTTGGTGGCAGTGGTGTGTCGCCTAAATTCCAGGTCGAACGTCTTACCTGATTAATACAGTCATGCAATACGAAGGAAGGAAGATACGTTAGTTGACAACGAAATACTATTGTTGTGCGCGTCTTGAGATGGGAGTGTGATGTCCATTATTAATAGTAATGGAGTCTCAATCAATAACGGCTTATTATTAGGGGCTTCTTGCCCGTTCAGGAGAATGGGACTCCATAGCCGAGACACCAGTACGATCTCGTGCGATCTCTTCAGAAATGTATCAAGTTCTATAGTGTGATCTTGATCGAGAGATTCGGACGTTAAGTGCGGCAGGGAAAAGTCGTCGAACAGCAATCCTATTGGAAGTATATAAATTGTAGCACCGTAATAACAAAATGGATTCACCTCAGGTGCAAGAGAAGGGGTGCACAAGACGATTTATGGCACAATTTATGGTTGCGGCACACCATATGTGCACTGGCCCACCATATTTTCGTTCTGGAGCGGTTATCCGCGAAACTCGGCGGAGGCGATGTGGAGACTTTCCAGACGCAGCAGAGGACTCGATCCTTCTTTCTTGAGTGTTTAATTTGAAATCTGATTGACTGGGAAGATGGAAAGCCAGACAAAAGCTCGACATCAACAAAATTGCATTGAATTTCTTTACTTCTTCAAGAAAAACGACAAAGAACGCTACGTAACACAAAAAAAGGGAACAATATCGGTGATAGGAGGAAAGCTATGTTAGCTGTCCCTGAAGTGGCGGGGACGATCAAACCAGAAGGATCAGAAGAGGCATAGGGGTACACACGGGACGAGAGTGTGAGGGGCCTGCACGACAAAACGAAAATGAGGACAGGATGGGATGGGAGAGAGAAGCATATGTAGTTCGATGAATATAGTGATTTGGGCGGTGACACTAGCTAATGGCGGAACAAGTTTCGTGTGTATGAATTGGATGAAGAATGGCTTTGCCTAACGGAACAGAGACCACGAACAAAAGCGGTTGGAGATGGCTATGTGCAAAGTATGATGGATTGGAATGCTGAGGTTTTGCTTGAAGCGTGGAAACGCACCGAGAATAGAGGAAAGGCGCATGGGTGGATTGATCGATTGTGTGGCCATTTTATGACGGGTATTTCGTGATGGATGTATCAATGCGTCGTAACGAGCATAGCCAAATAAAGAATAAGCCACACCATCATCATCGACACGGACTAGCTCAGTTAACTGTCGTGCGAGAGGAGTGGCGACCAAACAAGAGAAATGATCATGAAAGAGGTGAGACTGAAGGGGCCACAGTTGGCCGACACGCGAAGTCTAGTAAAAGACTGGTGGGTTCTGAGGCGGGTGCTGGAAGTCAGCCGGGGGTCCCTGGCTCACCGAGTCGGGGTATGGCGGATAACCAGATGCAGCCTGTGGTACGCCACTTGGATACCCAAACTCAGCGGGAGAGGGGTACTGTTGGGGGTGCATAGGCGGTGGAGGAGGATAATAGTATCCCCCCATCGGATTACTGTATGGATCCCATGGTTGTTGTTGCTGCGCCTGTGGGGCATAAGGATTATTCGCCGAGAACGTCTGCGCAGGCTCTGTCGCCCGCCGCTCCAAACTCTTGGGTCGTTCCTGCTCTTCAGTCGGAGCGAGAGATTGTGCACTCTCGTTCGTCAACGCTCGACTGCTTCCCTCCGAGGAAATACTATCGTTGGGAGCGTTCGAAGGGCTTGGGCTTTCACCGGGCTTGCGGATGTTGACCCTTACCCTCGGCTTCGCCCACGAAAAGATGGGAGTTCCAGTCGCCGTATCCACCATTGCACCATTCGGTCCGTAGCTGATTGAAGGCCCCAGTTGTTCGATTGGCGTGGGACGTGGGACTGGAGGCGGGGGCATTCCAAAGAAACTGGGCCCGTGTGGGGGATGTATCATCGGAGGAAGTGAAATTGAGTGGGAGTGGGAGTGGTGGTGATGGTGCATCGCAGATGGTGGCGGAGGCGTGTACATATTCTGAGGTGGAGGTGGTGGCGTCGGATATCCGTATGGCATACGAGGATCATACCACATTTGCTCTTGCATCGGTGCTGGGTAGGTGGCAACAGGGTGGTGAAGAGAGTAAGGGAACGGGGCAGGTGGGTATGAGGGTGAGGGGTACGACGGCGACGGAACCGTTGGGGTTGGCGCTATCTGTACCATCGGCTGGTTCATAGGTAGTGGTGGCGGTAGCATTGCGAGTGGAGCAACTTCTGGGCCTTGCTGAGCGGGTGCTGGTTCTGATAGAAGTAATGGGCTTCTTTGCACCAAGGGTGTTGAAGCAGGAGGATCGATATCCGAAGGAGCTACTTGTACGGCAGGTTCATGTGCAACTAGAGCTGATTTGGGGGCGGGGTCGGGAGCGGAAGCGGGTACAGGCCCAGTCACGTTGAGCTCATCTAGAAGCGGGGCAACTGTATGGGCATCCTCCGGCTGCAAAGCGAGTAGTGCGGGTGGACTAAGTGGCGCTTCTTCTCCTCCTCCTTCCTCTTTGGAACCCTTCACCTTTGGAAGCCTCACCACGACTTGACGAGTAGGTTGAGACGGGGTCGAGGCTGCCGGTTCTGAATTTGTTCCTACTGGAGAGAGTCGCACGAAGGTGTAGCGCGTCTGACCAGGCAGCTTTACACGAAGGCGGCCACCACCCCCAAATCGGGGTTTAGGAGAACCGTCGGAGAAGAGGTATGTGGCGGCATGCCTGGTCCATGCATACTCTGGTCGGTACCACAGTCTAGGAGTTGGGGAAGGACGTGTGGGGACGTGTGGGGTGCGCTCGTGTGAGCTCGGGGTCTCGTTGGACGATTTGACTGGATCAGAGTGTTGGAAGCCACTTCGGACGGTTCCGCTCCTTCCACGTCCACGAGTCGACCAAAAACCTCCTCGTCCAGGCGATTGTTCGGCGGGCTGCCTAGGTGCCTGCGCTTCTTTTGCCTGCTCAAACTCCTCATACCCATCGTGTCGCCAATCTTGGTCGGTCGGATCGTTAGACTCTGACGCAATACCCCATTGCTCACGTCCTGGAAATCGTCCTCCAGGACGTCGACCAGTCCAGCCAGTGCCAAATCCGCCACGGCCTCTGCCCCTCCAGCGGCCCCTCCACCAGCCGCTGAGACTGCGCAAGTCCTTGTCCAGCAAACGTTCGTCATGACTCCAGAACTCTCCAACTCGAGGTGTGTACGACGGATCAGCCTCGAGACGCTGCAGATAGGCCTTGCGCGCAGAGATCCCAATTGGGCGGTGGGACACAGAACCGGCGCTGGGCTTCGCCTCTGAACGAGCACCCTTCACGTGAGCAGCCAAGTCGGGTTCATCTTCACCTGCGGGGGATGGCGCGCGCATATCTGCAAAGTCGAGGACGGGAAGATCGTCTCCATCGGCGTGCGCCACCATGTCTGACCAAGCGTGATGGGCGTTATGGAGACTGGAGAGAAGGGCCCTGCCGTTCACGTCCTCGTCTGGGAACTGCATGACGGGAAGCGTCGAGGAGCCTGCCGCGGAAGCTGTTGGCTGGCCTTTGCCTTTACCATTTGACGCTTTGCGTGTCAGCAGGCGCTCTGGGACGGACGCTATGCTCGAGGTGAAAGACGAGTCATCATCATCATCGTCATCATCGTCAGCGTCCGACTGCAAGTCATCATCTGAGCGACCCTCCCTCACGATGTCCTCGTCGCCCTCACGGCGCGCCCGGGCCTTTTTGGGACGCGTCTCGGGCTTTGTAGCGACGGCAGTGGTCTTTTTCTTAGCCACAAGAGCCGGTTTTGACCGACCATTGGGTAGGAGACGATTGCGGGGAGGCGCAGACGCTGGCATTACTGGACACGGATGAGTAAAACTGCGAGGTGGCAAAAAAGAGGCGGAAAAAATGCGTACGAGAGGTTGTAGAGGATATGCAGTTGTTACAAGACTCGATGGCCCGTCGTCGAGGTCAGTCACGCCTCAAAGAGAATGGTGGCTGGGTCTAAGTTTGCCTCCAAACGTCTCAGTCGGGTTCAACCATGACCAGCAGACGGCCTTCACGGAGGCTTAGATACTTCTTTATTCATTGATTCCTGAAACTTTGCGCCCCTGAACCCCTTGGAACGTTACCCTGGAACTTTACTCCCTTGCGGCGTGGTCTCCTTGAGGCTTGAGGCACGCTGCTTGAAGCGACTGGCCGGCCATACCGTCGCTGGCTTGTGAACAAGACAAGCGTGCCTGTTTGCCAGACCCCTGCAGAGCGCTCGGCACGGGACATACTTCCAGATCGATCGTTACAATATGCCAATCGAAAAACCAGGTAGAAGCCACTCATCGCGGTAGTATGTATCCAGAGGTCATATTCATATCAAGGAAGGAATCGTAGAAAATCGCTACTCACGGGAGGAATAAAACCACCAATGTTACCCAACCCAAGGTCGGGGCTCTTCTATCATCATACAGGTATTTGCAATTGTGAACCCTATTATTATTTTACACCTTACTTCCTCTCTTTCGTGCATCCTCCTCGACTTTATTCAAGAACTCCAGCTTCTCTTCACATGATCCAAGCTCTCCTTAACCTCTCCCACCATCTCCTGAGAGGTGCCGTCCCTCTCCAAAAACCTGACTGCGCTCCTCACCGCCGAATAGCTTCCCGCCAACAACAAGCGGGCGTACTGTTCCACCAGGTCGCCCGTAGCACAATCAATGACCTGGTTGAGAGCATACAGTACCAATTCATTAACTGCGGTAACTGCCATGGTCATCTCCTTGGCATCCTTCGCAGCCTCCACTTCTTTGTATCCTGGTCGTCTAACACTGGCTCGTCACTTTTAGTTTTAGTTGTGAGCTGCTGCTTCCAGGTGGGTGTGTTGACAGTTTTGTTGGAGTTGGAGAAGGTATCCATGTCCTGTATCCAACGAGCATAGAATTCGAGCGCCAGATCCAAGCAAGGTGGAAATGGCATAGCCAAGTTCTTTTTGAGCATGATTGTGAGTTTGTCGATTTCTACCTTCTTGGTTGCTGCCAGGTCCAGAGCGAGGGCACTCGGGCTAGAGGCCTCAATAATCCCGGACATCTCATAAAGATTGACGAGGTAAATGGTGGTGTTTATGGTACTGAATCCTCTGACTAGAATCAGAAACGCGTGTTTAATACATTCCTAGGTATTCCACTTAGCGTGGCGCCTGGGAGAGTAAAAGGGACTCACTCCTTTTCATGTCATAAGGTTAGAAAAGGTCTCGCAAATGAGGTTTTGACGGATTTTCGACTCTCCCCCGAAAACAGGGATCAAGGAAACGCACAATTCTCGAAGCATATCGCCTTATAAAGCGGTGGTACAATCGGTACCGGGGCCACCGCACTGTCCTGATTACTAGAGCCAGACCGTGCAGTGTTGGTACAGCGTCCGGCGTCCGGATTCCAAAGTCTCAGGGTTCCAGCGAGGAACTTCAGAGCAGTCTAGAGGGGTTCGGGAAACGATGCCAATAGAGTCTAAACGAATGTTACTGTGAACAAGCGTAGCATGACAGGGGCTCCACCTTGTGACAAAATCTGCGCACGTAGCCGCACCAAGTGAACGGAGGTCTTGGTGAAGGGTTTCGTCACCAGTCCAGGATCTATCTTTCGAGTTCACGGAAGGGAGTAGTCTATTGCAGTGAGTTGGTCGACATACTGTGTGCAAAGGAGACCAATTGGCAGAACAAATCCACCACAAATTTGGTGCTCGAAGTATAAAATGCAGCCGGGAGGATCGATCACGATGGTAATAATATGGTGGCACTCAACCTGCTGGAAGACGTGAGGCCGACTAGCTTCTTATCTTCTCAAGGCAGTTGTCGTTATCTCCGTCAGGATTGGCCAGCTATTTATTTTTGTTTCCTAGCGCCATGAGAGGCAGCTGCGTACGCGCACCTGGTATGCGACTACACCAAGGCAGCATGTACTTCTCGTTCGACAACATCCAGCCCACTATACGATCCCGCCGAATTAAACGAAGAAGGAAGTGTTCAACGACTGCGTGTGCCGCATATGCTCGCTGTTCGCCACGCTGAAGCGAGAGGTGGAAAAAGTCATGAAGCTTGCAGCGATGTGACCGCTGTCGGCGAGAAGGCCAAGGAATTTGCAAGTCGGAACGGCGTCTAAAGGCTCATGAGGGCTGGGCTCGTGGATGGGCGGGCCCAGATAAACAGGAATTCCTGGAGCAAGCTAGCTTGTGCTCAAGCGTAGTTGAAGGAAACTCTTCGTTTGTAGTGGGACTGCTGTGATATGCAATACAAAGCATGGTCAGTACAACACAGGCCCACAAAATTCTTTGGGAGATGAGGGTTCTAGTTCGGGAGACGGTTATCCAGATGACCAGGAAAGGCATTAGCTCTAATTAACCAATGATTACTAAAGGAGCCTTATCTGTGGGACAAAGCATGCAACCCCAACCCCTAACCACAGATCTGCACCTCATGACCACCCACTTTCACTTCTCTCGAGATTCCCTCTCGACCCTCACTATACTGGACGCGATTTGCGAAGGAAGATTGCTGGCAACTGTCCCATCGAGTCATCCTGTTGCACTGGGTAGGCATCGGATGATGCGAGTGACAAGACAATCGATTTACCAGAAACCACGAAGGGCAGTATAATCCATTTTTCAAACACCGCACACATCAAAGCGATGAACCAATAGTAATAATGAAAGCATAGAGCGAACTAAGACACCACTCAAACTCTCCACCCTTTTAAACAGAGCCAGGGTAGGCGAGCTTCGTTATTTCCTGCCATTCCTGACTTGCGTCAAAAGCCTCTCGAATTGGGTCCAGCAGTTTGTTCAATGCATCAGATACTGCGTCCTTGAGCTCAGCTGCGGTCACTTTCCTTTCCTCGAAGTCCTTTGCTAGCTCTTCGATACTAGAATAGTGCCACTCCGCAGGCGCATCGCCGGTACAAGAGGTCTTGATAGAAAAAAGGGTCCCCGTTGGAGTATTAGGGGAGATGAGGGGATTGGGCCGCGGGTGCTCGAAGGCGGGATCCGATTTGAGGGCGGAGAGCGGCATGATAATATATTTGGTAATCTGGAGGAGACCATTTCCCTCTGTCACACCATCTTCGCAGGCAGCCATGTGGACTTTAGCCGTGACCGATTCAGCTGGATCCAAGAAATCGATCTTGCTGTGGGGATCGGAGGAAGACATCTTGCCTCCACCAAGACCCGAGACCATTGGGTTCATCATATGGGCTCTCTTCTTATAGCCCAGTCGCGGAAGTAGTAATTCGGCGTAGACAAAGATTTTGCGCTTTGATCACGTTCAGTGGGACATTAGGTGCATCGCGAGGCGAGGACCTAACCTGATCAACCCCGCCAAATTGGAAATCACAACCTAAATATTCTTCGTCGAGAGCTTGTAACCCCGGGTAGACAAGGGACGAGAGCAAAGGGGAGGCCACTTGTTTGACCACCTCGGCACCAGCCTTTTTCGCATCACGTTGCGATGTAAGGGCTGCCAATCGAAGACAGTCCTTAGCGTAGGTTCTATTGACCGTGGGCCAGGTCAGATCCCAGACAGGGTGGCCACGAGCTACTCACTCTGAAAGCTGGAAATCGCTGCCGATCACAAACCTTAATCGTTCGACAGGGATGTCCAGCGACTTGAAAATCGAAACTAGTAGGTGCTTATAGTACTGCGTCCGGTTCGCAACACGATCCAAAGGAGCCTTTAGGTTATCAAGGAAAGCATGGACGTCTGCGGAAGTTTAGGAGAGTGGTGAAATCGGGGAAGTCAAACTACTAACCCGCCAGAAGGACGGTTACCTACAATACCGTGATGTCAAACAGCGATCGACAACTGGTGGAGAAGACCCACCTCTACTCCAGCTTGGAGGAAATCGGCAATCTTCAGAAGAGCCACGAAGTACGCGATATGGGCTATCAAACAGTATTAATTAAATTGCTCTCCGTGCCACGCGCCATGCCCATACGTCGTCCAGTTGGAGCAGTTCCCCAGTAGCATTTTGGTGTCCGTCCCTCTGCGAGTATTTGTTGAATAATCTCGCCGCCGATAACCTCCTGAAGTCCACGCGTGATAAGATTGTACCTAGTCTCATTGTCCATCGCCGAGCGATGGCGCCTGGGTCGGGTCAAAAGGTCGGCTCTTTGTCGCCACTTTATCCGTCCCTTCATCTCCGGCCTCTCGATCTGAGTTTCAGTGGGTGGAATGCCTAGAAACTGACCTCTACCATAACTTACGACTTCGAAATAGCTTCTCGGACTATGGCTAACCCGAATCTGAACGTGATCCTGGACGCGTATGGATCAGTTTGCCCTGAGTGCAGTGAGTGCACAGTCTACAATACCTAAAGTCATCGTATTCATCTCTTCATCCACATAGGCTGCGCAAGTGTAATGGCTGGAGTTGAATGCGGGTCTTGTGGACACACCCATTGAAGCAAGGACCAAAATATGGCTCTCTAGTTAGAAATATTGCAAGTGGGAATAAATGATTATCAACTGACTCGGGAGCCCTCAGCTAACTGATAATTAATTATCTGAACGGGGACCACGTTGCGCACGCACTGGTGGCCCGGTGATCACTATGAAGTTGCCATGCATGGCGTACCAACCCATTCCGTCGACGTCCATTCCGGTTTGAACGTGAAGCACCTGAGCGAAGCACCTGCTCTGAATTTGGGTTGTAACACAACTAACATGCGCTCTCTTCCAAGGAGGCTTTCCCCGCCTCAATATTCGTTTCACTAGACTGCTTTCCCGTAGCACGTTTCGGCGCTTACGTGGTATCGGTGGCTGATCCGTTCACCCTCGCCATCACTATCCAATCCACCAAAGCAGGTTGATGACTGGCTCTAGGTATCTCCTGTTTGTCTTGTAACAGAGTCTCGTCCTCTCCTTTGCCATGCCACCCTGCGGTACTGGATAGTGATTGCCATCTTGAATAGTGCTATACTCTTTGCCACGAGTCGAGCAGCTCGCGTGCTGAACCCGAGTCGGGATCGCGGGAGACGGCGATAGTAGGTACAACTGACATAGCGACAGGTGGCCGAGAAGTTTTGTGGGTTCCTATTCAACATCTCGTCAGTCCACCGTGTAAGGGACTGAACGGAGTGGGGGCCTACCAAGTGTTATTCTGTGTACGAACCCCGGCTTGGTCGTTCTTTTCTCTCTAACAGGTTATGAGCCCTGCCAGTGCCTAACAGCGCGCAATAGAGATCTGGATGACTAAGTTGTTATTCTGTGTACGAACCCCGGCTTGGTCGTTCTTTTCTCTCTAACACTACCTTGCTTGACACCATGCCCTGGGTCCTAGGTCGAAATATTGAAATGCAGGTTCAGTTATGGAAACAACCACTGAGTAAATAACACCTTGCTTAATTTTTCCCATCAGGACGAGGACCAGAGACACAATGGTAATGATGAGTGACCGTAAATGGGGGGGCTGTCTGTGGAGGGATAGTAGAAATGGAGGAGCCGCCCGGTATGAGCGACGGTTTGTATGTAGTAGATGAACGAAGAGAGGCTGATCGCTCGTAGTTCATGACGTTTGAGGAGCCTGACGTCAACAGGAGGGCGAGCGAGAGGGTGTTCGGAGACCATAGGTGCGTACCCGGAGCGACGTGCTCTAAGGTAGCGCCACAGTAAATGGCCGCCCGTTGAGATACTGTGTCACAAGGTGCAACCATATAGATGGCCACCAGTTGATAGACTGAGTCGCGAAGCGACAGAAAATATACGGTATTACAGGGGCAATGAAGCAGATGGCCATCCGTTGATAGACAAGGTCGCTAGGCGTCCGTGAATATAACACCCGTCGAGAGAAGGGGTTATAGAGGTAACGAGGAGCGTTGAGAACAATCAAGACGAGCCATAAATCATGTGGATATAAAAAATGTGTAAATGATGTGTAAAGGCGACTTGATTTCGACTGTAAAGGGATTACACCTTGTTAGAGATTGGTGTTTCCGGTGGGCACACGCCTTCTATGCCCACCATATGCAGACCACATATGCACCTGACGAAGTCTGTGGTTGCTCATATCTGCTGGATTTTCTCAGAGGCGGAGTGGCGCGGCCTCCGGTTTGCCATGTGATGGAGGTCAGCTCGCACACTGCTATGTCATGGACTTACATCTCTGTTTTGCCGTACACAATGCATTTAGTAGATTCTCAGAGTTATGAATAGAAGGAGGGGAGTCATCCAGATTATTCAACACCCCTTTATGCCTTTATGCGATGACTATCGCCCCTTTCCCTCACCGGCACCTCGCACCACCACGTCACGGCACCTCGTGCAGATGAACCGAGACCCCCAAAACGCGACCCAAGATCCCCCGGACCCCAGTCCCCGGGCCTCCCCTCGCGTGGACCTGTGTCTGGCACTCGGGCCGGCGACATACGAATTCAGGTAGTGTAACTATTCGCGTTGTGATAGTGTACCACCCACCCGAACGCCACCAGACCCATCTACCATAATCCCCCACCCACGTAGTATAGCATCCCACTCACAGCCCGTGCGGTCCGGTAGCCTCATGTATA
>Ga0307513_10012237_pt1 | contig 10607 bp, 8 predicted proteins | sample 15_EM_MG_FD_202174 | JGI IMG/M metagenome (GOLD analysis project Ga0307513, IMG submission 202174) | Populus trichocarpa ectomycorrhiza microbial communities from riparian zone in the Pacific Northwest, United States - 15_EM | ecosystem: Host-associated > Plants > Roots > Unclassified | place...
GCGCACGCCGCGACACTAACGTGCGCCGCGCAGCGCCGCTAGTTGATCGATGGGGGACGTTCCCGTCCATCGCGCGTCGCGTCGCGCGGCCCTTCGGGATGGCTCACGATCCAAGCGCTCGTGCCGACCGTGTCGCCACGCGCATCGCCATGCGCCGTCGACCGCGTTCCTGCTTACTTCTGGAACGACTGCGCCTCGCCGACCAGCTCGAGCCGCTGCGGCAGGTTGCCCGCGCTGTACACCACGACGGTGCGCACGGTCGGGAAGCGCAGCGCGATCACGAGCTCCTTGCGGCCGTCGCCGTCGAGGTCGATCACCCCGAGCAGGTCGAGCATCACGACCGCCTTGGCGTCCACCGACTTGCCTGGCTCGGCCTCGGGCGCGAGCTTGACGTCGTACAGCGAGAACGTCGGCTTGCAGGTCGCCTTGACGTTCTGGTTGGTCGACCACTCCTGCGCCGGCCCGCGGATCCCGTCGAGTGCGCCCGCCAGCGGGAACCACTCGATCACGCCGTCGCCGTCGATGTCGACGCCCAGCGAATCGCCCGACAGGCACGCGGCGCCGGTCTGGAACACCGGCGCCGCCGGCGGATCATCGGGCCGGGTGAGCTCGGCGACCGCGACGCCGCAGCCGTTGGTCGCCGCCGCGCACTTCGGATCGTCGACGCGCTGACCGCCGGCGTCCGACGAGCACGGCGCACCGCCGACGTACGTGCCCGACGCGACCGACTGACCGAGCGTGATGTCGGCGAGCCCGACCGTGTCGAACAGGCCGGCGACCTTGCCATCGACGCCGAACGCGATGAAGCGCGGCGTGCTGCCGCGCTCCACCGCCGTGGTCACCTCGGCCACCATGTCGATCCACTGCGTGGTCCGCATCAGCAGCGGCGCGACCGCCGGACGCCCGGCCGCGCCCCGCGGACACAGCTCGCCGACGACGACCTGGCGACCGCCCTTCAGCGGCGTCGGGCTGCGCTCGCGGCGCATCACGGGCTCCTCCGGGAACGGCTTGTCGGGCCGGACGCTCGGCCGGCAGGCCTGCAGCGTCACAACCGCGACAACCCAGGCAACGCGAGGCAGCTTGCCGCGGTCTTTAGCCATCTCATGCACCATATCCTGCGGGATCTAGACACGGCCAATTGGTGACTTCGTTGCCTCGTCCGTTTGACCCAGCTTTGGGCCCGTGCCTATAGTCCGCCCGACTTTCGGCGGGCCTAATTCCTCCGTACTTTCTATGCATTACACCACAGGTCGAATCTACCTCCCGGCGCGGCCGGATCTTCGGCCGGCTTTGCGGCTGGCTCCTTGGGCGCTCTGCGCTGTGACGCTGCTCGGTGGGTCGCTCGCGGAAGCGCAGATCTCCCCGGGTGGTGGTGGCCTCGGTCCGAGCCCCTCGCAGCAGAGCGCCGCCGACGACAAGAAGGCGGGCGTCGCGGAAGCCGCCCCCAAGACGCCCGGGCTGCTGCCCACCACGCCCGCGCTCCCCGCGCCCAAGAGCCGGCGCAAGCGCTGGAAGCTGTTCGAGCTCGACGGCTACTACCGGATGCGCACCGACTGGCTCAAGAACTTCAACCTCGGGTTTCCGACCGGCGGCTTCGGTGGAACGCCGTTCCCCCAGGCGCTCGGGTGCACGCCGGCCGGCAGCGACCAGCCGTGCAACGGCTCGCTGTCGAGCGCGAACATGCGGCTGCGCCTCGAGCCGACGATCAACCTCGACGAAGGCACCGCGGTCCACGTCCAGGCCGACCTGCTCGACAACCTGGTGCTCGGCTCGACGCCCTACGATCAGACGCTCGCCGGCGCCTACAGCAGCACCCCGCTGGTCAACCCGCCGCTCGGCGCGTTCAACAACAGCAACCAGGCGCCACCGAGCCAGGGCATCAACAGCGATCGCCCGTCGATCCAGATCAAGCGCGCCTGGGGCGAGGTCGCCTTGCCGCTCGGCATCCTCAAGTTCGGCCGCATGCCGAACCACTGGGGCATGGGCATCCTGCACAACGGCGGCGGCGCCGATCCGATCAACGGCACCTATGACTACGACGCCGACTACGGCGACAGCGTGGATCGCGCGAGCTTCTCGCTGCTGATCCCCGGCACCAACCTGCGCGCGATGGTCGCGTCGGACTGGGCGATGACCCGGCTGGTCTCGAACCAGACCTCGGCGAACAAGGGCCACGAGGGCCACCCGTTCGACCTCGACGACAGCGACGACATCAACGCCTGGGTCGGCGTGATCTCGCGGATGGACTCGCCGCAGGAGTTCAAGGACGCGGTCGACCGCGGCGAGATCGCGTTCAACTACGGCATCTACTTCGAGTACAAGACGCAGGCGTGGGACTACAACCTCAAGGACTTCGTGCTCGGCGGCGACACCGACGCCCCCGGCAGTGACGTCACGCAGTCGCACTACGTGCCGCGCGGCCTCAAGACCTACTCGCCCGACGTCTGGGCCAAGCTCGGCATCGGCGCGGTCACGGTCGAGGCCGAGCTCACCGCGCAGCTCGGCTCGATCGACACGCTGACCGACTACACCGACGCCGGCATCTCGCACGCCGACATTCGCAAGTTCGGCGGCGCCGGCCGGGTGACCTGGCGTGGCCTGGACAACAAGCTGAAGCTCGGCCTCGAGAGCGGCTTCGCGAGCGGCGATTCGTCGGACAACCTGCCGCAGGGCGCGATCAACATCGCGTTCGCCAAGCCGCTCGGCGAGCCGGGCGATACCACGCTGTCGCAGTTCGCGTTCAACCGCGACTACAAGGTGGATCTGATCCTGTGGCGCCACCTGGTCGGCGCGGTGACCAACGCGGCGTACGTCAAGCCGTCGATCCAGTACGACGTCACCAAGTCGATCACGCTCAAGGTCGCCAACATCACGTCGTTCGCGATCCGCCCCGTGGCGACGCCGGGCAACGCCAAGATGTACGGCACCGAGTTCGACACCGATCTGGGCTACTCGTCCGGCGGCCTGTACGCCGGCCTGTCGTACGGCGTGCTGTTCCCGTTCGCCGCGCTGAGCCACCCCGAGAGCGTCGGTGGCTACATCCCGGATCCCGCCGCGGCCACGCCCGACAAGACCAACGTCAAGGACGCCGAGACCGCGCACGTCATCCAGGCGCGCGCCGTCCTCGCGTTCTGACCGGCCGCCGCGCGTCGCGTCGCCTCGCATTGTGACGCGCGCGGCGTTCCGTGGCTCGCCCGCTGCCGTTGCCGCTGCCGCTGCCGTTCCCGCTCCCGCTCCCGCTGCCGCTGCCGCTGCCGCTGCCGCTGCCGCTGCCGCTGTCGCTGTCGCTGTCGCTGCCGCTGCCGCTGCCGCTGCCGCTGCCGCTCCCGCTGCCGCTCCCGCTGCCGCTGCCCGCTTCGGCTTTCGGCTCGCGGCTTTCGGCTCGCGGCTCTCGGCGTTCGGCGTTCGGCGTTCGGCGTTCGGCGTTCGGCGTTCGGCTCGCGGCTCTCGGCGTTCGGCTTTCGGTTCGCGGCGCTCGGCGTTCGGCTCGCGGCGTTCGGCTTTCTGCTCAGAGCTCGCCGAGCGCGATCACGAGGCGATCGACCGGCACGAGCTGCATCCCTGATGCGCTCTCAAGCCGCGCCGCGTTCTGCGCCGGCAGCACGGCGCGGCGGAACCCCATCCGCGCGGCCTCGGCCAGGCGGTGCTCGCACAGCGGCACGGCGCGGATCTCGCCGGCGAGCCCGACCTCGCCGAACACGATCGTGTGCGGATCGAGCGCGCGACCGCGCGCCGACGACGCCACCGCGCACGCGATCCCCAGATCAATCGCCGGCTCGGTCAGCCGCAGCCCGCCCGCAACATTGACGAACACGTCGCGATCGAGGACGTCGCAGCTCGCGCGCTGCGCCAGCACGGCGAGCAGCAGCGACACGCGGTTGCCGTCGACGCCAGCCGCGGTCCGCCGCCCGAAGCCGGCGCTCGCCGGCGCGACCAGCGCCTGGATCTCGACGAGCAGCGGGCGCGCGCCGTCGGCCGAGGCCACGACGATCGAGCCCGGGGCGCCGACCGGCCGCTCGGCGAGCAGGTGCGCCGACGGGTTCTTGACCTCGGCCATCCCGGCGCCGCGCATCTCGAACACGCCGATGTCCTGGGTCGAGCCGAAGCGATTCTTGTGCGCGCGCAGGATGCGATACGGCCCACCGTCGCCCTCGAGCTGCAGCACCACGTCGACCAGGTGCTCGAGCGTCTTGGGCCCGGCGATCGCGCCGTCCTTGGTCACATGACCGACGATGATCGTCGGGATCCCCGTGGTCTTGGCGAACTGCATCAGCCGGCTCGCGCACTCGCGGACCTGCGCCAGCGAGCCCGGGATCGAGTCGAGCAGCGGCGTGTACACCGTCTGGATCGAGTCGACCGCAAGGACCGCCGGCCGGTGCTCGTGCGCGTGCGCGAGGATGCGCTCGACGTCGGTCTCGGCGACCACGGTCAACGCGGCCGCCGCCGCGCCGACCCGGCGCGCCCGCATCGCGGTCTGCGCCACCGACTCCTCGCCCGTCGCGTACAGCACGCCGCCGCGCGCCGCGAGCCCGGCCAGCGCCTGGATCAGCAGGGTCGACTTGCCGACGCCGGGATCGCCGCCGAGCAGCACCAGACAACCGGCGACCATGCCGCCGCCGAGCACGCGATCGAGCTCGCCGATCCCGGTCATCCGCCGATCCTTGGCGCTGATCTCGACGACGTCGCAGATCGCGACGGGCGACCGGCCATCGGCCACGCCGGTCGCGCTCGGCCGCGGCGGTGCGGCGCTCTCGATCTCCTCGATCAGGCTCGACCACTCCTGGCACGTCGGACAACGCCCGACCCACTTGGTCTCGCTGTGCCCGCACGCCTGGCAACGCCAGACCGAGCGCGCCGCCTTGGGTTTGATCGCCTTCGCCACGCGCCTTCATAACAACCCGGTCTGACGCGGGCGACCTGCGATCGCGCCGCCGCGATCAGCTCAGCCGCGCCCGCACGCGCGCCTGCTTGGTGCGCAGCCGCGTCGCCAGATCGTCCCGGCCCAGCGTCGTCGCGCGCGCCGCGGCGATCCCGAGCCAGCGCACCGCGTGGCTGATCGATCCGGCGGCGAGGAACGCGCGGCTCGCCGACAGCGCGACCGCGACGTCGCCTTGATCCTGCTCGTGGCGCTGCTCGAACAGCGCCTGCGCCTGGTCGGCGCGGCCCGCGCTGACGTAGAAGTCGGCGAGCCCATCGCGCACCGCGCCGACCCGCTCGGCGCCCTGCGGCACGGTGCGCAGCGCCTCGGCGTACGCGGCGACGAACGCCTCGTAGGTCACGACGGCGCGGTCCAGCTCGCCGCGCCCGAGCGAGACCAGCAGCTCGAGGAACGGCGCGTAGAACACGTAGCTGTCGATCGGACAGCGCAGCACGCCGATCACCTCGTCGATCGCCAGCTGATCGTCCTCGTGCGCCGCGGCCGCCAGCGTCGCGGCTTCGATCGCGTTGCCCGAGCGACCGAACCGCGCCCGCGCCGGCTCGAGCCCGCTGTCGCGCACCACCTGCGAGACCCGCTCGGCGCGCGCGACATGCTCGGTCACGCCATCCCAGTCGAGCAGCGCCGCGTCCGGCATCGGCGGCGGCGTGAACGCCGGGCTGAAGTGATCCTCGTAGCTCGCGCCGCCCACGGTCAGCGCGTGCCGGGCGGCAGCGATCTCGTCTGGCGACAACCAGCTGATCCGCATACAGCTACCCTACCATCGCCACGATTTCTCCGCCCCCGCTTCAAACCGCACCGACGACCGACGACCGACGACCGACGACCGACGACCGACGACCGACGACCGACGTTCGCTTCGCAGGTCCGCTTCGCGTCCGGCGCTCCGTGCCCGGGGCTTACTTCTTTGGCGCGGCCTTGGTCGGCGGCTTCTTGCCCGGCGCGGGCTTCTTGTCGGTCACGGGCGTGCCGCCGAGCGCGCCGATCTCGTCCTCGATGCGCTTCTGGCCGCCGGCGTCCTTGCCCTTGTTGAGCTCGAGGTACTTGTTGAAGGCGGCGACCGCCTTGTCGGTCTGGTGATCCTGCTTGTACATGAAGCCGAGATCGAACCAGCCCTCGGCGTTGCCGGGATCGAAGCTCGTCGCGTTCTCGTACTCGGTGATCGCCTGCGGGATCATCTCCGGGTTCTTCTCCGTCTGCCGCCGGTACGCCACCGCGAGGTTGAAATGGAACCCAGCGTCGTTGGGCGCGAGCGCGATCGCCTTCTGGAACGCCTTGACGGCATCGGCGTCGCGCTTCGCGAAGCGATACGCGACGCCGAGGTTGTTGGCGAACTGCGCGTCGTCCGGCTTGAGCTTCACCGCGAGCTCGAGGTCAGCGATCGCCCCAGGCAGATCACCCTTCTGGCGTCGCACCGTGCCGAGGTTGCCGTGGATCTCGGCGTCGTTGGGATCGAGCGTGCTCGCCGTGATCAGCGCCTTGAGCGCCTGGTCGGTCTGGTTGTTGCGGAAGTACGCCATCCCCAGGTTCGCCCACACGACCTTGTCCTTCTTGATGCCGACGACCGCGTGCTCGTAGGCGCTCACCGCCTTGGGGATGTCCTTGCGCGCCGTCTTGTACAGGTTGCCGAGCGACGCCCACGCCATGTAGTGCTTGGGGTTCGCGGCGACCGCGTGCTCGAGCGCCTCGATCGCCTGGTCCGGCTTGTTCTCCTGCTTGTAGGCCAGGCCCTGCTTGTAGAACGCGTCGGCGTCCTCGGCGAACGCGACCTGTGGGACCGCAAGCCAGAACGCGGCCGAGCAGCCGATGACGAGCGAGATCCGGGCGAGCGTGGACATGCTTCCTCCGCCGCCGATCCTAGCAGAAGCCTGGGTGGCGAGTCCGGCGTGCGGGCGGCGCCCCCGGTGGACGAACGACGCCATCGCACCCCGAGCTCGTGGCTATGCCTCGGCGGTCTTGACCGTGTCCGACGCCGGCGACGGCGCGGTATTCACCGGCGCGGTCGCGGCGAGGTCCGCCGCGGGGCTCGCGTCGCTCGGCGCGAGCTCGAGCTCGGCCAGCGCGTCGCCGCTCGCCTCGACGTCATGCGACAGCTCCTCGAGCTGGCTCACGATCGACGAGCCGGCCGACTCGGCGCGCGCGGCGTCGAGCCCGGTCGCCGCGAGCTCGAACTTCTCGAGCGCCGCGACGTGGTTGTGCATGCGCGCGACCAGTCGCTCGCGGCCCTGGCGGATGCGCGCGCGGTAGCGCTGCTGATCGGCGAGCGCGGCGCGCGCCGCCTGGTACTGCGTCTTGACCTCGCGATCGGTCGCCGCGGCGATCCGCTGGTCGAGGTCCGTCATGCGGTGAACCAGCTCGCTCTCGCTCGGTCCGGTGATCTTGACCTCGGCGCTGCGCGCCGCGACCTCGAGCGTCTTGAGCACGCCGTCGCGCACCAGGTTCCGGCCGGCCTCGTCGCGGATGCGCTCCTGCGCCGCGGTCCAGATCGCGGCCGACCGCGCGCACAGATCGCGGACCTCGGCGTCGAGGTTCACCGGCAGCTTCCGCACCGCCGCGTGCACCGGATCGATCACCAGCTGGAGGTGGCGCGGCAGCATCGCGAGCACGCCGACGATGCCCATCGCCGCCGCCGAGGTCGCCGTCGTGACCATCGCCGGCCAGTGCGCCGTCTGGCGCGCTTGGCCGATCCGCAGCGCGCACCACATCGCGACCAGCGCGGTGACCGCGCCGAGCAGCATCGCGATCAGCCCGCGCATCCCGCGCGGCCCACCGGCGAGCAGCCCGAGCGACAGGATCGCCGCGACCCCCGCCAGCATCCCCCAGCTCGGCGTCAGCGCGAGCAGCGGGACCAGCGCCACCAGCGCGGGGATCATCCGCCAGGTCGGCCGGCCGTACCCGATCGCCGCGCCGGCAGCGATGCCCAGGAGGCCACCGGCGAGCGGCGCCATGGCCGTGACGGGGTGCAAGGCGACCCCGAACAGCAGCGCGCCGCCAACCATGCCGGCCGCAGCACGCTGAAACGATGGGTGATCCGCGAACCGAATGTCCATAGCCGCTACCAACGCCGAGCCCCCGCACCCCGATCTAATGAGCCGTCGGAGAGCCGCCACGACGGCCTGCGTCGTCGGGGCCGCGGTCACGCCATGACCGCCCGCGTCGTCGGGGCCGCGGCCGTCAGTATCGTCGGGCCGCGGCCGTCAGCATCGTCGAGGTCGCGCCGTCACATCGCGGCGCGCGTCGTGTGGAAGCACAGCTTGTAGCCGGCGGGGAACGTGCCGTCAGGGCCGCCCTGCGCCGGCGACACCCGCGCCCCCGGGCCCACCTCGATGCGATACGTCGTGCTCGGCGCCCAGCGCCCAGGATCCGCGCTCGCCAGTCCGAGCTCCAGGACCAACGCGGTCGTCGCCGCCGTGGTCGCCGCCGTCGCGCCCTCGGCCGGCGCGCGCACCGCCAGGACGAAGTCCTCCGACGCCACCTCCGTGCCACCCGCGTCGCACACCGTGAGATCCGGCTCGGTGCCTGCCGCGCCGACGTTCGGCGCCGTGAAGATCTGGATATCCGAGGCGGCCGGCAACGTCGCGATCGGCGCGGTCCAGAAGAAGCTGACCGGCGCCTCGGGCGTGATCGCGAGCGTCCCCGGATCGCCGTCCGCCGGATCGGGCGCCGAGAACCGCAGCGCCATCGCGGCGAGCTGGAACATGTAGCTGCGCTGCGCGCTCGGCACCGACGTGCCGCGCTTGTTGTGGACGCTGTCCTTGATCGTGACCGTGCAGCTCGCGCCCGTCGCCACCGCGGTCGACGACAGCGGCTGGATGTACAGCGACGGCCCGACCGGCCAGCTGACCCGGTTGCCGTTGGGCACGTAGTTCCCGTCGTACGGCACGTCGACGCCGCCGCAGGTCAACGTGACCGGCTGGGTGACCGCCAGCGTGCCCATCATCCGTCCGGTCGGGTGCATCATCGCGTCGAGCTCGGGGACCAGATCCTCGATCGCCGGATCGAGCAGCTGGTCGAACACGACCCGCACGTACCAGCTCGGCGGCGCCGCCTCCGCGACACCATCGGCCTCGGCGGGCGCGTCGAGATCGTCGGGGCACACCGCCACCGTCGTCATCGTCGGCAGATCGACCACGTCGGGGCGCTTCTCGTCACCGAGCCGGCAGTACGTGGCCGACTCGAGGAAGCGATCGAGATCGCCCCCTGAGGGATCGATCGACGTTCGCAGATCGCTCGCCACCAGCACGGTGGTGACGTTGGGCGGCCCGCTCGTCCGCAGATCGGTCGGCTGATCGGGCGCCGCGCACGCGTGAAGCAGCGCGAACGCACCCACCACGACCGAGGATCGAGAAGCGACCATGACCAGCTCCGCCGCGCGCACTCCCTAGTCTACACCGACGAAGTGTCCGAACGTCAGGCGTTCGGACGCTTGCCGTTCTGCGGCGCCGCCGCCGGTGCCGCGGCGGGCGCTGCCGCGGTCGGACGCACGGACTTTCCTGACTTGTCATCGCTCGCCGCGGTCGCGCTCGCCGCGGCCGGCGTCGCTGGAGCCGCCTCGGGCGCGACGTCGATCCCGATTCTTCGGATGTTGTGGTGCGCGAGCACCTTGGCCTCGATCGAGTTGTAAATCTCCGGGTGGTCCGTGAGGAACTGCTTGGCGTTCTCACGGCCCTGCCCGATGCGCTCGCCGTTGTACGAGAACCACGCACCGCTCTTCTCGACGATGTTCGCCTCGGACGACAGATCGACGAGGTCGCCTTCGCGCGAGATGCCCTGACCATAAAGGATGTCGAACTCGACCTCCTTGAACGGCGGCGCCATCTTGTTCTTGACGACCTTGACGCGCGTCCGGTTGCCGATCACGTCCTCTTCCTTTTTGATCGCGCCGATCCGGCGGATGTCGAGGCGGACCGACGAGTAGAACTTGAGCGCGTTGCCGCCCGTGGTGGTCTCGGGCGAGCCGAACATGACGCCGATCTTCATGCGGATCTGGTTGATGAAGATGACCATCGTCCGCGACTTCGAGATCGCGGCGGTCAGCTTGCGCAGCGCCTGGCTCATCAGGCGGGCCTGCAGGCCGACGTGGGTGTCGCCCATCTCGCCCTCGAGCTCGGCCTTGGGCGTCAGCGCCGCGACCGAGTCGACGACGACGACGTCGACCGCGTTGGACCGCACCAGCATGTCGGCGATCTCGAGCGCCTGCTCGCCGAAGTCAGGCTGGCTGACCAGGAGCTCCTCGGTCTTGACGCCGAGCTTCTTGGCGTAGCCGACGTCGAGCGCGTGCTCGGCGTCGATGAACGCGCACACGCCGCCGCGCTTCTGCGCCTCGGCGACGACATGCAGGGTCAAGGTCGTCTTGCCCGACGACTCCGGCCCGTAGATCTCGACCACGCGGCCGCGCGGCAGCCCACCGATGCCGAGCGCCAGATCGAGGCCGAGCGAGCCGGTCGGGATCACGTGGACCTCGCGGTCGATCGGATCCTTGCCGAGCCGCATGATCGCGCCCTTGCCGAACTGCTTGTCGATCGCGGCGAGCGCGAGGTCGATGGCCTTGTCACGGGCCTGGTGAGCCGCGCTGACCGCGGGGCTGACGGGAACTTCTTTGCTGGCCATCTCTACGTGCTCCTGGTCATCAGGCTGATCATCAATCGGTGGGACCCTGACCACGCGGCCA
>Ga0307513_10012238_pt1 | contig 10607 bp, 10 predicted proteins | sample 15_EM_MG_FD_202174 | JGI IMG/M metagenome (GOLD analysis project Ga0307513, IMG submission 202174) | Populus trichocarpa ectomycorrhiza microbial communities from riparian zone in the Pacific Northwest, United States - 15_EM | ecosystem: Host-associated > Plants > Roots > Unclassified | place...
CCGGGTCCTCGCCCCGGTTGACATGGTTCGTGTGCAGGTTGGCGACGTCGATGAGGAGGCGTACGCCGGTCCGGTCGGCCAGTTCGTACAGGAACTGGCCCTCGGTCAGCTCCTCGCCCGGCCAGGCGATGAGCGCGGCGATGTTCTCGACGGCCAGCGGCACCGGCAGTGCGGCCTGGGCGATACGGACGTTCTCGCACAGCACGTGGAGCGCGTCCCGGGTGCGGGGGACGGGCAGCAGGTGACCGGCCTCCAGCAGCGGGGACGCGGTCAGCGGACCGCCCGCGCGGACGAACGCGATGTGCTCGGTGACCAGGGGTGAGCCCAGTGCCTCGGCCCGCTCGGCGAGTGCGGTGAGCCGGTCCTCGGCGGGCCGGTCCGCGCCGCCCAGGCCCAGGGAGACACCGTGCGGGACCACCGTCACGCCGCGCTCGCGCAGCCGCAGCAGCGACTCGGGGAGATGCCCCGGGCAGAGGTTCTCCGCCACGGCCTCGACCCAGTCGATACCCGGCATGGCCTCCACGGCGTCCGCGATCTCCGGCCGCCACCCGATGCCCGTACCCAGTCGTCCCGGTCGCTCCAGTTGCTCCAGTCGCTTCATCGTCCGTCCCTTCTACGACCTTGTCGGTCCACGGAGTGATGGCCCCGGCTCCCGGGATCGAACCTCTCCCGGGTGACCTTCAGAGCAACATTTGAGCTTCCGCCCGCCTGCCGGCTCCCCGCCGTCTACTGGGCCTGGGCGACGGCGTTGGGGTCCGGTGCCTCCGGCCGGTTGGTGTTGATCGTGCCGGGTGTCGTCGGCGACGGCTTCGAGGACCCCTCGACGCCGCTGGTCGGCTCCACCGCGGGCGCGACGGGCGGGATCACCCCGGGGGACGGCGGCGGCGGACCGGTCGGACTGGCGCTGGGCCCGGCGGCGTTCTCGGCGATCTTCTGGAAGTCGACCTGGCCGGTCTTCTCCAGGATCGTGATGTGGTCGAGCACGGTCTGGTTGGTGTCCGAGGCCAGTTGACGCACGAGCGTGTTGCGGGTCTGGTTCCGCACCGTCGCGATGACCGGGAGGATGTTGCCGTGTGCCTGCCGCAGGAGGTTCGCCCAGACCTTGTCGTAGTCCGCGGCCGAGGCCGCCGTCATCTGGTCCAGGAAACCCTGCTGCTGTGCGTTCGGCTGGTTGGGGATCGGGACACCGAGCATCTGGGAGGCGTTCCGTGCCCGCTTGTCGAGGTCGTTGTGGCCCGTGATCAGGTGCTGGGCGGCCTCCCTGACGGCGGGACTGCTGGACTTCTGCATCGCCTGCTGTCCCGCGGGCAGTTCCCACAGCCCGGCCAGCCGGACGCGCACGATGAGTTCGCGGTCCAAGGGGGTCAGTGGCCCCCACTGCGTGTTCACCGTGTCGCCGACGAGCGCGGCTGCGGCTGCCTTCGCGGTGTCGTCACGGTGCGGGTACGAGTAGAGCACGGGGTACGCGAGTGCGCCGATCGTGCCGGCGATCGCCAGGCCGACGAGGATCGAGCCGTTCATGCGGGGCAAAGGAGCCTCCCGGAGGGACCCAACTGGTCGTTGGGGACTGTTACTTGGCCAGTGAGGGGGATACGTGAGCGGTATCGGGACGTGACCGACACGTGTCAGATCGTGCCGTTGGCGAGGGCGTCGAAGTCGACCGCGCCGGTCTTCTCCAGCACTGTGATGTGGTCGAGCACGGTCTGGTTGGTGTCCGTCGCCAGCTGACGCACCAGCGTGTTCTGGGTCTGGTTCCGGATCGTCGCGATGTCCGGGAAGATCGTGCCGTGTGCCTTCCGCAGGATGCTCGCCCAGACCCGGTCGAACTCCTTGCCCTGGGCGCCGTCCATCTGGGCCAGGAAGCCCTGCTGCGCCTCGTTCGGCTGGTTGGGCAGCTCGACATTGAGCTGGGCGGCGACCTTCCGCACCCGCTCGTCAAGGTCGCCGTGGCCCACCAGCAGGTGGTCCGCCGCCTCCTTGACGGTGGCGCTGCTGGACTTCTCCATCGCCTTCTCGCCCGCGGGCAGTTCCCACAGCCCGGCCAGCCGCACGCGCACGATGAGGCTGCGGTCCGAGGCGGTCAGCGGCCCCCACTGGGTGTTCACCGTGCCGGCGGCCGTGTTCGACACTCCGGTGCCGGAGCGGTCGGCGTAGGACCACACAGGGAACGCGAGCGCGGCCATCGTGGTGGTCAGGGCCGCGATGACGAGGGCCGAGTGGTTGATACGCGGCAAAGGAGCCTCCCGGGGAAACCAACTGGTCGTTGGGCAGATGTTGCTTGGCCAGCGACAGAAGGTACGGGCGGGGACCCGGTGATGTTCAACTGGTTCTTGCGAGGAATCCCGTGGCTTCAGTCATCGGGAGGAATCGCATCTCGGGGCTGCGCCCCGGAGGGGCGCGGTGCCTGTTGGCGGAGCCGGGCAGGCTCAGTCGGGGCGTTTCTGGTTCTTGATGTACTCCTTCACGACGTTCAGCGGGGCGCCTCCGGCGGAGGCTGCGAAGTGGGACGGGGAACCAGAAGTGTTCGCCCCACAGGGAGCGCCGGATGTGCTCGGGGTACTCGTTGCGCAGCAGGCGTGCGGAGACGCCTTTGAGGGAGCCGACCAGGCGGGACAGGGCGACCTGGGGCGGATAGTGCACCAGGAGGTGGACGTGGTCGCTCTCGCCGTTGAATTCCGTCAGCTCGGCTCGGAAGTCGGCGCAGACCTCCGTCATGATCTCCTCGCATCGGGTGAGGATCTCGTCGGTGAACACGCCCCGCCGGTACTTCGGCACAAAGACCAAATGGGCATGCAGGGTGTAGACGACACTACGACCCTTACAAATGTTCGGATTTGGTTCCCGTCATGGTGACATAGGCCAAGTACTAGCATGCGGGCATGAAGTTGGTGGTGCGGGTGAAGCTGCTGCCGACGCCCGAGCAGGCGTCGGCACTTGAGACGACCCTGCGCGCCTGCAACGAGGCGGCCAACTGGCTCTCCACCCAGGCATTCGAGAAGAAGGCGACCACCCGGGCTCGTCTGCAGGCCCTGGCTTATGGCGAGTTGAAGGCGCGCGGCCTGTCCGCGCAGCCGGCGCTGCATGTCCTGCGCAAGGTCGCCGACGCCTACACCACCCTGCGGGCGAACGTGAAGGCAGGCAACCTCGGCAGGCCCGGCTCGAAGCGGCACGCCAAGGCCACCGGCAAACCGGTCACCTTCCGGGACCGGACGGCCCAGCCCTACGACGACCGCTGCCTGTCCTGGCAGATGCCCCAGCGCACCGTGTCCATCTGGACCACCACCGGCCGGATGAAGAACCTCGCCTTCACCGGCCAGGCCGACCATCTCGCCGTCCTGGCAGCCCATCAGCAGGGCGAATCCGACCTGCTCCGGCAGAACGGACAGTGGTACCTGATCGCCACGTGTGAGATCCCAGAGGCAGAGCTGAACACCCACCCCGGCGCCTTCCTCGGCGTGGATCTCGGCATCGTGAACATTGCCTCCACCTCCACCGGCACCCGCCACAGCGGGCGACGCCTGAACCGGCGCCGCGAGAACGACCGGAAGCTGCGCTCCCAGCTGCAGAGGAAGAACACCAAGTCCGCCAAGCGGCGCGCGAAGAAGCACGCGGGGAAGGAAGCCCGGCGCTCCCGCGACATCAACCACAAGATCAGCAAGTCCATCGTGGCGGAGGCTCAACGCACCGCACGCGGCATCGCCCTGGAAGACCTCACGGGCATCCGCGAGCGGGCACGGCTACGCAAGCCCCAACGCGTCACGCTGCACTCCTGGTCCTTCCACCAACTCGGCGCGTTCATCGCCTACAAGGCGAAACGCGCCGGAGTCCCGCTGGTGCACGTGAACCCGGCCTACACCAGCCAGGAATGCTCCCAGTGCCACCACACCGACAGTCGCAACCGGCCAGCCCAGGCCCGGTTCGCGTGCAGGTCCTGCGGCTTCGTTGAGCACGCCGACCTCAACTCGTCCCACAACATCGCCCACCGCGGGTGGATGGCGTGGGTCCGCGGGGCCGAGTCACAGGCCCCTGCCCTCACCCTCATCGCGTAGCGAACGAGCGTGAGCGCTGGACGCAGCCGGATCATCGAAGCCATCGATGACCCGAGCAGCAAGCCCGGGACTTCAGTCCCGGGTAGTTGACCGAAGATGTTTGAATCCTGTGCGTCCCAGGGGGCGGTGGTCTGCGACAACCGTCGCCGAACCGGGCGCGATCTCCGTGAAACCGGCATCACGGACCAACGGGAGCCCGCCGGAGGTGAGTTCACGCCAGCGGGCCGGGTCCGCCATACGGACGGCGAGCGGATAGCCGGCGTCCCGCCAGGCCGCGCGGGCCTCGTCCGACAGCTCCCACCACGCCAGCTGAGCACCGTGCCCGGTCTGGGCCATCGCCTTGCCCGCCGACATGTCCAGCTCGGGATTCAGCCAGAGGACGGGCACCGCCGGGTCGGGGTCGAGCGGCGGCTCCGGATCGTCCAGATCGGTGCCGGACACCTGGAGCCGGGCCAACTCCTTGGGCCAGCCGTCCAACGGCACGGGCGGAAAGACCCGCACCTCGGCCGACTTGCCGGTGACCGTGATGCCGGGCAGGGCCTCGGCCCGCCGCCACTCGGCCCCCCGCGCCCGCCGCACGACCTTGCGGATCCGGGCGTCCTGCCAGTCCCGCATGACCTGCGCCCACTCACCGTCCCCGACCGACCGCTCATCCCCGAGGATCATGAGAACGGCCCGCGCGGCGGTCTCCAACGCATCCGTACGAGCGGGCGGCGCGGCCTTCTCGATCCGGGCGACGAGAGGGAGGGCGAATTGCGGGGCTTCATCGCGAGAGGAACGCTCGCCTCGAAAGGGACTATCGCCGGGTGACGTCTGAACATGGCTCACGACACCACCCTAGGGGCGCGGGGAACTGCTCGACCAACCGCAGTCGACCCGCAGCCGCTCCACGACATGATGACCCCGTGAATAGCGCGCTCACCCCGAACAGGCCGTACGCTGCGCCTCCTGCCACTCACACACCGGACAGAGCGTGACCCCCTTCTGCGACTCCGGGTACTCCGTCGGCTTCCGACACAACACACACTCCGCGTACGCGACCTCGCCCTCACTCATGGCACCAGCCTAGGCCGCCCACCGCCGGAGGCGATCAGCTCGGACACCTTCACCAACCGAAAGCCACGCTCACGCAACACAGGCACGATCATGCGCAGCGCCCGCTCGGTCGCCGGGGCGGCACTGCGCGTGCAGTGCATGACGACGACCGACCCGGACCGTACGCCGTCCAGCACCTGCCGGGCCACCGCGTCGGCGTCCGTCGCGAAGGCGTCCCCGCTGACCACGTCCCACTGCACGGCGGTGACCCCGACTCCGCTCAGCGCGCGCAGTGCCCGCCGGTCGTAGCACCCGCCCGGGAAGCGGAAGTAGGGCATGGCCCTGGGCACCCCGGCGGCCCGGAAGGCGGTGAAGGCCCGCTCGACGTCGGCGCGCATCCGCGCCTCGGAGCCGGCGATGGTCGGCAGGCCGTAGCAGTCCTCGGTGAAGGCGTAGTGGCTGTACGAGTGGTTGGCGACCTCGAAGAGGGGGTCCCGTCCGATGGAGCGGGCCTGGAGCGGGTACTCCTCGGCCCACCGGCCCGTCATGAACACGGTCGCCGGCACCTTCAGTGCCCGCAGCGTGGCGATCAGCCGGGGATTGTCGAACCGTTCGCCCCGCGCCGCCCGGTCGCCCTGCCCGGCGGTCATGTCGGCGTCGAAGGTGAGGGCGACGGCCTTCTCCGGGGTGCGCGGGCCGTTCCGGAAGACGGGGGTCAGACCGGCGGGCCCGGGGGCGAGGGTGGGCGGGCGCGAGAGGGCGGCGGACGGGGACGCGGGAGGCCGCTCGGCCCGCTGCGGGACGGGGGCGGTACCGCAGGCGGCGAGTGCGGTGAGCGCGGCGCCGAGGACACAGCTGGTGACGACTCGTCGTACGAGAGTGATCATCGTACGAAGGTAGAAATGCCGGAGTTGCCCGGCGGCCCGCCGCGAGGGCGAGGCGCCCGGATGTCACCCGCCCGGCCGCGACCACCCCACCCCGCAGCCGCCTACGTGGCGAGCAGGCGCGCCCTGTACTCCGCCACGTCGAAGTCCGCCTTCGGGTACTGCGGGTCCAGCGCCTCCAGGTGCTCCAGCAGCAGTCGGCTGATCGCCCAGTTGCGGTACCACTTGCGGTCCGCCGGGATCAGGTACCAGGGCGCGCCGGTCGAACACCGCTCCAGGGCGATCTCGTACGCCTCCTGGTACGCGGGCCACAGCGCGCGGTCCTCGATGTCGCCGACGTTGAACTTCCAGTGCTTGTCGGGGTTGTCGAGGCGTTCGAGGAGACGGCGCCGCTGCTCGTCGTAGGAGATGTGCAGGAAGCACTTCACGACGGTCACGCCGTCCTCGGCGAGGGACGTCTCGAAGCCGTTGATCTGGCTGTAGCGGGCGGTGAGCTGGGCCCGGGAGACGAGATCGCGGACGCGGGCGATCAGGACGTCCTCGTAGTGCGAGCGGTCGAAGATGCCGATCTCGCCGGGCTGGGGGAGCGCCCGTTTGATGCGCCAGAGGAAGGAGTGGCCCAGTTCCTCGTGGGTGGGTGCCTTGAACGCCCTGATCCGGCAGCCCGAGGGGTTGAACAGGCCGATGACGTGCTTGACCGTGCCGCCCTTGCCGCTGGTGTCCATGCCTTGCAGGACGAGCAGCAGCCGCCGTCGGTCCCCGGTCGAGCCCGCCGCTCCGCGGGCTTCCCGGAGTCCTGTTTCGAGCCCTTCTTGGCCATGGGGCACCTCTTCCGGTCCGGTTCCTCCCCGGTACCTCGATCCTGCGACGCGGAAACCGGGCGCGCCAGCCGTCGGGGGGCTAGCCGCGGGTGCAGCGTCCGGTGGGGCTTGCGGCGGGCGGGCGGCACTGGAGGGCGAAGTCGGCGGCGTTGGTGCTCAGGTAGCGGCCCAGGCAGGTGTTCGGTGTCGTCCGGCCGCGTTCGCCGCAGAAGGCCAGGGCGGCACGGCCGTCGGCGAACGGGCCCGGCGCGTAGATCACCCAGTAGCCCGGGCGCAGGGACGCGTACGCGTCGCTCCGCAGGATCATCGCCTCCGGCACCGACTCCCTGACCTTGGCGAGCCGCGCGTCCCGGGCGGCGGTCCCGGAACCGACCGGTTCGGAGAAGAGCTGGGCGATCCAGCGGCCGGTCGCGGCGGACGGGGTGGCTGACGGGGTGGTTGAGGCAGTGGTTGAGGAGGTGGCTGAGGCGGTCGGGGTCGGGGTCGGCGAGGTCGTCGTACCGGCCACCGGGCCCGGGCCGCCGTCCGTCCTCTCGTCCCCGTCGAGGAAGCGCAGGGTGAGGAACGCGGCGGCGACGGCCACGAGGAACGCGAGTACGACGGGCAGGGCCACCCGCCTGCGACGGTACCTCGACTGCAGGGGGTACGAGTTCGGAACGGTCGGCGGTGGTGTTCTGCCGAACTCCGGTATGTGGCCCACGGGTTGGGGTGCCGTCACCGTCCGCTGCGCATAACTCGGTGTCCCGCCCGCGGCCACCCGCCCCAACAGCGCCGCCAGTTGGGCCGCGTCTGGCCGGCCCGCTGGATCCCGTACCAGCAGCGCTTCGAGTACGGGCGTCAGCGCGCCCGCACGGGACGGCGGCGGTACCTCCGACTCCAGGACCGCGGCCAGTGTCGCGAGCGTGGTCTCGCGGCGCAGGGGGCTCACGCCCTCCACGCACACGTACAGCACGACTCCCAGGGACCACAGGTCGGCGGCCGGGTCGTCGGAGGGGCCGCGGAGGCGTTCCGGGGCGATGTACTCGGGGGAGCCGACGAGTTCGCCGGTCATCGTCAGGGCCGTCGCGTCCTGGAGTGCGGCGATCCCGAAGTCGGTGAGGACCGCGCTGCCGTCGGGGCGCAGCAGGATGTTCGCCGGTTTCACGTCCCGGTGCTGTACGCCCGCCGCGTGTGCCGCGCGCAGCGCGTCCAGTACCTGGCCGCCGATCCGCGCCGCCTCCACCGGGGTCAACGGGCCTGATTCCAGGCGCTTGTCGAGCGAGACGCCGGGCACAAGCTCCATGACGATCCAGGGGTGCGGGTCGTCGTCGACGATCTGATGGACCGTCACCACGTGGGGGTGGCTGAGCCGGGCCAGCGCCTGGGCCTCGCGCAGCACCCGTCCGCGTACGGCGTCGGTCGCCGCCGCGTCGGCCCGTACCGCCTTCAGCGCGACCTCGCGGTGCAGCACGGCGTCCCGGGCCCGCCAGACCGTGCCCATCCCACCGCTCCCGAGCCGCTCCAGCAGCTCGAACCGGCCGTCGACCACGTCCCCCGGTACGTTCATGGCGGACAGGCTAGGGCCTGCCCGCCATGTCCGGTTCAGAGGGCGCCGGTTACCGCTTCCACGGGCCCGTCACCGCGAACGTCGTGCCGGGGGTGTAGCAGTTGACGTACATCGTCCGGCCGTCGGGCGAGAAGGTGACGCCCGCGAACTCGCCCCACTCGGGGGCGTCTTGGGTGCCGATGTTCTGGGCGTTGCGGGCCATCGCGTACACCTCGCCCTTGCGTGTCACGCCGTACACGTGCTGCGCGCCCTCCCCGTCCTCGCACACCATCAGGCCGCCGCTCGGGGCGAGGCAGATGTTGTCCGGTGATTCGCCGGGCAGTTGGACGTCCGTGTCCGGGCCGAAGACGATGACGAGGGTGAGGCGGCGCGCGGCCGGGTCGTAGCGCCAGATCTGGCCGAAGTGGGTGGCCGCCGAGCCCTCGCTCGCGTGGGCGAACGACGACACGAAGTACACGCACCGCCCGCCCCAGTAGCAGCCCTCCAGCTTCTGCGCGTGCGTGACGCCCTTCGGCCCGAAGTCCTGGAGGCGGATGGGGGTTTGGGCGGCCAGCGGATCCGGTACGTCCACCCACTCGACGCCGTCGAAGGAGGCACCCGGCTCCTGGATCGAGGAGAGGTCGGGTACGCCTGGTACCCGCATTGCCTGGAGCCGGCCGCCCGCGCGCAGCGAACTCACCCCGCCCAGCGGCCTCTTGGGCAGGAAGCGGTAGAAGAGGCCGAAGGGGCGCAGGAAGGCGTCCTCCGTCTCGTAGACGATGCCGTTCCTCGGGTCGACGGCGATCGCCTCGTGCTGGAAGCGGCCCATCGCGGTGAGCGGGGCGGCGCCGGTGCGGTGCGGGTCGGCCCCGTCGACCTCGAAGATGAAGCCGTGGTCCTTGGTGTAGCCGTTGGTGCCGGCCTTGTCCTCGGTCTCCTCGCAGGTCAGCCAGGTGCCCCAAGGCGTGGGCCCGCCCGCGCAGTTGACGGCAGTTCCGGCGATGGCGACCCGCTCCGAGAGCACGTCCCCGTCCCGGTCGAGGGTGAGGGACGTACAGCCGCCCTTGCCCATCGGGTCGTAGGTGAGGCCCTTGACGGTCGGGACCGGGATTCTCGGGGTGTTGCGGTTCTCGTGGTTGCGGACGAGGTGGACGCGGCCGTGGCGGCCCGCGAAGGCTGCCATGCCGTCGTGGTTGGAGGGCACCGGGCCCTCGCCGGAGCGCAGGGGGTCGCCCTCACGGGACAGCACCCGATGGCGGAAACCTTTCGGCAGGTCGAGCAGGCCCTTCGGGTCGGGGACCAGGGGGCCGTAGCCGGAGTGGCCGATGCCCTGTGCGGCGGCGGTACCGGCGAAGAGTTCGGAGAGGGCGCCGGTGAAGGCGATGCCGACACCCAGGGCGCCGGTGCGGGCGAGGACCTGGCGTCGGGAGGTGGGGGAGGCGTCGACTGCCGAGGGGCCGTCGACTGCCGTGGGGTTGGCGCCTGTTGAGGTGCCGTCGAGTTCGGGCGTGCCGAATGCGGACATGGGGAGGCAGCCTTCCTGCTGGCGGACAGGACTGTGACCTTGCTGTGTGTATCACGCCGTACGGAGCTCGGGAACCACGCGCGTAGCGCGCCTCACCCCGATGACCCGCCTGGAGGCGGAGACGGAGGCGGCTGCTGGGACTGCGCCCGTTCCAGGAAGCGGAGCAGCTCCACCGGGAACGGCAGGACGAGCGTCGAGTTCTTCTCGGCGGCGACCGCCACCACCGTCTGGAGCAGCCGGAGTTGGAGCGCGGCGGGCTGCTCGGACATGACCTCGGCGGCCTCCGCGAGCTTCTTCGAGGCTTGCAGCTCGGCGTCCGCGTTGATGATCCGGGCCCGGCGTTCGCGGTCGGCCTCGGCCTGGCGGGCCATCGAGCGCTTCATCGTGTCCGGCAGGGAGACGTCCTTGATCTCGACCCGGTCGATCTGCACGCCCCAGCCCATCGCCGGGCTGTCGATCATCAGCTCCAGGCCCTGGTTGAGCTTCTCCCGGTTGGACAGGAGGTCGTCCAGGTCGCTCTTGCCGATGATCGAGCGCAGCGACGTCTGCGCCATCTGGGAGACCGCGAAGCGGTAGTCCTCGACCTGCACGAGCGCGTTCGCCGCGTCGACGACCTTGAAGTAGACGACCGCGTCCACCCGCACGGTCACGTTGTCCCGGGTGATGCCCTCCTGGGCCGGCACCGGCAGCGTGACGATCTGCATGTTGACCTTGTGCAGCCGGTCCACGAGCGGGACCACCATCGTGAAACCGGGCGCCCGTACGTCC
>Ga0307513_10012239_pt1 | contig 10607 bp, 6 predicted proteins | sample 15_EM_MG_FD_202174 | JGI IMG/M metagenome (GOLD analysis project Ga0307513, IMG submission 202174) | Populus trichocarpa ectomycorrhiza microbial communities from riparian zone in the Pacific Northwest, United States - 15_EM | ecosystem: Host-associated > Plants > Roots > Unclassified | place...
GACTCCACCCCAAGGCGATGGCCGCCACCCTGCTTGCGAAGATCCGCATGACTGTGTTCCTGCGCCGTGTCGGCAAAAAAGGCGGGCGCTGGGCAGCGCCCGCCGAACCCCTGAGAAACGCTGTGCCTATCGAACCGTGCGCACCCGGCCTACCACCAGATCTCGGCTTGCACGCCGTAGCGGTTGCCGCTGGTCTTGTCCGTGGGCAGGCCGTTGCCGCCGGCCGCTGCTGCGTCGTTCCAGTTGGCTCGCGTGTAGAACAGGCGCAGCTCGGGGCGGTCGGAGAAGCCCGTGCCGGTGGCCAGGGTCGGGGCGATCGTGAACTTGGTCAGCTTCTGCGTGTCGGCGCCTTCGGCCTTCTTGGTCGAGTGACCGGCCTCGGCCACCAGCTTGAAGTTGGTGGTGAAGGAATAGGCAGCACGACCGCCCACTGAGATCGACTTGGTCGCGAACTGGGTGTTGTTGTCGTTCTGGTAGTGGCCCAGCACTTGGCCGCCGAAATTGCCCACCTGCCAGGTGAAGCTGTCGGCGATGCGCCAGTGCTTGGTCGCGCTGTGGTCTAACACCCAGACGGCACCGGTGCCGTCAGTCGGAACCCAATCATTGGCATCGTTGCCGGGGTTGTTGAAGGCTCGGGCGAACCCGCCGTTCAGCGCCGACGAGCCCTGGGCGTACTGCAGCCACACCGTGTTGCCGCCACCGAGTTCGAACAGGTTGTGCTGGTAGTGCTGGATCGTCAGTGACGCGCCTTTGCGGCCTTTGAATGTCTCGCCCGTGTCGGTATAGGTCTCTTCGCTGTTGACGAAGCCGGCGAGTATCCGCAGCCAACCACCGGGGTTGACGTTGTTGGTGCTGTACTCGACGTTGATGCGCGAGGCGGTGCCCCAACCGGTGTCCACAGCAACAGTGGAAGAGGCGGGTACGGCCTTGTTGGTGTCGCGGCGGAAGTACGCCACGCCAAACTTGCCGCCCAGCGCCTCGATGTTGTCCGCGCCGGCACCGGTGCCGTCGAGCTGGGTGTACTTGGTGTCGGTGATGTGGATTTCGGAACGGCCGTAGTAGCGCTTGCCGGCCCAGAAGTTGACCTTGGGTGCGAAGTCGAAGCCGCTGCCTTCGATGAAGGCCTGGCCGAGGCCGGCGTCGCTGGCGCTCGTGCCGCTGCCGGCATACACCGGCATCACGTTGCCGCTGACCTGCAGGTCACCGACCTTGAAGGTGTTCTTCAGGTTGATTTCGGCGTAGGTGTCGCATTCATTGCCCAGGCGGTACTTCAGGCCCTCGCCGCTGATGGCAAAACACTGCACCGAGTTGTCCTTGGTGCCGGCGCCGGTACCGGCGCGGAAGTAGCCGTCAGTGCTGAACTGCGCGTGGGCCGCACCGCTCAGCAGCAGCGCCGAGGCGATCGCGCAGGCGCGCAACGAAACGGGGGGAAGGTTCTTCATCGTCGGTCTCCTCAAAGGCAGGTCTTCTGCCTGGTGGTTGAATGGAAGTGGTCGTCCTTCCGGTGGGTGAAGCGCTTAACTTCTTATGTGATCGTGGGGAAGGTTTGATAGTCGGGTTCAGCCTTTGACGGCGCCGGAGGTCAGCCCGGACACCAGCCAGCGCTGCGTCACCAGGAACAGCACCGTCAGCGGCAGGCCGGCCAGGATGGCCGTGGCGGCGAAGTCGCCCCACAGGTAGCGCTGGTTGAACAGGAACAGGCGCGAACCGATGGCCAGCGTGAGATTGGCTTCGTCGTGCATCAGCACCGAGGCAACGGGGTACTCGATCATTCCGGCGAGGAAGGCCAGCACGAACACCACCACCAGAATCGGCACAGCCATCGGCAGCAGCACGTAGATGAAAGCCTGGAACGGCGTGGCGCCATCGACGGCGGCCGCCTCTTCCAGCTCGCGCGGCACGCTGTCGTAGTAGCCCTTGATGAGCCAGATGTGCTGCGCCACGCCACCGGTGTAGGCAAGTGCCAGGCTCCAGTGGCTGTTCAGGCCCAGCCACGGCACGAACTCGCCGATGCGGTCGAACAAGGCGTAGATCGCCACCAGCGCCAGCACCGACGGGAACATCTGCAGCAGCAGCAAGCCGTTGAGCAAGGCGGTGCGGCCCCGAAAGCGCATGCGCGCGAAAGCGTAGGCGCTGGTGATTGACAGCAGCAGCGCCACCGTCGCCGAGATGAACGCCACCTTCAGCGAATTCCAGATCCACTGCAGCACCGGGAACGGGGGCTTGATCAGTTGCCCGTCCGCATCGACGTACGAGATGCCCAGCGCGAGCTTCCAGTGCTCGAAGCTGATGTGAGTGGGGATCAGGTGACCGCCGGCAAAGTTGCCGGGCCGCAGCGAGATCGACAGGATCATCAGGAACGGGAGCACCGTCAGCGCGATGAAGGCGATCAGCAACGCATGCACACAGAGCACGCGCCAGCGGTGGGTTTTCTTGAGCACGATGGCCATGTGCTTACCTCGCTTCCTGGCCGACCTTGAACAGCCGCAGGTTGATGACCGCCAGCGTGGCGACGATCAGGAACACGATCGACGAGATGGCGCAGGCGAGCGCGTAGTTCTGCCCCGAATCCTGGAAGGCGATGCGGTAGGTGTACGACGCGAGCAAGTCGGTGGCACCGACCGGCACCTCGGTGTCGAGGTAGTCCGGCGCCCCGGCCGTCAGCAGCGCGATCAGGGTCAGATTGTTGAAGTTGGTCGCAAACGAGGCGATCAGCAGCGGTGCGATCGGCCGTGCGATCAGCGGCAACGTGATGCGAAAGAAGTTCGTGAAGGGCCCCGCTCCCGCCAGCGCCGAGGCTTCGTACAGCTCGCCGGGAATGGCCTTGATGAGGCCCATGGCCAGGATCATCATGTACGGGTAGCCGAGCCAGGTGTTGACGATCAGCACCATGCTGCGCGCCAGCGTGGCGTCCGAGAACCAGCTCGGCCGGATGCCAAAGAGCTGGTCGAGGATGAGGTTGATCTCGCCCAGGTTCTCGTTGAAGAGCCCGCGAAACACCGGGATCGAGATGAAGGCCGGCACCGCGTAGGGCAGGAACAGCATCACGCGGTAGAAATTGCGGTAGCGCAGCGCGTCCCAGTTCAGCGCCACGGCCAGGAAGAGGCCCAAGGCAAAGGTGAACAAGGTGTTGAGGCCGGCGAAGCTGACCGTCCACATGAACACCCGCACGAAGGGATCGAGAAAGCGATGGTCGGTGAAGATGCGAACGTAGTTTTCCCAGCCGACCGATGTGCGGAAACCGGGCTCGACCGGCGTGCCTCCGGCACGTTCCCAGTAGCCGGTGGCGAGGTTGGCCGTGAGGCGCACGCCATCGCTGGTGTCGGTGAGGCTGCCGTCGGCGTTGCGCGTGTAGGCCGGGCGGCTCGCGGCGAAACGCCGCAGGCTGCTCTGCTGCAGTTCGGTGCCATCGGGCAGCACGGCGGTCACCTGCTTGAGCGCCGCCTGCAATGCGATCACGTCTTTCAGCGGCAGGGCTTCGCCTGCGGTGTCGGTGCTCGTCTCGACCAGCGGCACGCGCTGCACCGGGCCCAGGGTCACCGGATCGGACACGAACCGTTTGCCGTCTTCCGCGGTCAGGGCCAGGCGATGGCGGCCTGCATCGGCCAGCAGACGGAAGTCCATGCCCACACCGCCGGCGACGGTGCGGCTGAGCAGCACGGAGGTTGCACGCTCCAGCGGCAGCAGGTGGCTGGAGCTGTAGTTGGTGAAGCCGATGGCCAGCGTGTAAGCCATCGGCAGCACGATGAACACGACTGCCGCCAGCACGCCCGGCACCACGTAGCGCCACGCATAGAAACGCGGGCTGACGTAGATCAGCACGGCCACGCCCAGCACCGCCAGCGTCAGCACGGCAGCCACGTGCTGACGCGCGGCGTACATCACCACGACCAGTGCCAGGCCCACGAGCAGCGCCAGGGCGCCGAGCGCAGCCAGCGCGATGTGCATCCCTCCTCGTTTCATCGTTGTTCTACTTTCGTCTGCTGGCGATCAGAGGACAGATTGGCCCTGTCCGGCGCCGGGCCGCCCCAAGCCGGACTGCGCCCCTCGGGGGCAGGAGCGAAGCGACTGGGGGGCGGTCATCATTCACTGCCTTTGATGCGCTTGGCGGCCCGGTCCAGGCCGTCCTTCACGGTTTCGCGGCCTTGCGTGATGTTCAGCAGCGCGGCCTGCATGCCCGACCAGAAGCGTGTCATCTCGGGGTTGTTGGGCATGGGCGTTCCCGACTGCGCGGCGGCCATGGTGCCGGCGATCAGCGGGTCGGCCTTGAGCTCGTTGTAGTAGGCCTTGTTGGCCGGCACGCCCAGCGGCACGTGGGCATTCATCGCCTTCAGGCCGTCCGTCGACAGCAGGTAGTTCTCCATGAACTCATTGGCCAGCTCCCTGTTGGGGCTCGCGCTGCTGAGCATGGCCCCCAGCACACCGACGAAGGAGCCACCCTGCTTGCCGTCGACCTTCGGGTAAGGTGCAACGCCGAAATTGATCTTGCTTTTCTTGAGGTTGTTCCAGCTCCACGGGCCGTTGATCATCATCGCGATGCGGCCTTCGTTGACGCCCGCCTCAGCCTCGGCGTAGGTGGCGGTCTTGGGCATGACGCCGGCCTTGACCAGCTGCATCAGCGTTTCCACGCCGCGCACGGCGCCGGGGTTGTTCACGCCGGTGTCCTTGGGGTCGTAGGTGCCGTCGGCGTTGCGCTTGAAGGCATAGCCGCCGCCCGCCGAGACGAGACCGTAGGAGTAGTAGACCTCGGTCATCGGCCACATGATGGCGCGCTTGTTCTGCGCAGACAGCTTCTTGTCGAGCGCAATCACTTCATCCCATGACCCGGGCGGCGTGGGCACGATGTCCTTGTTGTAGATCAGCGCCACGGCTTCGATCGACAAGGGGTAGCCCCAGGTCTTGCCACCGACGGTCCAGGCCTTCCAGGCCAGCGGGTCGATCGCGTCGACCGTCTTTTTCGACGGCGTGACCGGCGCGATCAGCCCGGCGGTGACCCAGCTGCCGGCGCGGTCGTGCGGCCAGATCCAGACGTCCGGGCCTTTGCCGGCGGCGGCGGCCTGTTCGAACTTGGCGATGGCGTCTTCGGGGTGCTCGACCTTGACAGCAACACCCGTGTCCTTGGTGAATTTTTCGGCGATCTTGGCAATGCCTTCGTAGCCCTTGTCGCCGTTGATCCAGATCAGCAGGCTGCCTTTTTCGGCCGCATGGGCCGCCGGCAGCAAGAAGGTGGTGGCCAGGGCCGCGGCAATGGCGGTCAACCGACGCAAGCTGCTGCGCTTGTTCGTGCGCTGTGCGCTCGTGTGTGTCATGTCTTGTCTCCTTGATCGCTCACGCCGTCAAACACGCGGACGGCACGCGGTGGCAGCGCCCCTGCGCTGTCGGTTCAACTCAGTTTTGCCAAGGCCGTGCCGTGCTCGTCGAACACATGGGCGCGCGTTGGCGGCACCCGCACGTGCACGGCTTCACCCACGCTCACCGCGCTTTCGCCGGGCAGGCGCAGCACCAGCGTCTGGGCACCGGCGGTTTCGAGGTAGGCAAAGGTCGTGTCGCCCAGCTGTTCGACCCACTGGATGCGGCAGGCCAGGGTGTTCTCGCCGGGGCCGGACGCGAGGCTCAGGTGCTCGCTGCGCACGCCCAGGGTCACGGGCGAACCGATCGCCCCGGGCCCGGGGCGCACCGCGGCGAGCACGGTGCTGCCGTCGCGCAGGCGCAGCCGCACGCCGTTGTCGTGCAGGCCATCGACCTGCGCCGGCAGCAGGTTCATCTTGGGCGACCCGATGAAGCCGGCGACGAACAGGTTGCACGGGTTGGCGTACAGGTCCATGGGCGCGCCGACCTGGGCCACGCTGCCGTGGTGGGCCACGTCGGTGCCGGTGTGCAGCAGCACGATCTTGTCGGCCAGCGTCATGGCCTCGACCTGGTCGTGCGTCACGTAGATGGTGCTGGCGCGGCCGTACTCGCGGTGCAGTCGCGCGATCTCCACGCGCGTTTGCGTGCGCAGTGCAGCGTCCAGGTTCGACAGGGGTTCATCGAACAGGAACACGCCCGGGTCGCGCACCAGCGCTCGCCCGATCGCCACACGCTGCCGCTGGCCGCCCGACAAGGCCTTGGGCTTGCGCTCGAGCAGGTGCTCGATCTCGAGCACCTTGGCGATCTGCTGCACACGGCTGTGGATGTCGGCCTTGGCGACGCCGCTCAGGCGCAGGCCGAACGAGATGTTCTGCGACACGCTCATGTGCGGGTAGAGCGCGTAGTTCTGGAACACCATCGCGACGTTGCGCTCCGACGGCGCGAGTTCGTTGACGCGCCGGCCGCCGATGTGCATGTCGCCGCGCGAGATGTCTTCCAGCCCGGCGATCATGCGCAGCAGCGTGGATTTACCGCAGCCGCTGGGGCCTACGAACACGCAGAACTCGCCGTCAGCGATCTCCAGCGACACGTCGCGGATCACCTCGACGAAGCCTTCGTAGGTCTTGTAGATGTTCTTTAGGGTCACGCCAGCCATAGGAGGTCTTTGCTCGTCTCAATGTGCCAAGGGCGTCAGCGCGATACGCCGGGTGCGCCACCACTGCAAACCCGCGCGTGTCAGGCTGGCGCGGGCCGGCGCGTCGCGCAGCCGCAGCCGCGCAGACGCTTCCATGAAGATCGGTGCCTCGGGGTCGGCGGCGAGTATCGCCACTTCAAGCTTCGGCCAGCGGCCCTCGCGCGCAAACCGGTCGACACCGACCCACCAGGTTTCGCCGTCGTAGAAATGGTCGTCGACCAGCTCGCCGTCGGCATACAGGCGCGCCGCGTCGCCGACGTAGTCGATGGCCAGCAGCACGCGCCCCTGGTCGCACGGGACCTCGATCGGTACGCTCAGGCGCACGCGGGTCGCCGTGTCGTAGAAGGCGTCGGCCGGCGCCGTCGGCACGGCGCGCTGGCGCCAGGCGATGTGCGGCCCCAGTTGCGGCGCCGGCACCTGTGCGCTTTCGCGCAGCTGCTCGGTCGCAACGCTCGGGAACGACACAGCGGGCAGGCCGGCATCGAGGCTCATGAAGTGGCTTGCGCTGCCGCCTCCTTCGAGGTCGTCGCACGGAAACACCTGCACCTGGGCAGAGGCGGCATCGTGAGGCACCGACAACACGAGCGCATCGTCTTGCACGTAGTGCAGGTACGGGCTGAGCAGCAGGCGCTCGCGTCCATTCACGCGGGTGTGAAGCGCCTGCTCGGCCAGGGCACGCGGCAGCAGCACGATGCGGTGCTCGATGCCGAGTGCATCGGTCAGCGCGAACACGAGCGGCGTGTCGCCCAGCGACGGGGTCAGCAGCAGGCGGCCGTCGTCGAGCGTCTTCAGTTGTTCGGCGGGTGCGTCGATGGCGCGCACGCCGGCGGTGTCGAAGCACAGGGCCGGCGCGATACCCGGATAGGCGAAGGCGACCAGCACCTCGCGCTCGCCTTCTTTCCAACGCGTGAGCGGCTGCACCGTGGCGTGGTGCAGGCGGGCGGCGCCCACGCGCAGGCCCACCGGCCAGATGAAGTACGCACTGGTGGGCACGGTGACCGGCCGGTGCGGAACGGTCGCGCAACCGTCACCGGTTTCGAGACGGAACTGCACGCCTTCGAATGCCGGCAGAGGATGGTGGCGCACGTGGTTGTTGACGAACAGGAACGCCTGCGTGCCGTCGCCGCGCGCAGAAACACGCAGCCGGCTGGCATCGGCCGGGCCGCTCGGCGGGTCGTTTCGCAGCACGGCTTCCATCGGCGCCAGCTCGGCGCCGAACGTCGCAAGGAACTGATGCAAACAGCGCAAGCGCCCGTAGGACTCGCGCTGCTGCCCGTACTGGCCGAGCGGTGCCCGGAAGTCGTAGCCGATCTGCGGCACGTCGTTCGGGTAGCCGCTCGCCTGCGTCTCGTGCAGCGTGGCGCCGGCCACGTGTGCCTGCGGATTGGCGCCACCGTGGTACATGTAGTAGCCGTAGAGGTTGGCGCCCGAGCCGATCTGTACCAGCGCGGTGGCCGCCACGTCGTCGGTGCTGACCACCGGCCGGCGGTGATACGAGACATGCATGCCGCCGCCCGCTTCGGCCAGGAAGAACGGGTAATGCGCCTTGTCGATTTGCTCGGTGAGGGGCGTGCCGCCCACGTTGCCCATCTCGCCGATGGCGCGGCTGGTGTCGAAGAGGAACACGCCCGAGGGCGGCAGCGGGCCGGCAGCGCCGCTCCAGAAGCCGTCTGCATAGGCGCCCGACACGGGAATCACCTCGCGCGCCGGGATGTCCAGCGTGGGCCAGCCGGTGACCGTGTACAGCGGCACCGTGAGGCCGGCCTCGACGGCCAGCTGCTTCAAGCGGGCGATGTGCTCTGCACCGCGACCGGGGCCGACCTGGTCGTACTCGTTCTCCAGCTGCACGCCGATCACCGGGCCGCCATCGCCCCACATCAGGCCTTGCAACTGGGCGCCGATTTCGCCGTAGAAGCGCTGCACATGCTTCAGGTAGCGCGCGTCGTTGCAGCGCACCGGGCCGCCTTCGGGCAGCCAATCGGGAAAGCCACCGAGCCGCGCCTCGGCATGCACCCAGGGGCCAGGGCGCAGGTAGAAGAACAGGCCGACCTGCTGCAACAACGCCACGAAGCGCCGCAGATTGCGTTGGCCCTGCCAGTCGTAGCGGCCTTCGACTTCTTCGTGGTGATTCCAGAACACATAGCTGGCCACGATGTCGATGCCGCCCGCAGCCATCTTGCGCAGCTCGACTTCCCATTCGGCTTCAGGGCAGCGCGAGTAGTGGAACTCGCCCATCACCGGAACCCACGGCCGGGCATCGCGTTCGATCCAGCGGCTGTTCACGTTCAAGCGGCGCTCCGCCGGCTGGAAGTCACCCAGGCGCAGATAGCCCTCTTCGGCGCGCGCCGGGGCCAGGGGCAGCGTCAAGGTGATCGGCAGTGGCGAAGCAGGCAAGGTCATGAACGCAATCAGGCAAGGTGGCTCTCGGATGAAAGCTGACTCTATAGAGGTTAATCGCTTAATCTACGGCGCCATTGTCTTGAGCATGCATCGGACGCATCAAGCGGGTAAACCCTCGACACATCCGGCCTATCCACAGGGGAAAACCCGCAAATCTGGCCGCTTCGGTGAACCAGTTCACAGCTTGACCGTTCTAAGTTAAGCGATTAATCTTTATCTTCATCCTGAGACCAACCTGCTCCGCTGCGGCGTGCAGAAACGGCTCCAACCAATCACCTCTAAAAGGCCAAGGCGCATGAAGCTGGGTGTGTGCTATTACCCCGAACAATGGGACGAATCGCTGTGGGCATCCGACGCGCAGCGCATGGCGGCGATGGGCTTGTCGACGGTGCGTATCGCCGAATTCGGCTGGGGGCTGATCGAGCCCCGGCCCGGTGACTTCCAGTGGGGATGGCTCGACCGCGCCATCGAGGCGCTGGCGGGCGCCGGCCTGCAAGTGGTGCTGGGCACGCCCACGGCCGCCCCGCCGCACTGGCTGGTCGAGCAGCACCCCGACGTGCTGGCCGTCGATGCACAGGGGCGGACCAAGGGCTTCGGTTCGCGCCGGCACTACTGCTTCTCGAGCGAGGCCTTCTTCGAGGCGAGCCGGCGCGTGGTTGCCGCCATGGCGCAGCGCTACGGCCAGCACCCCGCCGTCATCGCCTGGCAGACCGACAACGAGTACGGCTGCCACGACACGGCGGTTTCATATTCGGCGTCGGCGCTGCAGCGCTTTCGCCAATGGCTGGCCACGCAGTACGACGGCATCGAGCACCTCAACCGCGCCTGGGGCAACGTGTTCTGGAGCATGGCTTACGCCCGCTTCGACGACATCGGCCTGCCCGTCGCTACGCCGGCACCGCCCAACCCGGCGCATCTGCTGGCCTTCCGCCGCTTCACGTCGCACGAGGTGCTGCGCTACAACCGCATGCAGGTCGACATCTTGCGTGCGCATGCCCCTGGCCGCGACGTGCTGCACAACTTCATGGGCTTCTTCAGCGAGTTCGAGCACCACGAGATGGGCCGCGACCTCGATGTCGCCGCCTGGGACAACTATCCGCTCGGCTTCCTCGACAACCAGCGCAACCTGCCCGACGAAGACCGGCTCACCTACCGGCGCAGCGGCCACCCCGACATCTCGGCCTTCCACCACGACCTGTACCGCGGCCTGTGCAAGGGGCGCTGGTGGGTGATGGAACAGCAGGCCGGCCCGGTGAACTGGGCGTCGTGGAACGCGCTGCCCCTGCCCGGCATCGTGCGTGCCTGGACCTGGGAGGCCTTCGCCCACGGCGCCGAGCTGGTGTCGTACTTCCGCTGGCGGCAGGTGCCCTATGCACAGGAGCAGATGCACTCGGGCCTGAACACCCCCGACAACCGGCTCGACATCGGCGGCGAAGAGGCCGGCACGGTGGCCCGCGAGCTCGCCACCGTGCCGACCGTGCCGACACAGCAGGCCCGCGTGGCGCTGGTCGTCGACTACGCCAGCAAGTGGATCACCGACGCCCTGCCCAACAGCACCGATTTCGACGTGCACAGCCTGCAGCTGGCCTGGTACAGCGCCTTGCGCCGCCTCGGGCTGGACATCGACATCGTGCCCGCCTCGGCCGACTTCAGCGGCTACGCG
>Ga0307513_10012240_pt1 | contig 10606 bp, 11 predicted proteins | sample 15_EM_MG_FD_202174 | JGI IMG/M metagenome (GOLD analysis project Ga0307513, IMG submission 202174) | Populus trichocarpa ectomycorrhiza microbial communities from riparian zone in the Pacific Northwest, United States - 15_EM | ecosystem: Host-associated > Plants > Roots > Unclassified | place...
GCCATTGATGCGACCAAGAAAATCAGGTTCGGCAATCCCACGCATTTTCCTGCCCTTGAAGTACTTTCCCCATATTTCCCTGGGGATCTGGGGCGCGAGGAATCGATTCGCCCCCCGCCGGGTCAAGTCCATACGCCTTAGTTGTGGCCGGGCTATCACAAAGCGCACACTTACCTCATACCCTCTGGGGGAACACATGAATCTATCCCTCTCGAGGAGGTGGTCCACCCTACGCGCAATCGCCGTCGGGTCTCTGGGGAGATCGTAATATCTTCCAATGCCTTCCTGTAACCGGGGCAGTCTGTAGGAAGACGGATCCTAAGATTGTGACCGCACCGAAGACTCAAAGTAGAAGTAAGGATCAAAATAAGATAAAGATAATTGAAAGTAGAATCAAGCGGTAAAACTTAATATCGTTAAGCCTGAAAGCTTCACTGAATAAGTTCTTCTCGAGGATGGTTGGTTATCAGAATACGGTGTCCCTCGATTTAGTTAAGTAGAATAAGCTAAAGCCAGAGGACACGGGTCAACCATTCTGACCTTTTGCGAGCACCCGGGTCAGCTCAGGGCTGTCCAGCTCACCTCCCTAGAGTGAGCTAATACTCGGAGGCAGTCGGACCACTCGGATATTAACTATCTCGACAAATAGGAAGTACTCCAGGTGATGTCTCTCCAACTACATCTGCATGAGCGAAAACTCTTTCCTATCGGTAGCATGTCAGTGGCCGAGTGACATGCCCACCGTAGAGATAATATCCATTGGGAGTCACTGGCCCAGCGCTGGTTGCGTCTATACAAGCTACGCAGTCCATCGGCAAATCTACTTGGCTATACTAAGCTTCTAAACCTGACTGCTTGCTCCCACGATAAGATATCTCCTGCTGCCTGACTGCATGGGCGCTACCCACAGTCAACCATGCGGGACCCTCTTAAATCGTGACAAGACTCACACCTCTAGAGTCCACTAATAACCTATGGTAATGCTACAGTTCACGGGGTAGCCTGGGACAGGCTTTGGGGTGGTTGTCCTGGGAGCCTTGCAGCTTCCCCGGTCAGCCCCAAGCTCTCTACTGTTAACCATACAACTACCCGGAGGTCAAAGTATGCCCGTAGGTGGTTCCCAGGTGTTATCCAGGTGGCGCCCCAGGAGGCGGTCACCCTCACACCCCTTATATATCCTGCGAACAGCTTCTGGTCGGTTGGACGGCCACAACTCATACACTGTTCTGGGAGCGTTCCTATGGATCTTACTTTACTAGGAAGCACACAACTACACAGCCGTACAGTGCTGTCGCGCCTTACCAACGCTGCGGCCGCAGGGGGGTGTTAGGAAGATTCCCTGAAGGTTACAGGAGGTTCGGACGACTCCTGCTATGTCAGTAGCCCATTTCGTGCCCTACGAAGCGGCCCTTGGAACATCTAAGAGCCCCACTATAGTGGGATAACGCCCTCCTAAGTCTGCAGATGACTTTGTCGGTGAAGGTAGGGTAACTGGGGTACCTCAGTAGGGTAACTGGGGTCCCAAGGTAGGGAAATCCTGTTTCTAAGGTAGGGTAACTTCACCCTCCCATGCCTTTATTTCCTTCGGGAGTCTGCGCGACCATATATAATGTTGCCCCGAAAACCCTTGCAACGTTTACTATGGGTCCTTAACTTTATGCGATCATACCCTCCGAAGGTTACCCTGCCTAGTAGGGTAACTTTGGCCTACCTAGGTTACCCTGTCTAACCCTATGTAACCAAGTCACGTTGTAGACACTTGTACCAACTCATGTCTACCGGTAGTATACTAAGTATACTGGCCTATCCTCAATATGGTTACCATTTGGTATACCAGACGGGCTTGGGTCTAGTCGACTGTAGCTACCTATCTGTAGGGTCGTTACAGTTCCTTTACGTGGAACAGAAACTGGGATCTTACTGCAGAGTGTCTGGCGCGTATTTGTCACATTTAGTAAGCACCCACGACGAGTGCGTCAAGTTTGAGTATCAGCGTCCACTTACTATTTTTATGATTGCCACCGATGGTTCAATATTTCCTGCGTCGGATATGTTCTTGAGAGCCTTCAGCTAAACACTGTGCACCTCGGACATCAATACAGCCGGTGCTGGGAGAGGATTCACAAACAGGGTCTACCATAGAATAAGAGTCTTGGCCCGCACTATTACAGCAGCCTCGGCCCCGGTGGCCGTATTGGGTGGTGAGTTAGTATCCGGCCAGATGTGATGCTCGTGTTGTTGATTATTGGGATGGCTGGGAGGACTCGAGCGCCGGACTCAGGACGTAGTGGGAGGATGGGTGGCTAGCGGCGACGAATATGGTGGTACACGGGAAGATGTGAACGCCGGTGGAGTATACGCACCACCCTGAATTATACGTAGTCGAGCTGCTTGGGTGCGCCTGACTTGCGCTGCTCCTTGAGATCCGGAGGTGGTCGAAACTTGCACAGTTGAAACCCGGGTATTTGCTTGTCGTCTGTCTGCAGTTCGTGATCAGAGACGAGACCCTGATCCAGTGTCGTCATCCGGGACATCATTTTCTTCTGTGTCTGGTTCTGTGTCCAATTCAGTTTCATCAGATCTGCGGCAGTTCGGGTACTCAGCGCTGCTCTCATCAGTCAGACGAACTGTCGCTATTTGTTGTTGTGCATCTGGTTCCCTCTGAGGTTCACTATACGCGGTGGTCTGTAAGGTCCTCCTTCTGGCGCGCTTCACAGATCGTGAGGTGGGGCGTCTTGTGGTTTGTGGTGGGGAAGAACTGCGACCAGACGACTGTATACCATGGGAGCTGGTTGATTCGGCAGGCCGGGTTCTTGTACAATGGGAGCTGCCTGATTCGGTCCGCTGTGTTCCTGATCCAGATCCCCTCTTGGCGGGGATGGCGTCGCGTCTACGCCGCTCCAGATTTCCAACTCGTGAAGTTGGCTGACTGAGTAATTTGTCTTGAGGTTACCTAGACATCGTAGAATAACGGAGACCGATGAAGATTTTTCACAGAGAATCGGGATTAGAATCTGTGAGTGTAATGTATCCCACGCGATGTGGATATTTGTAGTTTGTCGTTGTTATACAATGGAACACGTCAGGTCTTATAGGCTACGTCTTTTGCGAGGGGCGGGGGGGTGAGATTCACGTACTATCACTCGGTATTGAAAGAATCTATTCAACTGGAAAAAGGTGTTTTCTGCTTGTTCAACATTATGTTCGTACTCTGGACGATCTGAGGTATGATGTTCGTCTACGCTCTGTTATGAAAAGGTTCGAGGTGTCAGTAAAGTAGGAGGCGTCGCTGGTGTTGGTGGCGTATATGCGAAAACTAGCCACAACGAGTATCCTTTAGCGACACTAGGTCTAGCAAGACACATGCCACGACCAATGCGGATTAGACATCTCAAACCTCATCTCCCGACGTCGAATCAACACCACTCAATCTCTAGATCTCAGTTTTCACATGGTGAATACCCCAGGCCTTTGTGCTAACGCCAGGCTAGTTATGAAAAGAGAATGCGAGTCCAGCGCAAAGCGGAAAAGGTTATCAGACATCAGCATAAGGGGACGTAAGGATGAGAGAACCTGAAGCAACGGGCGCGCCATGGTATCATTACTATACTAGCTAGGAATCATAAGGAGAAAATAAATTACATGACACTGTGTCTCAAAGGAAATCGCACAGCGCGTATAAGGCAGTAGTAGGGGTAAAAATCAAAAAAGAATTCATCCCGAAACCTAGAAATCACATTTTTGACCCGAGTGACGTCTTCCAGAACGGCGTATTTCAGGTACGGATGGCGAGTTTTCTGAGGGGTGCTCAGAACTCTGAACTGAAGTTCGGCGTGCCGGGGGTGTCACGGATGCTGGTGGCTGGGTCGGGGCCACATTGGCAGTAGATGGCGGGAGATAAGTTGTTCGAGAGGGATGTTGTATCCTTCTCTCCAGAGTCGAGAGATGGCGGCCGGCAACTCAAGCAGGGGGAGCTGAGACAGTGTTCGTCACGATTTATATGTGTCGCAGGTGGAGTGTCCTCGGCGCCATCATACCCTTGAGGCCTCTCCGCTACGAGCACGGGATTCGCCAACAATCAGTTTGCCCAGGGGTTCTCCTGGGCAAATTCGCGGAGTTTACGGAGTATCTGAGACTCACAAGCCCTAGACGGGCGCAAGGAGGGCACCCCCGACACTGGCGCAAATGGTTGAGAGCGTGCTGGCTCCTCAATCCGGGATGGAATATTCCTCCGGCGTCTTGAGAGGCCCGGAACTCCCGGTAACTGGTCCTACATTCGCAATTAGCTATCCAATTTTGATCTAAGTCCCTGTTCAGTTTAGCTACTTACGCTGCCGTCGTCTACAACGATAACGCCGCCCCCTCTGCCTCGGCCTGTAGCCATTCGTCCTCGTTAAACCACTCCTCCTCCTCCTCTATTGCCCCAGCCGCATCTTCTGCGCCAGCCGACTCTTCCCAGATGGCGGGGTCGACAAATGAGTACCTCCCATTGGGAGGCTCGGGGGTCTCGTCCAGGTCCTCGCCGTCTTCGGGTCCTGACTCGATAACAGTGTGGTCCAGCGGATCCTGGCCACTGTTGGTGAGAAACCAGCCACGAATGTCGTCATCTCGGTTCAGGAATATAAGTTGGCGTAGGGGGAGACGATCTTCGGGGTCCTGATGTAGTCTGGCAGCACCCTCGCCTGTGGCACCAATGAGATACCGGGGACATCGGATTTCGTCTTCGACGTCTTGCTCTCTGACGACCCGTAGGAGATGCGTCATGCTTGGTGTCACGAGGACCCCTGTGGCGATTCCGCGGTCCGAATCTCTTTCACACCAGGGGTGGCTGAGGAAGGGATGCGCGGCCGCCAGTGGTCCAGATCGACGAACAATATGGATTCTGACAGCGCGCGGCGAAAATGGCGACTCCCAAATCGGCAAGAGCCACTAGCAGTAGATGTCCGGGCGGGCCTCACGGAATCAAGATTGCTAGCACTTCCTCGGGGGTTCTGACACGTCACCGCGACCATCACAATCAGCCCTTTGACGCTCCTTGGTTGTTTGCAGTTTCTTTCCAGAATCCCTGACAAGGATCTTCAGATGCCGGTTTAGTTCCAAAAGGTTGTCGGCGTGGTGCTGGCGTTTGATGAGCTCAATTGGCTCCTTGACTGGTGATAGGCCACGGGCGAACCATAAAATTGAATCCACTTGCGTTTCGGTTAGGCGACCGGGGTCCAGGTGGCGAGCAATCATGTAGGCCTTTATTTGCTCGCGCCATGTGCATAGATAGAAAATTGGCCACGGGGATGCTTGAATTCACACCACGATGTGGGGTACGCAATGTCGCCATACACAGTCCTGTTTCTTACATTGTTAGTATACTAGATTATGATTATTGTGGAATAGTTTGGCTTTGAACACTGAATCTCCGACGGCAGGTTGGAAGTGAGCGCGTTCCTCAGGCTCGGGTCCTCTGTTGATTAAAAATAGGTAGCAAGTTTGATATCCTAAGATTCCATATAAAGAGAATTCCAGCATTGCTTACGCTCGCGCTTCCGCCAGGCGACGGGCGGCCGAATGTGTCAGAGTTCTTCTTCGTATGCCGCCCGGAACTTCGGGCGGGGGAGGTTGCGCGGCGGGGTGTCTACGTGGCAGAGAGCTATTAGCATGGGTTACAAACACTGGGAGATGTAGTTTGCTTACTTTCCCTTCCGCAAGTGAAGTCTCGCTATGCCTGGAGGGGCTATTTGTTCGTCGGCGATTTTGGAATCCAATATGAAGGGTGATCAAAATCAAATCGCGGGGGTCTCTTGATACGCACTTCGATGCCGGTTGACCTTCGTTTGTCTCAAGACGCCAGATGTTCGGACGCTGAAGAAGAGGAACGCTGGTGGGGGTCTTCTGAGGCGGGAGGTAAGAAAGGTGGAGGGGTCGGAGGGGTCGGAGGGGTCCTTATATAGATTGTGCCGACGCTGTACATTTCGACGACTGTGAGTCCAACGGGCTGTACCAGCAGGGAATGCTACTTAGGGTGTACTGCGATGTCGTGATGTAGGGCGCGACGTCATGACGTGGGGCCCCCGACGTCGCAGTATCTTGGGATGGATAACGAAGGCAATGTGCCCAATGGCCGTGGATAATGATGTAGCACTTAGATAAAACAAAGATTATTGAAAGATCGTGAAAAGTCATGATTGTCACAGGTGATACGTGCACCCCCTAAAATATCGTTTTAAGCCTTACTTTTAAGCATGCGCCAACAGACATCGTGTACTGTAATGTCTCTTGGCGTCAGCCTCATCCTCTTATCATACTAGTATCCTCAACACGTCCTAACCCTGAATGCTTAGCCTCATGAGCGAATCTGCAGTCTACAAGAAATCGTTTCTAATACTCTAAGAACTTGAACCTAAATCACTAATATATCTTGGCAGACTCAGGCGTTCAGCGCGCTGTCAGATCGATCAAACTCCTCCGACAATCTCAATCCCTCTCTCTTACTCATGACCCTTTTCGTCTTCCAGTTCTGCCTGAACATTACGGTCCGCCTTACTTTTCAACCATGCAAGGGCATATGAAGCTTGGCGGGCTTTCTTAGACAAATACTGCAAATCTTCCTCATGGGATGGCACTCCACGCTTCCGTACATTATGGTACTCGGTATCACACCCGCGTGCAATAAGTTTCGACACCTTCTGAATATTTATTTTGAATTGTGTTTGTGTTTTACTGCGATTTGCAACAGGGGATGGTGATGCTCCAATGCTTGCTTGGTATCCCTCTTCGGCGTCAGAAACATCAGATGATGAACTAGTCAATCCGGAAGAAACAAGGGAGAGTCATCTTGCTGTTCCTGTTCGCCGCCGGCATTGGACGGTCCAGGGTCAGTTCTCGTGTCTGATCAGGATGCCTGGATGCAATTACCTGGCGCCGCGGTACTAGCCCAATTGGCGATGGCATTTTCGCGAAGGCAATTGTGCCCCCTCAAGGGCGGAGTGGGCAACCTGCCCCGAGTCGCGGGGCGATGACAATAGACCAACAGATCCAACGGATCGTCGAGAACCGGATTCGACAGCAGCCAGGCCCTTACCTCCTCATCATTCTCGATGAAGACGTAATCTATTTAACAAAATTGGACGCCGGGATGCAGACGCAGCTGTTGCCGGCCTTCACCAGTGGCGCCAAGTATGTAGCGAATCATATTGTGTGGCACAGTTCTCGAAATCATGGCCGACAGACCGCGTATCTCATCGGAATTTAACTCAGCAAAACATACCCCATTGATATGAGGATTACGCCAATGCAGAAGGCGATAATTGGGTCGTGGTGCAATGCTATTGGCGGGTTGGCTGACCGAGACAATACGTACTGCACGTGGACGTCCAAGCAGAGCACTGCAATCTATATCTCCTAAGTCAGCAAGTTTAAAAAAAACACATCTGGATTATTGCCAAAAAAACTCTCTAATTTTGCACAGAGCTCACACTGCGCGACCCACCCTGCACCCCACATCAAAGGATTGAATGAACGGATCCTCCACGTTCGGTGCCGCGGCTTCCGGGATATCCGCCACAGGAGCATGTCGCATCCCATTGGCCTCCCGAGAATACACATTGGGGGATCCGCTTGGATTTGCACAGGTATCTCTTCTTGGCTGGGCATATTGATCGGACCTGGGTGATTCGCTGGAGCATGTTTGATACCCAGTGGCGTACGCAGAATGCCCATTGGGGGATCCGCTTGGATTTGCACAGGTAGATCTCCTTGGGCGGGCAGATTGATCCGACCTGGGGGATTCGCGGGTGCCTGTTTGATACCCAGTGGCGTACCCAGAATGCCCATGGAGGGACCTGCTTGGATCTGCCCAGGAATATTCGCTGCTTGGTTCGCATTTTTCTACCGGTAGAGATTGCCCAAACGGAAACCAATCCTACGTTGGGGATTAGCCGGGCCTGGGGGTGGAGGATCGTTCTGAGCTTCGGGATCGGCCGGGTCTGGGGGTGCGGCAATGTTCTGAGCTTGGGGATTCGTCGGGGGAGCAGGTACGTTTTGGGCTGGCCCAGGAGCATTGGCCAGCGGAGCATTTTGGCCAACTGGGCCAGCATTCGGTACTACAGCCGTTGCAATACTCCACTGGCACTGAGGTGGTGCGTTGAGAGGTAGTAACATCCGCCTCACAATACCTGGGGCAGGGGGGACGCCTGTGCCGGGTGGAGGTACGTGGTTATTGGTCCTAATGGTATTTGCCAGCTTCTTTCCACAGTCCTTAACCAATGGCAGTACTGCCTCATCAATCTCCTGCATACTAGCCATGTTATTGGCTGCTGACACAGTGGCGAGTTCATCACACGCAGCTTTCAATCTCCTCCTGCCTTCGATGATTTGCTGGAATTCGGCATCTGGGAAGTGCCAATTATCTCAAATATAGCCCATAGCGAAGATCTCCTCTTTCACAGCATCCCGCCAACACAGGTATTCAGGGGGGGACTTGTTTACGGGATGATGGGGGACGCCCATAGCCAACTTATGAGCGCTGATTGATTGACCATCGGGGCGTCGATGACAATACTCTCCAACGAGAGTAAAAGACGGAAGATGATACATCTGACCGGCCAGTGCCTGCTGCCCACCTCCGGCGGGCAAGTGGGCGTACACTACAATGTTGTTATTCTGCGCCATATCGCTGGATTCCTTATGTATATAGATCGCAGTATTTAGGGATACTCGTGATGTGATGATGGTGGCTGTTGACTCGGAGGAGGTGCTGCGTGTGAGACGAATCTTGGTATGAAGTCCCCCTAGTCTCGCGATCGAATCACTTTATATATAAAACTCCCAGATCCTCTAGGTAGTTTGAAAAGAAAACCCAAATCTGACGCTCAATTATAGGACTCTACTGTAATTTGATTCAACTTGAATGAATGAAACCTGATAAACGCATTGGGGCAGGAACATATAATCTTTGCCGTCTCAGATGTTGAAAGACACGATAGCTGATACCACATGACACCTACACTAAACTCTATCCACAACTAGATCATGAATATGGCATCCCTTGGCCCTACAGGGGATCCACACGCGCTGTGGTCAAGACTTGACATATCATAGCCTTACCGTCGAATCTACACGGACTTGGAGCCCCTCAACCCACTGAGCAACATCCAACCATGCCAAGCAAACCTCCGGTCTGCTGCCGAAAATACAGCAGGTCTGGTGCATATGCGAAGCACCTGCGAACTGCGCACGCGAGTCTGGACATTATTCTCGCGTCCACCGTACAATATAACAACATCCAAACAGGCGAATTGCTCAATGCCGACGCGAGTGAGCCCCAGGATTTGAGGACAAACACGTCAACCTGTGCGCGGACCCATGGGCACCATTCAATAGCACGGAAGGTTACAAACTGGCAACCTGGTGCATTATTGGAAAAGTATCCAAAACCCGAATCAACGATTACTTCTCGAGTGGCCTAGGAAATGCCGAATCAGTGAGGTATAGCTCTATGCACACCCTGGAGAACCACCACCTGTTCCTGGATCCCTACAGCCAATATCTGCAATGGTTCGAAGGGCAGGTTGAGGATGGCCAGAGGAGTTTGCCATTTTTCTACCGCGACGTCCTAGGTTGTGTCAGATATCTTCTTCGCCAGATCGCATACCGAGATGACTTGGGCAACGCGCCATGGCGTGAATATGACCCTTCCGGGCAGAGAATATATGCTGAAATGCATACGGCGGATTGGTGGTGGGACCTGCAGGTAGAGCCTCTGTGTCCGACCCTTGGTTGCAAGACCTTAGCTGACTGATCATAAGAGACGCTTCCGGCAGGTGCTACCGTTGTTCCAATAATTGGGATGTCGGATCAGACTAACCTCACATACCTTTCGGGACACAAGAAAGCGTGGCCTGTCTATATTACGATCGGAAATCTTCCGTCGGGTCGGCGCAACAGCCCAGGATCAATGGCTGTTTTTCTTCTTGCCTTATTACCGTTTCTACCCAAACTCTCCTAGTCCGTTAAAGCTGACCGACGCCGGAGAAAAATCAACCCTGACACCCTACAAGATGTATTTGAACTTATCTTTGCACCCCCACAGGATTTGGCGCATGTCGGCATCCCCATTCACGGTGCCTATGGCAAGGTGCGACTTTGCTTCCCAATTCTCTGTGCGTGGATCGCGGACCATATGGAAAACGTGGCGCTTCATGGGTTGAAAACAAACGCCTGTTCTAAATGCGAGGTGCCGACCAACGAATTAGGAACCAATGCCAGAAGCTATCGAGCCCGAGATTAGGCAAGGTACCAACGCTACAAACCTGAAAATGAAACCTCGCGCTTGGAGACCGACGACGACTATGTTATGAATCTCAGTATCAGCCAAAATATATTCCACGGACACGCCCGGGTTTCGGCTTCTGATCTGTACAAACCAGACTTACTCCATACCATTTATCTCGGGCTATTTAAGCATATGATATACTGGATCGAAGCCTGCCTGAAGAAACACGGGCGACTGCAGGCATTTGATGAGGTTTGGAAGGCATTACCGCCATACCCAGGATTCTTAGTCCCCAAAAAAGCCTACCGCGAGGTTACGCAGTGGCAAGGGAAAGAGATGAGG
>Ga0307513_10012241_pt1 | contig 10606 bp, 10 predicted proteins | sample 15_EM_MG_FD_202174 | JGI IMG/M metagenome (GOLD analysis project Ga0307513, IMG submission 202174) | Populus trichocarpa ectomycorrhiza microbial communities from riparian zone in the Pacific Northwest, United States - 15_EM | ecosystem: Host-associated > Plants > Roots > Unclassified | place...
TAGTTTGGGGTCGGATTCTCAATGCCATTGCCTCTACCCACATTTCCGATAAAGTTTCAGGTATCATCTCTAGGATTTCCGCCTCCAGGGCCTCGTCCATGGCATCTGGTGCTTGGTCATCACGCAGTCTAACACGAAGGTAGCTAATGATATCGTCTTTGCTATGGCGTATCGACACATTTATCATCCGTCCAGCAAGTCGTTTTTCAACCTCAGTCCGAACATGGGGCCTCCCAGTCACGAATATTCGAATGTGCGGTGACTTCTCAAGGATTTCCCTCAGCGAATCGAGCAGCTTGACTCGTTGTACTCCTGTGCATTCGTCTAGTGCGTCAATGCACATGAAGGTGGGTTGTAAGGGGGTGATGAGCCGCAGCATCTTCACGATATCAGCGAGTCGCGGCCTGCGTCCACCAATGGCCTTTTTCTGATCCTGCAAGGCCCGCGATATTTTCTCAGGAATCCTTTCCATTCCGCCAACAATCTGCTTCAGCAAGGAACCCAGTATACCAGTCGCTGAGTGCTCCTCTCGGGCTCCAAAGTCGAAGTAAAAACACGCAATAGCGATGTTTTGTCCCTTGGCTTCATCGCATAGCCTATCTACTATTAGTGAACTGTCATCGTGAGTTGTTAGCACGGGTTCGCTTTCTTCTCCCCCTGGGAAATAGTCTTATTACTTAATAAATGTCTTGCCGACCCCCGGATCCCCGTAGCAAAACAGGACCGCTCCATCGCCTTCGCCTTCCCCACCCAAGTAGCACCATCTCCTGAATTCCTCAGTCTGTATGAGCCATTCCCCGACATTGTCGACACGGCGCTCCTGAATACCACAATGGCGTAAGCCTGGCGCCAGGGATGATAGCCAGGTCAGGAGCCGAGACCGATCACCGGGAACAATATAGTTCGATACATTGTTAAAAGAGTTCGTATTATTGCTGATGGTATATTGAGACATATTCCACTCGCTATTGCTTGCTTTGTTGAAGAGAGGGAGTTACTGAGTATGGTTAGTTGGTGATATTTCTGGAGCGGAAGAAAGGTGGGGTCGAGCCGAAGAAGTGGGGCTCTGCTGGCGCCACAGCGGATGGCAGCTACAGCTACAGCCGCGTTCGCAAAGTTCTCGTACCCTCCCTCGTGCCACGAGTAATTAGAAACGCTTTGCTAACCCTCTCCCTTGATTATTCGGTATGATAAATGGTGATAATGGTTTACAATGCCCCTAGGGGTATATTCGAAAGATAGTTATCAGAAGGCTTCTTTGTTGTCCCGTTGTTGTAAATAGGTATTGTTCTTGAGGTGCAAGGAGGGGTACGAGAATTTTGCGAACGCGGCTGTACTCATCACGCGTCGGAGGGCACTCAAACTAACCTATTTGAAAGGCGCAAAGCTAATATCATTCCCGCGGCTATTGTGTCAATACTATAGGGCGGCGCCATGAATGGGTTTCTAAGTCGTAGCTCACAGGTCGAGTACAGTTCTATCCTACCCACTACCCAACAAAACTCCCAAGTACTGACGGTAGAATAAGGACCCGTTCACATAAACGGCCATAGCAGCTGGACAGCAGCGACCGTCAAGGAGGGCTTGACGGTTAGAGGTGTGGGGCCAAATGGATGGCCTACTGTTTACCTAGCCTGCCCTCTACTCGCGTAGCGTCTGGTGGAATTTTCAAATTCACCTCTGAGGTTGCATCCCATTCTGACGGTCTATTAGCAGGAACTTTGGCCGATGAAAAATTGGGTAATTACTCTTGTACCGTCTATCGGAAAATGATGCCGGCCGAGATGCCACTGTCTAGTTTTATCCCCCAAATTTTTGAACTTGACGGCTAGGTAAATGTGCCCTAGGCCTGGATATGATACCTGCAGATCTAAAGTATAAACTAGTCGAGCTGGAGTACCGCAGCCTAGCCGGCCGACACGGTTAAGCAATTTTTGCGGAAACAAGAAACCCCATCGGCCGTGGTAATATTGTGGGGTTGAAGTAAGGGTATTGTACTGTGCTACTCCCCCTTCATACATTTCCGTTACCGTTGCGGGTCAGGGCGGCCTCTCTCGGTAAAGGCAAAGTGTTCTGAGAATCACAATTGCATTGTACCACTGGTATGCCAGGCGAACAATAGTGATTTATTCAGTCAATAAATCTTCCAATGATTCCCCAACATTCCACCCTGCAGCACGTATCGATGTCCTAATAATCACATCAGTAGAATGTTGAAGCATTAGATACGTTGAGGGAGGACGGATACCCCGAAGTGAATAGATGGGGGAGCAAAGAAGTGTGGACGTTTGAGCACTCCGGAACATTACAAGTACACACAGCTGTTGCGGAAGCTCTCTCAAATTCATTTATGCAACCGTTACTCAGCAGCCTCCAATACGAGCAGAAAACGCAGCCTCTACTCGTTCAGTACTGAACTGCACATCTCCGACCGTAATCACAACTGAGCAGCTCTTTCCCTATCTCACACTAATATTCCCCAACGGTCAGTCGGACCTCCTAAGCCGGTTTTTGCACCCTCGGTCACCTACTCTATCATAATAAACACTCGCAAGGATGTGAAAAACCAGGAAACTTCCATGGCAATTAACTCAACTTGCGGCACGTCAGGGAAACCCTACCTCGTGTCGGTCGGGGAGCTGGTTCTCGTACCGATTGAACGTTCTTTGAGGCACCCGGTAGCACGGGGGGAGCACGATCAATAATAAACCACCGCGTTGGCGACCCCCCACCGCAGCTCTACACACTCGAAGGCAAGGTAAATCCGTCGAAACGAAATCCCTGTCGCAAGTAGCAGTAGTGATCCGTCTGGGAGCTCTAGTCGCTTCCGGTGGCAGGGGCCAAGTCCAGCGGGGAAAGAGGTCTTGCTCCTTTGCCTCTACGACACAGGTCGCCTGAACGTGCTTATCACCACGGCAATAGTACTAACCTCTACTAGATGTTCAACAGGAATATCTCTCTATGGCCTAGCTTTGCACAGTCTCATTACTCGTAGACTATCAGAACGGTTTTTGGATGCAACGGCTGTGCTCGAGCAACTTAGGGCGCATCTTGTCGTCCTGGGTTTCTCAATCTTGGTAATCACAAAACGAGAGCTTCAGCCGGTGGTTGCGGGTTGTCATAATTCAACATTTTCAACCCCAAGAAGTGTTCCTAGTAGCCACAAAAATCAATTTAAAAAAAGCCACTCAAAAAGACAAACAGAATGGCACCTGTATTGTACTCGGGTATGGCATATAGAAAAAGGGCGGAAAATATTATGGGTTGTAGTGATAAGACAAGCCCAATGGAAAAGATTCTTGTCCCAGAGGACCCGAAAACCGGATTGAAGGCGTGAGATATAGCAAAATCTCAGGAATAGCGAACTCGCCTGGGCTAGCCTCGCAGGTGTTTTCAGAACTTTGAATGCCCCAGAGGGACGTCCAAGGACGGCTGCTTACGTTATCTGGCCCTGTCCGCAGACTCCCTGTCAATCGGAGGGTCTGATTTCGCTGCACGACTTGTCAAGACTAGTTCGTTGTTCCTGAGATTTTACGGCATTTCGCACTTAACCACAGTGACGGCGAAATTGCCAATATACATCTCAATCCATTCTTGAAAGAACTGCTCCATTCCAGAAGCCCTAACTCCTTTGGTCTCGATTGGCCTTACCTAATGGAATAAAATCCACAGATTCATGAATAATCACTCGGTTTAACTGCTCCAGCTCAATAGCATCATCAAATATCCCCCTTTTTCTGCCTTTTCTAAAAATCGAGGCCCCTAATCCCTATCATGCCACTCAATTTTCTCCGTCCTTTTTGACCATACTTTGGTACCGGTACCGTTCTTAGCAAAACTTCAGTGCTGTGATGTCACAATACTACATGAAATCCTCCGTAAAAGAAGCGCAATTTCCTATTATGATGGTCGCTGAGCTTACCCTTGATAGAAAACACTACCTTAACCATTGGTTCATTAATTAGAAATCTAACTCGTTTCACGCTGCAGTCTATCATATCACGCCACCCTAATTCCAACCACAGCCGACGCCACCATCCATCTCACACACACTCTCTGCGCCAATTTGCTTGTAGATGGGATCGGGTGATACTCCGGGCTTTTTAGTCTGTCTATTGCCAACCTAGAGGTGACACCCCACAGCAAGTGTCTGTATTGCGTTTCGGGGACACCTTCTAGTAATTTTGTGGAGCTCGCTTATTGTTGGATAGCTTTTCGGTATGGTCCTAGAAGTGTTCCTTCAGGTTGATCCCACGATGCGTAATATTGCAGTGTTGAGGATTCGATGACTTTTATGTGACATCTACTAGAAGATAACAGTAGTCGTCTCTGAGGCCCACTACAGTGTGTGTGTACATTCTTGTTGATTTCTCTGCTGCTGTGTTTCATGCTATCTTATCAAGTTGATTGCTTGACCAGCGAGATTAATGGGCAGCCCGCCTACGGGGCCCTTACTCTCCAGGCCCATCTTTATATCAGGGTAGCTAGTGGGTACCCATGCAGCGCAAAACCGTAATATCAATTAAGCTGTATCATTTATGGTAACTAGTACCTTATGGTATGTACAATTTTGATATAGTTCACAATCGGCTTAAGAATCCTTGTGTTATCGCATACCGCCTCTGCTATATCTAAAGGACCACTCTATATACGGACTAGCCATCACCCGGGAAAGAGGATGGAAGGCGGGAAAGGAAGAAAGATAGAGTATAATCTGGGGAAAAAAAGGTCGCAAGCAAGAATTTACAGAAAATCAAACACGATAGGATAAAAACTGAAAGCTATACACTGAACACTCTGACAATAGTAGAGCTATTTCCTCCCACAGACCAGATTCCACGATATTTTGTAGGCAGGTGCTCATAAATCCTCACTCAGCAAGGGTAGATAGGGTCAGAGGCGGGTGTGGTGACATATGCATCTTCCAATCTCATGGGATTCTTCGCCTACAACGGGCAATATCCAAGGTGGACTTCCATAAGCAGTGTGCTCTGAAAGGGAAGGAACGACATTGATTTCCAGAGGTAGTATCTCTAGGCCTCAAAGGTATTTTGGGGTATCGCTTTATGAGGCTGTAGCAGCGCTATCACCTTCTGATGGCGGTGCCTAGTGGCAAACATGAGCGGCGTTTGGCCCTGGTGATCTGGCTTGTCGGGGTTGACTTCTTCGCGCCCGAGTAGTATTTTTACCACTCCCTCACGTCCTTTCTCAGCCGCATGGGAGAGCGGTGTTCGGCCGTCATGATCTGGCCTGTCGGGGTTGCCCTCTTCCCGCCCGAGTAGTATTTCCACGACTCCCTCATGCCCAGCAAAAGCGGCATACAGGAGCGGTGTTTCGCCGTGATTGTCCGGCTTGTCGGGGCTAACCTCTTCTCGTCCCAGTAGTGTTTTCACGACTCCCTCATGTCCATTTAAAGCGGCACACAAGAGCGGTGTTCGGCCACCACAATCTGGGTTGTCGGGGTTGACTTCTTCGCGCCCGAGTAGTATTTTTACCACTCCCTCACGCCCACTCCCAGCCGCATGCGACAGCGGTGTTCGCCATTCGCTATCCTGCTTTTCGGGGTTGACCTCTTCCCGTCCGAGGAGGATTCTCACTACTCCCTCATGTCCATTCTGAGAAGCAAGTGAGAGCGGGCTTTGGCCAGTATTAGCCGGCTCGTCAGAGTTGACCTCTTCATACTCGAGGAGTATCCTGACTATTTCATCGTGTCCATTATGAGCTGCCCACGCAAGTGGTGTAAACCCCAAAATATCTTTCTCATTGATATTATAACAGCCCAGCTCTATCAAATCAGTTACGACCCTAGTAATCCCCGAGAACGATGCGCGGTGGAGTCCACTGAACTGGAGTTTGTTACCGAAATCTCTGCGAATTATGTACCCTAGCTGCTGAAAAATGAATTTGGTGGATATGTGGTCATCATATTCCTGAAGTAGCTCAAGTGCAAGGGACCTAGCACAGTCCGAGAGTTCCCTTTTCGCGTGGACCCCCCAGTATATAGAACAATATTCCAGAAAAGGCATGTTCCGGATGTCGGGAGAGGGATCGCCTGAAAGGGCCCCGACCTGTTCAGAATTCAGATATGCCAAGCAGATCTCTGCCATTGCCGAGTGAGGTCTACCGAAAATATCGGGATGGCCGGAAAGATACTCTTGCAGCGTAAAGTGGACCAGTCGCACAGTTGATGCCTCCTTGTCCACAGTAATAAGCCCTTGACAGGAGCCCACCAAGGTCGAAATCGATGGGATATTGCTGGCATTGAAATCCCTGGAGGATAGCTCGACTGCTAGGGCGTGGCAGAGCACATCCGCCCTCAGTGGCCGTTCAGCATGACTAATCCACATCAAAGCTCCCATCCCGAGTCTCGATTTATCCCCATCCTGCGCCATTATCCGTTCGATCGTCGCACCGTAAGAATCTCCCAACCCGAATCCATCAGTCATTTTGTTGAGCATCTCTCGTCTCCGATATATTGTCGATTCTTGCAAGACAGTATCGATGCTTAAGGAAACGAGTAGAAACCTAAATATATCTATTAGCCGATAGTTTGGGGTCGGATTCTCAATGCCATTGCCTCTACCCACATTTCCGATAAAGTTTCAGGTATCATCTCTAGGATTTCCGCCTCCAGGGCCTCGTCCATGGCATCTGGTGCTTGGTCATCACGCAGCCTAACACGAAGGTAGCTAATGATATCGTCTTTGCTATGGCGTATCGATACACTTATCACCCGTCCAGCAAGGCGCATTTCGATCTCGGCCCGAACATGGGGCCTCCCAGTCACAAATATTCGGGTGTGCGATGACTTCTCAAGGATTTGTTTCAGCGAATCGAGCAGCTTGACTCGTTGCACTCCTGTGCATTCGTCTAGTGCATCAATGCACATGAAGGTGGGTTGTGAGGGGGTGACGAGCTGCAGCATCTTCACGATATCAACGAGTCGCAGCCTTCGTCCACCAATGGCCCTTTTCTGGTCTCGCAAAGCCCGCAATATCTCCTCGGGAATCCTTTCCATTCCGCCAACAATCTGCTGCAGCAAGGAACCCAGCATTCCAGTCGCTGAGTGCTCCTCTCGGGCTGCAAAGTCGAAGTAAAAACACGTAATAGCGATGTTTTGTCCCCTGGCTTCATCGCATAGCCTGTCTACTATTAGTGAACTGTCATTGTGAGCTGTTAGCAGGTGTTCACTTCCTCCTCTCCTTAGAAATAGTCTTATCACTTAATAAATGTTTTGCCGACCCCCGGATCCCCGTAGCAAAACAGAACCGCCTTATCGCCTTGGCCTTCCCCACCTAAGTAGCACCATCTCCTGAATTCCTCAGTTTGTATGAGCCATTCCCCGACATTGTCGACACGGCGCTCCTGAATACCCCAATGGCGTAAGCCCGGCTCTAGGGGTGATAGCCAGGTTAGGAGTTGAGACCGATCATCGGTAACGGTACAGTTGTTCCACACATTATTAAAAGAGTTGGTAGTATTAAAGCAGCTGTTATTATATTGAGACATCTTCCACTCGCTACCGCTTGCGCGGTTGTGGGGGGCAGGTTATTTGGATAGCCGGTTGGTGATATTTCTAGGAACAGAAGAAAAGCGCAGTTCAACAGTAGAAAAGCGGGGGCCTCCTAGCGTTACACCAGCGTGGCGGGTACAGCCACCTGTATGCTGCAGAAGCACTCTCCAGCCAAGCCACCTGACATGTGTGAAACCAGTATTATTTTTGTGGCTATTGTACCTCTACTGTAGGGTTAACCCCATATATCCCGGTTTCCAAGTCCTCATTTATAGCAAAAGTCCAGAATCATAATAATATTATCATACCATCCTACTGTGCTTGCGAAAACCTCCAAGTACCAGAGGTAGAATAAGGGCCTGTTTAGCCTGTTAGTTTTTTCCATAAAACACACTTTTAAGGCATATTCTCCTCCATCTAAAACTTTTATATTGAGGTGTTCGGTATGGCTAAAACAATATGCCATATTTCTTTCGTCTTCAGATATTTTTATGGCATATTTTCAACACTATGATACCAAGTAGCTAGTGAAGAGGAAATGGAAAAAGATGACCGCAAATATCGAGCAGTTTGGCTTTGAATTTGTAATGGTGGCTAGGCTTAAGACTAGCCTAAATAAATGCTACTATGAATATGGGGGTATTGTAATCAGGGTTGATCAACCAAACTATGGTAATTCAGTTACTGTTACCATTCCCACTTATGATAGCATTTATTATATTCTAGTCATACAGAATGTCGGTGTTTTCAAAAATATCTTTTCTTTTTACATCAGCAAAAACAGATCCTGCATCTGATCTGCGGGCGTTGGGTCCTGACCCAAGCAACGTATTTTGTGCATCCCATGCATCCTGTGCGTCCTGACATGCTTTGCAATGCCCCGCTACATTCCACGCCTCCTGAATTGCCCCACAACGTTCCATCCGTCCTAATGCAATGTCGTCTCCTCCTGGCGTCTAGCCTACCCTAGACGCTTGTTCTCGTCACTTCTTTCTCTTCTCTACGTCCTGACACATCCCTCATCCCAGGAATCACAATTAATCGGCTGGTTCCTCAGAGGTCGACTGGCGTCTGCAGCAGCAGCTCTTTTTTTTTGGTCACACCCGAGTCTCACGTCTCAGGCCTCAGCCCTCACCGGTCTGGTAATTTAATGATTTGGGTTTCAAGAAACTCGCTTCCATATCTTCTATATACGGTATCATGTTGTATGATTCTCACATATAGCCGAGTCCTGATTCTCTCATCCTGATTCCTTAATAACCCTCATTAAATGTTCTCAAATCAATCTGGCTATTTACAAGCCACGGCTGGTCCTGCTCCGGGATCAGATACGCCAGACCGAGGATTGTCCCTATATCTACTATTGTAAACCCTCGTGCGTCCTCCCGCATCTGCAGTGTAAGAAGGCCATGTTGATCCGATAGACGCCCGGAGTTGACCGGGGTGAGCATCTGAACACCAGCGACCCGACGCAGAGTATCTGTATTGTCCATCTGTAGTCCCTGATTTTCAAGAGGGCAACTAGCTTTGCTGGTGGACGACCCCTCAGCGCACGCTACATTTCTTCTGTAGCCCCTTGTATCCAAATCCAATTATTGCGACTGCCCTGGTTTCTAAAGTGTAAGGCCCCAGTGGAGCGTGCACCGTGGATCTCGTAAATATCGCCTTCTTGGAACGCAACAACTGGGATTTCAAGTTGCGTCCGTAGCTCAACAGGCAGTGATCGAAGTATGGCATGGTCTTCCAGAAGCCGGTGGTCTATCGGTAGGTTATGCCTGCTCTATCGTATCAATTCACGATATATGATATCGAGTGAGACTCCCGAGATCCTGCTAAAATCATCGATGTTGGCCACATCATCCCGATGTCCTTTCAGGATCCTTCGACGGATAACTGGCTGCGATACCGTGCTGGTTGTCCTAGTTAAATGCTTCAGGACATCGCGGAGAGAAAGGCACTGCGATCTTGAAGATATTCCAAGTTCAAAAGTCTCATCCGGATAGCATGTTGATGACCGTCACTGTGCACGATCTGGCACGCGTCATCATTCTTATTCGATTGTCGCCATCCTTCTTTGATTTGCGTCTTGTGGGCGAGCTCTCCGATCTGCGTGGAATACATCGGAATATTGCCAAAATGGTGTATATGGTCACAAAAGTGGCTTGGTAGATGCATCTTGACAAAGTTGAAATGTGATTCGGCATTAATTATGTCCATAGGCAGTTCGTTCTCTTCGTCGCGATCGTCATCACAGATCAGGGCCCGCTGGGATGGGGCCGCTCCCTCCCTCATCAGGCTTCTCTGCCATCGGATCTCCATTCGTTGCTTGTCAACCTTGGCCTGTGTGCGTTTGGTCACTCGAAACTCCAAGAAGATATCCTTCATCCTATGAAACTGGTCCAAATAATCTTCCATGTATGCTATGGTGTCAGGCGTGTATCTTCAGTATTGTGCCATCATATTGAAGTCGACATCAGCAAAAATAATACCCTGCGTTCTGTGCGTCCTGTGCGTCTGACGCACCTGACGCCGGAACGCAAATCGCGAATCAGGACGCAACGTCGGATCGACATTGCGTCCTGACTTTGCGTTACTTGGCGCCGTCCGTCCTGACGCAATCAGGACACGGACCCCTACGTCCTGTGCGTCCTGACTGCGTCTGGTGCTGCACTCTCCGTCCTGGCGACGCCTGATCTAAGGGTCTCCCGCCCTGACGCCGCCTGATCTAAGGGTCTCCCGCCCTGACGCCGCCTGATCTAATACTCTCCAGCCCTGACGCCGGTTCCTTCTCACCGAACGTCAGGGCTTCGTGCATCTTCCCACCTCTCGTCCCGATCTTTTCTGCTCCTGCCTCCCTCGTCCGGATCATACGATCCTGCTCTCTCCATTCATCACGTCTCGCTACTTCTTCCTGATCTTACCCTCTATACATGCCGCGTCCTGACCCAATCGTGACTCTATCAGATGTCGCCTTGTGTTCTCGGATGCATCGTGAACTAAGTCTAATACTATTCTCTTATTCCTAATGCTCTGAATTCCTTGAGTTGGCTTGACGTCCTCATATTAACACTAAGCTCCTCCGAGTACCATTTC
>Ga0307513_10012242_pt1 | contig 10606 bp, 5 predicted proteins | sample 15_EM_MG_FD_202174 | JGI IMG/M metagenome (GOLD analysis project Ga0307513, IMG submission 202174) | Populus trichocarpa ectomycorrhiza microbial communities from riparian zone in the Pacific Northwest, United States - 15_EM | ecosystem: Host-associated > Plants > Roots > Unclassified | place...
TCGTTTTTGTCAAATTTGTTTTCCCTGGTCAGTTGCATTGCCAGGATGTAGAATAACATGCTCAACAATTAGCTATAAAAAGATAATATTGGTTCACACTTTTCTTGGATAGAGATTTTTGGTTTTTTCCCCCCTAATAGTTTGTATTTGGATGGAACATATTGCTTGGATATCCAGCTGGTTGGGATTTTCTATAGTTGCTGCTTTAATTCGGTGGAGGCGTGTGGTTTGTGGGCCTTTTCTTTTCGCCATTCTCATAGTTGGTCAATTATACTATTCATTGATTTTTTTTTTTTTGGGTGTTTTAGGGAAAAAAGAAAAAGAAAAAGAGTGCACTTAGGTCTTTACTAGTTACATGATCCCGCGTGCGATGCCGTGAGTTAATTGTTTTTGTATAAAAAATATTAAAAAAAACTAAGATCTAAAAGTGTTGGGTCTTTTTGCAAAATTATACTCAAGAGTTTTAGGTGTGGCTGCAACGCCTGACCAAGAGTAATATTTATAATATTAATAATAACATTAAACTTGCATGATCCAAGTTTAAGTGGGGTCTGGCTGCAAGGTCGTGTCATAAAAGTGTGATAAAAGGAAGAAAAAAAATCAAAAGGAAGAAAAAACAATCTGAATTAACTGGGTTAACCCTTCAAACCAGGTTAACCCGTCAAACTTTAGATTCGTGTTGTGAAAGTTTGATAACAAAATAGAAAAAAAATTGACGGGTTAACATAGAATTAACTGGGCTAACCCGTTAAATCAGGTTAAACTATTAAACCTGGGATCCGTATCATGAAAGTTTGATAACTAAATAGAAAAAAATTGAATATTAACAAACTAAATTAAACGAAAAAAATTAATTAAAAAGGAAAAAAAAAAAAAACAAAAAGACATCAGTTTTTTCACTGTGAATTGCACTGTGCAGTCCACAGTCAAAGGCATAAAAACAACAAAAAAGCAAAAAGAAAAACTAAAAGCATCAGTCGATAACTAAATAAAAAAAAATGTTAATATTGATGAACTAAATTAAAAAAAAAAACTTATAAGACGAAAAAAACTAATGAAGAAAAAGAAAAAAAAAGCTAAATTAACTGGGTTAACCTGAGATCCGTGTCATGAAAGTCTGATAACTAAATAGAAAAAAATTTAATATCAACAAACTAAATAAAAAAAATTAATTAAAAAGAAAAGAAAGAAGACATCAGCCTTTTCACCGTGGATTGCACTGTGTAGTCCACAATGAAAGGCATAAAAAACAAAAAAAAAGAAAAAAAAAAACTAAAGGCATCAGCCTTTTCACTGTGGACTGCATACAATATTAAAAGATGAAATCGGAAGAACAAAACTAATGAGGAAAAAGAAAAAAATCTGAATCAACTGGGTTAACCCGCCAAATCAGGTTAACCCGTTAAACCTTGGGTTTGTGTCATGAAAGTGTGATAACTAAATAGAAAAAAGATTTAATATTAATGAAATAAATTAAAAAAAAGATTAATTAAAAAGAAAAAAGCAAAGATAAAAAAAACTTACATGAAGAAAAAAACTAATGAAGAAAAAGAAAAAAAATCTGAATAAACTGGGTTAACCCGTCAAACCTGGGATCCGTGTAATGAAAGTCTGATAATTAAACAGATAAAATTTAATATTAAGAAACTAAATTAAAAAAATTAATTAAAAAACAAAAAAAAGAAGAAAAAAGACAAAAAAAAAAAACTAAATGCATCAGCTTTTTCACTATGGACTGCATTGTGCAGTCCACAGTGAAAGACTTAAAAAGGAAAAGAGAAAAAAAAAAAAACAAAGGCACACGCCACGGGATAATTTTTTTTTCTTGCATAAAAAATATAAAAAAAGGCTAAGATCTAAGAGTGTTAGGTCTTTCTGCAAAAATATACCCAAGAGCCTTTGGTCTAGCTGCAACGCTTGACCCAAGAGTAATATTTATAATATTTCTAATAATATTAAACTTACATGACTCAAGTTTAAGTGAGTCTGGCTGCAACACCAGACCCAAGAGCCTTGGATGCAAGGTCGTGTTATAAAAGTGTGATAATTAAATAGATTAATTAAAAAGAAAAAAATAAAGAAAAAAAAACCAACAGGAAGGAAAAAACTAATGAAGAAAAAGAAAAAAATCTGAATTAACTGGGTTAACCAGTCAAACCTAGGATTCGCGTTATGAAAGTTTGATAATTTCGGGTTAACTCGTCAAACTAGGTTAGCCCATCAAACCTGAGATTTGTGTCATGAAAGTTTGATAACTAAATAAAAAAAAGTTAACATTAACAAACTAAATTAAACAAAAAAATTCATTAAAAAAAACACAAAGAAAAAAAGCAAATAAAAACCCATAAATGCATAAAAAAATGAAAAAAAAAACTTAGCGTTTCACCGTGAACTGCACAGTAAAACACTGAGAAGTTTTAGTATTTATCATAATAGAATTTTATAGATGTTTTCACATTAAAAAAATTAAAATGATTGAAAAAAAAGTATTTGATACAAGAATCATCTTGCTTTCTATTCCAACTACAACAATGAATTTTGGGTTTGAGACGACGACGTGTTGTTTGCCACGTCAAACAAAACAACGTGTTCCAAAAGAAAAGGGTTTAAAATAAAAAGTTGGCAAACATCGATATGTCCAAGTGGCTAGGAAGGGAGGCATGAGAACTATTGAGCCATGTTGGCGCAGGTCCAGATCCTTCCTCCTTTTAACACGAGAACAATTGTAATGCTTTTGCTTTTTTTACGAGCTCTTCCTTTTCTGTGATGGTCTAGCAAGATCTTGCCATTCTTGCGATGGTGATTAGGGCAGTGTTCCTTGTTCTAACTCTAAGAAGAAGAAGAAGAAGTTGAAACGGGTAAAGGGAACAATACTCAGGTGGACGGCTGCGAATGCTTCTTCATTAAAGGGGCGGCGCGTGGCAAAGACATCTCTTTAGAGTAAAAAAGGCATAGTAGCATATCAGTTCAGGGGGGGTAAAAATTAACAAGTGGAGACCGCCACCACATTGGAGAAGAATTAGTCATATAACGCAATAGCCCAGGATCCTTGCCAGCCAGTTACAATCTTTATTTCAAATTTAAACTCTAGGAATTCAGTTAATAAATTGGGAGGATGGATTAGCAGAGGAGATAAGAAATTGCTTTGAAGCAAATCACATTTACCTTACCCAAGGAGGCTCTGCTCTGGATATCTCGAAAAAAACTAGTTTAGGATTATTTACTCAAGGAGGCTCTGCTCTGGAATTTCCCGGTTTCGTTAGTTCTGTATTAAAACAGGGAAATTCCAGACAAGTTGACTTAAACCGGCTGAGGTTCATCTTGAGGAACCACCTCATGCCCCTGGTTACCGTTGACAGACCTTATGGGAGAGTTTGGTGGGGGATTCATGGGCCTTTTCCCTTGATCCTTAGATAACCAGTTCATCCTAGTTGTCATAATCCTCAACTACTGGACAATTTCCTCCAATGTATTTTGTTGGTTCTGTTGATTTTGTTGCTATAAATCTTGTTGTTGTTTCATTCCTGCTACTGTTTCTATTAGTTGTGAAACTCTCGTGTCTTCTGTCATTGTTTTGTCCTAAGAACTCCTGCTCTGATACTATTGGTAACGGACCTGGATTCTTTTATTTTCTTGGGGTATAAACTCAAGAAAAATAGTTAATATGCTGATGTGTTTTTATTGAATTGAAATTGGAACTGCGAAATGAGATTGGGAGTTCTGAATTGGGAAGAACAAAATTGAAAAGAGCAAATTAAATTAACAAATCCTAAACTAAAGGCTAACCAGTTCTTCAACTTCCACAACACACCACCACAACAGGCTATTTATAGCCTGTTTTCACATGAAAAGAAAGGCTATGACAGGGTAACAACCATATTTATTAAACCCAGACTGGTCTGATAGGTCGATATGGGATTCGGTGGTTGGATTGATTCGGGTTTGTCAAAAGATAGGCCTTGCAATGACCCGGCCAAACCAGGTCGACCAATGACCCGGGCGAGATCTATTTTTTTTTTTTTCAAATTCTGGTTTTTCTTCTATACCCCTCTTTTTTCATATTTTTTTAGTTGGTTATTAACACTTTTTAAAATTCACTATATAAATATTAGAAAATTGTTTTATTTTTTCAATGTGAGATTTAAAACCCTTTAGTATATATACTCTATATTTTCAAGAAAAAAGTTATTTTTTCAATGTGGAATTTGAAACCCTTTCGTATACATACTCTATGTTCACACAAAAAAAAAAAGTTATGTTTTTTCAATATGGAATAATTTTTTTTTTAATATTTCAACTTAAAAGAATAACATAATATCTTTACAATGTGAGATTTGAAGCCCTTTCGTATATATACTCTATGTTCACAAGAAAAAAAAGTCATGTTTTTTCAATGTGGGATAAATTTTTTTTTGTTTAAATATTTCAACTTAAAAGAATAACATAATATCTTTTCAATGTGGGATAAAAAAACTTTTTTGGTTTAAATGCTTCAACTTAAAAGCATAATATAGTATCTTTTCAATGTGGGATAAAAAACTTTTTAAAATATTCTTTTAAACTTCATTATTTACAAGTATAGTTTATATTCACATGGATTTTTTTTTTAATTTTTTCATATGAAATATTAAAACTTTAAATATATTTTTAAAATTTTTCTGGGTTGATTCGGGTTGACCCATGAAACCCGGGACCCGGCCCCTTGGCCAGGTTAGCCCCCGAGCTAGGTCAACCCCCGGGCCAGGTTTGATAACTATGGTATCAAGAACTAACAAGAACAAACGTTCTCACAAGTTAGGAGACTTTTATAAAAGCTCTCCTGATTTGCTTTAGAGCAACATCTTATGATAACCCAATGAAAGCCCTCATTAATATCAAACAGACTTCAACAGTAGAGATCTATAAAACTCAAGAATTTTTTCAAATCAGGTCAGAGAATTGTCTGAATCTCATTGACTCAACTGTTTTTAGAAGGATTAAAGGAGAAGATTAAGATCAGAGTATGAATGTTGAACCCCCAAAACTTAACAGCTGCTTATAAGTTGGCCAGAATACAGGAGGACAACTTGATAGTTATGAGAAGATCTTGGAAACCTAGCTTTACTAGTTTTTAGGTTCGGGATATAACACAAGCCCAACCTAAGGTTGAAAACAAATCAGTTGTTCTTATACAAAAGCTCACTCCAGCTTAAATTAAGGGAAAAAAGAGATAAAAGGGGCTTTGCTTTAAATGCGATGGTAAGTAGGGGTCGGGGTACAAGTTTGGAGATTCAAAGTTGTTCATGATAGAGGAAATGGAGGAGAAGGCTGAAAAAAATCTACTGGTATGACAAGAGATCTTATTGATTTGAGGGACCCTAAGGAGGAAGGCACAAAAGAAGTAGGCATATCCCTTCATGCTATCATTAGGAATCCAAATCCTAAAACTATGAGGGTGGAAGTTAAACCAAATGGCTGTAATTTTATGGCCTTAATAGACACAAGGAGTACACATAATTTCTTACATCCAAGAGTGTTTAAAAGGGTTGGGCTAAATATTTCTAGACATAAACTCATTGGAGTGAACATTACTGATGGTTCAAGGATATAGAGTGAGGGAAGCTGTTCAGCTGTTAAATTATTAATTTAGGATGGTCAGTTCATTACACAAGTCTATGTTATTCAATTGTGTGGCTGTGATATCATTTTGAGAATCCAATGGCTCAAAAGTCGTGGGCCAATTCTTTAGGACTTCACGACCTTGATAATGGAATTCCAGCAGTGTGGTAAAAAGGTTTAGATTAAAGGTATGAGAGTTGAGGGGTCAAAGATAGACTATTGACCAACATTTTTATAAGAGATGAGAAGAGTAGCACGAGGCTTGTTTTTGCAGGTTTGGGAGACGAGTTCGGTTCAAAGTGAGATTCCAAAACAATTTGAAGACATGTTGCTAGAGTTTGAGGGAGTGTTTCAAGAACTAATAGGGTTGCCATTAAGTAGGTCACATGGCAATTTTACCAGGTTTTTTGGCTTGTTCAATTCTCTCAGCCACTATTACCATGTCAGTGAAGTACTAGGTTGGAGCACCTATTAGATGATCAAAATAAGGGTCTTTGAAAGTATTAGAAAATAGATTGATTATTTCTTTCTCAAGTAGATATGGATTAACTTGAACAACCTTTTCTCTCCACTGTTGAGTATACTCTCGAACTTATTTATGACTTTCTTTCTCCAACACTAATAAACTAGATTTGTCAGGAGCCATGCCCATGTTAAATTTGCATTGCTTAATGAAAGCATGTAAAAGATCCTTCCAGCTCTAGGTTTGCATGTCATTTAGCTTTATATACCAGCTTAATGCAGCCTCACTCAAGCTATCTTAAAAGAAGTGCATTAACAACTTTTCATCATGCATAACTTCTGCCTTTTTGTTGAAATAGAACTTGAGGTGAGTGGAAGGGCAGTGAGTTCCGGTGTACTTTATAAACTCAGGTACACAGAACTTCTTTGGTACAACCATATTTGGGACTAGACACATCTTGACGGCTTGAACAAGATCATACAAATCAATGCCTTCAATAACCTTTACTTTTATTTTCTAATGCTGCTATCTTATCATGATCAATATCCTTAGAGGATTTGTCTAGTGAGATTCATTAGCGAATGCATCCACAACTGTTGGGGTCAATGCAAGTATTGTTTACTGCCCAAATACTGTATTACATCGGGGTTCTTAACTCTGTCCACCCATCCTTTCTTTAGGCTGAATTGTTGCCTGAGTCTGGACAAAAGTCATAGGAAAATTAGACAGGCCTTTACCAGAGATGTTTTTGAGCCTTTACTTGAGAAATCTAGTGAGGCAGGCCATATTAACCTTTAGAGAGTCCAACTTTGTTTGGAAGTGGGCATCAAGGTAAACGTGTTCTTCATCTTCATGTTTCTCTGTTAAAGTCGGGTGTTGTAAACCCTATGGATTTGAGCTTTTCAGGGACTTATATTTCAACCTGGATATGCACATATGACATTTAAGACCCTAAAGCATGAATGCACGAATGCTTATGGATGCAAGTGTATATACACGTACATCGAATATGGATTAACCTGTTCAAAGAGCTAATCCATGACTTTTTTTCTTGAATACGAGAAATAATCTGTAGTTTGATGAATTTTTAAATTTTTCCCAAGTCCTCATCTCATTTAAATCCCATACACATTAGAGTGTAAAAAAAAAGTCGGTCTAGGCCCTTTTCATTAAAAAAGACAAAATGGTTTTTATATGCGGTAATTTCCCGGTCTTAGTCTTTGGGCAGTTCCCCTAAACTAATTTCCTATACTCAAAACAGGTCATGAAAGTCATGGTCTTAACTCGATTAAATTCTGCAGAGTTCGGGATTTTTTATAAGGTCTGCATTGTTGCAAAATGAATTATTAGAAAGTCAACTTTTTAAGGGCAAGTTCTAGCCATTACATAAGGAGTAGGCTTACTACTTGGTCTCAATAAGGTCTAAGATATACCCAGTGACTACCTTTCATGAAGGCAGTATAAGGGCTTACAAGGAATGATTGCGGCACAATATGAACACCATTACCAAGTAAATTCTCATCTCATAGTTAAGTGTTTCACGAATCTGAACCATGACTAAAAGTCAGGTGGCAGACCACTACTCCCCCACCTAATCTAGAATTGGGTTTATTCTTAAAATTAAAATATGTGAAGGCATTAATCTATGTCTGATGTACTTATGCGTATGTAAAAAATGCATGATAAAATTAAATTACACAGACTAACAAAATAAACAGGACATCGAATGGAGGAGCTGCCTCCTAGATTGAAGGAGTTTTGGGTTTAATCATAAAATTATGATTTGATGGAGTCACCACCTAGTTTCATGGTCACTAGAAAACCTACAGTCTACAAGAGTCTAGGTAAGGGGACTAGTTGTGCTAGGGGAAGACATATCACCCTAGTGCACCCTACCCATGATAAGCTGCATTGTTGATTGATTGTTATTCTAAGTCATGTTTCTATTTGTTGGTCTCATCTAAGATTCATGACAGATCTCCCTTCATGAGGAAGTCTCCACCTTATCAAGTTAAATCCTAATCATTCTAGGGTCTACATTTTAGCATCACATTTATTTTCTAATTGGTTTCTTTAATATAAGAGGGTACACTTTATAGTGTAATTTTATACTCTAAAATAACAAAGTTTACAACTATTCCTAATGTTTATTGCTATTAATTCATTTAATTTAATATCAGGAGTATGCATTATATTGTAAAATTCATACCTCGAATATTAATTAAACCAATTAATTTTTGTGGTATTTTTAAAATTTTAGCCAAATCTTAGTGGATAAATAAACTGGTTACGATATTCATTTTGTATCTTTAAAACATGATAAAAATACGTTTTTTGTTTGTTTAGAAAATATACATGAAAAACTTTTAGAAACTAGCCATATGCAGTTAAAACACTTGGTTAATTAAAAAAAAACCATCATTTTATATATTTTTTAACAGATGCTAAAAAAACATAAAAAAATACAACCACACTGGAAGATTCTAGGATTATAGGAATAGTGACGACACATGTGCTCTACGCGCCACTGCCACTACCGGCATGTGGAACCAAGCACCGTTGCTGTTGAGAAAAAAATAGGTGGATCGGGATCTACTCCTTCTTCTCATTCTTCCTGTGCTGGCGATGAGAGCTATCACCACCTGCAAAACCAAGGAAAATCCACAAACAAAAACAATTTCATCTCTTCTCCTCATATATGTATTTGTCATTTTGGGAGGAAAGACTGACTTATAAAGACCAAGGGCTTAGGGTTGATGTCAACATGATTAATGATGTTATGTTGTTTTCGGGTTGAAGGAACTATTGTTGTAGAGGTTGTGGTGTTGGTTTACACAATAAAAAGGAGCAATGGCCTTTGTTTTATGGAGAAAGAAGGGGGTTATCGATTTTGGGTCTAAAAATAAAGGAAGGAGGGAGGCAGTGCTAGTTAGTGGGTGTTGTTGGTCCACAATCAGGTTGGAGAGGAAGAGATTACTACTATAAATATGGTCTTGTTGTCTACTGGTGTTCGGGGGAGGAGAAAAAAACTGATGGCTTCAACAAAATGAAGGAGAAGAATTGAAGATGAGTTTCAGCCGTGTGTGGGTTGGTAGTGTAGAAAAGATGGTCGCTGGTGTTGTTGGATGGGTTGTCACAAGGAAGAGGGAACCGTTAATGATGGAGCTGTTAGGTGGTGCTGTCATGGATTAGAGGCTGGGAACCAAGAGGTCACGGTGGTAGGGGGGATGATGCTCGGTTATTTGAAGGTGAATGAGAGTTAATTATTAGAGTGTATTTTTTTCACCTTCTCTTCACAAGGGATTATGGGTTTGTTTTTTTCAAAGAGGGGGAGAAATATTTTGTGTTCTAGTGGCTACGGGTTTGTGTATGTTGATAGTAAAAGTGGCAATTGACATTGTAAAAAAGGGAGCGCGGATTGTTTTTAGGCATTTTTTGGCATCTTCCCCCCGCGTGAGAATCTTTCACTATTTATAGGTAAAAACTTTATCTTCTAAGATTCTTTCACTCTTTACGTCCCCAAGCAACCTAAAGATTTGATCCCTTATTTTCTTCCTTTTCACTTTTTATCTCATTTCCTATTTATGATTTTATTTTTTATTTTTCTTATTTTTTTTTAATATGGCAACATCAACGTTAACTCAACGAGAAGAATTAATCAAAGATTTTGAAATGTGCGTGTTAATAGCTGAACACGTTGAAAACAAATTTTTTGAATTTTGAATTCTTTTGAAAAGATGATGAAAATGACGCAAAGACATCAAGAATATTTTTTTTTATTTTGAAAATATTTAGAAAACAGGGAGTAAAAAATTGGACTATGACAGAGTATGTGAAGGAATTGTATATGAATGATAACGATTTCGCTAATGTATATCATGCATGTGAGAATTCAGATTTTGGTAAATTTTATAGACTTGATTGGTACTTGTTTAAATAGAATAGATCATGTGTTTCTATGAGTTCTATATGTGAATTGCTTGTTAGTAAAGCACATGACGGTGGTTTAATTGGAAATTTTAGTGTTACAAAGATTTTAGATGTATTACATGAACACTTTTTTTGGTTTAAAATGAAAAATGATGTACAAACAATTTGTGATAAATACATTACATGTAGAAAAGCAAAGTCTAAAGTCTTACTGCATGGTTTGTATACCTTTTTGCCTGTACTTAAGAAACCTTGGATAGATATTTCTATGGACTTTGTTTTAGATTTACCTAGATAAAAAAGATATAAAGACTCTACATTTACAGTTGTTGATAGGTTTTCTAAGATGATGTATTTTATAACATGTCATATAATAAATGATGCAACTAATACAATAAACTTGTTCCTTAGAGAGATAATACAACTTCATTGGGTTCTTAGGAGCATAATTTTAGACTAAGATGTTAAGTATCTTAGCTACTTTTGGAAGGTTTTATGGAGAAAGTTGGGAACTAAGCTTTTATTTTTGGCTACATGTCATCCATAAATAGATGGTCAAATAGAAATAGTAAATAAGACTTTAACTATACTTTTACATACTATTATTAAAAAAGA
>Ga0307513_10012243_pt1 | contig 10605 bp, 9 predicted proteins | sample 15_EM_MG_FD_202174 | JGI IMG/M metagenome (GOLD analysis project Ga0307513, IMG submission 202174) | Populus trichocarpa ectomycorrhiza microbial communities from riparian zone in the Pacific Northwest, United States - 15_EM | ecosystem: Host-associated > Plants > Roots > Unclassified | place...
GCGGTGGGCGCAAAGTAAAGGGTCGGCTAATGGTACAAGGCACAGCTACCGGGTATAGGGTACCCGACGGGAAGGCTAGCCCGGTTTACGCAAGAGAGAAGGAACCGACGAATAAATCTCCTGACCGCTCTATGGGCCAAAGAACCCAACCCTTCCGAGAGCCGAGATAAATGACCTCACGTGTCTCGGTTGCTCCCTTCGCCACGGTTCGTCCCAGTTGTCGCTCTTCTGTCGTGGTACGAGCACGCGAGAGCTCGGTCCGTGGCGTTGCAGCTGGCCGTCGTACTCAAGAGCCGTCATCTGGAGAGAGGGGAACCTGTCATATGAGGGTGACCCTTGGGCCTTGTGTATGAGCGGCGCCGTCGCTGTCGTCGTGACCTACATTTGCGCTTGCTTGGGCGATGAGCCCCGTGGTAGGAAATGGCCGAGAGCATGCGCTTTGGCGGGCATGGGTGCAAGACCAATGGGCCACTGGTTGTCCAGTAGTCTGCCCCGCCTTTCTGTACAGGTGACATCGATTCCAACGATTCCAACGCTCGTCGTAGGGTCAAGAGTCGAGAACCCCTCGTTGTCAACCATTGTGCCCCTCCGAAGATGTTCGTGCTTTGCGCACGATTGGAAAAAGCAGCTGGTGCATGTGTCCTCCGGGAATCTCCCTCTGCTTTTGTGCTGTAGTACGCTTCCTCTCCGCCGCAGGTTGAGGAAGAACCGGTTGACCATAACAATCATAAGTGCCCAGAGGATGAATATGCCGAGATACATGAGCGACACGGGAAATATTAACCAGCAAATGAGGTTGAATACACGTATGCCTGTGAGGGGAGGTTTGGAATTAGCCACCTCCCAAGAAACGCTTGTGGCGAGGTAGAAACGCACCCATTAAAACCTGGATGAGACAGCGAGTTACTTTGAGATATTTGAATGAGACAGGGACGTACGACAAAGTACATAACACCATCTCGATACAAGACGCGCATCAGTGGATTCGAATGGCCATTTTTGCGAGCGTGACTCCAGGTTTTGTAAACGTTCATTAAAAATGTGACGGTCTCAAACATTATGGGGGCCACCCAGACCCAGGCTGTGCGGAAACAAGCAAGACATGTCAGTCGCCGTTCCAATCCGGGTAACTCGATCGGACGTACGTAGCGTTACTGGTATCTGGGGGACGATACATACATTAAAGGGCGTGGAGTAAGTGATACTGCCTAATCACGACGTGTGAGATATGTATCAAGGGGGGATCGGCCACCCAATTCAAATACTCACCGTGAAGATCCTTGACGGTAAGACTGATCATTGTAACTGTTGCAATGTAGGAGAGGATCCAGAAGATTGTCAAGCCCCAGAAGATAGTCCGGTCATGGCCATAGAGTACGGATACTCGGAGAAGGAGCATCCAATTGGCGATGCAGGAGCTGAGGATTGCTACATAGGCTGTGAAAGCGAACAGTAAGTTGATGTTCTCTTGGTACGGACAATGGTCGAGCTCGCCTGTGGCCAGGATGATTCCTGCACACCTGTGGTCGGTGTCGTGTCAGGAAAACCACCGAGGCGCTCCGAGAGACTGAGAGACACGCACGTCGTAGAATCTAATTGTGAATGATACCCCGCTAAGTGCCAAGTGTTTAAAAGGAGAGACAAAAAGGCGAGGACTCGGTTCTGCGGATGTACATCAGAAATATCCATGCTGGGAGGTAATCCGACTCACGAAGTAGAGGAGGAATTTTGTTGTACCCCACTTCGAGTTCCATATCAGTTGCACCTATCGGCCAAATATGGGTTAATGACATCGTCTTTGCGTATCTAAAGGGCACGCCGCCTTGAACGAAGAGTCTCCCCCGTACCTCGTCTGCAAATGTCAGAAAGGCATCATAGCATAGTATGGTCATCGCTATTGCTGAACTGCAGTCAGCAGAGACACGAAAAGTTCGACCTGTTAGAAGGACTCACCAGATGCATATCGAGTGAGGGTGATTCGCACATAGGTCCCTTCTGTTGCTTCAAACACCTCGTGCTGAGCCGGGGACGGGGCTGACGACATTTGTGCGATCTACGACCCAGCACCCCCACACACGGCGGTTCCAGGTGGCGATGGATGCTCCTACAAGAGGAAAGCGAGGATGTAGAGGGTAGAAAATCAAGCGTCAAGAGGACCTGCATACCCCCGTGCCTTTATGAAGCATGCGAATACCGGGTGCAACGGGGGAATGATCAGGGGTAAAAAGAATCCCCTAGCTGAAATGTCATGAGGAACGCAAGGAAGTTGCTCCATCTGATAACCCCAGGAAAACTTCATCACCGACAGGCGGACGGAATAAATGGCGCATTCCGGTTCAAGCCGGCGTGAGCATGATGCACAACAAACTATGTCGATCATCTGCTTTAGTGTCGCCAATGGGTTAGTGGTGGGAGTGTGAACGCAGACTTGCTCCAACATGTAGAAGGGCCGTCGAGGTTCTTGAATGCTTGTGTATTGCAAATATATATATATAATTCATAGGGGAAGTACCTTTAGGATCTTCACTGGTGCACAATCGCTACGCGATGGAGCATCGCGTTCCTGGCGTTTAAGGTGCAGCATAATAAATCGGTTGCATTTTGCCCACATGGCCTCCACGAACTCGGGTGCAGAGCTCTAATCAACTAATAAAGTTATGCCTGGACACCATAACCACCAGGCAAAAGGGCATCATGATCAGAGCTGATATGTGTAGATCGTAACAGTAACCCCTCTTTGGGCAGGCGGCGTAGTATCGCACTTGCGGTTTTCATGGGTTTCACGATGACCGGAATGAAAGTCGAAATGGGTGCCGGAATCATGTGATTTCCATCGCTTTTCTTGTCTCCCGATGAATGTCTTCCGACACAACTTACCGGGTTTAGAGAAACCCGGGGCTTTGAAGAGTCGCCGAGAAAGAGTCCGGGTCAACGTTTAGGCGTCGTGCGGAACAAGTACGCCCAAGAGGACAATGCTTTTGTCAGCAGGCGTAGAAAATGCAGAATATACTGTCGATCTTTCGCTGCTGGCTGGGTGGTGTCTTGGTCCTGTACCTGTGACCACTGGAAGCTCTCTACGAATCTGGCTACCTGGCGTAAGGGGAAATCTTCGTGTTCCTGAGTCGTCCGGGCATCGAACCCTTGACGAAGTCGGCGAATGTCCCGGCCCGCGCTCCATGGCTTCTCCCGGTACCGGGTATTAGGGCTCATGCCCTGCCATGTGTACACCTCCGGCGTAACCACACTTGGCCTCAAGCATGCCCCCCGTATTGGTCCGAAGCTGTCCTCGTCCTCTGCAGCTGTGCAGTGATCGATCGGGAATCTGAATCGAAACTGTGCACGGCCACTTGACGAGCACCATTGAGCGAACATACATTTAGCTTGTCATCGTCATACAAAGTGCCGTATCGCCCATGCCAGTTGGTCTGCACCCCAGCCCTGACACGAAAGTCGAGGGCTTTCAGGTCAGGCCCATTGCTATTCTTCGAGTTGTGGCTTTTCACGTTATGGGACGGTGCTAAATGTGAAATCGATCCGGCTAGCGAATCCTGCAGCAAGTGAGCCTGATATTTCAAGGAGCGACCGCTTTACAGAAAAATTGTTACACTCCCAGACAATCGAGATCACGGTCTCATAATGCAAAGCGTGGATCGTGTAAGAGAATGACTACAGATTCTCTTCATCAGCCCCGTCAATGAGCCTCGTGTATTGTTCGGCGGAAGCGAAGGTAGGTAGATCACGTAGCCGCCGTTTCCTCCTCTTGTCGATATCCTTTGCTTTCCGTTTCTTTCTTGTGGCCACTGCATCGGCCGATTCCACCCGATTCTTCTTCATCCTCCTCTTCTTGTGCCTCTCCGTCGGAGCCAAGACGGAGTAAATCATCAGGAGCACCAACATCTGAACCTACTGGATCATCGTCCTCCTCAAGGCCAGGTCCCCAGCCGCCTTCATCGCTGTCTCCCCTCGTCGTTTGAGTTCTTCTCCATGGGTACCGACGCATCGTCCGAATCACCATAAAGATCTTCAGGTAAGCTATCAGATTCGTCCGAGTCCGGCCCTGCAACTTCAGGCATCGAGGATTTTAAGCCCCCTGTGTTTAGCCTTGTAGAATCATCGCTTAGGAGCGAAACGCACCTTCCAAACCTCGTCTCCATCAAGCTCCTCGTCGTCACTGCTCAGTTCATCTTCTCCACCTTCCTTGCCTGTTGACTTGGCGCATCCGACTCTTCTGCTACCTTGACTCCTTTCCGCTTATCCACTTTCTCCGCGATAGCTTGTGTACGCTCCTTCCTCTTCATGAAGAACCTATAGAAGAAGAGCTTATACGACGACAAGTAAATTAAGTGGAACACAAAATTTGTATAGACGTCTCGTACTTGGTTAACAGGGAGTGAAGGCAAACGCACAACGGGTGCCATACAACGGGTGGTGGATGAACGAACGACATGGGCAGGCCAAATTGAATGCGGTGGGTGCAGAATAAGGGTCGGTTATTGGTACAAGGCACAGCTGGCGGGTATAGGGTACCCCACGGGAAGAGAGAAGGAACCAATGAATAAATCACCTGACGCTCTATCGGGCAAAGAACCCAACCCCTTCCGAGAGAAATGACCTCGCAGGTCTCGGTCGCTCCCTTCGCCACGGTTCGTCCCAGTTGTCGCCCTTCCGTCGTGATACGAGCACACGAGAGCTCGGTACGTGGCGTTGCAGCTGCAGCTGGCCGTCGTACTCAAGAGCAGTCATCTGGGGAGAGGGGAACCTGTCATATGAGGATACCCTTGGGCCTTGTATGTGAGCGGCGCCGTCGCTGCTGTCGTGACCTGCATTTGCGTTTGCGTGGGCGATGAGCCCCGTGGTAGGAAATGGCCGAGAGCATGCACTTTGGCGGGCATGGGCACAAGACCAATGGGCCACTGGTTGTCCAGTAGTCTGCCCCGCCTCTCTGTACAGGTGACGTTAATTCCAACGGTTCCAACGCTCATCGTAGGGTTAATAGTGGAGAGCCCCTCGTTGTAAACCATTGTGCCCCTCCGAAGATGTCGTGCTTTGCGCTCGATTGGAAAGGCAGCTGTTGTATGTGTCCTCCGGGGATCTCCCTCTGATTTAGTGCTGTAGTACGCTTCATCTCCATTCTCCGAGTTGTGGAGCGCTCCGCAGGTTGAGGAAGAACCGGTTGACCATAACGATCATGAGTGCCCAGAGGATGAATACGCCGAGATACATGAGCGACACGGGAAATATTAACCAGCAAATGAGGTTGAATACACGTATGCCTGTGAAGGAAGGTTTGGAATTAGCCACCTCCCAAGAAAGGCTTGTGGCGAGGTAGAAACGCACCCATTAAAACCTGGATGAGACAACGAATTACTTTGGGGTATGCAGGTTGAATGAGACAGGGACGTACGACAAAGTACACAACACCATCTCGATACAAGACGTGCATCAGAGGATTCGAATGGCTGTTCTTGCGAGCGTGACCCCAGGTTTTGTAAATGTTCATTAAAAATGTGACGGTCTCAAACGTTATGGAGGACACCCAGACCCAGGCTGTGCGACATGTCAGTCGCCGTTCCAATCCGGATAACCCGATCGGACTTACGTAGCGTTGCTGGTATCCGGGGGACGATACATACGTTAAAGAGCGTAGAGTAAGTGATACTGCCTAACCACGACATATGAGACATGTATCAAAGGGGAATCGGCTACCCAATTCAATACTCACCGTGAACATTCTTGGAGGCAAGACTCATCAATATAACTGAGACAATGTAGGAGAGGATCAAGAAGATTGTCAAGCCCCAGAAGATAATCCGGTTATGGCCGTAGAGTGCGGATACTCGGAGAAGGAGTATCCAATTGGCGATGCAGGAGCTGAGGATTGCTGCATAGGCTGTGAAAGCAAACAGTAAGTTGATATTCTCTTGATACGGACAATGGTCGAGCTCGCCTGTGACCTGGATGATTCCTTCACACCTGTTGTCGGTGTCGTGTCAGGAGAACCACCGAGGCGCTCCGAGCGGCTGAGAGACACGTACGTCTTATGATCTAATTGTGAATGATACCCCGCTAAGTGCCAAGTGTTTAAAAGGAGAGAAAAGAAGGCGAGGAGTCGGTTCTACGGATGTACATCAGAAATATCCATGCTGGGAGGTAATCCGACTCACGAAGTAGAGGAGGAATTTTGTTGTACCCCACTTCGAGTTCCATATCAGTTGCACCTATCGGCCAAACGCGGGTTAATGGCACCCAACTAAAGGGCACGTCGCATTGAACGAAGAGTCTCCCCGTACCTCGTCTTCAAATGTTAGAAAGGCATCATAGAATAGTATGGTCATCCCTATCGCTGAACTGCAGTCAGCGGAGACACGAAAAGTCCGACCTGTTAGAAGGACTCACCACATGCATAGCGAGTGAGGTTGATACGCACATAGGTCTCTGTTGTTTCAAGCACCTCGTTCGGAGCCGGGAACAGGGTTGACGACATTTGTGCGATTTACGACCCAGCATCCACACAGGCGGCAGTTCCAGGGGGGATGGATGCTCCTACAAGAGGAAAGCGAAAGAAAAGGAGTAGAGGATGGGTAATCAAGCGTCAAGAGGACGGGCATATCCCCGTGCCCTTATGAAGCTTGCGATTACCGGGTGCAACGGGGGAATGATCAGGGGTAAAAGGAATCACGCAGCTGAAATGTCATGAGGAACGCAAGGAAGCTTGTCCATCTGATAACCCCAGGAACACTTCATCTCCGACAGGCGGACGGAATAGATGGTGCATTCCGGTTCAAGCCGGCGCGAGCATGATGCACAACAACTAGGTTGGTCATCTGATTTAGTCTCGCAAATAGGTTGTGGTGGTGGTGTGGAAGGGTATAAAGCGCAGACTTGCTCCGAAATGTAGAAGGGTCGTCGAGGTTCTGGATGGATCTCGAATGCTTGTGTATTGCGAATATATATATAAAATTTATGGAGGAAGTACCTCGAGGATCTTGACTGGTGCACAACCGCCGCGCGATGCAGCATCGCGTTCCTGGCGCTTAAGGTGCAGCGTAATAGATCATTGCATTTTGCCGATATGGCCTCCATGAACTCGGATGCTAGCCGTGAGAGGGCTCTGATCAACCAATAAAGTTATGCTTGGACACCATAACCACCAGGCCAGAAGGGCATCATGATCAAAGCTGACCATCTATCACATAGGCAGTATATGTTCAGATCGTAACAGTACCCCCTTTGGGCAGGCGTAGGATCGTACTTGTGATTTTCACGATGACCAGAATGAAAGTCAGAATGGGTGCCGGAATCATGTGATCCCTACTGCTTCTCTTGTCTCCCCATGAATGATCCCGGCATATATCCTAAGTTCGAAAATGAGCCGAATTTAGAGAAACCCGGGCCTTTGAGGAGTTGCCGAGAAAGAGTCCGGGCCAACGTTTAGGAGTCGTACGGAGCAAGTACGCCCAAGAAAACAAGCAAATGCGGTCATATACTGTCGATTAGACGCTATTGGTGATTCCTCATCCTCATCGGATGTCCACCTGGTATCTCCTGCGGGCTGCTGGTCAGGTGTCTTGGTCTTGTACCTGTGACCACGGAGGTTCTCTACGATACGATACGAACCTGGGTCTTCGTGTTCCTGAGTCGTCCGGGCATCGAACCTTTCCTGACCAAGTCGGCGAATACTTCCCGGCCCGCGCTCCGCTGCTTCTTACCCGCCCATGTACACCTCCGGCGTAACCACACTTGGCTTCAAGCATGCCCCCCGTATTGGTCCCCGCCGTCCTCCACCGTCGTGCAGTGATCGATCGGAAATCGGAATCGAGATGGCGCGCCGCCACTTGACGAGCACCTGTTCTCGCCCATTGAGCGAACATACCCATGCCAGTTGGTCTGCACCCCCGGCTTTACACGAAATTCGAGGGTTTTCAGGTCAGGCCCATTACTATTCCTTGAGTTGCTGGATTTGCATGTTATGGGACGGTGCTGAGCGAGGGATCGATCCAGCTAGCGAAACCTGCCGCAAGTGAGCCTGATATTTCAAGGAGTGACCACTTTACAGAAAATTTGTTACACTCCCGGACAATCGAGATCACGGTCTCATAAATAATGTAAAGCGTGGATCGGGTAAGGGAATGACTATATATTCTCTTCATCAGCCCCGTCAATGAGCTTCGCGCATTGTTCGGCGGAAGTGAAGGTAGGTAGATCACGTAGCCGCCATTTCTTCCTCCTATCGCTGTCTGGCTGGTCCCTGGCTTTCTGTTTCTTTCTCGTGGCCACTGCATCGGCGCCGATTCCATCCCATTCTTCTTCAACCTCCTCTTCTTGTGCCTCTCCGTCGGAGCCAAGACGGAATAAACCATCAGGAACGTCAACACCTGAACCTACTAGGTCATCCTACTCCTCCTCAAAGCCAGGTCCCCAGCCGCCTTCGTCGCTGTCACCCTCGTCGTTTTAGTTCTTCTCCATGGGTACCGACGCTTCGTCCGAATCACCACAAAGACCTTCAGGTAAGCTATCAGATTCGTCCGAGTCCTGTCCTGCGACTTCAGGCATCGAGGATTTCATTGCCTTTTAAGCCCCTCTGTTTAGTCTTGTAGGATCATCGCTTAGGAGCGAAACGCACCTTCCAAACCTCGTCTTCGTCAAGTCCCTCGTCGTCACTGTTCAGTTCATCTACTCTACCCTCCATGCCCGTTGTCTTGGCCGGAGCCTCCGCATCCGACTCTTCTACCTTGACTCCTTTCCGCTTGTCCACTTTCTCCGCGATAGCTTGCGTACACCCCTTCTTCTTCATGAAGAACCTGCGGAAGAATAGCTTATACGACGACGAGTAAATTAAGTGGAACACGAAATTTGTATAGTCTCGTACTTGGTTGACAGGATGTGAAGGAAAACATACAACGAGTGCCAGATAACGGGTGGTGGATGAACGAACGACATGGGCAGGTCAAATTGAATGCGGTGGGCGCAAAGTAAGGGCCGGCTATTGGTACACGGCACATCTGGCGGGTATAGGGTACGCGACGGGAAGGCTAGCCCGTTCTACGCAAGAGAGAAGGGACCAATGAGTAGACCACCTGACCGCTCTATGGGCCAAAGAACCAAACTCCTTCCGAGAGAAATGACATCGCAGGTCTCGGTCGCTCCCTTCGCCACGGTTCGTCCCAGTTGTCGCTCTTCTGTCGTGGTACGAGCACACGAGAGCTCGGTCCGTGGCGTTGCAGCCGTAGCTGGCCGTCGTACTTAAGACCCGTCATCTGGGGAGAGGGAAACCTGTCAATGAGGATGACCCTTAGGCCTTGTATGTGAGCGGCGCCGTCGCTGTCGTCGTGACCTGCGTTTGCGTTGGCCTGGGCGATGAGCCCCGTGGTAGGAAATAGCCGAGAGCATGCGCATAGGCGCAAGACCAATGGGTCACTGGTTGTCCAGTAGTCTGCCCCGCCTCTCTGTACAGGTGACGTCGATCCCAACGATCCCAACGCTCGTCGTAGGGTTAATAGTAGAGAGCCCCTCGTTGTAAGGCATTATACCCCTCCGAAGATGTTCGTGCTTTGCGCTTGATTGGAAAGGGCAGCTGGTGTATATGACCTCCAGGGATCTCTCTCTGCTGTAGTGCTGTAGTACACTTATCTCCCCAGTCTACCTGCTCCAAGTTGGCTCCGCAGGTTGAGGAAGAACCGGTTGATCATAACGATGATGAGTGCCCAGAGGATGAATACGCCGAGATACATGAGCGACACGGGAAACATTAACCAGCAAATGAGGTTGAATACATGTATGCCTGTGGGAGGAGGTTTGGAATTAGCGACCTTCCAAGAAAGGCTTGTGGCGAGGTAGAAACGCACCCATTAAAACCTGGATGAGACAGCGAGTTACTTTGGGATATGCAGGTTGAATGAGACAGGGACGTACGACAAAGTACACAACACCATCTCGATACAAGACGTGCATCAGAGGATTCGAATGGCCGTTCTCGCGAGCGTGACTCCAGGTTTTGGAAATGTTCATTAAAAATGTGACGGTCTCAAACGTTATGGGGGGCACCCAGACCCAGGCTGTGCGGAAACAAGCATGTCGGTCGCCGTTCCAATCCGGGTAACCCGAGCGGACCTACGTAGCGTTGCTGGTATCCAGGGGACGATACATACGTTAAAGAGCGTAGAGTAAGTGATACTGCCTAATCATGACATAATATGAGACACATATCAAGGGGGGAGGCCACCCAATTCAATACTCACCGTGAACATCCTTGGAGGCAAGACTCATCAGTGTAACTGATGAAATGTAGGAGAGGATCAGGAAGATTGTCAAGCCCCAGAAGATAGTCCGGTCATGGCCGTAGAGTGCAGATACTCGGAGAAGGAGTATCCAATTGGCGATGCAGGAGCTGAGGATTGCTGCATAGGCTGTAAAGGAGAACAGTAAGTTGATGTTCTCTTGATACGGACAATGGTCGAGCTCGCCTGTGGCCTGGATGATTTCTTCACACCTGTGGTCGGCGTCGTGTCAGGAAAACCACCGAGGCGCTCCGAGCGGCTGAGAGACACGCACGTCGTAGAATCTAATTGTGAATGATACCCCGCTAAGTGCCAAGTGTTAAAAAAG
>Ga0307513_10012244_pt1 | contig 10605 bp, 8 predicted proteins | sample 15_EM_MG_FD_202174 | JGI IMG/M metagenome (GOLD analysis project Ga0307513, IMG submission 202174) | Populus trichocarpa ectomycorrhiza microbial communities from riparian zone in the Pacific Northwest, United States - 15_EM | ecosystem: Host-associated > Plants > Roots > Unclassified | place...
TAATCCAGGCTGTCATAGGACCAATAAGTCGCACGGCGGCGTCGACGGAAGAAGTTGATCAGCATGCGCGGCGGCATCACCCCGCGCGGCGGCCGGAAACTGTGCCGCGGCTGACCGTCGATACCGCTCAGCAGCGCATCGGTGCGGGTGACTTCATCGAGTTGCGCGGACAACGACAACTTGTCGAAATGGGGATGAGTGAACGAATGGTTGCCCAGCGTGTGCCCTTCCCCGGCGATGCGGCGCGCCAATTCCGGGTTCGCTTCGATCTGGCGGCCGATCAGGAAAAAACTGGCTTTTGCTTCATGGGTCGCCAGCAGATCGAGCAGCGGAGCGGTGTGCTCGGGATGCGGACCATCGTCGAAGGTCAGGTACAGGCTGCGACGCGCACGCGAACCCGTCGTGGTCACCAGCGAGCTGGGCAACCAGCGGAGGATCCTGAGTTTTCTGGGCCGGGGCGTCATGTGGTTGGTAATGGCAAAGGTTGCAGTGGGAGCGTGCAGGGTCCGAGCAGAGAATATGGACTACAGGGAAGAAGACGCGGGCGGGCGGACGATTTACGGTTCATACCTCGCTCCCTGGGCGCCAAGCCTCATCGCGATAGAGCGCCTCGTAGCGGGCGGCCATCGTCCGGAACGAACCTTCGTGGGTGACCCATTCGCGTCCTGCCCGACCCATGGCCGTCGCACGATCAGGCGACAACAGCATCTCGACCACGGCCGCGGCGAGCGCATCCGCATCCCGGGCCGGTACCAGCAGACCGTTGACTCGATCGCGCACGATTTCGCCGTTGCCGCCCACGTCGGTGGCCACTATGGGCAGTTCGGCGGCGCAGGCTTCAAGCAGCGCAATGGAATACCCCTCGCTGATCGAGGACAAAGCGAACACGTCCAGTCCCTGCAGCAGCTGCGGCACATCCCCGCGATCGCCCAGAAACCGGGTCGCTTCAGCGACTCCTTCGGCCGCGGCGATCGCCTCCAACTCCAGCCGCAGCCCGCCATCGCCGACCAGCACCAGCGCCGCGTTGGGCACACTGAGACGTACTTGCCGGAAAGCGCGGATCAGATTGGCCTGGTCCTTCACCGGCTCAAGCCGGCCCACCGTTCCGACGAGCTGGCTTTCCGGCGGCAACGCCAGTTCGTTCCGCAACCAGGCGCGTACCGAATGGTCTGCGGCCCGGAATCCTTCGGTGCGTATGCCGTTTGGAATGGCCAGCAATGCCGAACGAGGCGAAACCCCGCTGTTCTGCAGGTGTCGGCGCGCGGTTTCGCACACCGCTACCGCATAATCCGTCCTCGACATGGAACGGCGATAAAGCCATTCACGCCGGCTACGCGGATTGCTTTCGCCCATGCCGTGTCGGGTATTGATCACCCGCTGCAGCGGCAATCCCACCGACGCCAGCACCGCGTGATAATGGGCCGCGGCATTATGGGTATGCAACACACCGCCGCCCCGCAACAGATCCCGCGCGCGTCGCAGCGCCCGGAAGTCGGCGCCTTTGCGTTTGTTGCAGGTTTCGACGCTGACGCCACTGGCGGACAGTTCGTCGGCCAGCGGGCCGCGGTCGAACAGGCATATCAGCCGGCACTCGTGGCCCGCTTCGCGCTGCGCGCCGATCAGGTCGATTACCGCCCGCTCCAAGCCGCCGCGCTCCATGTTTTCGACGAAGTGGGTGATGCTCAGAGGCGTCGCTCCGTTCATGGCAGCTCCGAGATGGTGACCCGCAACTTGCCGGTCTGCGTCAATGGAATTTCATCGACGAATTCGAAGTTGAGAGCGACGCTATCGCCCACCACTTTGAGCAGTTCGCGACGCACCAGGTCGATGGCGGAGGGTTCGAAATCGCGGTCCCGTACGATGCGGATCTCGAACGTGTCCAGCTGCTTCTGTACCACCTGATAACGCTTGATGCCCGTCGCGTACAGGAAGGCGTAGACGATGTATTCGCCGGGGACGAAACGTCCGTCACGGGTACGGAGCGCATCTAGCTTGCGCCCGTCCACACTGGCAAGCAGCGGCAGGCCGCGTCCGCAGGCGCAGGCCTGCGCGCCCGCGGTAGCGAGATCGCCGTTGGCATAACGCAAGAGCGGCATACCGTAGTTGTGCAGATCGGTAACGATGATGTCGCGCGGACCGGAATCGTCCTGGCCCTCGCCGTTGACGGCACCCAGCTCAACCTTTAGGTGATCGGCGTTGACGTGCAGACCGCCGCGATGTTCGCATTCGGCAGCGATCAGCATGAATTCGCGGCAGCCGTAGGTGTTATAGGCCGGACAACCGAATGCCTGCTCGATGATCCGGCGCTGGCTTTCATGCAGGGTTTCCGCCGCGCCCAAGATCCGTTGCGGCCGATGGATGCGCCTGCCGTTGGCGATCAGCCATTCGGCCATCTTCACGATCGGTGCCACATAGGACACGATGGTTTCGGGACGGAAGCGATCCATGGCGTCGGCATACTCGGCCATGCGCCCTTCGCTCATCTCGAAGGCGTTGAGCATGTATCGGTTGAAACCCGCATGGTAGAGGCGATCCTTCCGCTTCTGCGCGCCGATCGAAGTACCCCACAGGTACAGCGTGCGCTGCCCCAGACGCGCGCCGGCCCAGCCGTAGCCCCGCCACATGATGGAAAGGCGCCGTTCGTAACTCTCGCGGGTGTAGCCGAAACGCAAAGGCTCGCCGGTGGAACCGCCGGTGGTCTTGTAGAGCATTCCATCGCGATAGCCAGGGGCGATGAGCTTGTCGAAGTTCGCACGGATTTCCGGCTTGTTGAGCACAGGCAGGCGCGCATAATCGGCGGGGCTGGCGATGTCCTCCGACGCGGCGATACCCAGCGCCCGCCATTGCTCACGGTAGTAGGGCACCTGCCCCCAGCAATGCCGGATCAGATCCTGCAGCTTGCGCCACTGCAGCGCTTCGGTTTCCTCGAGCGTACGCCACTGGCCGCGCTCGTATTCGCGCAGGTAATCCAGCGTCTTGCGGCGACGCAATCCCGATTCGTATATCGGGAACAGCACGCGTCGGAACAGGGGTTCGTAGAAGCCGCTCATGTCATGCTTTCCCCCGGCGCCCGGTCGTGGGCCCTCTCCAGCAGCCATGTCCCCATGCGCCGTTTCCCCGGGACGAAACGTTGATACAGCTGCTGCAGATGCTCTATGTCGCCGCGGCTCCAGCAGCCGAGCAGCATCGTCGACGCCAGATATGCCGCCCCCAATAGCAGCCCCCCAAACACGACCTGCGCCCAAGGCAGCAGTTGTCCACGCAGCGGCAACGCGATCGCGCCCGCGATCGCGGCCGCCAACGCGATACGCGACATGCGTCCCCAATCTGGCGTGGCGTGGCTGACACGGATCGCCAAGGCCATCATCGCCGCGGCATTGATCAATGCCACCAAACCATAGGCGGCGACCGCCCCGCTCAGCCCGAAGTGCATGATCAGTACCGCATCGAGCAACACCTTGAGCAAGGCGCAGCCGATCACCAGCATGAGGATGCTACGTTGGCGGTCGGCGCTGACCAGCAGACTGGATCCGCCCTGGGTCATAGTGGTGATGGCTGCGCCCGCAAGGCATACCGCGAACACCGGGCCTGCCGCCAGATAGGCGTTGCCGTAGAGCAGGTGGATCACCGCACTGGAAAATACCCCGCCGAAGGCGATCAGCGGCATCGCCAGCAATGCTAAGTAACCGGTGCTTGCGACGAACCGTCGACCCGCGACCTCGCGCCCATGACTCAGCGCATTGGCCATCATCGGCAGCAGCAACGCTCCGAACACGCCGGGCACTAGCGCAGCCGCGCCGATCGCGAGCTGGTAAGCGACCTTGAACTGGCCCGCGTCGTGGCTGTCGGCGTACAGGGTGAGGAACAACACCTCCACTTCGCTGGCGGCCAAAAAACCGACCGACACCGTGAGCGCTGTCCATCCCATGTGCCGGCGTATCCTGGACATCAGGACGTCGGGAATCTTGATGCCGGGGACCCGGTCCGGCACCAGCGGCTTGATCTGGCGAAAAGAAACGCCGTAGAACACCAGACCCGAAATCACGAACACCACGAGCAGCCATTCCACGCTGGCGTCGAAGAACATGGCCGCGATCACCAGGCCCAGATTAATCGGCGTCGATACCAACGAGACGATGGCGGTGGCGCGGAAATTCTCGAAACCCTTGGCCACGCCGATGTTGAACATGTAGGACGCGCGCAGCGCCACCGATACCACCAGGAATCCCAACAGCATCAAGTGGTTCATGCCCGGCGCGACGTGATCGCCGGCGAACAGGAACACCGCCGCGCCTGCCAGCAGAACGAACAGCAGAAAAATGCGTTGCGCGCGACGCAGGTAATCCAACAGGGTCGGAATCATCTCGGCCTGGCCGGAACCGCGCAGTTCGGCCACGAACTTGATCGCCGCGCTGGCGGTGCCCGAATTGGTCGTGGCCACGCCCAGCGCCACCAGCCAGATGACCAGGCTGTAGGCACCGTACTCGTCCGGGCCCAGATGGCGGGCGATGATGATCGACGTAAGCATGCCGAGCACGTACTCGGTGTACAGGCCCACCGAGGAGAAGAACGTGTTGCGAAGGGTGTGGGCGCGCGTGTTCATACCGTAGCCAGCAGCACCTTCACCATGATGTAGAGTCCGATCACCCATAGCACCGCGTAGATAGGCCAGCGCACCAGATCCTTGTCCAGGCTAAACACCGGAAGGCTGGAATAGGTTTCGCGTAGGCGCACGTAGTTGGCCACGATCAACGCTACCAGCAGATAAAGGATGATCACGTAACTGCGGCTCAAGAAGAATGCCGAGACGAAGTAACCGACCAATGACAGCAACAGGGTCAGGGTCAACGCCCGGTCATCGCGCCAGCCTGCCACCACGACGTCGTCGGGCACGTCAGCCGGCACGTCGTCCATCACCTCGTCGCCGCGCTTGAGCACTGACAGCGTCATCCGGAAGCTGTAGCCGGCGATAGCCAGCCAGATGGTGAAGCCGATGATCCCCATTTCGGCCAGCACCAGCACGAAGGAGTTGTGCGCCGTCAACGGGTTGATGTCCGTGTAGCCGCCAGCGCCTACGCCGAACAACGGGTCGCTGATGAACATCTGGATGCCTTCGTACCAGGAATCGATGCGCCCCGCCGCGGACGCCTCGGAAGAATCGAGTTCCTGCATGCGCGAAGGCATGGCCATCATCGCGCTCAGTGCGCCGACGGCCAGCACGCCCGCAGTCACTAGCCCGCGCTTCTGCCAGACGTACACACCCAGAATCGCCACCATTGCCAGCAGCGTTCCGCGCGAGTTGGTGAGGAAGATGCCGTAGATCAGCAGCCCCGCGCCAGTCCACCAGAACAGCCGGCGCAATCCTAGCAAGCCGCCTCGGCTGCCCAGATAAAAGGCCATCGGCAGGCACATCACGAACAGCATGCCCAGATCGTTAGGGTCGTTGAAGATGCCCACATACTGGATGCGGGTCTCCTGCGACATCTCGACGCCGGTCCAGCCGATGCCGGTCACCGACTGTTCGATGCCATGCACGGCCAGCACCGCGCCGCAGGCGGCGAATACGGCCATGGTGATGCGCAGACGGTTGCGCGTATCGGCTGCGTTGGACAGCAGCACGAACGCCAGGATCACCGGTGCGAACAGCGCGAACACGAATAGCGCCCCTCCGGTCCAGCCGTTGACCACCTTGGAAATCATCGCCACCAGCAAAAACACCGGCAACAGCAAGTATTGCGGCGCCGCGAACGACTTGCGCGCGGAGAACAGCCAGAACACTGCGGCCAGGATCAGCGCGATCGGCTGCCAGGGCGGACCCGGCGAGTCGACTACCGCCGGATAATCCTGGGGCCGGATAATCACCAGGACCAGGTACACCATCATGAAGAAGAACATTTTCCCCTGTAGCTCCGATCAACCTGTTCGCAAACGCGACGAATAACTGAACACCTCGGGCAAAGCGACCATGGCGCTGAACCACGCGCCATCCATTTCGCTTTCCACCGGTAGCCTGCGCATGCAGTACCGCGAACCCGGCTCGACCGCGCTGGTGCCCGCCATGTAGCTACAGGCCATGCGGAAACCTGCGGAGCGCACGACTTCGACCGTTTCGGTGTCGAAGGCATCCGGTCCTCCTACCGGATAGGAAAGCACATGCACCGGAGCGCCAAGTTCGCGCTCGAGCGTGCGTTTCGACCCGTTCACCTCGTCGTTCATTTGATCCTTGGGCAGTTTGGCCAGCATGCGGTGACCCACGCCATGCGAACCGATCTCCATGCCGCCCTCATGCATCTCCCGCAACTGCTCCCAGCTCATGGGCCGGCAGTCCGGATGACCGGCCTCGCGCGGAATGGCCCACTCCCGCTCCAACCGCGAGATGAGCGCTTCCTGGCCGGCATCGTTCAAGCCTTTCAACTGATCCAGCAACCGGGCGGCCAGCGCACGCCGCTCGGCGAGCGTATCGGGTATGTCCCAATCGACGCCCAGCTCGGGTGCGAGCAACTTCGGCGCCGTCGTGGTGCAGGTCATGTGCACCAGCCAATCGTAGGCATAAGGCATGCCCGAATCGATGTGGCCGGTGGAAACGAAGAACATGGCCGACATACCGAGCTCACGGAGAATGGGATACGCGATCCGATAATTGTCGTCGTAACCGTCATCGAAGGTCACCAGGATCGCACCCTTGGGTAAACGGCGATTGGCGTCGATACAGGACAGCACCTGATCGAAGCGCATCGGGTGGAAATCGCGCTTGATCGACCGCATTTGCTCGCGGAATTGTTCGCCCGTGGCGCTTATCAGCTCGGTGTCGAAACTGAACCCGTCCGGGTCCGCCGACTCCAACACGCGATGGTAGGCCAGGATACGCAGATCGTGCCGCAACGCCGACCGCAGCTGCCGCAACATGGGTAACAGGCCCGCCGCATGGCTTCGACGGGCCAGTATCTGGCGCCTTCCGGCGCGCGACGATAAGGTCATAGAGCTCCCCTGTTCTGCGTCACCGGAATGGACAACCCGGTGTGTGTGTGAGCGATCGACTTATCCCCGAGCCCTGGACCGCCCCGCGCACCCCTGCGCGCTCAACCTCATTTGCCCCAGATTGCACCCCCGCCCACAACCCTGTCCACTGTAGGATAACCGTGGGGAACATGGACAAAGGTTCGCATGTATGGCGGAAGATACCGACTTCGTTGCGCTTTACGATGAGTTGGGGCTGGATGCCGAGTGCAGCATGGCCGACTTCAAGCGCGCCTATCGCCGACGCGTTGCCCAGTTGCATCCCGATCATCCTGACAATTCCTCCGATATTTCCCGGTTACAACGCTTGAACCGTCTGTATGCGGCCGCGATCGAATTCCAGCGCGCCCACGGACGTCTGCCCGGCGCGGTCCGGGTTACTCCCATCGAAATGCCCGACCGCGCGTCGTTCGCGTCCAACGACGCACCGATGCACGATTCCCCTTCATTGTCCGGATCGCCTTCCTATTGGCGTTATGTCTTGTTGGTAGCGTTGCTAGGACTGGTGCTCTATGGACTTTCCATCCAAGAACCCGCCACCACCCTGTCCGATGCCGTGGAACCGACCGATGCGCCAAAGCAGTACCTGCAACGGCCGGTGTTGGAAAAGCTGCTGGCCCTCGGCATGGACGGCAAACAAGTAAGGCGGATACAGGGCGAGCCATTCAACTCCCATGAGCAACGTTGGGAATACGGCCCTTCCTGGATCCTGTTCGATTGCGGAAAGGTGGTGGATTGGTACAGCTCGCCCTTGCATCCATTGCGGGTGCGGAGCGCCAGCCCCACCGACAGTGCGCAGCCCCCATCCGGGACGCTGCGCAAATGTTGAAATACAGGGGAAAAAACGATGTTCGCTGGCACCGCCAGACTGCTGAAAAAAGCGCAGAGACGCCTGTGGATGAAGTACGCCCTGCGTGGTGTCGGCGGCAGCGACAACCACTCCCGGCTGGACCTCGCCTATAACGTCGAGGATCCCTGGAACATGGACTCGGAACTGGAGCAGTCCCGCTTCCAGGCCACCAACCGCATCATCGAAAAGAATTTCGGCCATGTCGGCTCGCTGCTCGAAATCGGCTGCGGCGAAGGCCACCAGACCAAATACCTCGCGCGCCTGAGCGACGAACAATATGGCATCGACGTCAGCGCGCACGCGATCGAGCGCGCGCGCCTGCGCCTTCCCTCCGCGCATTTCGCCGCGACCGACCTGTTCAATTTGCCTTGGGGCCACCAGCCTTGGGAGCACCAGCCGCAACGGTTCGACCTGGTGACCGCCTGCGAGGTGCTCTACTACCTCAGCGATCCGGCCGCGACCCTGCAACGCATGCGCCAGTTGGGGCGCTGCGGCCTAGTGACGTTCTTCGCGCCTGCCAGCGGCCGCATCGGTCCGCATCTGGACGCCATACCGGACCTGCACAAAGACTGGATTTATCACGGCGGCACTTCCTGGCTGGTGGGCTGGTGGTGCGATGAGTGAAAGCGATGAGTGAACTAGGCACGCCGCTGCGGGGAGTGGGCATCGTCTACTTCGGCAACGACTGGAATGCCGAGAACCGAACCAGCAGCCATCACGTGGCCGAGAGGCTGGCACGAGTCTTACCCGTGCTGTACGTCGATTCGCCCGGCATGCGCGCACCCAGCGTCAACGGACGCGACTTCAAGCGCGCACTGCGCAAGTTGCGCGCGGCGCTGCAAGTTCCGGAACTGATACGCGAAGGATTCTGGCGCTGCACAGTGCCGCAGCTGCCGTTCCGGCGCATTCCCGGCGTGGAAGCCTTCAACCGACGCTTCAGCCGCTGGGCGGTACGGCGTGCGCTGCGCCATGCGGGAATCACGCGTCGCATCTCCTGGTTTGTGGTGCCGCACCCCGGCTTTCTGGCCGGGCAGCTGGACGAAGAGTTATGCGTGTTCTATTGCATCGACGATTATGCCGCACACCCGGGCGTAGACATGGCCCTGATCGCGCAGCGCGACGAAGCCCTCAGCCGGTGCGCAGACTTGCTGTTCGTGGCGCCGCCCGCGTTGCTGGAAAGCAAGCGCGCGCTGAATCCTTCCACCTTGTTCGCACCGCATGGCGTGGACGCGGCGCTGTTCGGCCGCGCGCAAGACGACGGCACTGAAGTGCCCGCCATCGCGCGCGACCTTCCCCATCCCGTGATCGGCTACATAGGCTCGATACACGAATGGATAGATCTGGAATTAATCGCTTGGTTGGCCACGCAGCGTCCGCAGTGGTCGTTCCTGCTGGTCGGGCACGCCGCGGTCGATGTGAGCGAACTCCGCGCCCTACCCAACGTACATTTCACCGGCGCGCAGCCGTACCAGAATTTACCGGGCTGGGCCAAGGCATTCGACGTCGCCATCATTCCCTATCGCCTCAACCGCCAGGTCGCCAACGCCAATCCGCTGAAATTGCGCGAATACCTGGCTACCGGCAAACCCGTAGTCAGCGTGCGCAATGCGGAGATCGAAAAGTTCGCCCAGTGGGTCGGCATCGCCGACGACCGCGACGGCTTCCTGGCAGCGCTCGATAGCGCGCTGGCCGACGACACTCCGCAAGCGGCCGCACAGCGCATCGCATCGGTAGCCGACCAGACCTGGGACCACCGGGTCGAGGGGGTGCTGGATGCCGTCGCGCAGAAACTGGCCGCCAAACACTCGCTGTCGAACAAATTTCCCCCTTCGAGTTTCAACCCGGTACTCCATGAGCATTGATCCTTCTCAAAAGCTGCGCATCGCCCTCGTCGGCGCCGGCTACGTCGCTGGCCACCACCTCTCCGCACTGAAAGCCCTGGACTTCGTCGAGGTGGTGGGCATCTGCGACACCAACCTGGAGGCGGCAAGCGCGCTGGCGGCACGCCATGGCGTGCCGCGGGTCGCCGCTTCGCTAGCCGAGCTGGCGCCTGCCAAGCCGCAGGCGGTGCACGTGCTCACGCCGCCTTCCTCGCACGCCTCCATCACCCTGGCGGCGCTGGCGATGGGCTGCCATGTGCTTGTCGAAAAGCCGATGGCCGATTCGGTCGCCGATTGCGAAACGATGATCGACAAGGCGCGCGAGAAGAACCTCGTACTCGGCGTGAATCATTCCGATCTCTACGACCCGGTGCTGCTGCAGGCGCTGGATGCGGGGCGCAAGGGTTTGATCGGCGAACTGGTGTCGGTGGATATCGTGCGCAATTCCGAATATCCCGCCTATGCCGGTGGCCCGCTGCCAGGCTCCGTCACCCAGGGCTCGTACCCGTTCCGCGATCTGGGCGTGCACGGGCTGTACACCATCGAAGCTTTCCTGGGCCCAGTGACCGACCTGCAAGTGCAGTATCAAGCGCGCGGCACCGATCCCAACCTGCATTTCGACGAGTGGCAGGCACAGGCGCGCACCAGCAAGGGCGTTGGACGGTTGCTGCTGTCGTGGAATGCGCGCCCGATGGAAAACCGCGTTTTCGTACGCGGCACGCGCGGGACTATTGAGGTCGATCGCTTTCTGCAGACCTGCCGCATCCATCGAGTGCTGCCGGGTCCCAAGTTCATCGGCATCATGGTCAACGCCTGGATAAGCGCGATGAAGGACGTGTTCCGCATTCCCTGGAACGT
>Ga0307513_10012246_pt1 | contig 10604 bp, 4 predicted proteins | sample 15_EM_MG_FD_202174 | JGI IMG/M metagenome (GOLD analysis project Ga0307513, IMG submission 202174) | Populus trichocarpa ectomycorrhiza microbial communities from riparian zone in the Pacific Northwest, United States - 15_EM | ecosystem: Host-associated > Plants > Roots > Unclassified | place...
CCTGCTTCATTTTCCATACTTGGACTATTGTACATCATCATCACATTCGTAATAGACGCCCATTTTTCTTGATTCTCTTCCACACAAGTTGGTCTAGAGCGCGTGAGGGGAGTTCCGGTGCCCATCCAATTAATATTTCCTACCGCATTAATATTGATACTCTATGGCCAGAACCTGATTTGCACGGTGTGCCTACGTGTTGATTTTCTATACTCGCGTGTACTACACTTGACGAAATTCCCTGGTCGCTACTGCCGGAATATCGAACCTTCCGGTACCTGCTCCTTGGGCGGTGTGCCAAGAGGCTGGGTGGTAGTCCAAATAGTTAGGGATTGTGATTCGTCTTCCGCGCCATTGCATAATATTTACCGATCCGTATGCTTGCAGGATCTGGGGGCTGGGTGGCAGTACGATTAAGTGCTCGATTCACATGTGTAGGTATATCCGTTGCTCCAGTACTCGTGCATATATAGCTAGTTCTCTCGCTACGAATACACCAAGGGGGTTTTGTATGGTTACTGTTGTTCGCTTGGGATGAATTTTATTGAGGATACCATATTGTGTATTTGAAGCACTTGCTGCTACGCTTTTAATTGTTGTATTAATATTGTACTTATAGTACTAGGAACACTGCACCGCTTCCAGTGCCTGCCGCTTTTAATTGACAATGCAGAGGCTTCGAAAGAAACGAAATTTGTTAAAATACTGTGCAAGCTGAGGGACTGCGAATAATACTTGTATATTACCCTGTAAACTCGGACGATCTATATAGTAAATGACAAGTGAAACGCGTCCGAAATGGATATGAAATGAGGGGAAAAACTACGCGACCGGGGGTCTATAATGTAATACCAAAACCAGATGCATGGGCATGGAAGACGAAACGAATCCTCGAAAACCCAAAATCCTGACAAAATTGTCACTCGGGACATGGTCACCCTTACACTCCTACACAAGGGAGATGTCGATTATTGATTGTCGCCTCTCGAGGGGCGCTGGTACCAGCTACCCATCGAATGAACATCAAGCTCAACGCTGGACTCCCCTGTCCATGGCAGAGGACTTGATTCTTGTCTACGCTCGTTTATTCACCTCATCCAATCAGTACCGCCGATCACACATCTACATCTCGGATCTTGATGCAAGCACTCCTTGAACCAACCGCTCCACCGAATCTCTCATTCCGAATGTACTCCGACTACGAAAAAGGCGCTTACTAGGTAATCTTGAGAACACTGGCACTAGGCCGCTCAAGGTCGCCCGTATGGCTTCGGCGCGGTCTACGCCACGGGTGACGGTGGCGCCGCCCCCAGACGACCGTCATCATATAATATAACAAGCTCCCGCACATATGTCAAGTTTAGCGGGTGTCTGACAATCCATGACAACCGCCGCAGTCGGACACAAGAGAGTAGGACTGAAGAGGCCGCGCTCGCGACAGTGGGTAGGCAACGAGGAGACCTCGGAACCGAAATGCCCATGAATGCTCTAATATGAAGACCTATGACGACTTTTGTCGACTACGACCCCTTCATTCCGCCCGCCTCCTTCGCTTGATGTATACACCTACCTTTGCAAGCGGACTAGCACGGTTCCTTTGACAATGTAAATGCATAGATTACCCTTCATTCCTGATCCGGCCACCTCATGGACATCGTACTGCGATTCCATCTCAATCCACGTCGCTGGGATGAACTCAACCAGGAGAAGGAATGGATAAAGTACGAATTGTAAAGATATATTTATACTGGAGGCTGTTGGTGATCCTCCTCGCCCAGGACAGATGGGCAGGCGTGCCACCGGTGGATTAATGATTGGCCAAGGCAAATATTCGAGGCAGGAGAGAAGTCAGGCCCAGCTCAAGATCACCTCTTTTACAATGGATCTTCTTACTGCCCCACCTTGCCTGACCAACGATTTGTTCAGGGTCAGTTACCCTATACCTTTGTTGGCCCTGTTGCTTCAAAAGGCTTTTGGACCCACTCCCCGTTTGCAAAAGCCATGGCTCACATCTCGACGTCGACGTTGCACCCGACACCGAGCACAAGCACCCAGTCTCATTCTCAGCCGCAAAACCAGCGTATCCATTCGGTCCAGCCGGCGCCCCCGTCGATGTCGAGTATCTCAGTGCATCAGCCGCACCACCCTGGACGACGACCACGGAGTCTTTTCATAGCGGACCTCTCTCAATGTCTCCTTGAATTCGTCGTGCAGCTCCTGCCCCCGCAGGAAGAGGTCGCAGTCAAGGAGGACGTACGGTCAGCAATCCGGCTGTTCTCCGTCGATACTACGACCCCAGGCTTACACACGGCTCACACGTAGGAAGCTCCTCGAACGACTAATTCGCACAATTGAGCCAGACGGTCGTCTCCTTTCCTTCGGCTCTACCGCGAACGGTTTCGAGCTCAAAAACTCGGGTCGGTTCCCGCTCGCCAATCCCCGGGACCACTGCTGATGGATACTCAAACAGATATGGATCTCTGCTGTCTCATTAATCCAAAGCCCGGAGAGGGCTCACCTAACAAGAATCCATCGCAGTTTGTCCTCAGGGCTGCTCAGCTCCTCGAGCGCGAAACAAAATTCGTCGTCAAACCGCTCCCCAATGCGAGTGAGTCAATGGCGATTGGTTGAACGCTCTCAGGGCGCCATTGCGGCCCCGGTCGTTTGCAGATCCGTGGCAGGCTCGTTACGGGTGCTTCGATCCGCAGCCTGAACTCGACGCAGATGTCCCACGAACTCATCCACCACTTCCCCTCTGCCCTTCTTTCGTTTCACTTCCCGTTCGGACCTTTCCGAAATTGGCAGCTACTAACTAATTCCTCCAGGGATACCGATCATCAAATTATCATTGCAAGCCTCACCTAGTATACCATTTGGTATTGCCTGTGACATTGGTTTTGAGAACCGACTTGCCCTAGAAAACACCAGACTCTTGTACACTTACGCCGCAATCGACCCAACCAGGGTCCGTACGTTAGTATTATTCTGTAAGTGGTAAGCCCCTCTGTGCTTCCAATATCAACTAATAATATAATATTTATTATTTGCAGTAAAGCTTTGGAGCAAGCGTCGGTGGGTCGAATCGTCCGATAATCTGGCTTCTATCTCACAAGTTGGTGCACCCAGAAAAATCAACAACCCCTATCACGGAACGCTCTCAAGCTACGGATATGCTCTGATCGTTATTTATTTCCTTGTACATGTCAAGAATCCGCCAGTATTGCCTAACTTACAACAACTCCCTCCACTAAGACCGATTGGCCATGTACGTCATCTAATTGGGCCACTCTCCCGGGTGCAGACCATCTGACCTGGTGTCCCCATTCTGTCATCTCAGGACGAATGCCACATCAACGGCAAGAATGTATGGTTAGTGATGCCTTGATTGCCTTTCTCCTACTGGCCAACCGGAACTGGGTACTGACGCGTCCCAATCGCAGGTTCTTCGATGACGTTGAGATGCTTAGACAAAGATGGAGGTCATCGAATAACGAAAGTATTGCTGATCTGTGAGATTATCGCCGACGAGCTTAATCTTCGGCTAATAAGAAACCCCTTGATAGGCTTATTGACTTCTTCCGATATTACGCTAAAGAGTTCAACTATGGAACTACGGCCATTTCCATTCGGGTAGGGCCTATCACGAAGGAAGCCGTGAGCCTACCTTTTCGTTGATCGCTGTTGTGGGGACTGACAGTCACTGCGCAGCTCGAAGCAAATAGATCATCAGATCTGCGCGATGGGACCAGTCTTTGGATAGAGGTCCGTCATCTTGGCTCGTAATTGTGCCTCATGGCTTAAGGTGGCTCCTTAGGACCCGTTCGAAACAGACTTTAACGTTGGAAGATGTGTGACCAGAGACGGTCTCTATACAGTCGGTTTCTTCCCCCTTTACCTGGCTCCTCTGACATCTCACCTCAGATTCGTGGCGAGTTCATGCGCGCTTCGCGCATTCTCTCCACACGCCCTGATCGAGCCATGTTTGCACTCGCACAGCTGTGCGAAGACCGAGGAGAAGAGGTCCCTCGAAGTGCAAGTCAACGGCCTCCCGTCCGGCATTATCCTTCGTCGGACACGAGTCGCGCCCATTCAACTGGTGCACCATCTCCTACGACCGATAATAGGCCTTATCTACCACATAGATTGTCGAACGCCAGTTTAGCTTCGACTGCTTCCACGTCCAAAAGCGCTCCACCCGCGAGTGAGGGCACGACTTTGACTACGACTCTATCGACTCCGATATCTGTTTCACATCCTGATGGAACTCCCATCATATTACCCACACCTGCGCATTTACAACAGCATGCCCAATCACAACTATCAACGCAACCACCCGCCCTACAATTACAACCACCACCACAAAAGCCGCAGCCCGTAATACCAACAGGCTCGGTACCGAACGCTCTTGCTCCTCCGTTCATCCCTAGCTCTGCGCCTCTCCCAATTCCGTCCAAGTCAGGAAGTATGACTCCGCCACCGCATATGGCTCCTCGCCGATCGAAATGGACCAAGCCACCATCGGAACACGCTTCACCGACTCGCCAATCGTCCTTCGAAGAGCGCTTCGCTAACGGACTCAAACTAGCTGTTGCACACCACCCCAACCCGCTTGCTGACCGAATTAGCTCTTCTCCTGGGAGCAGCGTGACAGGGGATGAAGAAGGTGCAGACGATTTACTGGACACTCCCAGTATCAGAAGTTCGTCGCCCAGCCAGGCGAGCTCGTCCGGATTGGCAAGTCTCACTGCCGAAGGACGTAGTGGTGATGAAGACGAAGGAACAGAAGGAGAGAGAAAGACAGAGAGGAACCTCAATGGACGGGGGCGCCCCCCAAGTGTACGAAGACCGTTCGGTGGCGAAACGCTCTCACCAGAGTTTCCCCCTTCATCTCGTACACCAAGGCCACACAAGGCGCTGTGTGTACCCACAACACCTAGCCCGGTGAGAGGCCCGATCTCAGCAAATGGGGCACATAACCCCGAGCAAGCAGCTGGACCGTCAAGCGTCCCGAATGCTAACGCAGGTATGGTCTTGTACCCTATCCCGCCATTCTACCACTACCAGTTTCAGCACCATCAGCCGCAGATGCCCTCCCCATCGCCTTCCTCGAGCAACGGCCCACCCACCCCGTACCGATCACGCTCATTTGATCAGTACCGGCAAGGAGCTCACGTTCACTCGTTCTCACCCCATGCACATACGTATCAAGCATGGAATGGGTACAATTCGCCACCACAGCCACTACCGACGACAATGTTTGCACATACGTCGCTCGTATACTCTGACCGACCGAACTTCATACACCCGAACGGACCAATGCAACTCCAGACCCCTCCGCAGAGTACCTCGCCCACGAGCGAGTCACGCGCGTCACCTGAGATTTCGCTGGCGGTTCCCCAGGCAGTCGGGAATGCTGGGGGTTAGCCCTGATCTCTAATCGTGCCTTGGGCGCTTCTCCTGGACCGAACTCTGAATCGCCAATCTGCTGCCATCATTTACGGTATACATGTCCCACGCCTGTCCCATATTGCCACTCCTCAACTGTACAGTATTACTGCTCCCGGATCGCGTTCCCTGCTCGAGTTACACCACTACATAGCCCTATCTGAGTCAGTTTTTTGTCCCAACTCCGTCCGCGATTTAAACTGAACGGACTTTTAGTTGTTGCTCCTCTCTGCGATTCGGTCAAGTCGTTTCCTTCTGCTCGACCCCGAACCCGCTTCTATTATACGATACGAGTTTGGGACTGCCCCTCTATTTCTGTGTATTTCTCCCTTGCCCCTTTGCGTGTGGATATGTGTGACGTCTATGAGGCAGCGAATGAAGTGATTTGAAGTCTCTCATGGCGTTTATCCAAGAACTCGCGACAACCCATCCGCGTAGTGGTGAGAGTCCCGTTTTTCAGGCTCCCGTCCTTCACGAAGTGACAAAAACGATGTGTTTTCGTTTCCACGCCTTCAGGCCTACGTTTCCTCAGCTCACTCTCCTTTCGCTAATCTCTTTCAGATATTCACTTAGATTCACTTGGAGCAATGGGCAAATGTCGGATGGAGCTCTCTACACAAAATCGCACAAAATCTCAGTCTTTCAAACTAAACGAAACCCAAAATCAATTCATCACTTTCGCTTGGCGTCGGCTTCGGCAGCTTTGGCTACGAACGACCGTATCAGGTAACCAGCAGACAGGATACTCTCTCATTTGCTCACCTTCATCTGCGGCTTTACGTGCAGCAGCAGCTTCCTCGCGCTGCTTGCGGATTTGAGCGAGACGCGCGAGGTCCGCTTTCGCCTGGTCTGTCTTGCCTTCTTGCTGCAACTGGACGGGAGGGCATTAGAGGGAGGAATTGCACAGCAGATGTGGTATCTACCTTCCAGTACCGCTCCTTTGCCTCTTGCTTCTCTTTGGCCTCCCTGGTTCGCAGTTAGGTCTTTGTAAGAGTGGCCCGTGCACTGCAACAAACCTTTCTTTACGACTGGGCTCCCTTGGGACGTTGATGTCAGAGATAGCCATATTCTTGACGGGTAAGCGGTTCGCGTTGACTGGAAGATCGGCGTCCTCGTCGTTCACGACCCCGGCGGCAGCTTTCGCCTGCTTCTTCTCTTCTTTTCTGGAACTCCTGGCTGCAGCAATGTCTTCCTCTGTCAGTGGTACGATTCCTTCGATTCCTTTCGAGGTGCCGGACGCAGACTCCCCAGCATCCTCTCCCTCCTCCTCCTCTTCCTCTCCCTTCTCCCCCTCCTCCTCAGACTCTCCTTCAGACTCCTCCTTTTCTCTTCTTGACCTGATTATTACGATCGGCCCGCATGAGGTGCAAGACGCTTTCAGTCGAAGCGATGGGCTGACCATTTGCCCACAGCGACCCCATTCTCATCGAGGGTCATGTCCCGCACCGCTGTGAACTGTCTGCCGCCTCCGCGCTTGACTTTGTATTTGCCTGCTCCGCGTACCATATCGAATCGAGATGGTTGGAATTGAAGATGTGTTGAATGTTGGAGCCACCACTTGCCGTCCATTTTCCAAAAGACACGCTCGATAAACCCTAGAATAATTTCCAAGACTCTCCACTATGTCTGACGTTGAATCCGAGGATGAGCAAGTCCACCAGGCCTCTCACCCTGAGCTTGTCGAAGTCGATATCTCGAAGCTCACACCACTTTCACCAGAAGTAATATCAAAACAGGTTAATTGGGATTCTACAACGTAAAGCTACTTATTCTGAGGCTAACCCGTATGCTTCCTATTTTTACAGGCTACGATCAACCTGGGCAAGTCCCCCATTACAGAAGACCAATGACTCGACTGACTTTACACACGTTTAACGATACTGACAGGTGTCATTGGACACGTAGGTAGGTAGTATTCTATGTACCCTTGGTTTGCGCAAGTCGCTGACTCGTTGACTATTGGACAGCGCACGGAAAAGTGTGTCATCTTCGAGTCTTTAGCACTCCGGTTCCCTAACAACTTGTATAGAGTACAGTAGTGAAGGCGATCTCTGGAGTCCATACTGTGCGATTCAAAAACGAGCTTGTTCGTAATATTACAATCAAACTCGGGTACGCAAATGCAAAGGTATGTCCTATCTTATTAACTGTTACGCCCCATTTATCTGATGGGTTTATGCTATCCTGCTCTCCACCTTCAGATCTACAAGTGTGAAAACCCGGCATGCGCAAGACCAGGGTGTTATCGGTCGTATAGCTCGAACAAGGAAGATCGGCCACCATGCGAACGACCAGGATGCAATTCGCGTATGAAGCTCGTTCGGTGGGTCCTTCTTGGCCTTCCCCAAGGCGGTCCTGACGTTGTCCCGCAGTCACATCTCGTTTGTCGACTGCCCAGGTCACGACATTCTCATGGCTACCATGTTGAACGGCGCAGCAGTCATGGACGCCGCTTTGTTGCTTGTTGCAGGGAACGAAACTTGCCCACAACCACAAACCTCGGAGCACCTTGCGGCGGTGGAAATTATGAAGCTCAAGCACCTGATCATTCTGCAAAACAAAGTAGACTTGATCAAAGAGTCAGCAGCAGAGGAACATCACAAAAGCATCGCATCCTTCGTCAAGGGTACCGTCGCTGAAAGTTCTCCGATTGTTCCCATCTCTGCTCAGCTCAAGTTCAATATCGATGCCGTTAACGAATACATCGTCAAAACCATTCCCATTCCCGTACGAGACTTCACCGCTGACCCGCAGCTGATCGTCATTCGTTCCTTCGACGTCAACAAGCCTGGCAGCGAAGTCGAGGAGCTCAAGGGAGGCGTGGCGGGTGGCTCGATTCTGATGGGTGTACTACGTGTCGGCCAAGAGGTCGAGATACGACCTGGTATCGTCACGAGGGACGAGAAGGGCCAGCACCAGTGCAAGCCGATCATGAGCCGCGTCGTCAGTCTGCATGCGGAGCAGAACCACTTACAATTTGCCGTCCCGGGAGGGCTGATCGGTGTAGGGACGTTGATCGACCCAACCCTATGCCGTGCCGATCGCCTCGTCGGTCACGTATTAGGGACTCCAGGGAAGCTCCCCTCGATTTACACCGGCAAGTAGAATTCGTTGAGCTGTTCTCGGTGACTGCTAAAGTGATCACAGAGCTGGAAATCAACTTGTTCCTGTTACGCCGGCTGCTTGGTGTCAAGACCGACGACAAGAAGCAGACCAAGGTGGCGAAACTGGTAAAGGGAGAACTCTTACTCGTCAACATTGGATCGACATCGTGCGGCGGCAAGGTTATCAGTGTAAAAGCGGACCTCGCCAAGCTCCAGTTGACGCAGCCAGCGTGCACAGAAGTCGGGGAGAAGGTCGCGTTGTCGAGACGTATCGACAAGCACTGGCGACTCGTTGGTGAGTATACTCAGTCTTTACTATTCGTCAGCACTCTCACGCCACTCTTGAGGATGGGGAAGTGTTCGGAAGGGTACTATACTCGATGTCTAAACCTTTTTTTCTCCGCCGCGTGACTATCAAGTCTGTTTCAAACCCACCAGGCGCAGTTTGAGCGGGTTGTGTCCCTGACTGGTCTCGCGGGTTATAACCCTCGGTTAGCGTGAAGGCGCGTGAAGGCGACCAACCCCTGATCGAATCGCCGTCCGAAACGGAGAGAGTGAGCCAATACTGACTGATTGCCGCACTCAAGGTGAGGATGACTAGGAAATGTATCGGATTCATAAAGTATTGCGTCGGACACGAGGAATCGTACATTGAGGGGAAGGATGGCATGATACAGGGTATAGATACATACATCCTGCTTGCTTCAACTGGAAGGACGTGTTAGCTTCCAAAGGGGAACCCAGAAGGCGGTTCCGAAAGAACGAAGGTGGACACCATTCGATGCAATGACCACGAATAAATCGATTTTCGTCATTTTGGACTAGAGCGCCAAAGGCAGCCGTTTGGTCCTCCGCGCGACCAGCCAGGAAAGCAACTGGTAGAGGTGTTCACCTGCCTGGTCCAACGTCGTGGGCACCTGGGCAAAGTAGGCGACACTCGGGTGGGTCTTGCTCAGCAGGTCATTCGCCTCTTCCCAGCTCATGTCACAATCCGTAATGCCCAGCTCTGCGGCGTGCAATGGCTGCAGGCGGAACCCAACGACGACCAATTGAGTCTGAAGAGGCAGTTCAGAGAAATTTGGAAGGCTCTGAGAGAAAACGAGCGTCAGGACAAGGGTCGCGTGAGCGAAATGAATGCGCCGACACGCACCTGCTGCAACCGCTTCTCAGTTGTCACGCTGTCTTCCAAGAACACGCAGATAACGACGACATCTGTATTCCACTTCGCCAATGGGGCGGATCTTGTTTCCTCCCCGCTCAGCAAGAAGCGTGCTGATGGCAGGATCGACATATTCACACCCTCTCCTGGGCCTGGCTCTTTCCACTTTTGCCACCGTAGAGAAGAGACGCCAGAGACGAGCGGTGGGAGCTCATCGTAGGGGATGCGCCATGGGGACTTCGCATCAAAGGGGATGGTGTTAAGCCGAAAATAGTGCTTGAGACATCTTGGGGCGCGATCTCCACGGAGAGCAGTTCCAATGAAGACAAAATGAGCAGGGCAGGGCTGTGGTGTGTGGGGCATAGTAGGCTTTTTTTCTTTTGGGACGGGGAGGTAAACCGTTTTCGACGGGGAGGATGATAGACGAAGAAAGCGACGAAGCGGGTGATAAATAGTCGAAGAAATCAATGAATGAACGGCCTCATGTCGTTCTTCTAAAATGCGGTGAGCATCCCGGATGCAGGCGCGCTATTATTGCCCGAATCCGGCTGTGCGGACCCGGCACAGGCGCAAAGAAATTGACAGCATGTACTCTATCCCATTTTCCGTTTTCTAGCTTGTCTCGCGGTCGCGGGTTTCCGAAAGCGGACCCGGCTCCCCTCGTCCAGTCTATGGCACGTGTAACATGCCCCGCAGGAAAAATGGATATTAAGCGCGTGTCACTTGGCGACGGAATGAAGACAAGACGGAGAGTGTCTAGCGTGTGATCGACACCGCCCGTCCGAGGGCTGGACGCGATCAATGGCAACGACGAAAAGGTGATAAGCCCTTGTGAAATCATGACATCATTGGTCCATTGATTATAGACAGAATTGTTGGGAAGGCATCGATCGAGC
>Ga0307513_10012247_pt1 | contig 10603 bp, 9 predicted proteins | sample 15_EM_MG_FD_202174 | JGI IMG/M metagenome (GOLD analysis project Ga0307513, IMG submission 202174) | Populus trichocarpa ectomycorrhiza microbial communities from riparian zone in the Pacific Northwest, United States - 15_EM | ecosystem: Host-associated > Plants > Roots > Unclassified | place...
TCATTGAGTTAGTGCAAGTACTGGAGTGATACAGGGCAACCACACACCAACTATGGCGCACTCCGCGATGGAATGTCGATCTGCACGAGATTCGGTCTCTCCAACAGCCACAATTCTCTCGCCCTGAGTAGACTCTACCATGTCATGGATCCAGGACACGCGTTTGAGTTCCCAAGTGTCTTGCACGATTCCCCTTGCATCAAGCCGGCGTACAGAACTGCGATAGCTCGATAAGATACCTGTAACAGTCTTGGGATTTTATTCTAGGGCCATAGCACACAACGCACCGCTCCCATCAGATAACCAAACGGTACAACCCGCTGGCCATTTTTCGGAAAAGGAAGTTTCCAATCTGCCAGCCTGTGACGCACATGTCAACCCAGGAATATGCAAGAATCGATCAACGCACACTCGACCAGACCTCTGTCTCCCTATCGATTCTTGTCAAAAGCCTTGAACCATCCGGAGCCCATGCATAGCGCTTGTAACCTGAACCCAGAGAGGTGGTGTCAAGATCAGCGAAACCGTGAACTCGCTGTATAGCGCTTGAGCCATTCTGCGAGTCCCATAGTCTTACAGTCCCCCTGCTATGTGTCGCGAGAATGAATCCCGAAGCATTATGGCGATTCGTTCCTGGATTAAATTGCATATGTCTAAAGGGGATCAGGGATGAAGGAAGACCTGAGAGGTGATACCACAACGCACTTGATCATATCCGAATGAGCCCTTGTAATCTTTAGCATGAGACACAGAGGTCGCTCGTCCGGGTCGCAACCCCAGAACCAAGGCGCTGACGCTCCCTCGTCTATTATCATCACAGGGTCGGAGGAATCCATTTCCCAACCTGCACTACTAGTGCTAGTATCGCTAAGGTGATCCAATATCGCGTTCTTGATGGCGGTCTTGGTTGCATTCTTGATAGCGGTCTTGGTTGCGTTGAGGAAACCTGAGAGACCACTAGGCATTTCATCGCCTACGACAGTTGGGAGTACTGCGTTCTGCTTCTCGAAACGCCGCAAGCGTGAGCGGTTTCGAGAAGCTGTCACGAATTCACGCTTCGTGACTGCAGTAGCCTTGAAGCCGGCGGTGACATATTGGTAGAATCGCCGACCAGGATATTTGATCTTTTCAACCGGGGGGCTGTCCCACAGTTGCTCTGTATAGGCGGAGAGAATGCCGGCCAGCCATTTTGTACCCTTATGTCGCTGGTACACCAGCCACTCGGCCCAGGACCACATGGCAGTAACAAAAAAGCCGGTGGCGCAAAAGACTGTAATGGAAAAAACGACCCAGAAGACAGTGCGGTCAAGTACCGCATAGCAGAGTGCCACGAGGCCGGCACTACCACATCTTTTAGTCATTGACAGATGGCCAAACTCATGTCCGTACCTGAAAGAGGAAATAGATGCCACCATAAGCACCAGTGGTGAGTGCGTGGCCCAGAATACGATCAGAGTTGGCACATGTTCATCCGGTGCGCGACTTGCAGGAGGATCAGTGAGGATTCGCGGGTCAAGGGAGATACGCACTAAGATGCGTGATTCCAGGAGAGCGCCCATAAGCTCTGAATGACCGCACCAATGCTGAGAATAAGCGAGGCGATGAAGAGAAGGCTCACAGCCTTTTCTAAAGTCGTTTCTTTCATCGGGATGGACAGCTGGGCCATTGCAGATGCTACGGCACTGAAGAATGTCGCGATAGTAGACATATTTCGTAGGTTAAGCCGTCTATACTCCTGATTAGCCTGGACTGCCGAGCTCCCGATCTCCACAAAATCATTGAGTGCTTGACGAAAGTTAGATATTTGTTGGCCTAGAATCGCACATAGATCGTGTCTATATATCCCAGTGTGGTCTGCATTGCGTCCCCCATAGTTCCGACGGAAACACTTGACACGATACTGTGATCAAGGCTCGTGATCAGGAAAGAATTGAGGTTCTGGACATGTCTCACCTCTAACTCTTCATATAACCGTGTCGCGGCTTCACCGACCCTCTCGTCAACAAACTTCGGAAGATTAATCCAATAATCGAGAAAATTGGAAAGCTCGTCTGCCAGGAGGTCCATAACGTTGACGAAGTCATGAGGTGTATAAGTAGACTGGGAGTATACCCCATCATTTGTTTTAATCATGAAGGACTCGGGTATCTTGAGTGGATGCTTGCGGTGAACCTCTTCCACAGATTTCCCATAGAGAGCAATCGCATTTCTCCAAACGAAATACTGAAGCACTTGAATCTGTTTCTCGATATTCTTTGCAGACGAAATCAGGCCGAGAGGGACGCCGAGCTGGCGACCCTTTGTGCGAAAATCGTCCAAATCTTTGCCGACTGCACAATTACTGGGTTGGAGGTAAGTAAGGGTCGCATCAGTGCTTAGTTTCATTTACTCAGCAAATCTTTTGTACGTCTCAACGCCTTGCTGTTGTCGCCATTCTTCTTGTTCAGTAAGGGATGGAAAAGGATTGTATGGACCTGCTGTGAAGGGGCAAGAAGGTGAGGAAGCAGCCTCCTACGTCACATAGAGGCGGCTCATACGTGGGTCGGTGTATAAATGGTTGCCATGGTCTGATATTTCTGAGTCGGACGTTAGCACCGCACTCTGCAGAGCAAACGGTGGCCAACCTCGCTTAAGTTTCCGTTCCCGCTCCATTTGGAATCCGTGATCCTCTTCTAGCAGTTTCATTGTTTTGCGCCTGAGGGGTAAACGTACCCCATTCGATGGGCGAGGGGCTAGTGACAGCGCAGATCAATCGATGCAGATCAGTTAGAAACATCAAGCGACAGTACCTGGGTCGTCCATAGCTACCACCAACTTGCCAAGTGTGAGAGGGAAATGGAGAAAGAGAAAGGCGATTTACTATCCGCTCGGGATATGGGAAATTTGTAAGGGTCGAGAGGAGTTGGACTCCGGAGCGTCTCATGACCCGTGGCGCTTGAGACAGACAAGATCAAATTCCATCTTCATGGAGTACCTCATGAGGCACGAATCCGGAGTGGGCGCTTCGAAATGCACCTTTAAAATCTTTCGTTGGTGGAAAACGCCGCACAAGACCAATGCTCGATGGACATTACGAATACTCTATAGTATATGAGGGGCGTGCCACCAGGTCCACCCCTTCAGATACTGTGGACTGTATAAGTGTTGTGGCAGATGCATTTCTTCGGGTAACTCCGACAGCTGAACTGATGACCAAACGCGGCAAATACCGACAGTCTTTGGTGCATGCCCACAGTCAATGGTAGCTGAGGACTTTGGGCCAGATGCTGACCGATGACGGACTATATTCAATATTTTCATTGTGTTAAATAAAGGCGTTTGGCGCGAGACTTCGCTCAGCTGGAAGAAAGTTCCGTGGGACAAACTTACGTAATTTTGCAAAAGATATTGCCGGTGTGAGCAGGGATGAAGCGTGGATTGATAAGGAGTAGTCGTCACAAAAGCTCCATGGGTTGAGGGGAAACTGGTCTCTCTACTCGCGACTGATCGATCAGGTACGCTAGGGTCGAAGTGTTCTCGTCACATCTGAAATATACAATGTGAACACCCAGTGATCAGCCCAGCCTTTCAAGACACTCACATCACTGAAATCGCTTCCTGGTAATCGAGGAGTCCCTTCTGCAAGCTCCTGAACACGCTCGCCATTTGTCCACTTCGGTCCCGCAACCATCGACCATGCGCAGTGAGCAGTGCATAGATCCACATCAGATCGAATTCCATATGTGGGCTCTTCTCCGTGTGTTCCGCGACGAACTTGAGTAGTCGCTCGAGGTACAGGACTGGCACCTGGCGCGCCACGAGCCTGACCTCCGCAGGCGGGACCGCTTCGAAGGTCTTCGCAATGAGTGAGGGTTCATTGAGTCGGAAAGCCATGACGAGTGCCTTGAGGTACTCCTTTCTCGCGAGAACGGTGAGCACCGCTTGAGGCGTGAGCTCGATATCGAGGTCGAAAGGATCGAACACTACTGGATCATCGTTCGAATAGATGAGTAGTCCCTCTGTTGACGCTGCAGCCCATGCCCTCCCAGTCGGAGAGAACCGTACACACTTCGTCTTCGCCTCCTGCTTCCATCGTCGCCTGCTCAAGTCTCCATGCTGTACTCCAGGCAGAGTCCGATCGATCCTCTCATCGAGCTCGCTATCTTCCCCACGATCGTCAATCAAGTCAGCGTTACCCGCCTCGGTCACCCTCCGACTATCCAAGAACTCCTCAGTACCGTCTAATGAGAGATTTTGGGAAATATGAAACTTCTTAAGCATTGCACCCTCACGTACATCGTACAGCACGACGTATTTGCTGTTCCCCCCCGCGAGGAGGCACGTGCCGTCTGCGGTATACGCAAGCGAGTTGAAGCTCTTCCCGGATGAATTATTTGCCGCCGTTCTAAAATCACCCGCGTGCCGTCCGCCGGAGATGTCCTTCCTCCCCTCGATGAGATTGGTCTGCTTGCCGAGTGCAACATCGAAGAAGGCTATCGACCCATCGAGCGTCGCTACTGCCAACTCTTTGGCATCCGGTCGGAACGCGATAACGAGTACGTCCGCGGAGAGAGTGAATGGCTCTACTGCTTTCGACCGCCCAAAGGCGTTCCACAGTCTAATGGTCTTGTCCCAGCTTCCACTCGCGAGCTCGTTTCCAACTGGCGAGAATGCAAGACTTGATACAGGACCCTCATGTCCTGCCAAGATATCCAGCAGCTTCCCACTGGGTACGCTCCAGAAGAATATCTCATACGTGTCGGTTGAGCCGGCTGCGACAACCTCGCCCGAGCTGTCTACCGCCAGACAGGAAAACTGTACGGGGCTGGGCGAGGTGAACGTGCGGAAGTTGCGGTAGCGCACCAGGTCGAAGGCGCGCACAGTGCCGTCGAGCGAGGCGGAGAAGAGGACCTGGCCCTGTTTCGCAAACTCGACGGCGGAGATGGACGACGAATGCTCAGAGAAGGTAACGAAGCAAAACCCCGAGGTTGCGTTCCATACTTTGACCTTCCCGTCGTCGCCGCCCGTGGCTATATGTTGCCCATCCGTAGAGTAGGAAAGGGAGTTCATATCGAAGTAGTGTCCCTGCTGCTTGAGAATGTATGACTCGCTCTGCCACTCCCAAACCAGCAACTGGCCCAGTGTGCATGCGCCGAACACAAGCCACTCGCCGCTGGCGTTGATCGCACAGGAGGTGATCTTTTCCTGGGAGATACTGAGCGTGTGCACATTTGTAAATGTGGGCAGCTCCCAGAGCCCGAAGACGCCAGAGGAAAAACCGACGAGGAGAAGATTCGAGGGCGGGTGGAAAGTTGTGCAAACGACCTTGGTGCCAGGTTGGTTGAAATAGTGTCGCTCTGCGACACCCCAGCGCGTGTGGGCTATTCGGTTGGTTGGGTCGCTACGTATCAGGTCGGAGCTTGCAGAGTTTCCGTTCTCTGAAGATTTTTCGTGCCAGACGAATACCGCACCGTCTCGGCTGATTGTGTAGATCTACAAATATCCATATCAGTAATTAGGAGCTGAAAGAGGAGGGTGACCTGCGGCTTGCTGATCAGCGGAGAATGCTGCTGCGAGAACAGCGTCTCGATGCCCAGCAAATGTTTTCGGTCGGTAGCCTTCCACGGGATCCAGAGTATAAAGGCGAGCCGTCATGTCGCGCGAGGTCGTTATGAAGAATCTGGGAAGATAATAAGACCAGCAATTAAGGCAAGACTTCAAATTTACCTCGAATCGGCTGACCAAGTAATGCTGAGAACATCATCACTATGCCCAGTATAGGTACGATGCAGTACAAAAGGTGCAAACTCTCGCATGAGGTGGTTCGGTGTCCGCCAGACGTCGAGGTGCGAGTCGGACGTGACGGCGATGTACCTGGAAGGCCGTTAACCCAAGCTTTGAGGAAAGAGGTGCAGTACAAACTTTCCATCAGGAGAAAAGGTGACGGCCTTGACTGGTCGCTTAAAGTTGAAATGGTGCAGGACCACTGCTCGCTGAAAATTCACCAGCAGAGCTCGGCCGTCTGTATCACGTGTCAGAGGCATCAAACATGGAGAAACGTAAACCGACCTTCATCTACTACAAGTAGAATGTGTGCATCGGCGCTCAGAGCGATGGCAGCGATGTTTTTGCGGGTCTCGAAAGGGAGTGTACGCGACTTGTTGCTGCGTTGGTCAATCACGACCATGTAGAGGATATATAAATGGTACTTACTTGACAAGATCGAAAACAGACACTCGATTGCCGACAGGACTCAGAACGGAATTTCCATCTTTTGTGAAGAGGACGTTTCCCTGTCTGTAAACGGTTCCACAGAGGTTGGCAAACTAAAATGCATGATCAGTGATACAGTGTCAGAACAAATACTGTTGGAATGCCTTGTAGTTTGCTTTCATCGGATGATACAGATGCTGCGACGGCCAAGGTTATGTCTTACTTCCTGGACCTGGTCTTCGCGCCGGCTTGATCCGTGGGCCACTATAGACGGGATGCAAATATGTCGCAGTGAAGATGGACAAGTTTTCCAAGTTAATACAACGCTCTACGACATCCAACGGTCAGCCAAGCTCAAGTCCGCAGCAGGCGCGTTGCTGAATGAACCACAGGACACATGGAAGCCTCAAATTATTCCTCCAAGAGGTCACAGGTGTAAACCAGGAGTCAATAATTGCCTTTCTCTCTGACGGACAGCAACTCCGCGAGGACAACCTCCGAGACCTCGCAGGTGCCCAAGACCAGGTCGCTTATTTGACACTGCTGAGGGCTTGAAGTACTGATGTAAAGGCCATAGTCCATATTCGTATTCAACAGGGACTACCTGGACCTCCAGCCAGACGATGTCCTCCGTGTTCTCAAACTTGAACCAGAGTTACAGCCTCCAATCGAGGGCAGGTCTCTCCGGTTCGGAATATATATGTAGAAGCTAACATTTAATACCATTGCTTTAGAGGACTCTATCGCCAATGCCTCGCATCTCCTCGAGTCCTACATCCGAGCCGCGACCGCCCACCATGACTTCGTTGCCCACACTCTCACTTCTCTGCACTATCAACACGAATCGCTCCGAATCGCTTCGACAAATCTTGACCTGCATGTTCTGTCTCTCTCCGATGCTTTCGACCAGTTCGCCCAGTCAGCGAGCAAAGAATTCGACCGGCAGGCAACGCTTCTCAGTGGTATCAGCGCAGACCTGGACATCATTTCTAAGCTTTCCGTACATCCCGAGCTTCTATCATCGAATGCAAAGCGCGGGAAGACGTTGGGGGATTATGTCTCGGGACAGAAGATGAAGCTCGTTGTTGACACGTGCGCCAAGCAGCATAGTAGGTCTCATATCGTGCCCTTTATAGAGCGTTTTTGACCCTGCTGTGGGATAGCCGACCTTGTCAATCGATTCCGCGCCTCACATGACGAAATCAACCTATTGAAGCAAGGCGCGAACGAAGTGCGCGAAATCGTGACCGCTTCACGTACGGCAGATATTCCGTGAGTGTTTCTTTCTTTCATTTTAGGGATCGGCTGAGACTTGACCGCCACAGTGGGGTAGAAGCTGGTGAACTGTGCACGAAACGTTCACTCGACTCGCTTGAGCACATCACGAGCATCGCCGCTGGGTGGGATGACGCTCATCCCGATGATCTGGAAGCCCTTCTGGCAGAAGTGCGCGAACACGACTCCGCCATTCGGCTGGATGTGGGCCTTATTGTCGACATTAAGGTGGGATCTCGTGACTTCCGCACAGAGTCCTGACTTAAATCTCCAAACAGAATCAATACACCCCTCATATCATTGAAACCCTCCGTCGTGTCTCAGAGCTGCAAAGCGACATTGCCAATATCCCTACCATCCTCTCAGGTCTTGAGAGTGAGCTCCGGGTCAAAGGCGGATTCCAACATCTGCAGCGATTGCACCAGATGTCCTACGCGTATGGCGCGATGCTAATCGAGATTGTCCGGCGGAAAAACTTTAGTGTGTCTTGTGACCTATATGTGCTGTTTGGTTTATTGACGTAGACGGCAGATCGGTTCTTTTCTCAGCGAGCAGAAACCCTGGCGGAAGTCATGGCAAAGCTCTCGTGAGTCCACCATTATTCGATTACCTCAGGCAACTCATTGATACCATCGACAGGGCCAACGAACGCAAAAAGCGGCAAGTGTTCCGTGGGGAGAGCCTCCCACTTCTTCCTTTCGAAGTCCAATGGATGGAGGAGCAAGCGCCAACCATCGAAATTTCTACAATTGGGACGGGCGAATTACCGTACAAGATCGGGAGGGAAGATGTAACAGGTATGTACAATCTTTGAGGCTCCGTGATTCGTTATCGTTCGGTATAACTGACGTTTTGCCTAATTCAGCCCTCCTGACCTCCTTAAGGCAAATTGAGTCCGAAATAACTGCTCCAGACGGGGATCCGCACCCCGTCAAGGAGACTAAAGAATCTCTCGAACGTCTCGTCTCGCGTATGGACGCACTCGAAGCCGACTTTGACCGCATGGCCGAGCGGTACGTCCTCTCCAGCTCGCGTGCTGCATATTATCGCAAACGGAGCGCAGACGAGAGCTTCACTGCTGCCGAAGTCCAGAGTATCAGGCAGGTGATGGATGAAGAGAAAACCAGGCTTGAAGAACAGCTCGCAGTTTTGCGACAAGAAGTTGAACAGAGGAAGGAGGCCGAGGAGGCTTTGTTGGTACAACTCCATGAAGATGAGAAAAAAAGGGCAGAGATGGAAGAACGAAACGCCGCCTTGCAGGAAGAAAAGGAACGGCAGGGCAACGCACTAGCTGCTGCCCTTTCCGACGTCACCGAGCAGGCCCACCTCGCAGAAGGTTTACGCAAGGACCTTGCTAAGTTGAAGAAAGAATGGGAGGCATTCCAACGACAAGAGGGCGATTCGGGGCAACGCGTCACTGCACTACTCGAAGAACAGAGCAAGACTCGAAAACATCTCGAAGCTGCGCGATTGCGCAATGAGGAGCTTGGAGACCAAGTGCGACTCGCCAGGGAAGAGGTGGATGAGGCGAAGAAAGGTCGAAGCGAGGCATTGAAAGAACGCGACCGGCTCATCAGGGATCACATAGCAGAAGCGGACGGGGACCGAGCAGTGCTCGAACAACAGTTCGCCGAAATGAAAAATAAGCTCGACTCGACTCAACAGCGCTTGTCCGAATCGCAGCAACGCGTGCAAGTACTCGAGCACGAACTCAAAGAGGCGCATACGAAGATTGAGATGCTCCAGGCGGATCAGAACGGCGCCAAGGAGGAGCTACAGAGAATGAGCCACGAGTTGCAGACGTCTGCGCAACTCGAGGCGACACTCCGGGCAGAGTTGACATTCGCAAATAATGCGATTCTGCATAACGAGCACAGGCTCGAACGAGAGGAACATCTGCTTGCTCAGGCGCTCGAGGTTGCCATTGCGTTCCGCAACTCGCATGCGAAGGCGATGGCAAGCGCACAGGGGATGCTCCGACCTTCCGCCGCTGCTGCTGCCGCTAGCGCGCTCAAATCTGGAGCCAACTTAGCTGACTCTTTGGTCTTGCCCTCTGCGGTTGTCGAAGCCGAGCGCGCGACAAGTCCGACGCCGATCGACCCCACGGACCCCGCGGCTGCCTTGGAGATCCTGCGCGAATTCGACCTCGATGCGTTTGCGGATATCATTGCTAAAACTGGCACGACTATTCGCAAGTGGCAGAAGCAGTGCAAGGAGTATCGAGAGCGTGCCAGGGGCAAGATTTCGTTTAGGAACTTCCAGAAAGGCGATTTAGCTCTCTTCCTGCCTACGAGGAACTCTGTGGCGAAGCCCTGGGCCGCGTTCAATGGTGAGTCGTTCTCAGCGACTTATTATCAAAGCTAACGGCGCTTAGCAGTTTCATTCCCGCATTACTTCTTGCAAGCTACCGGTCAGGTCGCTGAACAACTAAAGACTCGAGAGTGGATCGTTGCTCGTATTACTTCGATATCAGAACGTGTAGTGGACAGCAAGGTAATAGTATCTGTCGGTCTCATTCTATAGAATTCCGCCTAATCTTCTTCTAGGACCCGAATACCAATCCCTATGGCCTTGGGGACGGTATCAAGTACTTTATGCTAGAGGTGGAGGATTGGACCACAAATGCGGCGACAGCTCGAGGAAAGCAACGTTCCAATACTGGCCCTCCCAAACCACAGTCTCTCACCCCTTCGCCTCATGATACTCTGAAAAATGGGTCTTCGCTCACGGCTACCCGCTCTCGTTCCCCACCAGCGCTCCTTCCTCCGCCCACCCACATCAATACCAATGACCCAGACATCGCAGAGGGTATCACAGCTGCACCAGCTCGACCGCGCAACGTAACAGGTACTAGCTCTCTTGCGGGTCCTTCAGGCCTCTCCAAGCTACTCGCGCAAGCGAACAAGGATTCGGAGCCATCTCCGCCCTCTGATCCTGGGCTGGTCCCTCCAGTTTCGAAGCTGCCTAATAAGCTTTCTCCACCAAAGGAAAAACACATACCAGTAGCTTCTTCACCTTCGAAGTCTCTCCCGACGGTGACGGTAATGACATCAGCTTCGGACTCGACTTCAACACCTTTTCCCAGTACGGAACCTGCGCCACTTCTCCCTGGTCCAAACCTCACGCCTTCCGCGCC